>Ga0066671_10000383_pt1 | contig 13658 bp, 12 predicted proteins | sample GraSoiAngelo_120_FD_62294 | JGI IMG/M metagenome (GOLD analysis project Ga0066671, IMG submission 62294) | Grasslands soil microbial communities from the Angelo Coastal Reserve, California, USA - 14_0919_09_20cm | ecosystem: Environmental > Terrestrial > Soil > Grasslands | place: USA...
GGTGTTGTTGCCGCTATTGCCGACGATCAGATTGACGCCCGAATTGCCGACTCCGGTGATGTTGCCGCTTCCGGTCAGCACCAGCCGCTCGATGTTGGAGGCGATGGCGAAGGAAATCGAGCTCAGCACCGTGTCGTAGCCGCCCGAGGCGCTGACCTCGGTCGCCCGGTCGCCGAGATCGGAGACGATATAGGTATCGTCGCCATTGCCGCCGAACATCAAATCCGCGCCTGCCCCGCCGTCGAGCGTGTTGGCGCCCGAATTGCCGTTCAAGCTGTTGGCGAGGCCGTTGCCGGTGCCGTTGATGTCGCCGGTGCCGATCAGGGTCAGCACCTCGACATTGGCGCCAAGCGTGTAGCTGATCGTGGATTGGACGGTGTCGCTCCCCTCGCCTGCATTCTCGTTCACCACATCGCCGGCCTGGTCGACGACATAGGTGTCGTTGCCGACCCCGCCGGTCATCTGGTCGGCGCCCACCGCCCCGTTCAGGACGTCGTTGCCGACGCCGCCCGAAAGGACGTTGCTGGACGCATTGCCGGTGATCGCATTGTCGAGCCCGTTGCCGGTGCCGCTCACCGCGGTCGAAGTCAGGATCAGGTTCTCGACATTTGCGCCGAGCGTATAGTCGATCCAGCTCTGGACGGTGTCGTTGCCCTGGCCCGAAAGTTCGGTGACCGTGTCGCCGGCATTCTCGACCCAATAGATGTCGTCGCCGAGGCCGCCGGTCATGCTGTCCGCACCGGCGGCGCCGGAGAGGGTGTTGTTGCCGCTATTGCCGACGAGGGTATTGTCGAGCGCATTGCCGACGCCGGTGATGTTGCCGGCTCCGGTCAGCGTCAGCCGCTCGACATTTGCGCCGAGGGTGAAGGAGACGGACGAGAAGACGATGTCGTTGCCGCCGGTCGCGCTCGTCTCGTTGGCACGATCGCCGCTATTGTCGACATAATAGGTATCGTCGCCATTGCCGCCGGCCATGATGTCGGCGCCCGTGCCCGGCTGGAAGATGTCCGCCTGGGGCGTGCCGGTCAGCGTGTCGTTGCCCGGAGTGCCTTCGATCACGTGTGGGCTCGAATAGAGGCCGCGAACGTCGATCGTCACCGTCGCTATGTTGCTGTTCACCAATGCGTAGGTGAAGCTGTCGAACGCCTCCTGGTTCGAGCCGCCGGTGCCGTACTGGGCGAGCGAATCGAAGGCGTGGTTCGGATTGTAGGTGAAGGTGCCGTCGGCATTGACGGTGAGGCTTGCGCCGGACGCAAGCGTGATCGCGTGGCCGACATTTCCGGCCGAGCCGTTCACTTGCGCGACGGTGCTGCTGCCGGTGTCCGCGCCCGACCCGTTGTTCGCGAGCAGATTGCCGGCGACGGTCGTCACCTCATCGGTGAGGAAGGCGTCGTCGCTTGCATGGGCCGTGGCTGGAGCCGCGGCCGGCGACAGGATCCGGGTGCCGATCGAATAGCTGCCGAACGGATAGTCCGGAAGCGTCGTCGATTGCCAGGCGGCCGCTACGCTGCCGTCGGCGAGCAGGACGAGAGAGGGGAGGAACTGACCGCCCTGGCTGGTGACGTTGAGCAGGAAGGGATCGCCGGTCGAGTGGCCGGCCGAGTCGAAGATCTGCGCCTTGACCGCCGAGCCGGAGGAATCGGTGCCTTCCCAGCTGATCATGAAGCCGCCGTCGGCGAGGCCGAGCAGCGTTCCCTGGGCGGCGACCGGGATCGGTGCGCCGATCGCGCTCCCGGACGCATCGTAGCGCTGGATATTGGCGGTCCCGTCCCCGTTCTGGAACTCGACCGCAAAGCCGCCGGCCAGCGCCGTCACCGGCCCTGCGAAATCGCCGAAGGAGAGCTCGGATCCGCTCCTGGCGCCGGTGGCGGTGAACAGCTGGCCGCGAAGCGCGGGGGCCCCCGTGTGGCTGTCGATCCAGGAGACCAGGAAACCACCATTGCCGAGGCTCACCACGTCGGGAACCACTTGATCCCCGGTGGTCGTGCTGTTGACGATAATGTCGTTGCCGATGAGATCGCCGTTCGAGGCGGCGACCCTGAGCCTGATCGCCGAGCCGTCGCCATCGCCGGTGCTGGCCCAGGCGACCGCATAGCCGCCGCCGCTGAGGCCGGCCACGTCGCTGGCGCTGCCGCCGCTGAAACTGCTCGAGACATTGGATTCGCCGCCGGCTTCGGCGCCCGACGAGTCGAAGACCTGGGCGTGGACGGAGCCGTCCGACTGGGTCCAGGTGACGACGAAGCCGCCCGAGGCGAGGCCGGCGACGGAGGGGTCCTTCCCGCTCGGCTCGGCGTGGCCGATCACTTCGAACTCGCTTCCGACCTTCGCTCCGTCGGCCCCGAAGATCTGCCCGACCATGTGCGGCGAGCTCTGGTCGTCGGGCAACTGCCAGACGATGACATAGCCGCCGCCGGCAAGCTGGGCGGTCGCCGGGCCGTCGAAATAGCCCGCGGCCAGGGGGGTCGTCGTCTGCACTTCCGGGGTTGCGGACCAGCGCTGCTCGACCCCGGAATCGGTGACCGAGAATTGTAGAATCTCGTCATAATGGCCGCCGGCGCCGTCGAAGGTGCGGATGGTGACGGTGGCGGTCGGAGCAGTCTCGAAGTCGAGCTTGTCGTTGTCGGCGACGATCAGCTTGTCGCCGAGAATGCCGAACGCGCCGCCGGTCGAGTCGGCGACGATCGCGTAGCTGGTCGCGCCGTTCACCGGCTGCGGCGTCGACTGGATTTGGGCGACCACGACCTGGTCGGGCGTGGTCTCGCTCACGGTCGAGGAGTCGACGCTGATGTCGGTGGTGCCGTTAAAGGCGGGGAGCACATGGCCGTAGACCTCGCCGCCGGCGCGCCAGGCGCCTGCGAGGTTGCCGTTGGTGAGGACGGCGACGTCCGACTGGCCGACCGACGTGACGTTGGAATCGTTCAAGGTGAACTCGCTTCCGACCTTGTTGCCGGAGCCGTCGAACGCCTGCGCCTCGATCGTGAAGTCGCCGTGGAAGCCCTGGTTGAAATTGGGCGGAGTGACGGTGTTGGTCCAGCTTACGACATAGCCGCCGCCGGCCGTCGCGGTCACCGACGGCTCGAGCTGGTCGTTCGCGGTGCGGGTGTTGACGAGCTGCTCGGCGCCGACCTTGGCGCCGGCCGAATCGAACAATTGCGCGCGGATGCCGGAGCCGCTGGTGTCGCCCTGGCCGCTCGAATCGGTCCATGTGACGACGAAGCCGCCGCCGGAAAGGGCGGTGATCTCGCCCGACACCTGATTGCCGGCGGTGGTGGTGTCGACCAGGAACTCGGCCCCGACCGGAGTGCCGTTCGGATGGTAGATCCGCCCTTTGACCGCGCTTCCGCTGCCGTCGGCCGCGGAATCGGCGTCGGTCCAGGTTACGACGAAATCGCCGTTCGCAAGCGTCGTCGCGTTCGCGCCCGACTGCTGGGTGGAAGCGGCATTGTCGACGGTGAACTCGCCGCCGACCTTGGCTCCGGCCGAGTCGAAGATCTGGGCGCGGATGTCGCCCGGGGCGCCGGTGCCGCTGCTGTTCGGGTCGGTATCGTAGGTCCAGACGACGACGAAGCCGCCGCCCGGGAGCGCGGAGATGCTGCTTCCCCAGGCGGTGTTGGCGGCGCTGGTGCTGACCAATATCTCGCCGCCCTGATAGGTGCTGGCGCCGCTGAACATCTGGGCGTGAATCGCGTGCGCATCGGCGCCGAAGCCGTCCTCCCAACTGATCACGAACGCTCCGTTGGCGAGCGCCGTCACCTGCGGTGCGAGCTGGAGGCCGGTGGCGGTGTGGTTGACGAGGAATTCGAAGCCGACCCGATTGCCCGCCGGGTCGAACACCTGGCCCTTGATCGCGGTGCCGTCCCGGTCGCCGGTGCTCGCACCGCTCTCGTCGACCCAGGTGACGACGAAATTGCCGTCGGAGAGCTTCGCGACCGAAGGGTTGTCCTGCTGGAGCCCGGTCGAGGAATTGACGAGGAAGTCGTTACCCTGGCGGCTGTACAATCCGGGCATGAAGAGCCTCTCCTTCTTCTTGTTCTGGTTGGGAACGCCGGTGGCCGCTCGTGGCCAAGCTACTCCAAAACCGCGTTTTCTGCCAAGCGGCGGTTAGCGTTGAACCTCTTTGGCTTCCCCTCGTTTTCGAGGAGCCCAACAAGCCAGGATGTCTTATGAGAGCGCCCTTTCCGATCCTCCTCGCCGCCGCCTCGATCTCGCTTGCCGGCTGCGGCGGAAGCGGCAACCAGGCCGCCGACAACAATGCCGCGATCCTCGACAATGCCGCCGAGCAGAGCGATCCCGCGGCCGCCGTGGTGCTCGAAAATTCGGCGGACGAGATGCGCAGCGGCAATGGCCAGGTCAGCGTCCAGGGCGCGATGGAAGCCGCCGGCAACGCCCAGGCCGAGACGCCCGCGCCGCCCTCGCAAGGCGCCAAGCCGCACGCGCCCGGCGATCCGGTCCCGCCGCCCAAGGCCGACGGCAACAGCCAGTGATCAGGCGTCTCCGAGCAGCTTCAGTGCATAGCCTCTGACGTCCTCCGGCCAGGCGGCGGTGAGCGCCTCGAACCGCTCCCGCTCGCCCCGGTAGAGCGCCCGCAGCGCCTCCTCATAGCCCGGGCGGTCGCCGGCCATGTCGGCGAGGAAGCTGTAGGTGCGGTCGCGCGCGGCGCGGGGATCGAGACGCGCCGGCACCTTGCGCGCTTCCTCGACCAGCCGCCGGAGCGCCGCCGACGCACCGCCCGGCTGCGCCGCAAGCCAGTCCCAATGGCGGGGAAGCAGGGTCACCTCGCGCGGCACCACGCCGAGCTTGGGCCGGCCGCGGCCCCTCGCCGGCTCGGGCGGAGGCGGTGCGGTGGCCGCGGCGTCCCAATAATCGAGGTCGACGACCTTGCCGGTCTCGTCATCGAAGGCCCGAATTCCGGAGAGGTCCTCACGGCCGTATTTCTGTTCGATCTCCTGCGTCACCGCCTCGGCGGGGCCGCTGGCGATGATACTGTCTTCGAAGAAGGCGGTGACGTTCGGCATGGACTGCTCCTCGCCGCCGCCTTATCGGCACGCGGAGCACACGTCAATATTACCCGGATGTAATCAGCCTAGATCGATCCCGATCCGTCCGCGCCGCGCCCAGCGCACCGTGCCGGCGACCGGCGTCCCATCCACATCGACGCTGACGCTCTCCCCCACGTCCGGGGCGATGCTCGATTCGACGGTGATCCCGCCCTTCGACACATTGGCGACCCGGACCAGCGCCCTTTTGCCGCGGAGCAGGATCGAGGCATGGTCGACAAGGCCGCGATGGCGGTCGGAGCGGCGCTGGGCGGCGGTTCGGCGATCCTGCGCCCCCACCGGCGCCTCGGCTTTCCGCCGGCACTCCTCGAGGCTCGTCGGTGCGACCGGCGGCGCCGCCTCCCCGGCGAGGATCGCGCTGCGCAAGCGATGGGCCATCGCGTCTTCCTTCTACTGAACCGCCCCCGCATCGACCGATGCCGATTAGCAAAGGATTACGCGTCCTCGATCTCGACCCAGGTGGGCGCGTGGTCGGACGCCTTCTCGCGGCCTCGATAGTCGCGGTCGACGCCCGCATCGAGCAGCCGGTCGGCGGCCTGGGGCGAGAGCAGGAGATGGTCGATCCGGAAGCCCGCATCGCGCTGCCAGCAGCCCGCCGTATAGTCCCAGAAGGTGTAGACCGGCCCATCCGGATGGCGGGCGCGGATCGCGTCGGTCCAGCCATGATGGAGGATTCGTCGGAAGGCCGCGCGGGTCTCCGGCTGCATCAGCGCGTCCCTGGCCATCGCGCGCGCGGAGAAGACGTCGTCGACATGGTCGGACGGAATGACGTTCCAGTCCCCGGCAAGCACCGCCGGCCGCTCCTCGGCGAGCAGTTCCGCGCCGTGCTGCCGAAGCCGCTCCATCCAGGCGAGCTTATAGTCGAATTTCTCGGTGCCGATTGGATTGCCGTTGGGCAGATAGAGCGACCCGATCGTCACCCCGTCCAGTTCCGCCTCGATATAGCGGCTGTGGCTGTCGTCCGGATCGCCCGGAAGCCCAACCCGCCTTAGCGTCGCCGGCCGCCCGACGGGGGTCAGGATCGCAACCCCGTTGAACCCCTTCTGCCCATGCCAATGCCCGTCATATCCCGCGGACTTGATGTCCTCGATCGGAAAAGCCTCATCCGCGCACTTGATCTCCTGAAGGCAGAGCGCGTCCGGCTTCTGCTCCTCGAGATACTCCAGCAGCCGAGGCAGCCGCGCCCGAACCCCGTTCAGATTGTAGGTGACGATCTTCATGCGCTGGGGCTTAAAGCCTCCCGCCCCACCCGTCACCCGTCATTGCGAACGGATAGGTAGACCCGTCATTGCGAGGAGCGAAGCGACGCGGCAATCCAGAGCGGCGTCCCAGTGAGCATTGGCCTCACTGGGCAGGCCGCCCGCATCAGTGGCAGCGGATTATCCCTTTTCAGCCAAGATTAGCGGCAAAAAGGGATAACTCCGGGCCCTATTCGACCGCCGCACTGGATTGCTTCGCTTCGCTCGCAATGACGGCGCGCGAAGCGCAGGCGCCCTCAGATCGAGAAGCTCGATCCGCAGCCGCAGCCGGAGGCGGCGTTGGGGTTGGTGACCTGGAAGGAGGCGCCGCCGAGGCTTTCGACGAAATCGACCGCGCTGCCTTTGACCAGCTCGTGGCTCATCTCGTCCACCACCAGCGTCACCCCGCCCTCTTCCGAGGCGAGATCCTCCGCTTCGACCGCGTCCGCCAGACCGAAGCGGTACTGGAAGCCGGCGCAGCCGCCGCCGTCGACGGCGAGGCGGAAGATCGGCGGCTTGCCGGTGCGCTGGGCGATCGCGGCCACACGGGCGGCGGCGGACGGGGTCAGGGCGATCTCGGCGAGCTGCGTCATGCCAGCCAAGATAAGCGCGCCCGCCCTCCCCCACAACCGCTTGTGCCCGCGCGCCCTTGCGGCCATATGGCGGCCAGCCCCAGCCAGCACCCGGAGCAGCCATGAAAACCCGAGTCTATGTCACGCTGAAGAACGGCGTCCTCGACCCGCAGGGCAAGGCGATCCACCATGCGCTGGAAGGCCTCGGCTTCTCGGGCGTCAACGACGTCCGCGCCGGCAAGCTCATCGAGCTCGACCTCGCCGAGAGCGTCGCGGACGAGGATGTCGAGGCGATGTGCAGGAAGCTCCTCGCCAACACGGTGATCGAGAATTTCCGGATCGAGCGCCAGATCGAGCGGGAGCCGGGAGCGGCGGCATGAAGAGCGCCGTCATCGTCTTCCCCGGCTCCAATTGCGACCGCGACATGGCGGTTGCGCTGGAGGCGATCGGCGGCAGCAAGCCGGCGATGGTCTGGCACCGCGACACCGAGCTCCCCGAAGGTCTCGACCTGATCGCGATTCCGGGCGGCTTCTCCTACGGCGACTATCTCCGCTCCGGAGCGATGGCGGCCAATTCGCCGGTGATGCGGGCGGTGAAGGACGCGGCGGACCGGGGCGTCTCCGTGCTCGGCGTCTGCAACGGCTTCCAGATCCTGACCGAGGCCGGCCTCCTCCCCGGCGCGCTGATGCGCAACGCCGGAATCCGCTTCGTCTGCCGGGATGTCGCGCTCAAGGTCGAGAACAGCCAGACCGCCTTCACCGCCCGCTACGATTCGGGCGAGGAGATCGTCATCCCCGTCGCCCATCATGACGGCAACTACCAGGCCGACGAGGACACGCTGGACCGCCTCGAAGGCGAAGGCCGAGTCGCCTTCCGCTATTCCCGCGAGTGCAACGGCTCGGCCCGCGACATCGCCGGAATCGTCGGCGCCGGCGGCAACGTCCTCGGAATGATGCCCCACCCCGAGCGAAGCATCGAGCCCGCCCACGGCCGAACCGACGGCCTCCGTCTGTTCCAGGGCCTGATCGAAGCGATCGGGTAAGACCCGGCTTTTCCCCGGCCTTTACCGAGGTCTAGCTTTGCGGGCGGTTCTGGCTAAGAGTGAAGGGCGCATGAGCAGCCTCAGAACTCCCTATCAGGTCCTGAACGTCACTCCCGACGCGGAGGGCGTGGTGATCGAGGCTGCCTATAAGGCGCTGATCAAGAAATATCATCCGGACCATTGGGTCGGCGATCCGCAGGCGCAGCGGCGGGCGGCGTCGATCAACCAGGCCTATGACGCCCTGCGCGACCCGGAGGCCAAGGCCGAGCTCGACCGGGAGCTGCGTGCCCGCCGGACCCAGGCGCACAAGGCGCCGTTCCAGCAGGTCCACCGCAAGGTTAGGAGCCGCGGCTGGTGGCTCGGCTGGATCGCAGCGGCCGTGCTTGCCGGCCTGCAATTCGCGCCGCGCCTGCCGGTCCGGCCCGACGCCGCCGACGGCAATGTCTCGGTCGCGGCGGCCGATCCCGTCAAATCGCCCCACCCCAAACCGGTGGAGACGCCCGGCACGGGATCGCAACCGCGGCTCCAGCCGATTGCCGAGGTCGAGGCGGCGTGGATGCCGCCGGTGACGATGCCCTCCCCCGCCTCGATCGCGCCACGCGAGCAGGCGCCGCCTCCGCCGGCAGCGGCCGCCACGGCTGAGGAGCAGCCGCGTGTCGCCCAGGCGCCCGAGCGGCGTACCGCCCGCGCCCGCCCCAAGGCCCAGCAGCGCCGCGCCGGCACAAGCAAGCGCAAGTCCGACGACTTCCTGGAGCGGGAAGGCTATATCTACTGATGGGGGATGCGAGCGTGAGTTCAGCGAAATATGTGATGCTTTTGGCCCCGGCGGCCTTGCTCGCGGGGTGCGCGACGGAGGTCTACCAGCCAGGCAAGACTTCGTCCCAGGTCCAGGCCGACATCGCCGCCTGCCGCGACGAGGCGCGCAAGGATTCGATCGACCCGATCACCGAGCGGATCTTCATCGACCAGTGCCTGAAGCGGAAGGGCTACAAATTCCGCGACCAGGCGCCGATTTAGGCGCTTATCGATTGGCGTCCGTGCGCGGCTGACGTCGGTGCCGGTTTCACCCAAAGCACCAAAGAGACCAAAGGTGCAGTGCCACGGTTGACGTCGGCGCCCGAGCGACGCGGCTGGGCAAGGAAGGGAGCGACTAGGTCGCTCCAGTAAAGGTCAATCGGCCAGCACCGGACTTAGAGCCCCTCGGCCTCTTTGGTTCCTTTGGTCCTTTGGTGCTTCGGGTGAAACTACGGCCGTCCCGCCTCTCGAGCCCACGGAGTTTCGCTCCTCTCTCAAACTTCCAGCGCCATCAGCGCGAAGGTGGCGAGCCAGTGTTCGCCCATATAGTCGCCGGCGACGTGGGGGAGGCTGGCGGCGAGGTGCTCTTCGGCGGTTCGGCGGGCGAGGTCGGCCAGCTCCGGCGCGAGGGCTCCCGCGATTCCGCGCCAGCACCAGGCTCGGCTCAAATTGGTGCCGTCCAAATGGGCGATCTTGCCGTCCGAGCGGTCGGAGACGAAGGCGGGGGTGAACAGGCTGCGCGGCTCGCCCGCGGCCATGTCGGGCAGGAAGGCGTCGAACCAGGTTCGGAAGGCGGCGTCGTCCAGGATGCGGCGCATGCACAGCGCCTCGGTCAGGGCCGAGGAGAGGAATTCGTCGCCGCCCGGCTCCCAGGCGGGGCAGTTGCGGTCGGCGGAGTAATAAGCCTCTGCACGGTCCCGGATCAGGGACGCCAGAGCGGGGTCGTTCGCGTCCGCCCAGTCCAGCGCGAGGATCATCGCGAAGGCGGTGTTGAAATGGGTGCCGACCCGGATCGGGTAGGTGAGCCTCGGCAGATAGGAGTGGAAGCGGTCGGCGAAGGCCCGGGCGAGCGGCGCCAGGGTCTCGCCCCACTCCCGGTCCTCGTGGCGCTGCGCCTCCGCGTGCAGGGCGAGCAGCCAGGCCCAGCCATAAGGCCGTTCGAAGCCGCCGGAATAAGCGCGGTCGAGATAGTCGAGCTCGCCCTTGGCATTGCCCGTCGTCAGCATCTCGTCGGCGAGCGTCTCGACCTCGCGCATCACGGGGAGGTCCGGGAACAGCCGCCGAAGCCGCAGCATCAGCCACCAGCCGTGGACGCAGCTGTGCCAGTCGAAGCTCCCGAAGAAGATCGGGTGGAGCTCGCGAGGGGGCAGCACGTCCTCCGGCCCGTCGAGGACCTGGTCGAGCTTATGCGGATATTCGCGGGTGACGTGGCCCAGAGCGATTGCGGCGAAGCGGGCGGCGGTGTCGGGGGTAAGCTGGGTCATCGGAAAGCCAGGAAATAGAGGAGGAGGAGGTTGCAGGCCAGCAGCGGGATGGCGGTTCCCACCTGCGCCTTCACCACCGCATTCTTGTCCTTGAGGTCGAGCAGGGCGGCGGGGACGATGTTGAAATTCGCGGCCATCGGGGTGAGCAGGGTGCCGCAAAAGCCCGACAGCATGCCGATCGCGCAGACGATCGCCGGGTCGCCGCCGAAGCGGTGGATGAGGATCGGGATTCCGATCGCCGCGGTCATCACCGGGAAGGCGGCGAAGGCGTTGCCCATGATCATCGTGAACAGGGCCATGCCGAGCGCATAGGCTGCGACGGCGGCGAACAGGCTTCCTTCGGGGATCGCCTGGCCGGCGATTCCGCCGACCACTTCGCCCACCCCGGCGAGTGCGAACACCGCGCCGAGGGCTGCGAGCATCTGCGGCAGGACGGCGGCCCAACCGACCGAATCCATCAACCGCCGCCCTTCCTCGACCGGGGCGAGCGGCGGGGGCCTCAGCCAGAGATAACAGACGGTGAGCGCGATCAGCACGCCGGCGCCGAGCGAGACCAGGGTCACCTGCTTGGGGTCGATCCAGCCGCTGTCCTTGAGGAACAGGCTCCCGACGAGGGCCGTGACCGGGACGATGAGGGCGGGCAGGAACAAGCGGTTGCCGCGCCGTTCCGAAGACGCGGCGCGTTCCGCCTCGCTGGTCGTCGGCGGATCGCCGCGGCCGAGCAAGCCGAAGCCGGCGAGCCCGACCAGGCCGAGCACAAGGATGCCGTTGCCGAGGTCCCCGATCCGGTCCCCGGCGAAGAAGCTCAACGCGATCAGCGCCCAGAAAGCGGCGTTGCCGAACCGCTTGCGGTTGGTCCGGTCGAGCGCGCTCAGCACCGCAAAGGCTGCGAACATCGCCCCGGCGAGCAGATAGAGCTGCGGAAGGCCGATCATAAATCCTCCCCATCGCCAGATGGGGAGGGGGACCCCGCGAAGCGGGGTGGAGGGGTAACTGGCGAGGCCGCGACACTTACCCCTCCCCCACCCTTCGGGTGGTCCCCCTCCCCAGACGTTCCGCGCGGGGAGGACAATCTCCGGTCCAGGAGCAGCAGACGGGCGCCGTGGATCAGGAAGGCGGCGATGGCGCTGGGGATCGCCCAGACGGAGAGCTGGAGCGGCGCCAGGTGAATGCCGTTCTGCTCGAGCACGCCGACCATCAGCAGGATCGAGCCGATCGCGATGAAGATGTCCTCGCCGAAGAACAGGCCGACATTGTCGGTGGCGGCGGCGACGGCCTTGACCTTCTCTCGGCCCTCTTCGGTCAGCGCCGGATCCTGCCTCTCGGCCGCAGCCTCGGCCATCGGCGCAACCAAGGGCCGGACCGTCTGCGCCTGCCCTGCCACGGAGATGAGGCCGAGCGAGGCGCTGATCTGGCGGAACAGGAGATAGCCGATCAGCAGCCGCCCGGTCGTCGCGCCGCGCATGTTCCCCACCATGGTCCGCGCCCGCTGCTGGAGCCCGTAGCGTTCCAGGAGGCCGATGACGGGGAGGAGGATGTAGATGAAGGTGACGAAGCGGTTGTCGTTGAACGCCTTGCCGAAGGCGGACAGCACCTCGACGAACCCCTTGCCGGCGATCAGCCCCGTCGCGAGCGCGGAGACGGCGACAACGAGCAGCGGGTTGAGCCGAAGCGCGAACCCCGCGACGACGATCAGGATGCCGATGAGGACGAGATAGTTCACGACTCCGCTCCGAACCCGCCGCCGCCCGGCGTTTCGATGATGAACATGTCGCCGGGGGCCATGTCGGCGGAGGCGGTGGCTGTGAGGGTTTCGATGCTGCCATTGGCTCGGACGAGTTGGTTCACGCCCGGCGCCGCATCGCTGCCGCCTTCGATTCCGCGCGGGGGCACTTCGCGCCGGTTGGAGAGGATCCCCGCCCGCATGCGCTCGCGGAAGCGGATGTGGCGTTCTACCCCGTCGCCGCCCCGGTGCCGCCCGGCCCCGCCCGAGCCTCGGCGGATGGCGAAGCGTTCGATCAGCACCGGGTACCGCGTTTCCAGCACTTCCGGATCGGTGAGGCGGCTGTTGGTCATGTGGGTCTGGACCGCGCTCGCCCCGTCGAAGCCCGGGCCGGCCCCGGCGCCGCCGGCGATCGTCTCATAATATTGGTGCCGCTCATTGCCGAAGGTGAAGTTGTTCATCGTCCCCTGGCTCGGCGCGAGCGCCCGGCAGGCGGCGAACAGGGCGTCGGTGATCACCTGGCTGGTCTCGACATTGCCGGCGACCACGGCGGCCGGGAAATGCGGGTTGAGCATCGACCCTTCCGGCACGATCAGCTGGATCGGGCGGAGGCAGCCGTCGTTCATGGGAATCGCGTCGTCGACCATGGTGCGAAAGACGTAGAGGGTGGCGGCGCGGCAGATCGAGTAAGGCGCGTTGAAATTATTCGGCTGCTGGGCGCTGGTGCCGGTGAAGTCGACGGTGGCGGAGCGGGCGGCGGAATCGACGGTGACGGTCACGCACACCTCGGCGCCATTATCCATCGCGTAGCGGAAGCTGCCGTCGGACAGCGAGCCGATCAGCCGCCGAACCGCTTCCTCGGCATTGGCCTGGACGTGGGCCATGTAGGCGTCGACCACGGCCCGGCCGTACTCCCCGGCCACCCGGCGGAGCTCGGCGGCCCCGCGGGCGCAGGCGGCGACCTGGGCTTTCAGGTCCGAGATGTTGCGGTCCGGGCGGCGCGCGGGCCAGTCCCCCGAGGCCAAGAGGGCGCGCATCTCCTCTTCGAGGAAGCCGCCGGCGTCGACCAGCAGCACGTCGTCGATCAGGACGCCCTCGTCGAGGATGGTCTTGCTGTCCGGCGGCATCGATCCGGGCGCGATCCCGCCGATGTCGGCATGGTGGCCGCGGGCGGCGACGAACCAGGCGGGCTCCGGGTCTTTATCGTCGGCGAAGACCGGCATGATCACGGTGACGTCGGGCAAATGGGTGCCGCCGCGATAGGGCGCGTTCAGGACATAGGCGTCGTCCGGCTTCATCGCCCCGCCGCGGCTGTCGATCACGGTCCGGATCGAATCGCCCATCGATCCGAGGTGAACCGGGATGTGCGGCGCGTTGGCGATCAGCGCGCCCTCGCGATCGAACAAAGCGCAGGAGAAATCGAGCCGCTCCTTGATGTTGACCGAGCTCGCCGTGTTCTGGAGCGCCACCCCCATCTCCTCGGCGACCGCCATGAACAGGTTGTTGAACAGCTCGAGCATGACCGGGTCGGCCTCGGTGCCGATGGCGTGGGCCGTGTCGCGGGGGGTGGAGCGGGTGAGGATGAGGTTGGCGTGGGGGTCCACTTCCGCCTGCCAGCCCGCTTCGACGACCGTGGTGGAGGAGGGGTCGACGATGAGGGCTGGGCCTGGGATGCGGGTGCCGGCGGTGAGGGAAGCGCGGTCACATGGCTCCTCCCCGGAACGGGGAGGGGGACCATGCGCAGCAT
>Ga0066671_10000384_pt1 | contig 13651 bp, 8 predicted proteins | sample GraSoiAngelo_120_FD_62294 | JGI IMG/M metagenome (GOLD analysis project Ga0066671, IMG submission 62294) | Grasslands soil microbial communities from the Angelo Coastal Reserve, California, USA - 14_0919_09_20cm | ecosystem: Environmental > Terrestrial > Soil > Grasslands | place: USA...
GACGAACTCCGCCGGCTTAACCGGCGCGATCCCGATCTCGCAGATGACCTGACCGCGATCGACAACGTCGGGCGGGTTGGTCTCCGAGTCGCACTTGACGTAGAACGCCTGCTCCGGGGTGGCCCCGAACAGCGCGCCGTCCCGCCAGACACCCAGCAGGAACGCGTTGATCGTGCGCTTGATGCGCTGCCAGAGATCGAGGTCGTTCGGCTCGAAGACGACCCACTGGGTGCCCTCGAGGATCGACTCCTCGATGTAGTTGAAGAGCCGGCGGACGTTCAGGTAACGCCAGGAGGGGTCGCTCGAGATCGTGCGAGCGCCCCAGACGCGGATGCCGCGGCCCGGGAAGGCGCGGATGACGTTGATCCCCTGCGGGTTGAGCAGGTCGTGCTCGCTTTTCGTCACCTGCAGCTCGAGCGAGATCGCGCCACGCACGACTTCGTTCGCGGGCGCCTTGTGAACGCCGCGGGTGTCGTCGTTGCGCGCCCAGATGCCGGCCATGTGGCCGCTCGGGGGCAGGAAGTTCGCCTGGCCGGCCAGCGGGTCAAAGACCTTGACCCAGGGCCAGTAAAGCGTCGCGTACTTGGAGTCGTAGCCCGCCTTGTCAACGCGCCACTCACGAACCTGCTGCGCGTTGAGACCGGGCGGGGCATCGAGGATCGCGACCCGATCGCCCATCAGCTCGCAGTGCGCGATCATCGCCAGTTGAACCGCCTTCACCTGATCGGCATCGATCGCGCCGCGTTGGTAGGCAGCCATCAGGTCGGGGACGCAGAGCATGGTGACGGTGTCGACTGCCTCGAGGCCGGCAAACCCGGTGCGATCGGCGGCATTGCCCACGTACTCATCGGGGGTGACCCGAGCGGGCTTGGTGCCACCGCCGCCCTGAAGCGTAACCTTGCCCGGGGCGGGGACCTTTTCCAGTGCGCCGGCGGTCCCGATCTCCTCGAGCTGGATTAGCTTCGATGCGGCCTTTACGGCGGTTACAACGTTGTTCTTGCCTTTCTTCGTCGTGACGTTGTCGTACTCTTCGCGGTCTTTGCCCCGCGTGATGATCAGCCTGAAGGCATCTTCGGACGGTTGTGAGGCCTCAGCTATCTCGACCTGGATGTCGTTTCCGGGTTGACCACCCTCGAGCGCCAGGACGCGGTAGCCTGCGAGCGACTTGTCTTTCGCGCTGGGCAGTTCGGCCTGGGCTGTCGGCGCATGGCCGTCGGCGCCAACGCGGACGACATAAGCGGAGCCGCCGCCGTTGAGGAAATAGCCGTAGACCGAGTGCGCGAGATACGAGCCTTCGATGAATCCCCCGAAGCTCTGGGCGAACTGACTCCAGTTCGTGACAAGCGTCGGACTGTTTACTGGCCCCTTTTCGGCCAGGCCGACGAAGGCCGCGGTCGCAGTCCCGACGCCCTCAATGGGGCGCGAGCCTGCCTCGACCTCCTCGACGTATACACCGGGCGACAGATAATTGGGCATGGGCAACTCCTCCTGGTGATTTGCGGTCAGGAACGTGCCGAGCGTCGCATTCGGGCCCCATTCGGACAAGGGACGCATGGGCCAGTGAACGGGTAAGGCCTCGTGCCCGAAGGGACGTACGGTCGCGTTCCAGTTTGCCCGTTCAGGCAGCAAGTCGACCCCAAGGACTGCCCGCCCGCGACTTGCCCCGGCGCCGGCCTGGCGTGAGGCTTGATCGCGATGATCCAGGACGTGGATGAGTCGCTGCGCGCCCTCGTGAAAAAGGATGCGCTGAACGGATCAAAAGCCGAGGTGGCGTTCGACGCCCCCACCAGGGATTGGGCCTCGCGCCGAAATACGCCAACGGTCGATCTCTACCTGTACGACATTCGGGAGGACCTCGAACAACGAGAAGTGATGTGGGAGGAGATTCGCGGCGACGGGGGGTTCGTCAAGGAGCGTCGTCCACCGCCGCGCCGGTTCAAGCTCTCATACCTGGTGACGGCCTGGACGCAGCGTCCCGAGGACGAACATCGGCTGCTGTCCACGCTGTTGTCCTGCTTTCTGAGGCATCCAACCATGCCGGCTGACGCTCTGAGCGGCGCGCTAGTCGAGGCGCGCCAGCCGATCCTGCTCAACATCGCGCTGCCGCCGCCGCAGGACCGTTCGATCTCCGACGTCTGGTCCGCGCTTGGCGGTGAGTTGAAACCATCGCTCGACCTCATCGTCAACGCCCCGTTTGACATCAGGATTGCGATTCCTGCCGGTCCGCCGGTCCTCGAGGAGCCCAGGTTCACATTTGCTCGTCCCGACGGTGAGGCGGAAGACGCCGTGGCTGCCGGCGGTCGGAGCGTAAAAGGGAAGCGATCAGCGGCGGCGGCCGCATCAGGAGCAAAGCCGGTGGGCGCGCCGGGGCCGGCTGGTCCCAGGGAAGGCAGGCTCAAGCCCGGCGAGCGCGTCGACAAACCGGGAGTCGTTCCCGAGCAGGAAGAAGTGGTGCGCTCCGGCAAGGAGAAGCAACCCGGCCGGATCCTGCGCATCCACGGCGTCAATCGTTCTTAGCGGGATCATGGCCACACCGACGCTGACCGCCATTGGGGACGCCTCGCTCGCCCATGTCCTCGGACGGCTGGGCCTCGTCGAGGCCCGGGTAAGGGCGGCAGTGGCTCGACGCCGCGCCAGCGACCCGGAAGCCGATGATCGGTTCCGCGGGCTTTACATCTCGCAGGCGCATGTCGACCGGCTACTGGGTGGGCGTAATGAACCAGTCGCGCCGGATGCGGAGGCGCAGCAACAGCGTGACGAAATCGAGGCCGCCGCCGATGCCGCCGAGCGCCAGGGGGCGGACTTGAGACTTCGCCGCCTGATGCGCAGCTTCGGCCTCAATGAGATCGACATCGAGTTGCTGCTCATTACCATGGCCCCCGACGTGGACGCTCGCTTCGAGCGGCTCTACGGCTTTCTGCAAGACGATGTCTCTCGGCGCCGGGCAAGCATCGGGCTCGGCATTGAGCTGAGTGGCCTGGCGTCGGGAAATTCCTACGCGAGGAATCGATTGGCTGCGGGCGCGCCGCTGATCGACGAATATCTCATCCTGATCGAGGAAGCGGAGCGGCCTTTCCTGACGCGCTCGCTCAGAGTTCCGGATCGAGTCACGGCCCACCTTCTGGGAACCGATGTCCGCGAGCCAGTCATCGAAGGGTTGACGCACGCGAACGAGAAAGCGACGCCTGAACAAGCCGCAACACTATCTCGCTGGATGCGAAGCCAAGATGCTCGTCTTGGCTACGTGCGCGAGCGTCCGGGTTCCTCGGGCGCCTCACTGGCCGCCAGCGCCTTTGCGGAACTGGGCCGCCCCACCCTGACGTTGGACCTCGAGCGTCTTCGGCCAGAAGATGACGTGGCGGTCGTCGCCGCGCTGGCTGCCCGCGAAGCAGCCTTGACCGGAGCCGGTATCGTGGCTGGTCCCATCGAGGTCCTGGTCGCGAGAGGCGTGCCGGCGATCCGAGCGTTTTCAGAAATTCCCGCCATGATCGTGCTGGTCGGCGCGCGCAGCTGGGACCCGGCGTGGGCGCGCGATGTCCCGTTCATCTGTGAGGCGCCGATCCCCAACGCGCTGCAGCGGGCAGAGCTATGGCGTCGGAACCTCAACGGCGATACGCCCGTAACCCTCGATATCACGACGACGATGGCGCAGTTTCGACTGACCGCCGAACAGGTCCATCGCGCGGCGCGCGCGGCGCGGATGGAGGCACACGCGCAAGAGGCGCCGCTGGATGAAGAGCAACTGAAAGCTGGCGCGCGAGCCCAGAATGCGGCGGGACTCGAGCGGTTGGCCCGACGGATCCAGCCTGCCGTCCGCTTCTCCGATCTTGTCCTGCCACCCGACACCATGGCGCAGCTTGCCGAACTCTTGACCCGTGCCCGCTACCGGGAGCAGGTGCTGGATGTCTGGAAGATGGGCGGTCCGTCGGCGCGTCGCCGGGGGCTCACGGCGCTGTTTGCCGGACCGTCCGGCACCGGCAAAACGATGGCTGCCGAGGTGCTCGCCGGCGAGCTCGGGCTCGACCTGTACACCGTCGACCTGGCCACCGTGGTGGATAAATATGTCGGCGAGACGGAGAAGAACCTTGACCGCATCTTCGCCGAAGCCGAACGCATCAACGGCGTCATCCTCTTCGACGAAGCCGACGCGCTCTTCGGTAAGCGCTCAGAGGTTAGCGACGCGCACGATCGCTACGCGAATGTCGAGGTAGCCTATCTCCTGCAGCGGATGGAGCAGTTCGAGGGCATCGCCATCCTGGCGACGAATCTGCGAGCCAACCTCGATGAGGCGTTCACCCGACGGTTGGACTCGCTCGTCGACTTCCCCGAGCCCGAGGAGGAACATCGCCGCCAGCTCTGGCAGAGAAGCCTGGGCAGTGTGGTTCCGCGAGACCCCGAACTTGACCTGGACTTTCTCGCTCGGTCGTTCAAGCTGGCCGGCGGCGGAATCCGAAATATCGCCGTGGCGGCGGCTTACTCCGCGGCGGAACTCGCTCGGCCGGTGTCGATGGCGGACCTCATTCGCGCCACGCAGCGCGAGTACCTGAAGATGGGGCGCCTCTGCGTCGAATCGGAATTCGGCCCCTACTACCCGCTGCTATCCGAAGCGCTGGGCTAACCAGAGAGTCGATCGGGCGCCCTCGTCGCGACGGCAGCGACCCCGTCTATTCTTCTTCGGTGTCTTCGTCCGACTCTCGCTGAGCGAAGGTGCCCTGAACCGGCGCTCCTCCTTCCGGTTCCTCCTCGACCTCGTCCGCCTCGGCGTCCTCTCGCTGAACGAAAGAGCCCTGCAACGCTTCCTCGTCAGTGGCGGAACGCTGGACGCCCGCGGTTGCCGTCGTGGCCTGCGACTGCGGCGAAGCCGATGACATAACACGGTCAGCGCTGCTGTCAGCCGCCCGCTCAAAGCTGTCTGAGGGGTGGCTGATGTTGATGCCTCCAGGCGCCGGCGTCCCATCAACCGGTCCCGAGCGCTGTTGTACGACGTGCGTCAGCTCGTGGGCAAGCATGCGCTTGCCGGAGTCACTCTCGGGTTCGTACTTAGCGGATTGAAATACGACATCGTTGCCCACCGTATAGGCATGCGCCTGGACCGACTTCGCCGACTCGGTCGCCTTTGAGTCCGTGTGAACCCGGACATCGCTGAAATCGGCTCCCAGCCGCGACTCCATGAAGCCGCGAGTCTCGCGGTCGAGAGGCGAGCCGCCGCCGGAGCCGACCACTTCCTTGACCGGCGATGACTGCTGCTCTTCGATAGCTGAGGTGACGGCCTCATTACCAGCGGTCTTTTGAAGGTGCATGACGGCTGAGTGTGTTAGCGCATCCGGCCGACCATGGATCAGCGCGTCGGCACCGTTAGCGGTCTCGGCTTCCGGCTTTCCCCGCGTCGGTGCCTGATGGCTTTCGGGATTCAGTAAGAAATCAGTCTCGTGCGATTGCATTGTGTTACCTCCCTATGCCTCGACGGCAGGCGATCGCCAAAAGGCGCGCAAGGTCCTTCTCACAAATCACACTCCAACCAGTCAAGGCAGTCAACGCTCAACGGAGCAGGTTCGCGGGCACCTTGAATTGCCCGATAGGGCAACCAAGGTCTTCAAACGAGATGAAAGACGCCGGGAAACGGACCATTCGGTGGCACAAGTCGCCATACGCGGCCGTCCTCCTTGCACTCATACCACCGCTCGCGCCAGGCGGACCCCCAACCCCTTCCCTCATCAATAGGCACGACTTTGGCTTTTCCATCTGCGACAGCGTTGTCCAGATTGGAGAGGAAATGCTGGTAGTGATGAAGCGACTCAAAGGCCTCGATCGGCTGCCAGCACAATTAACCATCACCTAACCTCCCACGCGGGATCGATCTGGTTCAGCGGTCACGACACGAAATCAGACTGCCTCCCCGGTGTAGGCGGAGGGTCACGGTGGGGGTTTGCCCAAAAGTCTGGCCGCCCGCTCCTTGCCCGGCTTGAGCCGATACGCGATGGTCGAGGGATGGGTCCTGCCCCGCAGCAGGTGCGCGACGACGCGCCGTTGCAGCCCGCCAAAACCGCTCCGGAGGCGACCGGCCAGAAGACGCTCGATCCCGCCACCTCCGCTGTCCTCGCGGCGCCGCCCGCCCATGCTCCGCTGACAGCACCCTCCCTCCTTCGCCTGCAGTCGCTGGCGGGAAATGGGGCCGTGGCGGCGCTGCTGCAGCGTTCGAAGCCGGCCAAGCCAGCTTCGATCGTTCCCCCGGCCGGGCCGGCTGCCGGCGCTGGGCCCGGCCCGGCACCGGCGTCGGCGGTATCTCCCGGCAAAGCTGTGGCTCCCACCCCGGAGGCGCCGGCCGAAGCGCTCACACCGAATCTCGACGATGCCGCCATCACGGCGGAATCACTCGCGTCGGCGCCGCCGCGATCACCTGACCAGGCGGAGGCGCTTCTTCTAGCCGGCTACGAGGCGGAGCAGGAGCGGGCGAGGGTCCAGTCGCTCGTCGCGATGCTCACAGCTCGTGGCCAGGCCTCGCAGCGCTTCGTGATGAATCGATCGGGTCAACAACAGCAGGCGATCACGCACGCATTGACCAGTCGGAAGGCCGAGGTCATGCAGGCGGCCAGCCAGCAGCGGCGGCAAATCAGCGCCTCGTTCGGGAGCCACCGGCTGCAACTCCAGGCAGGCATCAACGCCGAGAAGGCCGCCGTCTCCCGCGGCTGCATTGCGGCTTTCCAGTCGATCGAGGCCGGCACCACAACCCGCGTCACGGCGCTGACAGCGGACATCGAACAGCGCCGCAGCGCGATGCACGAGCGCCTCGAATATGAGCGCCAGCAGCCGGCTGTGATCCTCGAGACTGAAGCGGCACGCGCCGAGCGCGATGTGGCGGCCGGCGTGCGTGAAGCGCGGCAGATCGGCGAAACGGAAGCCGCCAAGTATGGCGATGACGAGGTGGGCCAGGCTCAGTCGTCCGCCGCCCGGAAAGTTGCGGCCGAGACCGCCGACGACATGGCGCCGAAAGGGCCCGCGATCGCTAAGGAACTGCGTGGCCAGGTGCATGAATACGCCGGCAAGCTCCAGCAGTTCGGCGGCGGCCTCGATCAGCAGCTGACCGACGCCCTCCCTCACATGACGCATCTGCTGCAGGAGGAGGCGGCGGCGGCAGTTAGCCAGGTGCGCGTCACGAACGAGGCCGCCCTCAACCAGCTCGACGCCCAGGCAGCGACCGCGCGCCAGCATCTCGACGCTGAGCAGCAGCACGCTCTCGCCAGGGTTGATGCGGTGCGTGCCAGCAGCATTCGACATCTCAGCACGCTTGCGCATCAGGCCCAGGCCACGCTCGAAACCGCGGCGCAATCGCGCTGCAGCGAGTTGGACGCGCACCTTCAAGCGGTCACAAGCCAGCTGCTTGCCGCCGAGTCACCCGATCCGCAAGCCGTCGACGAGGCGGTCGCCAATGCCAGCATCTACCTGGCCGCCGGCGTCGCGGATTTTGACGCCCAGGCCGATCGCGCGACGACGGCGACCCGTCTTGGGCTCGAGCAGGCTGCGGCCGGCACGGCCACCGTCCTGACAACCGTGGCGACGAACGTTGCAACGCAGGACCAGCGCGCGGTGAGTGGCGTTCTCGGCCAGGCTCGAGCCTCGGGGCAGGCAGCGGTCGCGGCAGCCCAGCAGATCGTCGCCGCCTTGGCGCTCCATCAGCAGGCGATCGTCGCCGAGGGTCTGGCCGGAATAGACGAGCTGATCGCCAAGGGCCTGGCCGAGCCGGCGAGGCTGAACGAAGAAAGCCGGTCCAACGCCGGCAGGACGGCGACGGAGGCGATTGCCAAAGCCCGCGAGCCGCTCGCCGCTCTGCCCGCCAATGTCAAGGCCGCGGCGGATAAGGCGAAAGCGGAGCACGAGCGCAGCCTGTTCGCCAAAATCGCCACCGGTATCGGCAAGGCCCTGCTCGGCATTGTCGTCGGCCTGGTGATCGTCATTGCCCTGGCCCTCGTAGTTGCCTTTATCGCCGGCTTCTTCGGAGTCGCACTGACGGCCTTCGGCGCGATGATGATCGCGGGAGGCATCCTGCTACTGGCAGGCGCGATCTTTGCCTTCTACAAGCGGCACACCGATCCGGAGACGGCCAAGCTGGGCATCGGTGCACAGATCAAATTCGCGCTCGCGGACGTCACAGGCGTGACGGCGCTTTGCGAGGGCATATTCAACCAGGACGTCGTTACCGGCAAAGAGCTCAATCTGGACGCCGAGCAGCGCAGCGAGCGGGTCACCACCGGCACCCTGAGCATCGTGATGCTCATCCTGGGCGCCCGGGGACTGAAGGCGGCGCCCTATACCCGGCCGATCGGGCTGCCCGCCTTCAGCTTCAGCAGCGGCTTGGCCGGCGCGCGCGGGGTCGGTGCTGAAATGTGGTCCACCGGCCTGCTCGCCGCGAAAGCCGGCAAGGAATGGTTTGCCAGCGCGTTCAAGCGTCTCACGGCACCGCGCCCAATCCCGGCCGACGCCGTGCCGCTGGCTCGACCCATCAAGCCGGGCGACGTCGTCACGCCCGATCGGATCACAGCCGGCGGCCCGGATACTGGGGCACCTGCGACCGACAGCGCTAAAGACGCGGTCCCAGACAAGGACCCTGCCGGCGCCGGCAAGTCAGCACCAAAGAGCACGGCCGAGCTCGCGAAATCCGTCCGCGATGCCGCGAAGGCACGAGGCGATCCGGTTGGCTTGAAGAAAGCGGAGTACATTGAGCGAGCGTCGAGCAAGCTCCTCACCGACAACCTGAAAGCCGACTTCTTTGCGCGGGTCAAGGCGAAGCTCGACGCCGACCCGGCCAAGCTACCCTGGGATGCCATGAAGGACGTCGTCGCGGAGAATCCTACCGCCTTCCTTTACAAAGGCGATGTCATTCCGCCGGACGTGATCGAGCAGCACGGAGGCATGGCGCGTGGCGTCGACGTCGACTCGGTCTGGAGCCACATGCTGAAGGATGAGGTGAAGGCGCCGTATCGTGCACATGCCCAGGCCGAGGTCTCCGGCGGCCGCGATGCAACTGCAGGGGACATCTTCGATGAACTGGATGCCCGGGCCAAAGCGCTATGGCTCGACGAGCTACGGAAGGACCCATCGATCTTCGACCTTGGCAAATGCAAGCCGAACGCCGTTCTCACGAATCCCAAGGCGCCGGGCTGGTGGATTCCGCGCGACGAGTTCGGCCAGTTCAGCCTGGTCGAGCTGATCGTCGACATGGCGCTCAAGGCTGATGTGTATCGTCCCGGGATGATCGTCTTCACCGTCGATGCCGGGGCGACGGGCGCCGCGTCGTTTCATCTGCCGACGCCGCTGGATGGGATCGCCTTCGGGGAATGGGGAGAGGCCCCACCCAGCAGCGTGTTCGGCGTCACCGAGGGAGGCCTGCCGGAGGCGGTCGCGCCGCCGAAAATTGACGTGTCGATGGTCAAGCCGGGGAATATCCAGGTCTTCCCGCCCTCAGGACCAATCGCGGCACCTGCCGCGGTTGGCGCCGGCGGGTCGGCTGACGCAGTGCAAGATGTGCTCGGCAATCGAAAGCCCGCCGGTGTCCGATGACGATGGACCGGCTGCAGCTCGGATCAGTGACTATCGACGAGGCCACCGACCTGACGGCACTATTTCGCCAGCAACTGAAACGCGGCGAACCGTGGGGCCGGCGGGATGATCTTGCAAACGAGGACGGCCTCGTGCGCAGCCTGGAGCAAATCAAGGGCACGGCATTTGAGTCGTTTGCGAGGGACGCCCTGTTCGGGCTCATCCGAGACGGCGACCCCGACGTGGGCAATGGCGCGGTGGCGACACTCGGTCGCGTTCCGATCGGCATCACCCCTGGACAGGTCCTCGGTGTGATCGAGGCCAATCCACCACTGGTTCCGCCGGAGCGCTCGCGCGCGTTGCTAAATCTCATCGCCAATAAGCACCCGACGGATCCGCGAGTCATTGACAGGCTGAAGACAGCCGCTCGCGACCCTGATCATGGTGCGGACGTGCTCGAGGGCCTAACGGTGAGCGACCCCATTTGGGTGGTTGCAAATGCGCGCACGGCAGTTGCCGGCAAGGCAAGCCGTGCCCAGATCATCCTCGCCTGGCTGCGCGACCCCGCCCAGCGTCAGGCGTTCGTTCAGGCTCTTACTGCTGAGCCCGCTGGACTGCGCGCTGAGATCGCCCAAGCCATTCGCGACGTCATCCAGGACCGCCGCGAGCAGCAGCGCCTGACCGATCTCCTTCACTAAGAATCCTCGCGTCCGCTTGGTCCAAAGCCCGCCTAGTTTGTAGCCGGCCCCGGCCTGCCCCTTTAGGCGAGCTTTGCCTCACCTATCGCTGACCGATCGGCTCTTTGCAGTCTCGCCCGTTCAGGGCAACCTCGGTAAGTGGACTTGCCGTCCCGTGCGATCAGGCACGCCCCGCCAGGCCCGCGGCATCGGAGCGACCCAGCCACGAACCAGCTGGCCGCCGACGGAGTTTCCAGGTCCAACAGGCAGGCGACCGGCGTCGGTGACCTCGGATTGCTCGACGCGCATACGATCCTGACGTTGCAGGCGACGGCGGGCAATGCGGCCGTCACCTCCTTGTTGGCCGGAGACGGCTCCCTGCAGCGAGATGCCACGGCGGTGGCCCCGCCAACGGAAGGGACCGAGATCGATCGCATGGGCGTCGTCGATCAGGACGGCACCAAGTCCAAGGACAGCAGCCCGGGCCTGAACCTGCGCGCCGGTCCGGGCGAGAGCTCAGTCACCATCGCTCGCCTCGAGAACAACGAGCACGTCCTCGTCAAACGCGACATGAGCGGGGGCTGGGCGTACGTCATCGTCACCGACGGTCCGTACAAAACCTCCACGGGCTATGTGGCGGGCGCCTACCTCAACACCAACATGCCTCCGGATCCGTCGGCGCCCGACCCCGGGGCGACCCTGTACCGGATTGCGGCCAACGAACGAGCCCACGATTTCGTGCGCCGCCAGTACGGGGCGGCGACCCAGGTAAAGGGTCAGGACGAGCGCTTCTTCACCAACGTCCTGCAGTTTGTGAACGATCGGGCGGGCCGCCATTTCGTCGTCACAAAGTCAAAGACGAAGAAGGTCGGCTCGATGGACGTCGACGTCGACGACAAGGAATTGGTGGCCGGCGGACAGATCTGGGTACCGAGCTTGGATTTCGCGCTCAGCCTCAAGGGCACCGTCTCGGCGGGCTCCTGGCAGCGCGATGCTGTGGAGAAGCTCAAGAACATCGGCGAGAAGCTGCTCGCGATTCCGGTCTTCATCGGCGGCCTCCTCTGGGGAGCGCTCGAGTCCATCAAAGACCTATTTGTCGGGCTCTTTGATCTTGTCTGGGGGACGATCAAGAGCCTCGGGCACAACCTGGTCGACGCGGCCAGGGCGATCTGGGATCTGATCACCGATTCGAAGAAGCGTCGAGCCGTCCTCGAATCGATCGATACGGAGCTGCGCGAGATGCTGGAAAAGGGCAGCTTCCTCCACAAGGCCTTCAACTGGGGCCGCATCATCGGCTACGCCACCATGGAGGTGGTCTCCTTTGTTCTCCTGGCCGGCGCAACCGCCGCCCTCAAAGGAGGCAAGTTCGCCGCCCGGCTGTCAAAGCTCTTCAAGGTGATCGAGGAGGCACCGGCGATTCAAAAAGTCGTGGAGGGCGCGTCAAAGCTTTCCAAGACGAAGGCCGCGCGCGTGATCATCGACAAGCTTGGGGTGGCGGCCGATGTCGGCAAGGTGGCAATCGAGTCCAAGCCGGTCCGAGCCGTGGGAAAAGTGATCGGCACGACGGCCGGTGGTGTGGCAGCGATCGCGGCAGCACCTGGACGCGGCGTTCTCAAGGCCGCCGAGTGGATGAGCAAGGGCTTGAGACGGCTCTTCGGAAAGTCAGCGAAGGCGGAGAGGCTCGCCGGCAAGGCGGCGGGCGCGGCTGAGAAGGCCACGCAAACTGTCTATCGAGGCCAGGCTAAGGGCGTCCCCAGGGTGTCGCACGGCCAGGTCATTCACGACTTTGGCGATGGTCTCTACCTAACAGACTCGGAGGAAGTCGGACGACTCTACGCCGGCACGCGTGGGAAGGAAGTTGGAACGGCCGGCGAGGTCCTGAAGGCTGAGCTGGATCCAAAAGTCTTCGGTCGCGTCCTAGATCTTCGGAAGGACGAGCGCTGGGCGAAATACCTTGCCGAGCGCCCCATCCCGGGCAGCAACGACACCATTGAAGACCTGATCAAGTTCGCTAACGAGGAGAACTACAACAGCCTCTTCGAGGATTTCCTTAGGGACAACAAGATTTCTCTTGCGGACTTCGACACGATCATCGGCCCCGAGTTCGTCCGGGGTGGAAGTCAGATCTGCGTCCGCAATCCGAAAATTGCCGCGGCGATCGAGCGACGGCTGAAGCTGCATCGCTAAGCGGCCGTTCCTCGATGAGGCCGGCGACCGCGGCGTTCCCTGCGGTTGCCTGCAGTCCGAGCAGGAACGGCGCACCCAGCAGACGGGCTGGACCCGAGGCAAGCTCTGGCGCAAAGGTAGCCGCCTAATCGCGCCGGGACTCGGCTCCCAGTCCGCGAGATTCTTCCTCGGTTTCCTGTTCGGCTGCCTGCGCGCGCACGATGCCCCCGCGCGCGATGCCGCCTAGATCAAGCCCTGTCTCAGTGCGTAGGCCACTGCTTGGGTTCTGTTCTTCAGATTCAAGCGGCTCGTGACATCGTGCACGATGTTCTTGACGGTGCGCTCGGAGTAGAAGAGTCGCCGACCCACTTCAGCTGTATCCATGCCATCGGCCAACAGCTTGAGGACCTTGATTTCGCGGTCGGTCAGGACCGCGAAGCTCAGGCCGCGAGGATTCAAGACCTGGCGCTGCAGGCGGCCCACCTGGTCGAGCAGCCGGCCCAGCAGATCGGGAGACAAGGCGCCTTCGCCACCGTTCGCGGCGCGGATGGCCTCCAGGAGGTTCTCGGGCGTTGCCTGGTTTCTGCGAAGGACGCCGCGCGCACCGGCCTCGAGCGCGCTCAGCAGGCCGGTGTCATCGACACGGGTCACGACCAGGACCACCCGCTCCACGCCCCGGCGCTTGAGGGCACGAATCGCCTGCGCCGTCTCCTCGTCCATCTGGTCGGAGACCACCAGGGCGACGACGTCCGCATTCAACTGGCGCTCCTCGACCGTTTCGAGGCCGTGGTGGATACGAAGCTGACTCGCAATGCCAGCCCGCGAAACCGGATCCGATGCGGCGACGAATACGCGAATACGGTCGGTTAGGACGGTCGGGCGGGTTGCTAACACTGCTTCCTCCTAGTTGGCCGGCGGTTTTCCTTGGCCTGCCTCAACGCCGGTTTCGAAAGTCTGCCTTGGCCGACTTTCCGGGCACTTAACGGTGACTTAACGGGCACCGGCTCATGCCTGCAGGTCTTCCTCTCCGGCACTGGCCCGGCTATACACCGCTACCTATGATTCGAACGCCATGCCCGCCACCGCCACGCTTGCGAATAAAAGCGTCACGGTTACCCCCGGTGGTGAAGCGTTCTGCGAAGTCCGGGTTCGGAACTCAGGAACCATCGTCGACCAATTCACGCTTGAAGTTCTGGGTGACGCTTCGGCCTGGGCGATCGTCGAGCCGGCCGTTGTACCGCTGTTCCCCGGGGCTGAGGCGGTGGCCCGCGTCA
>Ga0066671_10000391_pt1 | contig 13570 bp, 10 predicted proteins | sample GraSoiAngelo_120_FD_62294 | JGI IMG/M metagenome (GOLD analysis project Ga0066671, IMG submission 62294) | Grasslands soil microbial communities from the Angelo Coastal Reserve, California, USA - 14_0919_09_20cm | ecosystem: Environmental > Terrestrial > Soil > Grasslands | place: USA...
GCTGCTTCGTTGCCGATTACAGAGATCACGCCATAACCACGTGATCTTAGGAGTTCGGCCCTTCGAAGTCCTACGTCTTCGTCGTAAGAAATCTGAAAAATCCTTCGCAACTTTGCTAGAGTAATATTCATCTGCATCACGACTTGGCGCGTTTTTGCATCGGCAGCAAAGCACTCGTTGTTCGTGCGGTTTGCCAAGCTTTCAAGCACCATTTTCGTAAATTCCAAGCCGGAAACGACATTGACCCTACGCGGTGAACCATCCGGCAAAACCTCAAAGACTTCGTATGTCCGGTGCATGGGCCTGTTTCCTTCAGGGTGCTCTCGGTCCACACCCCTTCTACGCTCGGGGACAATTCATCGTGTTCGGCAGCGTGACTGCTCCGCACCCGGCGTTTCCATACATGTGTGTTTCCAAGGCAAAGATGGCTACTTACCGTACATCGTAGACCTCAAACCTGAACTCGTCAAGCCCCAATCTTTGGCGGCACGCCGTCTACTGGTCATTAGCGAGCCATTCGGCAAGACTTCGAAGATTTCGTATACCCAGTGCATACGGGCCGGTTTCCCTCCGGCCGTTCTGGCAGGCTGCTGCCCTCCTTTTACGCTGTGGCACGCTTAATCAAAATGTTCGGTAACGTAATTGCTTGTCTGCGCCGGCGCCCTGAGGATATCAATACCGTTGATATACGGCCAATTGTATAACCTTCTATCCTGTATAGGGATGGCGCGGTAAGTTAGGCCAGGTGCCAAGCGGTTAAGGTCAAAAAGACGCCAAATACAGGAGTTCATCTGATTGCGGAGGGAAGGAATCCGAGACGTCACCCCCCCAGCCCTCTGACTTGTTGTGTAGATGAGCGCGAAGTTGAATGCGCAACTGCTTGTATTCGCAAGTGGAATAGCACGTTATTGTGCTCCACGAGTGCCTTCCAGGATGCGTCCTGGGCCGTAGCCCGTAGCCCGTGCCCGTTGTTCTTATGCTCGTAGCCGCTGACCTTTTACATCGCCGCTCGAAATCTCCCACCTATCTCCTTGACGGCAACCCTGTAACTTTCCCGCGCTGACCAATTCGTGCAGGACTTCTTTTATCTTTACCTCGCGCATCACGTCGCCAACGGCAGGTGCTCCGCATTTACGTGCGCGGTCTGGTTCACGTTGTTGTAGAAGCCGAATTCGCAAGTCAATCATCAAGAACGACACCGTCCGGGGCGCATGGTTGTCAGGGCTTAGAGATTCAGGTAGGCCAATAGCATCCAAAACGAAATCCCACAATAATTCTCGCTTGTGCCTCTTGTTGGAAAGATAAGCCCGGATGGCGTGCGGGGCAGTCTTGAATGTTGAAAGAAAATCAAACATGTGATTTTGCACTTATCTCCAAAGGTGTGGCGGGCTGGCAACCGTAGGACCGTCAAGGGCGTTAACGGTCTTGCCATCCTCTCATGATTTACCTCAAAAAGCTCTGTGATAATTTTCTTCCACACATCGATAGAAATAAGGACACACTAGCCTACTTCAACGAGAATTGCCCAGGCATTCAAAGGTCGTTGGACTGCGTGAGGACAAAGACGCTCGAATCGTGGTTAACGCCAACGAGCCCGGTTTTGACGGCTGAGGGTCCGCCGCGGTGCTGTTGCGCTGCGCCTCCGCGATTGCTTTTGCCAGCGCCAGCCATTCATCAGACTGTCTTACCATCTGCCCAAGCCGGTACGCTTGGTCTGAGAGACTGGAAAATCCGCTCTTGGAGCCGTCGTCGTTGTGGACCAGTAGAAAATGGAGCAAATCTTCCATCCCGCCAAGCCCCTCGCGGAGCACTGCGCCTGCTTTCATCTTTCCGTCCTTCACTGCCTCACAGAAAAGCGGCGTCATCTCCGAAGCGACGTGCTTGCACAGTTCGAGCGTTTGCGTTTGTAGCGGAAACTTTCTCTGGGCTTCGAGAAGAATCACGTTGGTTTGCGGCCACAAATCGTTTGGGAAGTAAATGGGAGGATCGTGCGGTACCTGCGAGGTCTTCGGTTCGCGCGCGTGTGTGATGCCTGTCCCGCCTACCTCCTTTGGTGGAGCGGGTGCTTGAGTGATTGTGCGCGCGGTGCTCACTGGGCGGACTGGCTCTGGTAGGCGTACCTTCGGCAATTCCTTGGGCAAGGCATCCGCGAGGCGGGCCAAACCGCGGGTCGAATTCTTGCTGACGATGCTGCCGCGCGCCTCCCTGGCCTTGTCCAACCGTGACAGCACCTCGCCTACGGTTTCAGACCATTGCCGGCTATCGTTAGGTAAACTGCGGCGTTCCACTCGACGCGCGATAATTCTGTCCAGGTCCGTGAGCTGCTCTTGCATCGCAAGAACGTGCGCCCGCTCCTCTTCCGAGGGATTAGCCTGACACCAAAGCGCCGTGTCCCGTGTTGCGTCTTCGATTAAGCCGCGGATGCTCTCTAGAAACTTTTGGCTGTCTCTGCCCATACCGCCTCCCGGCTTGGCCTCATCCACTGAATAATGAGGTAAGTGCGCCGTTCAAGAAAGGCCGCCGCGGGTTCGCGTCGGGTAACGGTGCAACGTCTCGCGCGGTTACTGCTCCATCCAGCTGTAACCCCGAACCTCAAAGCCAGCGGGTTTAAGTTTTGAAAGCGTGGAATGTAGGTGGGCAAGGCCCACGATGAACAACCCGACGTTGAACGGCTCCATAAATTCTTTGATGCGGTCCACCATGTAACGCTCTCTAAGCTCGTGCACGTCCAAAGGCCCATACTCTTGCAGCATCGGCTTCTTGGGGTCATGCGTTGGCGGGTACGTGTTTAGGCCATACGCATAAGTCTCAAAGCGCTTCTCTTTGGGTGTCCCAACACTTTTCCATTTCAACTTGTCCGTATCCAGAGTGGAAGCGAATGATTGCCGGTCGGGCGTCCATTCTTCCAAAATGATTTGGACGGGGTAGTTTTCCCTTATCAGAGATATGACTTTGCCAAATCTGTCGTTCAGTGCGTGACCTTTAAGCTGAACGTGGTGGTGAGTTGCCAGCGCAATTATCTGTTTCGGCGGCATGGACTGAAGCTCCGTTCCTATCGAAGAGACTAGATAATTCTCGGTCCACGATTCAACGACTGCTATTCCGCCAAAGCGCAGAATCAGCAGTTTCGATTAGAATTATGCCCGCGAGCTGCCTATTCTGGCGACCAGCAAGATCACCAAGATTACATCATAATCGCTGAAAGTGTCAAATATACGGCTTTTGGCAATCATAGCAAGATATTTGATTGCCAGTTACGCACAATGTGCTACTTTTAGCTACTATGAACTTACAGGCAAGGATCGACAGGTACAAAGAACGCGGCTTCCAGCAGGTCGAAGCCGAAATCCTCGTCCTCATCGAGGAAAGTGCGGCGGCACTCTTCACCGCGTTCCCCGAGCAATTCATCTTATTTGGAGGAGCCACCCTCGTGCTTTTCTACGAGAGCCCTCGATTGTCCCGAGACTTGGACCTACTCGCCTCCCCAACGCAGATCCCAAGGCCCGAAGAAATCGAAGATGTTGTTCGTTCCAGTATCCAATCAATTGCAGAGACCCTCGGCCTGGGCCAACTCGAATTCCGGAAAGACATCGAGAGCGCCGGCTTCGTCAAGCAGTGGGTCCTCGCCAATCACAGAGCCCTCTTCAGCATCGATCTAACCAGCATCGGCGGGAATGTCTTGGAGACCCACATCGTCAAGAAGGCAATTGCCGACGCTCCAGAAAAAATCGTCGCCACACCAAGCGCGAACTATCTGCTGTTTCAGAAATGTGAGACTTTTCTCAATCGCCGTCATGTGAAAGCTAGGGATGCCTTCGATATCCATCTTCTTCTTACCCGTGGCACGCACCTGGACAAGAATCTTCAAGCACACCTCGAGGACTTCATCGCAATGAAGGAGATAGACCAAGAATCCATCGAAACTCGAATTCAGGACATCAATGCCAAGCTCTGCACGGTCGAACTCCGCCCGGTCTTGCCACTGGCCGTCTTTGAAGAGCTTGCCAAGAACGAATTTGAGACCATCCGCCGCTCGCTACGAGTCGTGTTGGCTCATTGGCTCGGGAAGGAACCGCAATGAATTGGACAAGTATCCTGACAAAAGAAGCACGAAACAATTGCATCGTGCGCACCGACCATTTAGCTCGCAAACACAAGCTCTCTGAACGTGTTGTACGCGATGCTTTGCGCCGATATGAGGCACAGGGTCTGGTCGAACGTGTCTCGACAAAAATCTACATCAACCACTTCAATCAGCAATTTTCACCTCGTGATCTCGTAAATGTTCTTCGGCCTCGTTCTTACATTTCACTTGAGTCCGCTTTGGTGGAGCGAGGCATCATTACTCAAAGCCCCTCAATACTGACTTGCGTCACACCCGGCTATCCGCAGTCTTTCAGAAGCAAATCTGTCAGCATCGTGTATAGAAAGATCTCTTCTGAACTCTATTGGGGCTATGAGGAAAAAGCTACTCGCTACAACAAATATCTCATCGCGGAACCTGAGAAGGCGCTACTGGATTGGATCTACCTAAACCGTCAAGAAGGACTTCCGACGCCCTTAGACGAACTCCAATTGCAGTTTCTAACGCCGGCCAAGCTTCGAGACTACGCGCTGCGATTTCCGCGCACAGTGAGCGAAACGGTTAAGGATTTCTTGGTTGAAGCAGCCTACCCGTCGCAAAATCCCGACGCCCGACAGTCGAGGGCAGGGCGATGAATGTAACGGAGGCCGGAAGCTACTGACTCGTCTGCAACTGGTGGTTCAAAGTGCCGGGATTCCGAGCATCTCCAATAAGCGAGTCGGAGAAACTTGCAGCATGACTCATCACTTCCAAAGTCTTCGCATCCACGCCATCTCGGCAGACAATTTGTCCATTGTCGAATGGAATTTCAGAAACCAGCGTCACTCCTAAGCAACAAGGAGTGAAATTGGGAAGGAAGCGCTCCTCTATCGCCTTGCCAAGCTGTTCTCCTCCCCTTGATTGCATAACAATGAATCCTGCTATTCCCGAACTCAACGCAGCATCGTTGTAGCAAAGAGGCTGGATCTTCGCGCGAGCACCGCCAGGCGGGCGCCAAGCCAAAAAGAATTCCGGTGAAGAGCCCTGCGAGCACGGCAAGCGAGAGCACGGTGAGATCGGGACGCAAGTCAAGCGAGACCGTTCCCTCCGTCATGAGGAGCACGAGCAAATGGCTTCCCCAGTAGGCAAAGGCGAGGCCGAGCAAAGCGCCGGCGAGAGCGAGCGACAGGCTCTCGGCAAGTACTTGGCCAACGAGGGTCCCGCGGCTTGCGCCGATGGCGACGCGCACGCTCAGTTCATGGCTGCGGGACGCAGCACGAGCGAGCATCAGGTTCGCGAGGTTGACGCAGGCAACGAGCAAGATCAATCCGACGATGCCGGCAAGCACGTAAAGGGGCCGCTCGAATTGGGAGCGCAGGTTCCCGCCGACGCCTTTTGCCGCCGATGAGACGTCCAGGTCCATGGAGAGAAACGTCTGCCGGCGCAGTCCAGGAGTTTGCGTGGAAGCCGTCGCGAGAAGGACGTCCGGCCAGAAGGATTGGAGCTGGGTGCGAGCCTGCTGGACGGTGACGCCGTCCTTCAGGCGGCCAATCGGGTTAAGCCAGAGAATCGAGCGGCTGCCGATATCAAATTCTTCGCTCTGAATCAGGGGCATGGCCGTGAGAGGAACAGTAATATCCGGCGGCTCGCCTGTTGTCATGCCCGTGAACCACTTGCGGGTGATCCCGATAATCGTGAAAGGATGGCCCTCGATGCGAATCTGTTTGCCGATAACGTCGAGCGCACCGCCAAAGCGGCGCCGCCAGAATTCGTAGCCGATAACGGCGACTTGCGAGTTTGCGGCGGCACTGAGATTTTCATCTTCGGAAGTGAGCAGTCGCCCGAGAAAAGGAGATGCGCCGAGTTCGGAATGGCAATTGCCGGTAACGGCGAGGACACGATCCTGTGTGAGGACACCGTTCACTTCCACATTGGGCGTCCATTCGCCGCCCCATCCGATCATGCCTGAGAAAACGCGTTGACCGCGTTCAACTTCGCGGAACATGGGATAGGAAAAAGGAATCTTTGTCCCCTGGCGGATTGCGGAAAGACGAACGAGGCGCTCCGGCTGGCGGACGGGAATGTCCCGAAGGAGTAAAGCATTAATCAGCGTGAAGATCGCGGTATTCGCGCCGATTCCCAGCGCGAGCGAGAGTATGGCAAAGAAGGTAAAACCGGGATTCCTGCCCAGAGCACGAATGGCATAGCGCAGATTCTGCCAAAGGTTCGCCACGAACATCCTCCCCTCAAGATTCAAAGTTGGGATGGCTCTCAACGTTTACGCTAACCGAGAAACTCTTTCAAGAGGCTCGTTACTGCGCCAAGCATGATGAATAGCTGAGGACTGTCCATGTTTGGGCCGACCTTGCTGCTCCTCACCGATGTTGGCACGGAGGTTCCACATTACCGACCGAGATTGCGATTCGCCGGAAACCGGGACGGCCAGTGGAAGTCACATGCCGTTGATCATCCTCGTTTAATTGGAAGTAAGGTCGGTCTCGCCCGAAAATCCCGTGTACCCGCCGTGTACCTCGGTTCGGCGTTTTTGCTGTTTTTCTCCGTACTGGCGATTCCTAAAATCAGTAACTTACGCAGTATCAATCACCCTGAGGGGTTCGAATCCCACCCGCATTCGCAAATTTCCATCACTGGCTCTTCAATTTCGAGGCGACCATTATGCGGCGGTCAAGGGATGCTGACCCTGACGATCGATTCCCTCGCCTGAACAGCCCAGTTGGATTAGATTATTTGCATGACCCTCAACCCTTCAGAGGCCTCGTCCAAACTGCGTTCCGCGGTCACAGCGGCTTCCCGTGGACTTGTTGACCGAGAGCCCCTCGTAGAGTTAGTTGCGCTTAGCGCGGTGGCGCGCGAACACTTACTGGTAATTGGACCTCCAGGCACGGCGAAAAGCGTTGCCGTGCGACGAATTGCGCAAGCTACCGGCGGGCGATATTTCGAGTACCTGCTAGGCAGATTTACGGAGCCGAACGAAATTTTTGGCCCCGTGGACCTTCGCAAATTGCGCGAAGGCACCGTGGAGACAGATGTTAGCGGGATGTTGCCTGAGGCAGAGATTGCTTTTTTGGATGAAATCTTTCAAGGCTCTTCCGCGATTCTCAACACCCTTTTGGGTATTTTGAACGAACGAGTTTTTCGTCGGGGACACACACAGCTAAGGTGCCCCTTGCGAATCTGTGTGGGCGCATCAAACAGCCTACCGACGGATGAGTCGTTAGCTGCATTTGCCGACCGGTTTCTGGTGCGCGTGTTCGTGGAGGCTATTGACGATCCACAACTAGAAACATTGTTGGATAGCGGTTGGAAACTCGACCATTCCAAATTCTCGGAACTTGCATCCATGAACGACATTGATGCATTGGCTGAGGTAGCACAAAACGCTGATCTCAGCTCAGTCCGACCACAATTGGCTCACTTGCTGCGAATCTTGCGAAGTGCCGGCATCGTTCTTTCGGACCGCAGAGTTGTCAAGGCGCAAAGCCTAATTGCCGCTGCTGCAGTAGTGGCCGGTCATTCGAGGCCCAGCCACGCTGATTTGTGGCCTTTGATCTACGTCGTTCCAACACAGGAGCAGCAGGAAATTGCTAGAGAAAACCTTCGCGATTTGCTTCGCCACACTGAGAACGTGACGCTGCCCGCAGCAGCAGAGGACGCCTCCGCAGGCCCTCTCGTCCGGGCGAGACGACTAGCCCTGTCTGCAAGTGAGCTGCTTGCAACACCGCCGGATGGGGACGGAGAGACAGCCCAGAATTGGAGGCTCAAGCTAGAAGGCGTTGTGCGCGAGATAGATGCTTCCTTCACTGTGGAAACTATGCCTTCCAACCTGAGCGAAGCGCGGGCTCGAATAGTGGCGCATCTCAAACCGCCCAATGAGGTAGTAAATTGAAGTCCAATTCTCTTCAGATCATCTGGCATTTTCGCGAAGAGCCTCGTGTACCAGTCGCAGTCGTGGCCTCAGGTGAAACAGCAAAGGTGCTAGCCAAGAAGCTCCTAGCATCCGACCACACGAAGTGGACAAGCTGGAAAGGGGTTGCGATCTCGGACGCAATCGTTCTTCTTGGCGAAGCGGAATCACTTCCGTGGGTGGACGGAGTAAACTATCTGGGCTCGGACGAACGTGCGCCCCATCTCCTCTTGCCAACAAATCGTGAACCCAACGTTCCTTCAGACCTTCTTCAACAGGCATTAATTGAACAGAGCCCTTTTCCACCGCCCCTGGCGTTTATCGAAACAAGGAATATTGTCGTTTCGCTGTCGCAGGCAAGAGAGCTCTCCCGAGACGTGCTGAGGTCCTGGCTTCTTACCGCAACATGATTTCTCTACCGGCATCTCTGGCTCCTTGGTCCAAGCAACTCAGCGTCTTTCCGAATGAGTTGAGTATGGCGATAGGTCCTCTGGTCCAGAGGATCGCAGCGGCTATTGACCCCCTGCATTTAGAAGATGTGCCAGGCGACGATGATCCGGATGGCTTCGATGGGTTGGTAAACCGAGGAAGCTATGAACGGTTGATCGCCTCAGATTGGTTACTTGCCGACGAAATTCCTGAGGAATTCGAACGCCGTGCAACAATGCGCGAGCATCTTTTTTTGAAAACTGCAAAACGTGACCGCGCACACGGCCTAGGGTCGGTTGTTCTGTTTGACTCCGGACCAGACCAGCTTGGGTCTCCTCGTTTAGCACACCTTGCGATTCTGGTTGTGCTCATTCGACGCGCTGACCGTGCCCGCGCCAATTTCGCATGGAGAACCCTGCAGAATCCGGGGCTGCCATTCCTGCACGGTGCTAGTGAATCAGAAATAATCGAGTTGCTGCGCGCAAGGACATCCGCGAACGTATCCGATTCCATGTTGAACGATTGGATTCTCCGTTCGCTAGAGACAAACCGATCAGAAGAGATATGGCTTGTTGGGGGTGAAAGGCTTCACCAAATCTCGCCACATCATGTCGTTTCCCGCGTGAAGGTAGATGACGTTCTTGAACCACAAGTACGACAAGTTTCTGTCGAAATCCAGCGTCCGAAAGGGCGGCCAAGAAGGGTTCTGTTGGACCTTCCCGACAACGGTGTGTGCGCCCGGCTACTTCGAGATCCCTATCAAGTCAGAGTCAGCATCCCTCGCAAGCTTTCTACGATGGTTCGTTCGTCCGGACTCATTTTTGCACATGGTGGTAGACGTTTGTTTGCCACAACTGGCGACGGCACTCTAATGTCCTTCCCAGTGCCGAACTCGCCTTGGGACACGCCTGGGAACGCGAAGCGGCATACGTTGGGAAACATTGGAAGAATTGTAGCTGCGAATCGCCTTGGCCGCTCGACGATCATTGTGTCGGTTGAAGAGATTTCGCTGCGGATATCCTACGTTGGGAAGGAAAGTTACCCTCCGGCTGGCCACTACTTTCTTCGCCTTGACCAATTTGCCTGGCCACGGGAAAGCGACCAGGCGTTGGTCTTTCCCTGTGTCCGGCCTCCTGTGCCACAAGGCGACAAGCCCAGCCTCTTTGTCTTGGATGCGTCCGGGAATCTGTTCCGCCTGAAGCCTGAGGCGGACGAGCCGGTGGCCCTGCTCGAACAATCAGGCGTGCTCGCTCTCACGAGCCTAGAAGGAATTCCGGCATATGTCAGTGTGGACAAGGCAAGGAACACGGTTGAGTACACATCGATGGGGCGCGAACCGTTTCGGGGCGTGGTGTTGAGCGGAGCCGAAGGGGTCGAACAAGCATTCTTTGGGTTTGGCGCGCACGCTCAAGCTCCGTTTTGTTTGCTGGCCATCCAGAAAAGTCCAACCCGTTGGTTAGTAGTCTCTGGTCAGAAGCGAAGTAACGATATCCAAACAGAACAGACGCAAGAAATCGTCGGCGTTATTCAGGAGCCGAATTACGCCGAAGCTCTTGTTTCGCTCAGAGAGAATAGGCATGTGGTCACGTTAAAAGGTCCCGACTGGGAACGGACTCTTTTCGAGAGCCCCGATTCCATTGCGCATTTGACTGTTTGCCAGGGAAAGCCCTGGATAGCGTACTCCACGACAAAAGGTGACGTTATCGTCTACTCGCTCCCTCTGGCGCAAAGTCTTTGCCGCTACCTGAACGAGGATCGGAATGACTAGCGCGAAGCCATGGTCGGTTGTGCACCGTGGCAGAGTTTCCGCCGATGGTTTTTTCTTCGCATTTAACATTACGACGGAACGCGAAGCGATTCGTCGTATTCTGTCGGCATGGGAACCAAACGCTCGGGTGTATCGAGTCAAAGAGGGATTTGTACTGGTTCTTCAGAGACCAGTGCTAGTGTTCGCCGGCGAAACAATCGGTCTGCCTTTGATCCGAGGCAAAGGATTCCTCACAGGCGTGCCACTGAAGGAAAAAGAAATCCGTTCCATTAATCAACCCTTTGGAACTCTGGTCCTCTCTGCAGGAGGGAGCATATCGACGGAACTATTGAGCGATGAGAGCCTAGAGGCCGCCGACGGATGGATTGATACAGGCGGGTTGGAGTTTGTTCAAGGGATCTCCCTCGGTACCGAGCCGCTTGGACCGACCGTCGCGAAGCCACTTGAGCTGCCCAACATCCGCGAGGCACTTGGGCGTATTCCCGAGGCTCCGCAGGAACTGAAAAGCCTGCTCGCGCGATTGAAAGGCGAGCCTGAATCGAACAAACGGAATAGGTTTGGCTGGCTGCGTAGTTTTTCATTTCGGAGCATAGCGAATGCTGCCCAGGGCCTAGTAAGAGGCTTGAGAAGCCTTTGGCCTCGAAACGCTTATGAAACGCAGAGCCTAACCGGGTCGCAACAGAGCGTGTTTGCCACGCGCGCACCCTCAAAACTCTCACTGTGGCTGGCCTCCGCGTTCAACAAGATCGTCATGGTGACACGACTCGCGCGTGTTCTTGGCTGGAGACAAGGACGCTACCTGAGTCGCGTGATGCAAATGTTCGAACAGGGCGACATGGATGAAGCGCTGAGACACGCGATTCCCCTGTCTTCTATTTCCGATTCTCCTATTTTGAGAATGACTCTCGGGCTGCCGGGAGTCAGACAGAATCTGCGGCTCAACCCATTTGGCCGCCGCTCCAGTTCGGCAATGGTGTTAGGTCAGTCCCTGTATTCCCATCTCCATCAACTCTATAGGTCGACGTTCAAAAGATTGGAAGCTCAAGGCCGGATTGGGGAGGCGGCATTCGTTCTTGCTGAACTGTTGCGAGCAAACGAAGAAGCGGTCGCTTTCTTAGAACGTAACGGTAGATTGCGCGAGGCTGCCGAAATTGCTGAGGCTCGGGAGCTAGCTCCCGAAATCATCGTTCGGCAATGGTTTGTAGCTGGAGAAAAGGAAAGAGCTATCCAAGTCGCACGAAAGACAGGAGCATTTCACGGAGCGGTCTTGCGATTGGAGAAGTCGCGCCATCCGGCCGCTCCCGAGCTGCGAAAGCTTTGGGCGCAATCGCTAGCGGACGCAGGGAACGTGGCAGTCGCGGTTGACGTTCTCTGGCCCCTTGAGTCCGAGAGGTCTACTGCTGTCGAATGGATGCGGCGAGCAACAGAGATCGGCGGTCGATCGGGAGCGCGATCTTTGGCCAGACTCATTAGCGTGGTTCAGGATGGATATCGCGAGTTCTGGCCGCAAGCTCTTGAGCTATTGCAAAGTGACTCTGTGGAAGGGGCTCCCGCCAGAATGGAATTCGCTGAGACACTCCGCAAGGAGCCCAAGTCGCCCCAGGCACAAACCTTGGCGCGGCTCGCGGCACGGGCGGCTTTGCGCGATGCCGGACAGGGCCTGCATTCGCTTGGGCCCATTCCTATACGCCAGCTCATCGACTACTCGGGTGACGGTGCCCTGCGTGCGGACGTTCCGCCACGGCCTCAGGGTAGAAAGGTTGAACTCACTGATTTGGGCGCGCCCCGACGATACTTCATGGGCGCAAATGATCGAGGCTCGGCGCAGATATCAGACGCTGTGCTGCTTCCAAACGGAAGTTGCGCGGTCGCAATGGGGGAAATAGGTCTAAAGCTAGTTACCAGGGACGGTCGAACGATAGCCCATTTTGACGAACCCGCAGATCGCTTAGTCGTTTCGGAAAACGGCAGCAAGATCATCACAATGGCCCGTCGAGGTGCCGTGTGGTCTCTTTCGCGGGTGGATGTTTTATCTCGCAAAGCTACGCCGTGGTGTCATGCTGAGATCAGCCATTTTGCGGCAAGCTTCGATGGTGCCATCTGGTACGTCGTGTGTGGTCAAGACTTGTATGCAATCGATACCACGTCACAGCGGCTTGATGCCTTGTGGCGAATACCTGACCTGGGCCATTCCGTCGGTCCTCTCACACTTGCTTCGGCCAAATTGGATTTCGTCACGTATAAGGACAAAAACCTCTGGCTTTGGGAGTATCAGCTGCCGCAACTGCGTCTCAAGAGCAAGACTCTTCTGCCATTCTCAACACCACTTGAAACCGTTAAAGAGATTCGACTGGCCTCCTGTTCCCAAAGCGGAGTTCTCGATTGCTCTACCGTTCTCGCTCCTCAAGCAGCGACTGGCAGTGAAACTCAGAGTACGTCGCCTTGTCAGATTCTCTTTAGAAAAACCAACGGCAGCTGGAACGAATTCTTAACTCTTGGTGCGGATGAGCAAGTACTAGCTGATCCCGTTGTTACCACTGATTGGCTGGCTCTTTGCCTTGCGTCGAAAGCGGTAACGCGCATCCTGGTCTATAGCTATGCCAAAGGCGCGAAACCTGTCCTTCGAATCGAGATAGGAATCGAGGGAAGATGCAATCCCAGCGTTCGATTCGATGGCTCGTTGCTCACGATCGCCAACGATCTCGGACATTTGCGCGCCTACGAACTTACCTATGGCGAACAGATACGAGAGCTGAATATCTAACTGCCAGAGGGCTTGGTGCGGCCCTGACGCAGAACTGGGGACAACCTTAAGCGTGGCACGTTCGACGTGAGGAGCCCTGCGCGAGACTTCAGAAACCACCGTTTACCCGCGTGTACCTTGTCCCACCAGCTGTCCGCGTAAGTTTAATCATGTGATGGGAGATGGTGGGTCAGTGTGGGCCCGAGAACACCAAGAGCCGTCCGCCTAAGGTCGTTCGGCGAGCTCGGCGCGCCCCATTCGAACGTAGTAATGCGTAGTACAAATGCTGGAAAATTCTAATAAATTGCATACAAAAAGCGAAAAATGAAGGAGAAAACGGTTTGCCTCGATTTGTTACAACTTGCTGCTTTCTAGCAGGTTGCGTCGGCTCCGGCAAGATTTTGCAAATTTGCTTTCCCGCTTAGAAGCCAGCAGCTTTCCCCGCTCAAGCGGCGTCATCCACGGTAGAAACTTTGATCCTGATCGTATGGATTGTAACCGTATGGATTGTATGGATTGTAATGTTGTACCCCGATGATAATGTCCCCTTTTGTCCCCGATAGAAATGTCCCCTAATAGGACCTCCAAAAGGAGGTCAGATTGGGGCGGACAGAGATGAGCAAGAGAGAGTTGGGGAGGGTG
>Ga0066671_10000394_pt1 | contig 13542 bp, 8 predicted proteins | sample GraSoiAngelo_120_FD_62294 | JGI IMG/M metagenome (GOLD analysis project Ga0066671, IMG submission 62294) | Grasslands soil microbial communities from the Angelo Coastal Reserve, California, USA - 14_0919_09_20cm | ecosystem: Environmental > Terrestrial > Soil > Grasslands | place: USA...
AAGGAGCGGCCATGAACAGAGCGTACTTTGTCGTGGGGACCTTGTTGTTGGGTGGAGCGCTTCTCGCCGAGGCGCAGAAGCCTCCGCTGCTGCCGGAAAAGGATGTCGCCGCGCTGGCGAATGAATTGAGCGGGGAGACGGCGAAGAGAAATTTAGAGGCGATTGCGAGGTTTCACCGGCAGCGTGGGTCGCGGGGTTTCCATGCGGCGGCGGAGTTGGTCGCGGAGCGGCTACGTGTGTATGGGCTGAGCGACGTGGCGATTCTGCAGTTTCCCGCGGACGGGAAGATTTTTTACGGGACACAGAGGTCGAGGCCGGCGTGGGATGCCGAAAGAGGGAATTTGTGGGAACTGGATCCGGTTGGGGCAGCTTGTTACGAGGCCGCGCATAAACCGCCTACTGCACCTGACGAGGAAGGGCGTAAGCAGCTTGCCCTCCTGTTGAGCGAGGATTGCGACCCGAAGCTGCATACCCATCTTTTGGCAAGTTATGAGGCGGAGCCGGTGGTTTTGGCGGAGGACAGCGAGAACGCGGATGTGACCACGGAGTTAGTGGATGTGGGCGAAGGAACAAAGGAGAGCGACTACACGGGTAAGGGTGCAAAAGGGAAAATGGTGTTGGTGAGCGCACAGCCGGGAGCGGTACAGGATTTGGCGGTGGGAAAGTTTGGCGCGGCGGGAATTGTGAGTTATGCGCAGAACCAGAAGACCGCGTGGTGGGGCGAAGACGAAAACTTGATTCGTTGGGGACATCTGGAAACGTTTTCGCCAAACAAGACATTTGCGTTTATGGTGTCTTTGAAAATGGCGGGGCGAATGCGGGAGCGGCTAACGCATGGGGAAAAGATCACGCTGCATGCAGTGGTGAAAGCGGGACAGCATCCAGGAGGCTATGAGGTGGTGACGGCGACGATTCCGGGAGCGGATGCGAAGCTAAAGGGCGAAGAAATTGCGTTCAGTTGTCACCTGGACCACCAGCGGCCGGGAGCGAATGACAACGCCAGCGGGTGCGTGACGATTTTAGAAGTGGCTCGGACGCTTGAGAAACTGATCAGCGAAGGGGAAATGGCCCGGCCCGCTCGGACAATGCGGTTCATCTTCCCGCAGGAGATTGAAGGGACGATTGCGCTTCTCAATGCGCAGCCGGAATTTTCAAAGCGCATCAAAGCCGTGGTGCACATGGACATGGTGGGAGGGGGGCTGGAGACGAAAGCAGTGTTCCACGTGACGCGTGGGCCGATGAGCTTGCCGAGTTTTGTGCATGACGTGGCGTGGGCGTTTGCGGAGTGGGTGAACGAGGAGTCCTACCAATTTGCGGCGACCGGGAAAGGCGATTATCCAATGGTTGCGCCGGAGGGCGGCAAGGAGCCGCTGCGCGCGGAGTATTCGGCCTACACCATGGGCAGTGACCACGACGTGTATCAGGACTCGTCGTTTGGGATTCCTGCGATTTATCTGAACGACTGGCCGGACCGCTACATCCACACGAATTTCGATGCCGCGGCGAATATCGATCCAACGAAGCTGAAGCGCGCCGCTTTCATCGGCGCGGCCAGCGGATATTACCTAGCGAACCTGAATAGCGCTGGCGGCGTCGAACTGGCTTTGGCCGTCATTCACGGGCGAAGCATAAGACTACTGTCTTTCGACAGACCACCTCGACAGATGCCAAATGAAGAAGCGGAAGCGCTGCGGAGAAACGAGGCGGAATACGACGGAGGGGTTTCCTATTCGGTAGATCAATTCTCACCGCCCCCGACTGGTTTCGCGGTGCCCTACGATAGGCGGTTGAACCCTTCCAACAGGCCAAAAGCAACTGGCGATGGTCTTGTGACCTGCTCGCGAAAGAATGAACCGCGCGGCCCCCTGGCGGTGTTTGGTTATAACTATTTTGCGGACCATACGAAAACCGCGGGAGTGGCATCGCCAAAGCTGCTGAATTACGAAGGATTGTGGGGCGGCAGAGAAGAATACGCATACGAAGTGCTGAATTTTGCGGATGGAAAACGGAACGCGCAGGAGATTCGCGATGCCGTTTCGGCGGAGTACGGGCCAGTACCACTGGAGTTGGTAGTTGAGTATTTGAAGGCTCTGGAGAAAATTGGGATCGTGGAGCAGGCAAAATAAAGGAAAGGCCTTCAAAAATCGCGGTTGGGAAGAAAGGCCAAAGCCGGGACGCAAGAGAGGCCGGTGGCACGCTGGGCGCAGCATGCTGCGCCTCTACCGCCCCTACAAAGACTGGACGATAGCGGTGTGTTAGCATCGAGGACGGTGCAGGAAACAATCGAAAAAATTTAGCTGAATAGACGGTAAGAGAACAGAGCCGGTCTGAAGACCGGCCACTACAAGAACGCGCCTAAGAAGGCGGCGGTTACAGGGAGACCAATGGCAGCGACAATGAAAGCGTTGCGGAAAATGCAGCCTGCGAAAGGCTTGCAGATGGATACGGTCGCCGTGCCGGCGGTTGGCCCGACCGACGTGCTTGTCCGGGTGAAGGCCGCGTCGATCTGCGGGACGGACCTGCACATCTACGGATGGGATCACTGGTCGCAAGGACGCATCAAGCCGCCGCTGACGCTGGGACATGAATTCTGCGGACACGTCGAACGAGTGGGAGATGAAGTTACAGCAGTCAAAGCGGTAGACTTTGTGAGCGCGGAGATGCACATCAACTGCGGGCACTGCCGCCAATGCCGGCTGGGGCAAGCGCACATTTGCCAGAACCTGCGCATTGTCGGGATCGATCAAGACGGGGCGTTTGCGGATTTCGTGAGGATACCGGCGTCGAACATCATCAAGCTGGATCCGAGCATTCCGGAGCACTATGGAGCGATACTCGACCCGCTCGGAAATGCTGTGCATACGGTGCTGGCGGGGCCAATCGCAGGGCAAACCGTTTTGGTGACCGGTTGCGGGCCGATCGGGTTGATGTCCATTGCCGTGGCCAAGGCTTGCGGAAGCTCGACGGTTTTTGCGACGGAAACGAACGACGCGCGGCGCGTCATGGCGAAGAAGATGGGCGCCGACGTGGTGATTAATCCTGCAGCGGAAGATGCGGTGAAGCGGATTCTCGGCGAAACCGATGGGACGGGAGTGGACGCGCTCCTGGAAATGAGCGGGAATCCGCAAGCGATTCAGCAGGGCTTCAAGGCGCTACGGGCTGGAGGGCGTGCCTCGCTGCTGGGTATTCCTACGGAAAATGTGCCGCTGGACCTGGTGAACGACGTGATTTTCAAGGGCGCCACGGTGCAGGGAATTTACGGGCGGCGCATGTACGAAACGTGGGTGCAGATGACGGCGCTGCTGAAGGCGGGGCGACTGAATCTCGAGCCGCTCTTTGGGCAGCGCGCGCCGCTGGCGAAGTTCGAGGACGCTTTTGCAAAGCTTCGGGAAGGACTCCCGGGGAAGATTCTCCTCTATCCCAACGGAGTGCGGCGCTGAAAGTTCCTTCTATATCGCTTGCTTAGCCCTAAAAAGTAATCCAGGGGTTTACCCTAAGGCCCGTGCAGGAGCAGAATAGAGTCTCCCCCCGGCCGATGCCTACCACCAGGAGCGACAACATGTCGGAGACCGCCACATTGGCGACGAAGCAAAATCCGCTGTATTACATCACCGAGCAGTTGAATGAGCTGCGCGCGAAAGGCGTGGCGCCGAAACTGCGCGTCCTCGAAGGCGAACAGCGGCCCGTGTGCGTGTTCGACGGGCGGGAAGTGATCAACCTGGCTTCGAACAACTATCTGGGGCTGACCACCCACAAAGCCTTGCGCAAGGCCGCGCTGGACGCGGTGAAACGGTACGGCGTGGGCGCGGGTGCAGTCCGCGCGATTGCCGGCACAATGAAGCTGCACATGGAATTGGAAGAGCAGATTGCGGCGTTCAAAAAAGTGGAAGCGTGCGTGGTGTTTCAGTCCGGATTTACCGCGAATGCCGGAACGGTTTCCGCGGTGCTGGGCAAAGACGATCTGATCGTTTCAGACGAATTGAATCACGCCTCCATTATCGATGGAGCGCGGCTTTCCAAGGCGACCATCAAAATTTTCAAGCACAAAGATGTGCAGGACTGCGAGCGCATCTTGCAGGAGCATGCGAGTTTTCCAGGGAAAAAGCTGATTATCACCGACGGCGTGTTTTCCATGGACGGCGACATCGCGCCGCTGCCGCAACTGTGCGACCTGGCGGAAAAATACAACTGCATCATGATGGTGGATGACGCGCACGCTTCGGGCGTGCTGGGCAGCAATGGTCGCGGCACGGTGGACCATCATCAGTGCCACGGGCGCGTGCACATTCAGGTGGGAACTTTGAGTAAAGCGATTGGCGCAATGGGCGGATACGTGTGCGGCTCGCGCAACCTGATCGATTTTCTCTATTTGCGCGCGCGGCCGTTTTTGTTTTCGACTTCGCATCCGCCAGCCACCGTGGGCGCGTGCCAGGCCGCGTTTACCCTGCTGGCTTCCCCGGAAGGCGAAAAGCTGGTGAAGAAACTCTGGGCCAACACGAAGTTCTTCAAGCGCGAGTTGAAAAAGCGCGGGTTCCAGTTCAAAGGCAGTGAGACGCCAATCATTCCCATTCATGTGGGCGATGCGGTGAAAGCGTTTGAGTTTTCGAAGAAGCTTTTTGAGGCCGGAGTGTTTGCTCCAGCAGTGGGTTATCCCACCGTCGCAGAAGGCAAGGCGCGGCTGCGCGCCATCGTCAGCGCGGCACATAAACGCGAACAGTTGTTGCGCGCGGCAAATATCCTTGGCGAAGTCGGAAAATCTCTGGGGGTTATCTAGACGCGCATCTTCTCGAGACCTTCGCGGCAAGAAGAGTCTGTAAGTCCTACCTGCTGCCAGGTTATTTCTCAATAGTCTCTGCGCAACCTGTCTTTCATAAGCTATAGAAAGAGAAAGACTTATAGATAGGCATGCGCTTTGCGTCTATCAGTGCGCTTTTCGAACACCCCTTAGAGGGTAGTGGGGTCCAACTTCAGTTCTAAGCTTGAGGAGGTCTATACGATCATGTATCGCATAGGAATCTCGATGGTTGTGGGGACGCTTTTGGCGGTAGGCGCCCCGGCGCACCCGCAGGCGGGCGCGCAAGCCGGAGCACAAGGGAGCGGACAAGCATCGGTCCAAGCCGGCAATACACAGGCGCAGACAGGAGCTTCGAGCTCTCTATCCGCAGCGGCTGCAGCACAGAACGGACAAGCCCATGCCGGGTTGGCCAATGGAACTACATTCAATGCGGCGTTAACTTCATCGCTGGATTCGAAGAAGTGCAAGCCAGGCGACGCGGTGAACGCGCGTACCACAGAAGCGGTCAAGTCCGAAGGCCAGACGATCATTCCCAGAGGCGCGAAGCTGGTTGGGCACGTGACGAGGGCTTCGGCGCGTGGCCAGGGAGAAGCAGAATCTGAGTTGGGCGTAGTTTTTGATAAAGCGATCCTGAAAAACGGCCAGGAAGTTCCGCTGAACGTGGCGATTCAGGCTCTAGCCTCGGCACAGAGCAGCGCGTCGATGGCCGGCGACGAGATGGACGCCATGGGAGGCCTTAGCGGCTCCGCCGCTGGCGGACGCGGCGCGGTCGGCGGAGTAACTTCCGCGGCTGGAGGCGCCGTGGGCACGGTGACGAACACTGCCGCGAACGTGGGGGGAGCTGCGAGCGGCACAGTGAATTCGGCGGCCAGCACAGCCGGAAATGTCGTGGGAGCTTCTCGCGGTGCGGTCGGCGGACTGAATGCGGCGGGGCAACTTACTTCGAACAGCCAAGGCGTGTTCGGTTTGAACGGATTGAACTTGAACGCCGCGGCTTCCAATGCGACCGAGGGCAGCGTGATCACTTCGGCGGGGAAGGATATCCACCTCGACAGCGGGACGCGCATGCTGCTGGTTACCCAAGCGCAAGCCGGTTCGGCGGGTGAGTCCAAACACTCTGTGGAAGGCAAGCCCGATCGCAAATCTGGGCAGAGGACAGAACGAGGCAAGGCGGAAAGGCCGTAACCACTACTTTTCAGTTGGAGGGCCGCGCCAGGAACTGAATTCTGGCGCGGTTTGTTTATTTTTGTGCGAGCTGTTTCTTCAAGGTTTCAATATCGCCGAGAACATAACCTTTCACGATTCTGTGTTGTTTGAATTCAAAGATAGCCAGGCCCTGATAACTGATTTTGTTTCCTGTGCCCGGGAACCCGAGCAACTCTTCTCGGTGAGTCCCGGTGTAAATGAGGCGGGCAGCGGCTTTATGGCCTTCGGCGATCAGCTCTTCGACCTGATTGTGAAAGTCAGGGAACGCTGACCGGATGCGGTTCACATACCGCTTGAATTCGGCGATTCCTTTCACTGCCGTGCCGATGGAACCATGAAACCCAACATCGGGGGAGATGAGTTCTTCGAGCGCGGGCTCGCTCCATTCATTCCAGATCTCCGAATAGTATCGACGCACTAATAATTTGTAGTCGGGCATGAATGTTTTCGCCTTGTGCTCAGATTGGCTTAAGCGAGCATGACCTGCAACCGCCAAATTGGTGACCGCACCATGATTTCCAAGCTTAATTTGCGAGGTGCCCAGCCGAGCGCTTGTCCTTTGCTATACTCGCCGGCATGGTCTCGGCAGCGAAGAAATTGTTTCTTGTAGACGCGATGGCGCACGTTTACCGCGCGTTTTACGCGCCAATGGTGCGCATGAGCGCGCCCTCCGGTATGCCCACAAAAGTTCCCTTTCTTTTTGCAAATATTCTGAGGCGCTTGCTGAAAGACTATCAGCCGGACTATCTGGGAATTGTTTTTGATCCTCCGGGGGCAACGTTTCGCGACAAACTCTTTGAAAAGTACAAAGCGCAGCGGCCGCCGATGCCGGACGAAATGCGCCTGCAACTGCCCTACGTTCGAAAGCTTTGTGAAGTGATGCGACTGCCCATCCTCGAAGTGCAGGGTTACGAGGCCGACGATGTCATCGGGGCGATGGCCATGCAAGCAGCAAAGAAAAGGCTCGATGTCCTGATCGTCACCAATGACAAGGACATGATGCAGCTCGTGAACGGCGGCGTGCGAATCCTCCGGACAGGATCGGGCGGTGCGAAAGCGGATGTCATTGTCGATGCGGAAAAGGTGCAGGAAATCCTCGGTGTGCCGCCGGAAAAAGTTATCGATGTGATGGCGCTGATGGGCGATACGGTGGACAACATTCCCGGCGCAAAAGGAATTGGAGAAAAAGGCGCTACTGAATTGATCCAGAAATACGGAAGCGTCGAAAAAGCGCTGGACCACGCCGACGAAGTCTCAAACAAGCGCTACCGCGAGGCGCTTCAGCAGCAGCGCGACCAGGTGCTGATGTCCAAACAGCTTGCCACGATCGCCACCGACGTGCCGCTGGCGCTGGATTTGCACGCGCTGGAGCGGCGCGAGCCCGATGCCACGTCACTAGCCGCGCTTTACCGCGAGTTAGGCTTCAACTCCCTCTTGAAGGAACTGGGCGCCAGCGCAGTGGCGGCCTGTGCACCGGAAGTTTCGGCGGCGGGCGGGAAAGCCGACTACGCGCAATTGGGGAATGCCTCGGAATTTCATGAATATCTGGCAAAGCTTCCGGCGAAACAGCCGCTTGCGGTTTGGCTGAATCTCGATCTCGGTCAACGCGAATCGGAAGGATTCGGGACGCGAATCGCAGGAATCGAAATTTCTCCCAAAGCCGGCGAGGGGCGATCGGTATGGACGGACGAAAAAGGAGAAGCGCTGAGGGCCCTCGCGCCGCTGCTTGAAGACCCCAAGCGGCCCAAGATCGTCCACGATCCGAAACTTTTTCAGCTGCTGACGGGACGGGCGGCAAATATCCAGCACGCCACGCAGCTTTATTCCTACCTGCTGCGGCCCACCACAGCAAATCATAATTTCGCGGATGTGGTGATGCGCCAGTTCAGTGCCGTCCTGACAGGCGGCCCCGGCGAACGCGCTGATTACTTGCAGCGACTTGCGCCGGTTCTGTACGAGCAAGTAAAGGAGCAGCAACTCGAAAGCGTTTACGAAAAGATTGATTTGCCTCTCGCCCCTGTGCTTGCGGATATCGAACGCGTCGGAATTCGGGTCGAGCCCAAAGAGCTCGGGAAAATGTCGGAGGCGATGGACAAGGAAATCCGGCGCCTGGAAAAAGAAATCTGGGAAATGGCAGGAGTGGAGTTCAACGTCAACTCGCCGCCGCAGCTCGCGGAAATTCTTTTCGACAAATTAAATCTGCAACCGAACGCGCGGCGGGGAAAGGCCAAGGCGCGATCGACAGCGGCGGAGATTTTGGAAGAGCTCTCCGCACGGCATCCGCTACCGGCGAAGGTCATCGAATTCCGCGAAGTCTCCAAGCTCAAATCCACCTACGTTGACGCGCTGCCGAAGCTGATTCACCCGGAGACTGGGCGGCTGCACACGAGTTTTTCTCAAACCGGCACGGCTACTGGCAGGCTCAGCTCGAGCGACCCCAATTTGCAAAACATTCCGATTCGCACCGAGCTTGGCCGGCAGATTCGGGCCGCTTTTGTCGCGGAGAAGGGCAAGGTCCTGCTTTCTGCCGATTATTCGCAAATCGAGTTGCGCGTGATGGCGCATTTTTCGAAAGATCCGGTCCTTGTAGAGGCGTTTCGCAACGGCGAGGACATTCACGCGCGCACGGCGCAGGAAGTTTTCGGCGTGGGCCCCATGGCGCAAACGGCGGAACACCGCCGCGCCGCCAAGGCTATCAATTTCGGCATCATTTACGGGCTTTCTCCCTTTGGTTTAGCGCAACAACTCGGCATTGAACAGAAGGAAGCGGCGCAGTTCATCAATGCGTATTTCGCGCGCTACCGGGGAGTGAAGGAATATCTGGACAACGTTCTTGCCGAAACGCGCAAGACAGGCATGGCAAGAACGCTGTTCGGAAGAATCCGCCCGATTCCAGAGATTACTTCTCCGCAGGTGCAATTGCGTAACTTCGCCGAGCGCACCGCATTGAACTCGCCTTTGCAAGGGACGGCGGCCGATCTCATCAAGATGGCCATGATTGACATCGACCGGCGGCTAGCCGAGGAAAAATTTGAGGCGAAAATGATTTTGCAGGTGCACGACGAATTGCTTTTCGAGGCGCCCGCGAAGGAATCAGGTAAACTGCAGAAGTTGGTGAGAGAAGAAATGGAAGGCGTTTATAAGCTGACCGTTCCCATGGTCGTAGAAATCGGCGTGGGCCCCAATTGGCGTGATTTGAAGGATTAAATGTCTGATTGAATTTTTGTTAAGCCAAACCGTTAAACCAAACCCTGGATAGACAGCTTCACGCCGCGGCACTCGGGATTGGGGTGTTTTACGGATAGCAAACGTTCCCGCAGCTGTGCCTAAATTTCTGTGGGTATTCGTCTCTATGTTTTGCCTAGAGTCTAACTGGGAAAGTCGTCCCCGGTCCCTCGGGGTTTGACTGATTCCTTTTTCGTTAAAAAACTCCCTCCCCAGTCCACAGCGAGGTTCTTCATGCGCCGGATGTTGCTCTTGTTTCCTGCTATTGGTCTACTCCTGTACCTGACGGGCTGCGGTGCCACCACCCAAATTGTCCGGCAAATCACGGTCACGGTCTCGCCCTCCACGGCAAGCGTTGGCGTGGGCCAGACGCAAACATTCACTGCGACCGTGACCGGCACGCCCATTCTGGGCGTCACCTGGACGCTGACGCAAGGCGGAACAGCATGTTCACCGGGCTGCGGCACGATCTCGCCGACGAGCACCACCAGCGCTGCACCAACGACCTACACCGCTCCCGCGGCGCCGCCAACTCAGGGAGCTACGGTGACGATAACAGCCACGTCGGCCGCGGACGCCTCCGTATCTGGATCCGCAACGATCACGATCACGCAGAACGTGAGCGTGTCTGTCGCGCCGTCCACGGCGAGCGTTCCAGCAGGCCAGACGCAGGCCTTCACGGCGACAGTGACCGGAACAAGCAACACCGGTGTGAATTGGACGGTTTCCTGTTCAGCTTCGGCGTGCGGGTCAATTTCACCCGCCTCGACTGCAAGCGGCGCACCCGCAACCTATACTGCGCCAGCCACGGTATCAGCCAATCTGACGGTGACGGTCACGGCCACCTCTGTTGCGGACTCGAGCAAGTCCGCTTCAGCCACTGTGACGGTAACGCCACCGCCGCCCATTACAGTAACGATTTCGCCCGCCTCCGCCAACGTGCCAGCAGGCGGCACGCAGGCTTTTACGGCTGCGGTTAGCAACGATCCCGCCAATAGGGGCGTGACCTGGACGGTCTCCTGTTCAGCTTCGGCATGCGGGTCGGTTTCGCCCGCTTCGACTGCGAGCGGCGCACCCACGACCTACACGGCGCCCGCGACGGTGTCAGCCAATCTGGGGGTAACGATCACGGCAACTTCTGTGGCCGACACGACCAAGTCTGCTTCCGCAGCCGTCACGGTCACACCGGGCGTCAGCGTCTCGGTGTCGCCGACGACCGCGACCGTGGTGGTAGCGCAAACTCAGCCGTTCACGGCCACCGTCACTGGAACGGCCAACACCAGCGTCACCTGGACGCTTTCGCAAGGGGGCGCTGCGTGCTCGCCGACCTGCGGCACGATTGCTCCAGCCACCACCACCAGCGGCGTGCCCGCAACCTACACGGCTCCGGCAACCGTCCCGGCCATTCCGACAGTAACGGTGACGGCTACCTCCGCCGCGGACACCACGAAGTCCGCTTCCGCCACGGTCACGATCACGAGCCAAGCCGGTGGAGCCGTAGCGGTTAGCCCCGCCACAGCAAGCGTAGAAGTTTTCACCACGCAGCAATTCTCCGCCACGATCAACGGCCAGCCGACCACCGCCGTGACCTGGCAGGTCAACGGGACGACCGGCGGCAACACCATCACCGGGACGATTTCAACCAGCGGCCTGTACAGCGCGCCGCACTTCATCGCGAACAGCATCATTCAGCCTAACGGCGCGCCTGTCACGGTAACCGTCACGGCGGTTTCTACGGCAAACACCTCGAATTCCGGATCGGCCACAGTGACACTGACGGTCCCGGGCAAAAGCGCACAGAGCACGCCAATTGAACTGGGCACTTCCGGGAGCAATACGCTGGACTTCAACACTAGCGGCGGAAACACAACCTGCTGCGGGGGAACGCTGGGTTCACTCCTCGCGAGTAGTTCAGCGCAATATATTTTGAGCGCGGATCACGTCTTGGCTCGCAGCGGCGCAGGCGCGGCCGGGGAAGCTATTATTCAACCGGGGTACATCGACACGAATTGCAGCTCACAGGGAACCAAGACCGTCGCCAACCTGACGCAAGGCTCGATTAATCTGCAAAACACGACCGCAACCACGGTAGACGCTGCGATCGCGCAGGTTGCTTCGGGAGCAGTCGATCCGTCCGGGAACATCCTGATGCTGGGAAACGCGGTGGACGCGAATGGCGTTCCCGTGCCGGGAGCGCCTCAGGCCGGACAAGGTCAGGCGCCATCGGTCGGCTTGGCAGTAGCAAAGTCCGGCCGCACCACCGGGCTCACGTGTTCCACCATCGGCTCCATTATGGACACGGTCAACGTACAATACTCGACGAATTGCAACGGCACCGGCCAAATATTCACCATAACTTATTCCAATCAAGTGGATGTTATCGGCGGCGATTTTTCCAGCTCCGGAGACTCGGGATCGCTCATTGTGACGCAAACCGATGCGACTCCTGTGGCGCTGCTCTACGCCGACTCGAAGACAGACACAGTCGGCAATCCCGTCTCAGATGTGCTGAAATTCTTCGCTTCCAACGGCAACACCGTCAGCTTCGTCGGCGGAAGCCGCGGGCCGGGCGCAACTCCGCAGGTAATCGGCTGCACTTTGCCGGGTCCGTCGGCAGCCATGGCGGCGCGATTGGCAGTGCAGAAGGTTACTCCATCGAACCAAGCCCTTGCTCAAGCAATCGTTGTGCGGGACAGGCACGCCGCGGAATTGCTGCGACATCCTGAAGTGCAGGCTGTCGGCGTGGGCCCGAGTTATGACAATCCGTCCGAATCGGCAATCGTGCTTTTTGTGATGGCAGGACAAGCAAGATCCAACCTGCCCACCGAAATCGAGGGAGTGCGCACGCGCATCGTCGAAGTACAGCAGCCCTGGCCGCATGGCGTGCTGTCTGCGGCAGAGAGCGCTGTACTCGAACAGTCTACTGCGCCGCCACAGATGGTTTATCCGATCTCGGACGCGGAAGTGGCTCGCGCAAAGGTGGTACATGCTGCCCACGTGAATGAACTAATGAAGATGCGTGGTGTGCAGGGCGTGGGCATTACCTCCAGCGTGGATTCGCCCGGCGAGGCGGCGCTGATGATCTTCCTCATCCAGGGAATGCCGCATCCGGCAATTCCTCCGGTCATCGATGGATTGCGCACGCGCGTACGGGAAACGACGCCCTTCCGCGCGAGGCTAGATGGCGCCTCACCGCAGCGTAGTTGCCACCTGCCAATCACAAGAAAAAAGCAAGCAGCGCCTATTCCGGGACCAGCCCGGCGGCCTTAGAAGCGTTTCGGGCATATGCGCTGGAAGAAACCCTTGTGAAATCTTTGCTGAGCAGAACGTTCCCCGTGCTAACGTGAGTTGTCCCCGCCCTCCCGGGGCTTCTCATGCGGACTGCGGTGTTGTTGATTCCCATCCTTGCGGCTTCTCTCGTCCTCGGCTCTTGCGGCGGCGGCAGTGCGCCTCCCCCTCCGCCGGTCTCCGTCACGATCATGCCAGCTTCCGCTACGGTAAGTCCCGGCACAACCAGGCAATTCATAGCCACAGTTACCGGGACCACGAATACAGCCGTAACCTGGCAGGTCAACGGGACCACCGGCGGCAACACGACCATCGGCACAATTAACACAAATGGCTTGTACACTGCTCCTGGCACGATCCCCAATCCCCCGACGGCAACGGTGACGGCGGTATCGGCTGCGAATGCAGCAGATTCCGGCTCAGCTACGGTCACGATTGCCCAGCAAGTCGCGGTAACGGTGACTCCGAACCCTGTCAGCGTGGCAATTTTCACCACGCAGCAGTTCTCTGCTACGGTGAATGGAGTCCCGAGCACTGCGGTGACCTGGGAAGTCAACGGAGTTACCGGCGGCACCCAGAACACGGGGTACATTTCAAGCTCGGGGCTTTTTGTTGCGCCTGGTGGGGTTCCGACGACCTCCAGCGGAAACGGCGGGGTTACCACCGCGCCAGTCAGGGTGACCGCGGTTGCGAACGCAAACTCTTCCGGATCGGCAACCGTGGCGATCTTTCCGCCCAATCAGAATTTGCAGGCGGGGTCCATCCCGTTCGGAACGTCCGGCGGGAATCAAAATGATTCAAGCACGAGTGGAAACACCATCACTTGCTGTGGTGGGACGCTCGGCTCGCTGGTCGCACGGGGCGGCACGCAGTACATCCTGAGCAATAATCACGTGCTCGCGCGCACCGATCTTGCGGCTCTTGGTGAGTCCATCATCCAGCCCGGACTCGTCGATGCCCGCTGCGGACAAGGAGCCTTTTCTACTGTGGGGCACCTTTCTCAGTTTTACAATCTGGAGACGGGATCG
>Ga0066671_10000396_pt1 | contig 13526 bp, 13 predicted proteins | sample GraSoiAngelo_120_FD_62294 | JGI IMG/M metagenome (GOLD analysis project Ga0066671, IMG submission 62294) | Grasslands soil microbial communities from the Angelo Coastal Reserve, California, USA - 14_0919_09_20cm | ecosystem: Environmental > Terrestrial > Soil > Grasslands | place: USA...
GAAGGCTGGTGGAGCTGAGGGGAATCGAACCCCTGACCTGAGTGCGATGTCAGCGCCGGCCGCCGGCTTGCGAGACGCCCCCTGCAGTGAACGTCCTCCCAGGCGGACTCCCTGCCGAGCTGCCACGGGCGGCCATTCGCCGGCGAGGCAAATGAGGCCCTATGCAGGCTCGGTTCCAGCTGCCACCAAGGGAAGGGTGAAGCAAATCCTGGCGCCCGGCTTCGCGCCTCGGTCCACCCATATCCTGCCGCCGAACGAAAGCACGATGATCCGGGAGATCGAGAGACCGAGGCCCAGCCCGCCGCCCCTGCCCGACGCGAAAGGGGAGAAAATGTCGCCGAGGTCGGGCGAGATGCCCGCGCCGTTGTCGGAGACGCAGATAAGCGCCGTTCCGTCGGACATTGACCGGGTCGTGACGACGACCTGAGGAGCCTCGCCTTCTGCAGCGGCTTCGACGGCGTTGATAAGCAGGTTCGTCAGTACCTGCTGGATCTGCACCGCATCGGCTCCGACGAAGCGGGAGGCCGGGTCGAGTTGCTGGAGGATCTCGACCTCCGGATGCTCGCTGACCATCCTGACCAGCGCCACCGCATCCGCGATGACTTCAGGAAGGCAGGCCGTGGCGGCGCCGGCGGTTCGCTTGGCGATCATCGCCCGCGCGCGGCGGACGATGTTGCGAGTGAGTCCGATCTGCTTTTCGACCTGCTCGAGCATCTCGCTCACGAGACGCTCGTCACCCGCGCCTTGGCGATGAACGAACTTCCTGGCGCTCGAGAGGTAGTTGGACGCGGCGGTGAGGGGCTGGGCCAGCTCGTGGGCGATCGTAACCGCCATGGCGTTCATGGCCTCGACCCGCGCCATGTGAGCGACTTCGTCGCGGAGGCGCTCATGCTCCTTCTCGCTCGTCACATCCTGTTCGGTGCCGACGACCGTCGCAACTTTACCGTCCGGGCCGAATCGGGGAACGATCCGGACTCGCCGGAACGACCGGTCCCCGTCGGCCAGCCGCGCCTCCACCTCGCACTGTCGAGCCTCGCGGGTTTCGATCGCCTGCTCAAGGGCCGTGCGCAAAAGCTCCTGACTGCGGGGCGTGTAGTAGGCGGACGCATCGTCGACGGTCAGCACGTCCTGTTGGGGGCTGCGCCCGTACATTCGGCAAAGCTCGTCGGACCAGTAGATCTTTCCGCTATGCAGGTCATATTCCCAGTCGCCGATCCGGCCGATCCGTTGGGCCTCCTTGAGGCGCCGGTTCGCGGCATTGGTCTCTTCTGTAGCGCGATCGTTGCGGCGCAGGCCGACGATCGTGGAGACGGCGAAAGCGATGATTGCCAATGTCAGGGCGAGCATGCCGAAATACACCGTCCTGGATCGGCTGCGCACGCCCGAAAGGACATCTTCCTCTCCAACGCCGACCGTGACGAAGGCTCCATATTTCTCGAGGCGGCGGTGGCTGAAATAGCGCACGATCCCGTCGAGCCCGCTGGGTCCGACATAGGTCCCGTTGGGGTTTGCCGCCTGCTCCGCCATCACGCGCTTGCCCCGCAGGTTCTGGCCGAACGTGACTTGCGACCCTTGGCGCCGGGCCAGCGACAGGCCGTCGAGCCTGATGACCGAAATAAGATCGAGAGGGCGGTTGGTGGCGCCCTTGTTGAATTCAACCAGCCGTTCGGCGTCGATCCGGGCGACGACGATTCCGCCGAAGCGCCCGTCCGCCGTTCGAATGGCGCGAGTCAGGGAGATGAGGGGCTTAAGCTTGGGTGACGCCGCCTCCGGCCCCGAGATGAGAATCACCCCGTCCGTCGGACCGGCCTGAAGACGGCGGAAGGCCAGGTCGGAAGCCACGTTGGCAGGCGCTGAAGGGGCGTCCGTGCATCGCACCTTGCCGCTCGCATCGGCGACCATCACCCCGGCCAACAGGGGGTGGAGCCCCAGCGGGTCTACCGCCGGTGCCGGGGCAGGCGATGATCCGGCGGGCGCAGAGTGGCGCGCGCAGACATGGGCGAGATCGTTCGCGGCCAGCTCGGCTGTTTCGAGCGTGCGGGTGACATATTGTTCGAACGCGGCTGCCCGGTTTCTATTTTCCCGGATCGCCGCTTCGATCGCCGCGGCTCTTTCCGAGCGCAGCTGTGACGCTGCGGCAAGCCACAGCAGGATCAGTAGCACCAAGCTGCCGGAGGAGACGAGGAGCTGAAGGCGCTTGCTGGAATCGGCTTTGGAGCGGCTGGCCATGCTTCTTCGTGGAACGGAGCGGAAATGGACCGCCGCCCGCGGACGAGGGTCAAGGACTGACTCCATAGCCCCTCGACGCCAAGAATGAACCTCCAGGATCGCCGACGCGAGCAACTGTCGCGCTGCAACCTGCCGACGGACCGGGGCGCAGGGCCAACTCATCCGTTCCGGCACCGGCTCCAGGGAGAGTTGGTGTATCGGCCGGGCAAGGTGGCCGATGGTGCCGGCGGAAGCGTCTCCGTCAGGTCAACGGCCTCGCGGCGGATCGGGCCGCGCATCGGGAGCTCGCTCCGTCCGGATGCTGTCGGCGATCGGGGTGATCGGCATGCCCGGGGAGCGAAATTGGTCGGGACGATCAATGAAGATGGTCGAGGCGGCGGAGATGAGGATGCCGAACATTTCACTCCTTGGTCGGGGCCATCGCCGAACAGGACGAGGTTATCGCGGCGAGCCGACCGATCAATACGGTACGGCCACGGTACCGGTCCGACCGCCCGGAAGCGTCGAGGCAGTCGACCACAGGCGTTCCGAGTGCAGATGTTAACAGATGCTTGCCCGCGATGGCGGCCTTTCTACGGCAGCCATACGGTATCCGCGGTTAAGCCGGACGACCCTACCCAGGTTCCAAAAAGGCTGGAGTGCTGGGAGAAAAATCGATGCAAGGCAAATGCGATATACCTGGTTCCGCCCGCATTCCCGTCGCAATCCTGGGGTTCTCATCGCTGATATTGGCTGCTTCTGTATGGCAGGGCCTGGACGATTTCACGCGCGCGGGCGACGTCCATGCAATCGCAGAGACCGCCATATCCCTGAACATCGCGCTCATGCTCTTCGCCTGGAGCCAATATAGAGAGGCGCTCCGTGCCTGGCGGGCAGTGGGAGAGGCGTCGGCGGAAGCACTCGTGCTGGAGACTCTGGACCCCCATACGGGCCTTCTCAATCGCGCTTCATTTTTCGATCGGGCCGAGCGCCTGATCGGTGAATTGCGGCCCGGCCAGAGCCTCGGCCTCCTCCTCATCGACCTAAAGCGCTTTGGCAGCATAAATGACGCGCATGGCCATAAATTCGGCGACGAGCTGCTCCGTCGAGTCTCCGAGTCTGTTTTGGAAGTCGCGCCCCAGGCGGCGATCTGTGCCCGGCTCGGCGGCGACGAATTCGCGCTCGCTTTGCCCTTTGACGAAGACGAGACCGGCAGCCTCGGAACATTGGCAGCGAGGGTCGCGGAACGGTTGCAGAAGCCGCTCGAGATAGCCGGAGTGGCTACAGGCGTCCGTCCCGCGATCGGCGTGGCCTCTCTCGAGGCCGCCCGTGCCAATATCAGCACTCTGCTCGGGCAGGCGGACCTGGCGATGAACGCCGGCAAGAAGGATCAAAGGTGCGTAACCTGGTTTCACCCCGCTATGGACCAGGTCGCGCGTGCCCGCAGCGAAACCGAGTCCGGCCTGCGCGCAGGTATCGCGAAATCCGAGTTCGTCCCTTTCTACCAGCCCCAGATCGAGTTCGCGACAGGCCGTATCGTCGGCTTCGAAATGCTGGCGCGGTGGAAGCATCCCTCGGGGAGGCTGATCGGGCCGGACCTCTTCATCCCCGTCGCCGAAGAAGCGGGCCTGATCTCGGAATTGTCGGAGGCGCTGATCCGGCAGGCCCTGGTCGACGCCCGCGACTGGGACCCGGCGGTCATGCTTTCGGTCAACATCTCGCCGGTGCAACTGCGCGACACATCATTTGCCGCCAGGATCGCCGACCTTCTCGACGAAGGCCGCTTCCCCGCCAATCGCCTGGACCTGGAGATCACCGAAAGCTCGCTCATCGAAAACCTGGCGCTCGCCCAGGCGGTGATCCGGGAGGTCAAGAGCCTTGGTGTCACCATCACCATGGACGACTTTGGCACAGGCTATTCCTCGCTGGCGCACCTGCGCGCCCTGCCTTTCGATGGCATCAAGATCGACCGCAGTTTCAGCCTCTCGCTCAACCGGGACGCGGAGAGTGGAGTGATCGTGCGGGCCATCGTCAATCTCGCTCATAATCTCGGGCTTCCCGTCACAGCCGAAGGCGTGGAAAGCGGGGCGACCGACCTGAGGCTTCGGGGCCTGGGCTGCGACCGGGGGCAGGGCTGGCTGTTCGGAAAGGCCGCGCCGGCCGCGTCGGCGCGCGCCCTTCTGCGCGAGCAAGCGGCGATGGATCTCTGGGCTCAGGAACCCGCTGTGCTCACCGTCGCTGGCGCTGCAGGTTGGAATGGGGCACGGCGTGGCGCCAGGCGGAATAGAGCCGGAACCGCTGCACATGCCCGGTGAGGCTCGCTCTGCGCAGAAAGCTGGACGTCGAAAAGGTCCGGGGAGCGCCGGTCAGGCCGTCTCGTCGGGACGCCCTCCGATCCGATAACCGGCGGCCGCTGCCATGCCGAGAGCGTCGGTGGCGCTTCGTACTCCGAGCTTCCGCATCATCCGGGCGCGATGCATCTCGACGGTCCGGGGGCTGAGGTTCAGCCGCTTCGCGACCTGCTTGCTCGACTCGCCGCGAATGACGCCCTCGAGCGCCTCACGCTCACGCGGGCTCAATGCCGCGATCCGCGCCTGGCCCAGTTTTATGGTCTCGTCTCCCTCGACGCGCTCGAAGCAGCGCTCGATCGCGGCGAGCAGTTCGTCCTCGGAGTAGGGCTTTTCCAGGAAATCCACGACCCCGAGGCGCAGCGCGGCCACGGCGGATGAAACATCGGCTTGGCCGCTCACCACAACCGCCGGCCAGTTGACCCCGCGGTTTTCGAGTTCGGTCAACAGGCTGATGCCGTCCATTCCGGGCATCCTGAGGTCGACGAGCAGGCAGCCCTCCGCAAGGTGCGGAAGCAATTCCAGAATGTCGGTGGCGGACCCGAAGGGCCAGCTGTTCATGCCGGCGGAGCGGAGCAGCATCTGCAGCGATATGCGCGCTTCGCGGTCGTCATCGACGATGTAAACTATTTTGGGTTGCTGGAACATGCTGGACCGTCTTACCAAATCAAAGGCTTAGCATTGATCGCTAGGCGATTTTGGTGGAGCGCGCACAAAATCACGCACATTTTGTGCGGGTTCCCGGACCCGCGGCTGGTTCGGAGGAGCCTCGAAATCGTTCTGGCGCCTATTTTGCCTTGAGCACGCCATCCCGCTGGAGGTCGTTGACGACCCGCGTCACGGCGTCGAGCTGATTGCGGATCAGATCGTCGATCAAAGGATCCTGCAGGTGTCCGGTCGCGAACCTGATCTCCCTGGACGTGCGGACCAGAATGCCTGCGGCAATCAGATCGTTCACCTTTCGGCGCGCCGTCTCGCGGTTCAGTCCGGTTGCCGCGGCGATCGAGCTGACACTGCACCGCGCAAGCCGGTCCGTCGGTATCGGACGTTTGAGGCTGCGCAGCTCCGAGGGAAGGTCGGTGCGGGTCAAGCGCTCGGACGTGATCGCGACCACAGCGAGGAGCACCATCAGGGACTCGTGATCGTCGAACCTTCTCCGCCAATTCTCCATCAGACGAAGCGTCAGGGTGGCCAGGCGAATGGCGGTCAGGCGGCTGTTGGCCGCTGCGAGCTCATCATCGATGACGATGGCCAAGGCGTCTCTCCTCGCACCGCCGATATAGCCCGATACTGCCTCGAGCGCTACGCTACTGGGCCCGACTGATCGCCTGCTGCAGTTTGTTCAGCTTGAATGGTTGGCGTTCCCCTCCTTGCGAGATTCGTCGAGGCGACGCCTGGTGCGACGGTGAGGGAATCCAGCCGACTCGGAGCCCTGGGCCAGTCCTCTCGGGCCGCCGGAGTGGAGCCGGCCGGGGAGCCCCGCGATGACGCCTACCAAGCTGCTGATCGGCCAGATCTTCGTCGTTCTCGCGATCATCGTGCTGGGCGTCTGGGCCGCCACCCAGTGGGCGGCCTCGATGCTCGGCTACCAGCCGCAGCTCGGGACGCCCTGGCTGATGGTCGCGGGGCTGCCGGTCTACCGGCCTTGGGCGCTGTTCGGCTGGTGGTATCATTATGAAGCCTATGCGCCCTGGGTCTTCGACAGGGCAGGGGCCCTGGCCGGGGGGAGCGGCTTTCTCGGCTGCGCCGCCGCGGTCGCCGGTTCCCTTTGGCGGGCTCGGCAGTCCTCGTTGGTCACCACCTACGGCTCCGCGCGTTGGGCGGGCGAGGCCGAGATTCGGGCGGCTGGTCTGCTCGGGGATGCCGGCGTGTTTCTCGGCAGCTTCCACGGCCGCTACCTGCGGCATGACGGGCCCGAGCATGTGATGGCGTTCGCGCCGACGCGTTCGGGCAAGGGCGTCGGCCTCGTCGTTCCGACCCTCCTGTCCTGGACCGGCTCGGTCGTCGTCCACGACATCAAGGGGGAGAATTGGGAGCTGACCGCCGGCTGGCGCTCGCGCTTCTCGCACTGCCTTTTGTTCAATCCGACCGACGTGCGCTCGGCCCGCTACAACCCTCTGCTCGAGGTAAGGCGTGGCACGCACGAGGTGCGCGACGTCCAAAATATCGCCGACATCCTCGTCGATCCGGAAGGCGCGCTCGAGCGGCGCAATCATTGGGAGAAGACCGGCCATTCGCTCTTGGTGGGAGCCATCCTCCACATCCTCTACGCGGAGGAGGAGAAGAGCCTGGCCCGGGTGGCGACCTTCCTCTCCGACCCCGAGCGCAGCTTCGTCGCCACTTTGCGCGCGATGATGAAGACCCGGCATCTGGGAGAAGGGGGCGTTCACCCGGTGGTCGCCTCGGCGGCGCGCGAGCTCCTGAACAAGTCCGACAACGAGCGGTCGGGCGTGCTGTCGACGGCGATGTCGTTCCTGGCGTTGTATCGCGATCCAACTGTGGCTGCGGTCACCTCCGCGTGCGACTGGCGGATCGACGACCTGCTGTCCGCCGAGCGGCCGCTCTCGCTCTATCTGGTTGTGCCTCCGTCCGACATCTCGCGGACCAAGCCGCTCGTGCGCCTAGTCCTGAACCAGATCGGTCGGCGGCTCACCGAACGGCTGCACGGCGCCGACGGCAGCAGGCGCGAGCTGCTCCTGATGCTGGACGAGTTTCCGGCGCTCGGCCGCCTCGACTTCTTCGAGACCTCGCTCGCCTTCCTGGCCGGCTATCGGGTCCGCGCCTTCCTGATCGCCCAGTCGCTGAACCAGATCGTCAAGGCCTATGGCGAGAACAACGCAATCCTCGACAATTGCCACGTGCGGGTGGCGTTCGCCTCCAACGATGAGCGGACCGCGAAGCGCATCTCCGATGCGCTTGGAACCGCGACCGAGCAGAGGGCGATGCGCAACTATGCCGGCCATCGGCTCGCGCCCTGGCTCGCCCATGTCATGGTCAGCCGGCAGGAGACGTCGCGCCCGCTTCTGACTCCGGGCGAGGTCATGCAACTCCCCGCCTCCGACGAGCTGGTGCTCGTGTCCGGCCTGCCGCCGATCCGGGCTCGGAAGCTTCGCTATTTCGAAGACGGACGGTTCAGATGCCGGCTGACGGAGGCGCCCGCGCTCGCGGAGGGCCCTTATGCTGACCGCCCGATGTCCCGCAGAAATGACTGGGCCGATCTTCGCGCGCAGGTCGACCCGGCCGTGGCGGACGAGGAGGAGCAAGGCGCTGATGGCGGCGGGCTCCAGCAGGAGCGGCATCCGCGCCTCCCGGGGGAGCGGCCGCCGGCGCCCCACGAGCAGGCCGAGCCGGCTGCCCCCGGGGACGACGATGACGACTGCGCGCCCGACAGCCGGTTGCTCTCACGCCTGCCCGGGCTGTCGCCGGTTGTCGCTGCGCACGCGGCCAACGAAGCGGAAGGCCCCGACCTGCTGCCCAGCTTTTGAGCCCGCGTCGGACCCGACCCGCCCTCGGCTTTTCAACGCTTCAGAGCGAGCAGATGGCGCCGCAGTCTTGCCGCGAAAGGTGGCGACGAAGGCGTCAAGCTCTTGGAGGGCTCACCGCCACCAAAACCGCTGCTTCAAGGGTATATTTCTCCGTATAGAAGCGGGTCGCGGGGCTATGGTAAGTCAACACTGCGGAGCAGATGACGGCCACCCTTGGCCGCTTGTCACCGAACAGCGAGCTATAATATTGAAGGCGTAATCTGAACCGGCGTGATTTGGCGGTCTCTGGCGGCTCGCGGAGCCGAAGGACGTTGAGCGGGCAGTTGTCGTCCCACAATTCTGGACCATGGGGGTCTTGCGTTAGATAGCCCCGCACCAGCACCCGCTTGCTCAGGTAAGGCGTCGGATCCGCCATGAGCGTGCAAATCGGTATCGCTTTGGCGAAGCCTTCGGCGGGCGGGGATGGTCGCTCGGGAATGGAGCAGCCGAGCAAGGCGATTGCGAAGGAGGTGCAGATAGCGGCCGCTCGGGGTCTCCTCATGTCGCCGGTCTATGCGTAATGACTTCCTCTATCCACTCATTGTGGACGTTCAGCGGGAGCGTCCGCTTTCGACCCGTTGCAGACATTCGGTTCGCGTGCGAGCAAGGCAGAATGCTGATCCCGCTGCTTATTGCCCTCGCTGTTGAGCCCCCGGCGGTCGCCCTAGTGGGAAACTGGGATGATCGTCCGACCGCGACAGTGGCTGAGGGTTTCGCTCGGAATCTGGGAAAGATTGAGAAAGCGGCCAAGAAGTGTGGCTTCTCGGAATCTTGGGTTTGGGACGATGACACACCCGGAGCCCAGCTTTGGGTACTCGCATCCGAGGTAGTGCCTTCACGCACGGCGTGCTTGCAGCGCTGGAAGATGAAACACCATCGCTTGGCGGTGAGGTGGGTACTCCCTCCGCTAGGAACTAAATGACGGCTGGAAGCACGTCTGCTTCCCACCCATTGCAGACATTCGCGGGTGGTGAGATCATCCGTCTATGACCCTCGCCCTCGACGAGCTTGCAGCACGATTAGAAAGTGCTTGGTCGCCAAAATCGGCAACGACCTGGAAGGCGGATAACCCCGCCCTCGGCCAATGCAGTGTGACGGCCCTCGTGGTCCACGATTTGCTCGGCGGCTGCATTCTGAAAACGAGGCTCGGAGCTGGCTGGCACTTCTACAACTGGATCGATGGGCAGCGTCTAGACCTGACGGCGACGCAGTTCCAACGCCCGGTGGCTTATGAGGATCTTCCGGCAACCCGCGATGAAGCCTTTAGCGACACGTCCACCGAGCAATACCAGGCTCTGCGTAGTGCTGTCCTAGGGTGCTTCGTAAGCAGGACCAGCGGAGCGTCCGTTCTCGACCCGTTGAGGACATTCAGGCCGGACCTGGCCCGCCGAGCCGCGACTAGGCGTTCACGAATACATTGCTCGGAGTAGCATTTGACGCGCCTCCGTAACGAGTGCAGGCCCTTGGGTGCGATGGTTCGACGCACAGCGCCGCGACGACAAAAAGGGGCAATCAAGATGACGATCAAGGTTTTCATCGTGGCCGGCGTGATGCTCGCTCTCTCGGCGTGTCAGCAGGCACCCGCAAAGGTGGATACTGCTGCGATCGAGAAGCAGCTCAAAGAGGGCGAGGCGAGGTGGAATGAAGCCTACCGTAAGCGGGACGCGGCCGCCCTTGCGGGTGCCTATGCAGATGATGCTGCGCTCGCCAATCCCGGAGCCGCGCTCGTCAGCGGGAAAGAGGCCATCCGTAAGGAAACCGCCGGCTACGCCGCGGATCCGAACCTGCGCGTTCAGTTCGCGAGCGATCGGATCCAAGTCGCGGCATCGGGCGACTTGGCCTACACGCGCGGCCACTACAGTCTGACAATGACAGACCCTAAGACCACGAAGCCAACGATTTCAACCGGCAGCTATCTGACAGTCTGGAAGAAGCAGCCGGATGGCACGTGGAAGGCCGTTGAAGACTTCATAACTCCGGGGCCTGCTGCCTAGGGGCGAGCGTCCGCTTTCCACCCATAGCGGACACTGGAGAGGAGGTCTGCGCGAGGCGCATGAGCACCTGCTCCCGGAGGATCCCTCCACGCCCGTTCGCGCTTTTATTTGCTGATGCTGACTCTGCCAATCCTCGTCCCGGGCGGCAGATGGCGGGTCTGATCGAGTAGCTGGGCGCAGATGCTCCAGTACACCTCGAAGTCGCTCACCTCGAGATTGCTGACATCGTCGGTTCCGCCGAGAAAGAGGGGCTGTTTATAACCGACGCACTGGTCGTATGCGGGCGCGTCGCCACCGCGCCTTATCCATTCCTTGTAGAATGAAAGGGCGATGGCCTCGTCGGGAGCCTCGAGCAGCTCCCTCTCGTGGAACTCCGTTATGCTCGCGGGCACCTGCAACGCCTCACCTGCTCCAGCGTCCAGCAACAGGATTTGAGGTTCGCCGCCGACCAGGCGCGCCTTGTCCGTGGCAAACTGCCGCCCGAGCCAGTCCGCTCCGAAGCAACTGATCCGGCCAGCGAGGTCGGGGAACGCTTCGATCGCCAGCTCCGTGAAACTTGCCACGTCCTCTGGGCGGTGACGCCGATAAGCCCCTTGGACGGCTTCGCGCTCGCTGTGACCCTCGGTCGAAGCTCCGCGCCGGGACTCATCGTCACCCCTGCGGCCGATCCGTTCCGTCAACCAACCGAACATCAGCATCTCCATCGACCGCAGACGAGCAGTCTATGAGAGCGTCGAGGGCTTGGGAAGGGTGGTACACGGGCAGGTTTCGAGGTTCCGATCCTGTGCGGCAGCTGGAGCTTCTTTCAGGTTCCGTCGGCTTCCGCCGCCGATAAACGGAATGCCCGCAGGACAGCCGAGCCCGAGGCAAGAGGCTTATGACGCTCCCTTGCGAAGGGTCGATCCGGAGGTATCATGCCGGATGACTTTGGTGGCCCCGATGAAGCGGGAGCGGCGATCTGCCGACAGAATCCTGCTCATTCTCGACCTGGACGAGACCCTGATCTACGCGACGGAAACCCGTCTGGAGCGTGACCCGGATTTCACGGTCTACGATTACCACGTCTATCGGCGGCCATGGCTGGACGAGTTCCTGGCCGGATGCGACAGGCAGTTCGACCTCGCAGTCTGGTCCTCAGCATCCGATCTTTATGTGAAGGCGGTGGTCGCCCATATCTTTCCGGATCCTTCGCGCCTGCATTTCGTCTGGGGACGCAGCAGAGCCACGCTGAGACGCATGAGCCAGGGTGAGGACGGTCATATGTTCGATCCCTGGGACCATACGCATTACCTTACACCCCTCTCAAAGGTTCGGCGAGCTGGCTGGCCGCTGGAGCGTGTGCTGATCGTCGACGACACGCCGGAGAAGTGCATCAGGAACTACGGAAACGCCATCTATCCGCGACCTTATGAAGGGGACGAGGCCGACGATGAATTGAAGCTGCTGGCGGTCTATCTGGAGCAGATAAAGGACATCCCCAACGTCCGCAGCATCGAAAAGCGCAGATGGAAGGAGTTGGCGGCTCGCCTGGCGCAGCCGGTGTGACCTCCGGTATCGCGCTTGAGACTGTACGCGCAAAGCTTGGTGCGCGCGGAGCCTGACACCCACCCGGCTACTGCCTGTCTCCCGGACCTGTGACGCCCGCTGCGTCCAGGAGGACGTTCGTGCGGCGGGCCGTGCCTAGAGCCGACTCGGACCCGGCGACCATTGCTCGTCCCGAGCCGGATGCACCGGCGGGAGGGACCGGTGGCGGTGAACGGACAAATTGGCTGGCGCAATGAGGGCCCGCGCCTGTGAGCGCGGGCGAAGCCTCGGACCGGCGCCGTGCGATGCTTCGGACGGCGATGGGCCCTGCCATCGCGGCGGCGCTCGCCGACCCGCTGGTGGTCGAGGTGATGGTCAATCCCGACGGCGCCCTCCGGCTGGACCGGCTCGGCGAGGGCCGCGTCGACACCGGTGAGCGGTTGGGGGCGGACCAGGTCGAGCGGATCATCCGGCTGATCGCGAGCAACGCCCGAAGCGAGGTTCACTCGGGCTCGCCGGTGGTGAGCGCGGAGCTTCTTCCCCATGGCGATGGGCTTGCCGGGGAACGGTTCGAGGGCATTCTTCCGCCGGTCGCAACCGGGCCCTGCTTCTCGATCCGCAAGCCCGCTTCGCGAATCTACGGCCTGCTCGATTATGTGCGCGACGGCATGATCAGCGCCGAGGACGCGCGGACGCTTGCGATGGCGGCGGTCGAGCGGCGCAACATCCTTGTCGCGGGCGGCACCAGCTCCGGCAAGACGACTTTGGCAAACGCCCTTCTGGCCGAGATCGCCGCCTTCGACGAGCGGGTGATCCTCATTGAAGACACGCGCGAGCTCCAGTGCGCGGCGCCCGACACGGTGGCGCTCCGCACCCGTCCCGGCATGGTCAGCATGGCTGACCTAGTGCGCTCCACGCTTCGCCTCCGGCCGGATCGGATCGTCGTCGGTGAGGTGCGCGGCGCCGAGGCGCTCGACATGCTCAAGGCTTGGAACACCGGCCATCCCGGCGGAATCGCGACCGTCCATGCCAACAGCGCTGCGGCGGCTTTGTATCGCCTCGAGCAGCTCATCCAGGAGGCGGTCGTCACGGTCCCGCGGCGGCTGATCGCCGATGCGATCGACGTGGTCGTGTTCATCGCCGGCCGAGGCTCGGGCCGGCGGATCGACTCGATCCTCTCGGTCGCGGGGCTCGATGCCGCTGGCGATTACGCCCTTCGCCCCCTCCACCCGACACAGTCAGCTCCTGAGGAGATTTAGAATGAACGATGGTCGTCCATCCGGCTTGCACCGCTTCGCCGCTTTTGCTGCGTTGGCCCTCGTCTCCGTCGAAGCCCGGGCCTCCGGCTCAGGAATGCCCTGGGAGCAGCCGCTCCAGCAGGTGCTGGAGTCTGTGCAGGGGCCGGTCGCCAAGATCGTGGCGGTGATCATCATCATCACCACCGGGCTCACCCTGGCGTTCGGCGAGACGGCCGGCGGGTTCCGGCGCCTGATCCAGATCGTGTTCGGCCTGTCGATCGCGTTCGCCGCCTCTTCCTTCTTCCTCTCCTTCTTCAGCTTCGGCGGCGGGGCTTTGATCTCGTGAGCGGATCGGCTGCTCATATCGAGGGGTTCGAGGCGCCTATCCACCGGGCGCTGGTCGAGCCGATCCTGCTCGGTGGAGCGCCGCGCACCGTGGCCATCGTCAACGGGACGGTCGCCGCCGCTCTGGGGCTCGGACTGCAGCAGTGGATCGCCGGCCTCGTCGTGTGGGCGCTGGGCCACTCGATCGCGGTCGTTGCGGCGAAGCGCGACCCTGAGTTCGGACCTGTCCTTGCACGCCATCTTCGGCAGCGGGGGCATCTGTCGTGCTGAGGATCGCAGAATATCGTCGGCACGCGGACCGGCTCGCCGATCATCTGCCCTGGGCGGCGCTGGTCGCGCCGGGCG
>Ga0066671_10000397_pt1 | contig 13524 bp, 13 predicted proteins | sample GraSoiAngelo_120_FD_62294 | JGI IMG/M metagenome (GOLD analysis project Ga0066671, IMG submission 62294) | Grasslands soil microbial communities from the Angelo Coastal Reserve, California, USA - 14_0919_09_20cm | ecosystem: Environmental > Terrestrial > Soil > Grasslands | place: USA...
CCAATCGTAGGAAAAACCGATCCGTTTCAGTTGTGATTTGAATTTGGCGACATTTTCACGCGTTGTGATCGCCGGATGCTGGCCGGTCTTGATCGCGTACTGTTCGGCTGGCAACCCGAACGCGTCCCAGCCCATGGGATGCAGCACGTTGAAGCCGCGCATCCGTTTGTAGCGCGCGATGATGTCAGTAGCGGTGTAACCTTCGGGATGTCCGACGTGAAGACCAGCGCCGCTCGGATACGGAAACATGTCGAGGATGTAGAATTTCGGCTTTGTCGAATCAAAGCCGGCCTCGCCGGGGTTCGGCACGTGAAAGAGCTGCCGCTCATCCCAAAGGCGCTGCCATTTGGATTCGAAACGGTCGAACGGGTAGGCTTTGCGGCGCTCGCTCATCGAGAATAATTAGACAGAATTAATTTTGGCCGGCAACCGCCCCCATCCCCGTAAATCAAATCAAAGATGATTCAGTTACTTCTTGCCACGCGCAATCAGCACAAGACCCGGGAATTTGCGAAATTGCTCGGTGGAAATTTTATGGTGCGGGATCTGACGTCGAAGTCCGACGTTCCGGCGATTGTCGAGTCAGGCGCTACCTTTGAAGAAAACGCGGCGCTAAAAGCGGTCACGATATCGAAGATTTTTCCGAACGAAATCGTGGTTGCGGACGATTCTGGGCTCGAAGTGGAGGCAGTCGGCGGCGCGCCGGGCGTTTTTTCGGCGCGTTACGCCGGAGAAAACGCGAGTGATCGCCGCAATGTCGAAAAACTTTTGCGAGAATTGCAGGAGGTGCGAGATCGATCCGCCCGATTCTATTGTGTCATTGCACTGGCCAAGAGCGGCCAGCTGATGACAACCGTGGCGGGCGAAGTAGTCGGCACGATTACGAAGTCTCCGCGTGGCGAAAGCGGCTTTGGTTACGATCCGATTTTCCTGCCGAATGGGTTTAGCGAGACACTCGCCGAGTTAACGTCGGAGACGAAAAACAAGATCAGTCATCGGGCCCAAGCCACAGCTGCGCTGGTGCGGCATTTTAATACTGCGCTCCGGTCAGGAAAAATGTAATCGGAATCCGAACTCGAGATGGTAAACCCGGTTTGAAACGCCAGCGGCGGAAGGCGGAAACAGTGAAACTATCCAAAATCGGATTGCCGATGCTTTGCTCCATTTTCACGTTGCTGGCAAAGCCCGTCATAGGATCCACACTAATGATGGCGCTACCGCTTCCGGCGAGGCGGCGGCTGCGCGCTTCGTACTGATAATCGGGTCGCGGGGCATTCACCGCCCAGGCCTTTTTCCCACTGCAGGTAGTCGCGTTTGTCTCGGCACGCGAATGGGCGCGGGAGTCCGGTGCGATTTCCAGCGAAGGTTCAATGTCGTGAGCCTCGATGAAATCGACCGTCGGCGGCGGTGGTGGTGGCAGAGAGATGTCGGGATCAGGGGGTATCTGGGGATCGTCGGCAGATTCAATGTCGACGAATGGATCGGGATAATCCGCGCCCGCTGGCTCCGTTGCGGGTGATTCCCGGTGAAACGCAATCGCGACCGCGATAAATGAATCAGCACTGCGGTGCCGAGCGCGGCGGCAATCGGCCATTTCGAAGGCCGATGATAAATGAGAGCCTGTTTTGTCATCTCACCTCTTTGTGAGATCAAACACGCGACGGGCAGAAAATCTTCAGAGCAAAACGCCGCTACCGCCTGATCAGGACTATCGGCAAGATTGCCGAGGCACTACACGGCGTGCTTAACGATTTGTCGGCGGCGCAGCGCGGATTTGGTAGCCAACCTTTGTAATCTGAGCAAGGCGCACCTTGTCCAATAGCGCAATGACGTCGCCGTGAACCGACATCATTTCGGCGCTGATCGATACCTTGATGTTTGGATTGGCGGCATGCAGCTGATAAAGACGCGGCAAAACCTGATCGTCCTGGACAAATTGGCCGTCGAAAAAGATGGCATTTCCCGGCGAGACGCGGATCGCGACGTAATCTTTAGTGACCGTAGTGGGGGGTGCGCCTTGCGCGGGTAAGTTCACCTTAATCCCTTTCATATGGGTCTGGCTCAGGCTCACCATCATGAAACTGGCAAGGAGAAAGAACATGATGTCGATGAGTGGGATGATCTCGATCCGGGCCCGCTTTTTTGGAATAGGTGAAGCGACGCGCATAACTTGATAGCTAATAAGAAGCGCCCGTCATGGTAAAGGTGATCGGGATTTTAACTTTCGAAACGCTGCCAGGTTTAAATCGCCACCGCTTGAATGCGCTGACGGCGGAGTTATCCAGAATCGGATTGCCGATACTTTGGGCCATGGTGGCGTCCGTGACATTTCCGCTCCCAGTATCGACCGTGACCACGCAGACACCACTCCCGGTAATATGTCGGCTCCGGGCTTCGTAAGGATAGTCCGGGCGAGGTGCGCTGATCGCGTTTGCTTTTCCCTGTGAGGCACTCATCATCCCAGGCGGCTTGGCCGCGGCCACTTGTGGAGCTTTAATCGGCTGAGCTTTTTGCTGAATTTTCTTTTGCGGCGGCGGTGTTTGTTCTTCGTGGAATTCCGGTTGGATCTCCGGTGGCGGCGGCACTTCAGGGATCGGAATATCTTCCGGTGGAGGAGTCGGCTCATCTGCCGGCGGCTGATCGAGCGTCGCTTCGATTGTTGCCGTTGGAATATCGGAGGTATCAATCGGTGGCGGTTCTTTATGGAAGGCGAGCGCCACCGCGAGGCTGTGGACAAGAATAGCGCCGCCAAAAGCAGAGAGCACCTGCCACTTCGGCGCCGGCTTAAATAAAAGTGGGCCTGGCATGATAATTAGGGGCCAGTGCTACCACCCGGTACGCCGACCGCAGCTTGGCTTTTAATTTCAAAGGCGATTTTGTAGAAACCCACCGAGCGCAGAATATCGAGCACGCGGATGACGTTCCCGTGCATGGTGTCACGATCCCCGCGCAGAAATACCTTCGCATCCGGGTTTTCCGAGTGCGTTCTCCCCAATATCGCAGTCAACTCGTCGTACGTGACCGGCTTCTTGTCGAAGTAAGGATTGCCATTGGAGTCCACTGAGACACTGATGTAATCGCGTTTGGATTGTGTCTCCCCCGAGGCGCCGGTGGGCAGGTTCACTTTGATCCCCTTCATGTGCACCTGGCTCAAACTCACCATCATGAAGCTGGCCAGCAGAAAGAACATGATGTCGATCAAAGGAATGATCTCGATGCGCGCTTTTTTGTGCGGGATGGGCGAGCTGACGCGCATGGGGAAACTCCTAGATTGAAGACCTCGTGGCCGAGGACGGGGTATCCGTCCCTATCGCGACGCCTTCGCGTGCTTTGCTTTGGGCCTCGAGCATAACTTCCAAATTCGTCGCTGCAGTCTGCAATTCGAACTCTAAGTTAGACACGCGGGAAGTGAAAAAGTTAAACGGAATCAGCGAGAAGATGGCGATACCAAGACCGCAGGCCGTAGCGATCAGCGCCTCGGCGATACCGCCGGTCACCGCTTGGACAGCGAGTTCTTCGTTGCCGAGGAAGCTGAATGACCGAATCAAACCGGTGATCGTGCCCAGCAATCCCAGGAGAGGCGCCAGAGTGACCAGCGTATCCATGACCACGAGGAAGCGCCCGGCGCGTTTGATCTCGATGCCAGCGGCGACCTGCAACGCGCCTTGCAGCGACGCGTGCTGGTGATTCAATCCATTCCACATCATTCGCAACACGGGGTCGCGTGAACCGCGCGACAAGCGGGAGGCCTCCGTCACGTCTCCGGTCTCGATGGCGGTGAAAACTTTCTCAATCCGCTTTGGATCGCGGCGCATCCAGCGGCCCCCCCACCAGAAAACGCGCTCGAGCACGACGGCGACGGCAATAATCGATACAATCAAGATCGGCCACATGATGGGGCCGCCCTTGCGGAAGTTATCGATCAGAAAGTTTGTCCAACCTGCTTTTGCTGGCGCAGCGGTGGGGGCGGCCGAAGGCGACGCCGAAGCCGCGCTCAAAGTCGCCGAGACGACTGGGCTGGGCATTGCGCCGGGTGCGCCGGGAGACATGCCGGGAGCACCGACGGCAGGCGACGGCATGACGCCCGGAGCACCGGGCGAAGTGACCGCACCGGGTACGCCAGGTGACGTTACTGCGCCGGGAACACCCGGGGATGCGGCCATGCCAGGTGGTGGGGGAACGACGGGCTGCGCCGGCGTTGTTCCCGCGGTCGGCGGCGGTGGCGGCGGCGGATTTTGAGCAGCCGCATAAAACGTGATAGCAGCGATAGCCGCGACGACAGTAACAGTCAGGATTGTTTTCATAAGTTTAGTGATTGAGACCGGCCTCAAAATAAAGGGTCCTATTTATCCCAAAGTGAGTTGCTAGGAGTCCAGCAAAACTTTTCATAAGTCGTTGGGACGCAAAATTACTATCGAATTATCTAGGCGCGTGGGATGTAGTGCAAGCGCCCTTTCTTCTTTTCTACCTAATATTTTCAGCCTATTGGGTGGCATTGCGCACCCGATTCTGTAACGGCGGCCAGTCACCAATCCGTGCTTCCAATTCGTCGCCGGCACAAATGGGACCAACTCCTGACGGGGTGCCGGTCAGAATCACGTCGCCCGGCAGCAACGTTAAATTTTGGCTGGCAAACGACACAATCTCAGCCGGCGAATAAATCATCTGGCTGGTGCGAGCACGTTGCTTCACCCCGCGATTTTGGCGCAGGGTGATTTCAAGGTCTGTGACATCGACGTCAGAATATACAAACGGTCCGATCGGCGTGTAAGTGTCGAACGATTTGCAGCGACCGAATTGTTTTTCCGATTTCTGCAAATCACGATCGCTGATGTCTTCACCAATAGTGTAACCGAAAATGAAATCGTGCGCGGAATCAACGCTGACATTTTTCGCAGGCGGGCCGATGACGATGGCGAGCTCGACCTCGAAATCAGTCTGATGTCCGGGGAACGCGATCGCGATCTCTCCTTCGTGCGCGATCAGGGAAGTGGGAGCCTTGAACCAAATCAACGGCGTCCCAAGCGGTGTCCGCTTCATTTCGGCAATGTGATCTGCGTAGTTGAGCCCGACGGCGATTAATTTCGACGGCGCGACGGGAACAGCGATTTCAAGATCGGGCCGGCTGAGATTTTCGCCGCTCGGCTCGAGTCCAAGCCAAAACGGTTGTTTCAGCACGTGCACTTCGTTGCCCCGGACTTCGCCGTAAACCCGGGTGCCGTCCGTTTTCCGAAACGCGCCGAATGTTCGCATGCCGCGACGTTACAGGTAGGGGAGATTGACCTCAATCGCCCGCGAACGCCAGTCCGGCTCGGATCGGTTCGGGGTGAACTACCCCTACCTCTCGGTGGACGCGTGTTTTGGTACAATCCCGACAAAATCGCGCACGGCTTTTTCTTCCGGGATTGAAAACGGCGTGTCGCCGCTTCTTCGAAACCAAAACGCGCTCGATGATCCCCCGTCGAAGTTCAACGCCCGCCAGATCTTGAAATCGGGAAGCGCGGCGAGAGCGCTGGCCAGTTCCGCCAACGAAAGAGTACTCGAAATTCCGATCGCCGCACTTCCACCGCGCGCGACCGCCGCAAAAGTCCTGCGTGCGCTGCGCGATTGATCAAGCCCGCGGACCGGCAGTCCACTGTCAATCAGAAACGGTCCGCACTCGGCGGCCGCGTCGCATTTTTTCTTCTGTGAAAATTCGCTGAGCCGGACGATTTCAATCCCGTGGGCAGTGGCGCAGAGCACGCCGGTAAGCAAACGCGCGCGAACCAGCGGCGAGCGCGTTTTGCCATCGAACACTCGCAACCCGAGCGGTCTGAAATCTGTGTCGAAATATCCGCCGTTTACCCCGGCGACGAAGTTCTCGCGCCCCATCACGGCAGCGAGATTTTCAGAACCGCCGGGATTATCGATCAGATGCAGCGTCGCGGTTTTAATGGAAAAGGCTGCGAGATCGATCGTCGCGCTTTCGTCAGCATTTTGTAAAATGATGTGGCGATGTTCGATGCCTGCGACGGCAGAGGACTGTCGATCAGCTGAGGTGACTCGCCAATCAGCCGAAGCGATCTGCGCCAGAATAAACGACGCGAGAACAAGCGTGGTTGTCTGCGCTTTGCGGCGCAGAACTGTGCCGCGAATTGGAGAGCGTTTCCGTGAAACGCCACTTCGTAAATAGGCGGCTGCCACAGCTGGCCAACAATCCATTCTCGTACGCAAATGGTCCCAGCTGATGAATAGCGACTAAGTTTTAACGCCGTGTTTCTCAAGCATCGCCTGAAACTTTGGATCCTGTCGCAGCGGATCCCACGCTGGGCTTAATTTGAGAAGGGGCACCGTTATATTGCTCGGCCGGCTTAACAAACCATCCAATAGCTCGATCGCCCGGTCGTTTTCGCCCAAAATGCATTCGACTTCGGCTACGCCGGCTGTGATATCGGGACCGCCAAACGCATCTTTGCTTTCAGGAAGCAAATCGGTAGCCCGCTTCGCTTCAGCAAGCGCCGAATCTTTCTCTCCCAGGTAAGCAAGAATCTTCGCCTGCAGAACGCGCAGGTCCGGCGAATCCGGACTCTTCTTCAATTCTTCTTCGCCGAACTCCTTGGCTTTGAGAAACGCAACGCGTGCGCCTGCTTCATCATGTAAGCCTCGTCGCGCAAGGCCGATGAGATAATGCTTCCCGCAGATCGCTACGGGAACGGTCGAGAGGAGATCGTCCGACAAGCTTTCCGCCGCGTTTAATCCTTCCTGATATTTTCGTTCCAAAAGAAAAACGTCCGCGCGCGCTCCCGCCACCTTGATTTTGCCCTCGGCCGTCAGCGGCATCGATTTGGCCGACTCAAACGCCTGTTCGGAAACGCTCACGTCGCCTTTTTCCACGACCGCGAGCTTTGCCTTGGTCTCCCACAGTCCGATATTCTGCGGAGCTGCCTTCATTCCGCGATCAATCGCCTTGTTGGCAGCATCGAATTTGCGCTGGACCTGGTAACTCATCGCCAGGTTCTGAAAGACCCAGCCATCTTTCGGATTCAGACTGGCTGCTTTCTCCAGGTTGGCATTGGATTCCGACCAGTTTCCCATCCGGCGCTGGATCGCACCGAGGGCGAGATAAGCTTCGGCCTCGTTGGGGAGACCACGCTGCGCGATTTCGAATTCCCTTAATGCCCCCTCAAAATCGTTATCACCGTAATAGAGCGAAAATCCGAGAGCAAGATGGCCTTCCGGTAGGTCGGGCTGTAATTGCAATGCTTGCTCTGCCAGGGCGCGCGCCTTTTGCCGGCGTTCGGCGGTGCGTTCAAACGTATGCACAATCCAGCTCTCCAAATACGAGTAGCGCGCGAAAGCGAGGGCAAATTTCGGGTCGAGCTCGATTGCCCGGGCGTAAAGGTGCTCGGCCTGCTTCAGCGTCTCAAAGCTTTCGAGCGAAGTGCTAACAAGATTGTGCGCCTGGACAAAAGCGAGGTAGGCGTCGCTGTTCTCCGTGGGTTTGCTTTCGATGCGCGATTTCTCCGCCGGCGACAACTTGGCCTGGAGCGCATCGCTGATATTCTGGGCGAGATCGGTTTGAATGGCGAAAACGTCAGTTAATTCGCGATCGTAATCGCTGGCCCAGAGATGCTCGTCGTTGGTGGCATCGATCAACTGTACGTTCAGTCGGACGCGATTGCCGGAGCGTCGAACGCTACCCTCTAGAATCGTGGAAACACCCAGGGCTTTGCCGATTTCACGCACATTGGGCGCTTTGCCCTTGTACTGCATGACCGACGTTCGCGAGATCACCTTTAAATCGCTGATCTTGGAAAGGTTGGTAAGAATGTCGTCCTGAATCCCGTCTGCGAAATACGCGTTCTCCTTGTCGTCACTTAAATTATCGAAAGGCAGGACCGCGATCGACTTCTCCACCTTGCTTCGCGCAACTGCCCGTGGCAGAACCAGGAAGCCCACTGCGCTCGAAATCACTATCCCGGCAATTCCGAGCCAGATCACGTTGCGTCGGCGGCGCCGTCCCGGCACCGTGGCCGGCTGTGCCCTTGAAGTACGCTCGATCCCGGTTGGCGTAATGTCGAAAATCCATGCAAGGACAAGGGCGATCGGGAAACCAATTAACAACAGCAGTATTACGACGCGAATCCTCGAGTTGGGAATATCAAAGACGGGAAACACCTGGGCGATGCCCTGCGCCAGGGCCCAGCTTGCAACGATGTAGGCAATCGCGACGCGGTAAACCTTGCGCCGCTTCAATTCCTCGAAAAAGCCGCTCATAAAAACGCGTTCGTCCATCGCGTCGCCAGTTCTCCCCGCTTCACCGATAGACAACTGCGCCCGCGACGTGTTGAAACTAAACGATTTCTGCGCTGACCGCGAGAGCAACGGAGGGCCGCTCTTCTGGGCGTCCTGGGCGCACAAAAGCGAGCCCTCCGAATCACCACGAGTAATGCACGGTGTAACGAACAGTCTTTTCTTCGTCCGCTTTCACCGGAACACGAAACTCTATCGTCTGCGCGTTCGTTTTTGTGAACGGGTCCGATTTTTCTGTGATCTCCCAGTTGGTCCAGCGAAAGAGATGCTCGACCACGCGAATTTCCACCGGCTCCTTCTTGTGGTTGCGTAGCTTGATTTCAAAACTCTCGTCCAGCCAGTGATTGGATGAATCCACCTTCACGTTGGTGCGCAGGCGTTCGCCCACCAAATCGAAAGCATTCCCGGTAAAAACCCGCAGCGTTTCGTCTTTCGGCGTGTGATCGATCAAATTCTCGCCGGTAAATTCAAGCTGCTTGTCGTCATCCTGCTTGTAAAAACGGACGCGCCCTTTCGGTAACGGCATTCCGAGATGATTTGCTTCCGAATTTTTAAACTCACGCATGACCGCGACCTTCGTGTCCATCTCAGTCCCGATATCCTGATTATTGCGGATGTTTTCCATCCGATAACCGCGCCATTGGTTCCAGTCGATCTTCAATCCGTCGTAAACATAAATGCGTTCTGATTTCACCCCGCTGGCGCGAATGAATTCCACCTGTTTCGTTTCCCGATCCCGCAAGGTCGTCGGGCGCGCCAGATTGTAGAGGTGATAATCCTCAAACGCTTTTTCAGTTACCGGCGCTGCCATTCTGCCGCTCACCGCCAGCTCTTCACTTCGTGCTAACGCAAATCTTTCGGCCTCCTGGATCTTGCTGACATCGCCTGCCATCAACTTGATTTTCGCGTTTTCAAAAGTCTTGCCGCTCTGGTTGTCCATCGTGATCCAGCCAACGAAATCGAGCAGATCGCTTTTTTCCGGCGCGACGATGTTGTAATTGGCTTCCCAGCTCATTCCGCCGGTGATATAAGCAAGCTCGGCATCGAGCTTGCCCGCCCTATCGGCTTGCAATTGCCATTCGATGGTCGGTTTTAAAATGGTCTCGTCGCTTAGCGGTGGAAAAAGTGGCTGACCCGGAAGCGTAAAGCGCAGTTTGCCATCCACTTCGATGATCGGCTGCGACATTCCGCCGCTTTGATAAGCCGTCGCCGATTGCGCCATGGCGTAGCTCTGACCATAACGCTGCATCGCTTCCTGGCTGTGCCGCACGTAGCCGCTGCGCACGATTTTCCCCTGCACGATCGTGTTCGGTTTGTTTGGCTCGATCACCAGAAAATCGATGCTCTTCCCTTCTGAAAGCGAGAGCAACAGCTCCTGCGAAACGGGATCGTTCCGATAATTCTGCTCGAGAATTTGCAGATTCGTTTTCCCGCTCGGATCCCGCAAAATCACCGAAGCGGGTTCGAGGTGCGCCGTCGTGTCGGTGAAGCGCACATTGTTCACACCTTGTTTCAGGTCGATTGGAACCGAGTCGCGGACCACCGCGAAGTTTTGATTGTAAATCGTGAGCGCCGGTTGCCCGCCGAACACCGAAGTGGTAACCGCGATGCAAACCATTGCTGTAGCCGCGGACGCTGTCCGCGGAATGACTGCGGTAATCCTTTTCATGCTGCCGAGTTAAACACTCGAAACGCCAAAAACCGAAGATGAATTTTGTACGCAGTGGAAGAACAGTTAGAAATTCCTTGGCTTCACTCGCACCACTGAGAATTGACCAACACTAACCAAACGACCTAACCAAGATTTTTCGCTTGCCTAAAGAGATCGTTTGGAGCTAGACAGGTGAATCCTTCACCCGCCATCCAATGTCCTCGTCGCATTCTCCGACAACGGCCCGGCGTGAATTAACCGTCAACCCGTACTAACTATGAGAAAACATGTCACAATCGCCGCAATAGTGTTTGTTGCATCATTCGGTGCGGGCTTCTGCCAATTGCCGTCACTGTCGCCGTCGCCGACAGCGCCGCCTTTAGCATCGGCCGTACCATCCGCGCCGCCTTTGGCGAGTGCAACACCGACGGTTTGCAAGCTTCAAAGTTGGAGTCCGGAAATGCACATTTTTTATGGCCGCCAAGACATCATCCTTGAAAAACTTAGCGATTGGTCCGCCAAGCCCTCGGATCACCGCGTATTTGTGCAAGTCACGCAAGGGAAAACCTCGGGAAACGTGAAACTGTTTGAACAATCCAACGACGGCAGTTACACCGTTACCGAATGGTCACCGCGCGAAACGTCCGAGCTCATTGTGGCGATTGATAAGGCGATTATGGCCAACAAAGGTGTTAATTGCGTCGGCGAGCAAATAAAAGCGGTGCTAAGAAAGCTAGGAAAAGGAAAGACAGTGAAGGGCGTCGCTGAACCCGCCTCGGCATCCGCAGCTTTCGCGCACGCGGTAAAGGAAGCTCAGGGCGACTTTATCAAGACCGTGATCGTCTTTGGCTGTTAGGAGCGAGGGTTAAATCACTATGTTGTGCGCACCCGTCGAATCCTTTCAAGCTGCGCTGCGGCCGATCATTTGTTATCGGGATTTTCGCGGATCCTAAGCGCATTGGGGACAACGGACGTTCGAATCACTAGATTGTGTCTGACTAACAACCATACCGAATAAGATAACGCGCGCGTAATTTTCGCTCTCGAGTTACCTTGGCGCAGATGACGAAATCAATCTTTGAAAACGTTTGTCCTGGCGGAGCGGATCGAACATTGGATCGAGTCGGAGCAACGCAGACGTGAGCGGCACCGAGATGGGGCCAGCGTACGGGATCAACAGGAGTTTCTCCAAAGCAGCGATTGCGCGATCCTGCTCTCCCACTTGGGCCGTTACACGCGCCAGAATTTCTATCCCACTCGGCCCCGAAATAGCGTCCTTCTCGATCGGATTTACGGCGATGGCACGTTCAGCAAGCGTGAGCGCTTCCGTCTTGTTTCCGAGGGCCATTTGAATCAGGGCCAGATCGCCGATCAGCATTTGGTTTTCAGACTGCGTTTTTAGAAGAACATCGACTTCGTTTCGGGCGCGCCGCCAAGTTTGAGCGGCCCCCGCTTGGTCTCCCGCCATTTGCTGCGCCCAACCAAACCAGAAGAGAGCGTCTCCGTCCAAATCAGCCGACGCCGGATCGCTCTTTGCCAGCATTTCACCTATAACGGGAAGAATGTTCAGCGGACGGCGTTCAAGGATGGCATGGTAAATCTTCTTCCTGACGGCTTCGGCATCGGCGGGGTTCGGGTGAAGCCGAGCCAGCAAACTGCCGGCGCGAGCCAGGTCGCCTTCTGCCATGGCGACGTTGGCCTCCTCCAGTAACGCGTCGGGGTTGTCTGGTATAATGTTCAGAATCTGCTCACACTTGCGCACTGCCTCCGGAAACTGGCGACGTGAGTCATAAAGGAAAGCGTGCTCCAGCATGATCGCTACGTTGCGAGGGTCGAGTCGCTCAGCTTCGTTGAAGTACGATTCACTTTGGTCCCACTGGCCTCGGCGACGCGCAACGTAAGCGAGCAGCTCCGGAATCCGGCTGCTGTTTGGCAGGAGCCGTCGCGCCTGCTCGAAATACCGAACAGCCGTGTCGTAATCCTTCAGGCACGAATAATTATATTGTCCTTCGGCTAATCGAGCTTCGCCCAGGTCCGGTTGGAGTGTAAGTGCCGTTTCCGCCGCTTGCCGCGCCTCCTCACGCAGAGCAACCGTTGGCTCGAGCCCGAGCGTGAGGTATCCCATTGAATCAACCGATGATAGAAGCGCCCAAGCGAGTGCGAACTTTGAGTCCAGATGAACGGCTTCTCGCAGGTATTTTTGCGCATTTGGGAGATTTGCGCCATAATTGCCGGGCTTCAAAGTGTAAGCGAGACCGCGGAGATAGGTATCGTAAGCTTCGGAATTCTCCGTCGGCTTCATGGCAACAGCTTGCTCCTCCTGCCCCGTCATCTTTGTCCGCAACTGGTCGGCAATCGTTCTTGCGACCTCACTTTCAACTGCAAGGATATCGCTCGACTGTCGATCAAATGTATCGGCCCAGATGTGTGAATCGTTCGCCGCCTTGATCAGCTGAACGTTCACCCTGATTACGTTGGCGCTCTTTTGGACGCTGCCTTCGAGCACATGCGCTACCCCCAGCTGCCGGGCAATCGCGGCCAGATTCTCCGATCTGCTTCGATACTGCTGGCTCGACGTCCGTGAGACCACTTTAAGATCCGCGATTTTGGACAATCGGGTGAGAATTTCATCCTGAATCGCGTCAGCGAAATAGGCGTTCCCCGCGTCGTCGCTGCGATTTTCAAAAGCAAGCACCGCGATGCTCTTTTCGGGGACTATCGCCGGCGGTACTGCTGCGCGGCGGTAGAAAAAGAGGAACGCAGCAGCAGCGAGTGCAACCAGTAAAACGACGGCGACCGTTCGACGACGACTCACCGTGCGCTGAAGTTCGCGCTCGTAATGCAGTTGCCGCAGACGCCGCGGGACTTCGGTATTTCCCGCTTTGTCCGAATAGAAACTGACGATGTCGATCTTTTGCCCATGTTTCATTTCGGCTTCGCCGAGATCGTGCAAAAAAGGACGCCACTGTGGATATTCGGCCAGGTCGTCGGCAACATGTTTCGACATCAAGATGTGTCCGGCATCGCCGCAGCTCATGACTCGTTGCGCGATGTTTACGCCTGAGCCGGCAATATTGACGCGATCATTTACATCCATCACTCGACTGATCGAGCCACTGTGAATTCCCATTCGAACAGCCAATTGCGGATACGCGCGCAATTTTTCGGTCATCTCCAGAGCGCACTTCAAAGGGGCTTCGATACTTTCTGCAAATACTAGCGCCATGCCATCTCCCGTTGGGAGCCGAATCAATTTGCCGGCGGCTTCTGCCGTGTGGAAAGACTTCGTTCCGCGCACGATCTGATTTAACTGCTCCTGAAACTTGCCCTGCTTATCAACCGTGAGCTTCGAATAACCCACGGTGTCGATGAACAAAATGTGCGCGATCTCAAGCGCGAGATCCGCCTCGGGCTCAGCGGACATGTTATTTTCGGACACGCGGCTCCTTTTCCAAGGTATCGTCCCAACTTTCCGGCCTTTGGTCGAATCAAAACGCTTGCCAACGGCCTGCCAGGCATGCGGCTCAATTCACTTCACTCCGGTCGCGAACACCGTCTGAAAATGCGGACTCTGCTTTTCG
>Ga0066671_10000399_pt1 | contig 13465 bp, 16 predicted proteins | sample GraSoiAngelo_120_FD_62294 | JGI IMG/M metagenome (GOLD analysis project Ga0066671, IMG submission 62294) | Grasslands soil microbial communities from the Angelo Coastal Reserve, California, USA - 14_0919_09_20cm | ecosystem: Environmental > Terrestrial > Soil > Grasslands | place: USA...
TACGGGCCCTCGCCGTCCCAACCGCCGCGCTCCTGCCGCAGGTCCACCACGCCTTCCTGCGCACGACCGAGCAGATTCCGGTCCAGCGAGGTCAACCGATTTGCGTCCACCTCCCGAGTGAGCTGCTCCTTCACTTCCAGCTCGCTCTGCGGCCCGAGCCAGCGCGTCATGATCTACGAGGCGCGGCCTCTGATCCCGTGCGCGATATAGTCGCCGGCGATGTTGAGGGTCTTTCCATCCTCCGTGACTCCGCGCACCAGAACGTGCGTGTGCGGGTGCCCCGTGTCGAAGTGATCGACCGCCACCCAGTCGAGATTGGTCCGAAGATCCTCCTCCATCTTCGCCATAAGGTCGCGGGTGAACCCGCGGAGGTTTTCCAGCGCCGCCCCATCCTCGGGAGAGACGATGAACCGAAATTGGTGACGGTCGCCTTCTCCGCGCTCCAGGAAAGCCTTGCCGTCGGCGTCGTCGGTGAAGGTCGAATAGAGGCGCCCCTGCTCGCCTTCCCGGGTCACCCCGTCGCGCTGCACATAGCGGAGGTGCGCGGCCGCCGCCGCGACTGCCTTTGGTCCGCGGAGCTTCACCACCCGAGCTTTGACCATCACCCGCCGCGCTCGCACCCGCATGCCGGACAGCGGATCGCGCGACCAGCCGGAGCCTTGGCCCAGGCGCCCGGCAATCGGGCCGCCCCGCCCGCGGGCGTTGAAGCGGCCCGATCGCGCCGGCTCCCGGGCGATCGACGGCATCTTCCGCCCAGCCAGACCAGCGCGCGCCAACCGCTCGATAAGGAGACCCTGGAGCGAACGAGCGCTCCGCCGCCCCTTCGCGCTGCGCATGCGACCCAGCCGCGGCTCAAACCTGTTCTCGTCCTCCGCCATCCGGAAGGATATGCGCCAGCACCGAACACGGCTAAAGTGTCTCGCGAACGAACGGCGGAAATCTGCCGCTTCGTGCGTCGAAGGGGCGGGTCAGTCTCTCTGCCGAAGAGGCCCAGAGACAAACTGTCTCTCCAAAAAAAGATGTGCAGACAAATACTTAGCGGCATTTCTGCGACGAGCCGAAATCCGCTTTATCTTGCCTTCCCCTGCTCCCTTCTGTCTCCCTCCGACGCCTACGTATTCAGCTCATCCCCCCATGGATGCTCTGGGACCCGTGTGCACGTCCGCCCCTGCTGGCCCGAAATGCACCCTGGCGAGCACAAGGAATGCGGGAGCGACGCTGCCGCGCCGCCCCCGCCAGAACCGGTTCGAAGCCGTTATCGCGCCCGAAGCAGCTCGAATTCAGCCTCTCCGCGCGATGCAAAACGCCGCTTCCAAAGCAGCTCCACCGCCACTCCTTGGCCATCAACCAGGCACGTTCCGGTGTACCAGCTGCCTTCCAGCACGCTCAGAATCGCGACGCGCGAGAGCTGCCGATACGCATCTTCATCGCACAAATCCCAACCAATCTGCTCCCCAAGATAGCGCTCCCGGACCCGCGCCTCCCACAGGAAATCGAGCGCCTCAGCCTCGAAAATCCGCTCCGCCAGAACGCTTCCGAACTCCGCCCGAAGCGCATCAACTGCCGCATCGCAGCCCCGTCCGATCGTCGTCGTCATGTTCATCTGCCGTCTCCTTCAGCATCGTCTTCCGATCGAAGACGAAGCTTCAGGCGCGGGCGGCGGAGCGGCGGTCAGGGATGCCGAAGGCACCGCGAAGCGGGGCGCGGGGGAGCCGATTTGCGAAGCAAATTGGGGGGACCGCGCATCCTTGAGGGCCGCTTCGCCGCCCGCCACACTGGGCCTCTACGAGACGAGACCCCCTCCCCCGCCGCCTCCACTCTTCCTCCAAAGGCGCAACGTGTCAGCTCAGAGGACGGCAATTCTCTCCCGTGCCAACACAGGAAAGGAGCCCCGGCGGCAGCGCCGCCGGGGCCCATGACGGCCCTCAGAAGGGCACATCGTCGTCCAGATCCTGGTCGAAGGAGCCGGTTCCGGTCGGCTCAGACCCGCCGCCCTGGCGGGGTCGGCTCAGGAACTGGACATCCTCGGCGATGATCTCGCAGCCGTAGCGCTCGATGTTCTCGCGGTCGGTCCAGCGGGTGTAGTGAAGCCGGCCGCGCACCGAGACGAGCATGCCCTTGGTCGCGTGCTGAGCGATGATCCGGCCCAGGCCATTGAAGCACGTGACGCGGTGCCACTCGGTATCCTTGGCGGTGAAGCCGCTCGCATCCTTGTAGGTCTTGCCCTCGCTGTCGCGCTTCGGCCGGCTGGTGCCGAGGCTGAAGCTGGCGATGTCGGTTCCGCTGTTGGCCGAGCGGAGCTCGGGGTCGGCGCCCAGATTGCCGACGAGAAGAACGGTGTTGGTCATTGAATGTCTCCTGTCCTGTCGCCGGGACCGCCCCGTCGACAGCCCGAAACAGGGCGCGAGCGAAGCGGCGGGACGCACCGGAGGCGGAGCCGAAGGGGACCCCGGACGGAGGCCGGCGCGGGCAGCCCGAAGGGCAACACGGGCCGAACGGCCGCGGGTTGCGCACCGCCGCAGCCGCGCCAGAGGGCTGAGAAAGGAGATGGGTGCGGTCTGGCGGCTCTCTTACAGGAAGCAGTGTGGCCTGGAGTGCTCTTCGGCAGACTCCAGTAGCAGACTCTACGCGTACGCCCAACGCCCCGGCTGGACGCGCCTCAAACTTCGGCTGCTGCCCTCAGGTGGTCCAGGCGCTCGCGTGAGACGGCTTCAACGATGTCGCGAAGCCGCCGAACCGATGCCATCAGCGCCTGCAGATCGGCGGTGCCGATCGCGTAGCTCGCCGAGTAACGAGCCTCGACATAGGCGCGCTTCAGGAGCTCGAAACGACGCCGATCCAGCTTCGTCGCACGGGGCCAAGCGTCGATCAGTCGCGGCTCGCTGTCCTCGGCAAGGGATCGAAGGAATTTGATGTTGTGCGAGCGCGGGAAATAGAGCGTTCGGACTAGGAGGAAGCAGATGTAAGCTCGCTCTGCTGCTTGGTGCAGCGAGAACGCCGCATCCTTCCACTTCTTCTTTTCGAGGCAGAACTCACCGATCTCAATCGCATCATCCACCTTTGCGATCCAGTCCGCAAAGTATCCCTCTGCCATCTCGTGAGCGTCTATGGGGGTCAGGGGCATCGGCGCAGCCAGCTCATGCTGCGGCAGCTCGTACAACGCGATCCCGTCCCGAACGATATCCACCCAGAAATACTCGCCGCGCTTCAAGGCATGGTTCACTTCGTCAAGCGAATGGACGATAATGTTGACGGGTCGGCCGATCGCCGGATCGCGCAGGATCTTGTCCTCCGCGACGTACCAGTAATCCGCAATCTCGGTCAGGTCGGCATGGCTGACGACGATCAGCAGGTCGAAATCCGACTGGTAGCCATTCTCCGGCTCGTCCACCCAATCGTCCCGGGCGTAGCTCCCGAACAGGATGATCTTGTAGATCTTGCCGTTGCGCCGCCAGGGCTGCGTCGCCCGAGCGGTCACCGCGTCGAATTCGGTCATCAGTAGCTGCACCGCGCGCTCGAGCTCGCGCTGCTTGGACGGCGGAAGATGGTCGAGATCGGTTCGCATCGGGCTCGATCCTAAGGGGTCGGGAGGACTCTGGCGAGGGTGCTCGGACCTCGCAGGTCAGAACCAGCGCTCCCACCAGCTGAGCTTGCGGCCGCCCAGCTGTTTCGCCAGCTTGTAGAGGGCCTCCGCCATGTGACGCTCGACCTGGCGGACGGAGAGACCGGTGCGCCGGGCGATCTCCTCGTAGGACGAATCGTCCAGCCGGTGAGCCATGAAGATCTCCCGCTGAAGCTTCGGAATATTCTTCATGGCCTCCTCGAACCGGCGAAGCTGAGCGGGCTCGGGCGTGTCGGACATCGCGGGCGTTCCTCTCCTCGGAGCGAGGCCGCGGGCGTCAAAGCGACGCGCCTGCACCTCCGCCGGCCCATGCCGCCGCCTCTCCTCTCGACGGTCCAGGAGAACCGGACCGGCCGGAGCCGGCCCGGTCCGAGGCGGCTAGGCCGCGGCAGCCTCGCGCGCCGCACGCCTGGGATTGGTGCCCAGGGGACCGCGCCGGTCGACGACGGCGACCCCCTGCTCCTTGGCCTGGATGACCAGGCGTTCGACGACGCCGCTGCCCGCGAACGCCACGACGCAGCGCGGATTGAGCGAGAGAAACTGCTCGTTCCGGCGGAACCCCGCGCGCTGACCGAGCCGCCGTTCGAGGCTGAAAGCGACCTGCGGGACCTTGCGCTGCTCGGCCCAGGAGGCCGCCAGCCGGTCGGCACCCTTGCTGTCGCCGCCATGGACGAGCACCAGGTCCGCGACCCGCTCGCGCACCCGGTCGAGAGTGTCCCAGACGTTGCCGGCGAAGCTCTTGGCCTCGGAATCGGTTGGAAAGGACAGCCGCCCGGCGGCGAACACGACCGGCGTCCCCTCGGGCATGACCGCCTTGCGCCGGCTCTCGGCGCGGGCGCGAAGGAACGCGCGCCCATCGACGACCGCGGAGGTCAGCTTTGCGGAATGGCTGAGGCGGGACCCGCCGGCCGGCCTCCAGGACGAGCCGGTCTCGTTGAGGTAGAGGCTCGCCGCCACCTCGCGAAGGCTCTCCAGCCCCAGCATCGCCGCCTCCGCCGCCTGCGCACGGGCGACCTGGTTCTCGAGCTCCGAGGCATGAACCTCGGACCCGTCGGCGGAGGCCAGTAGGCAGCGGATCTCGTCGGTGGCCCGGTCGATCTGCGCAGCGCGCTTTGCCGCTGCACGGTGGAACAGGTTGACGAGCCCCCAGCCGATTTCCTCGGCGTCTTCCTCCAGAGCGGTGTCCGGGAAGAGCGTGAACAGGTCCGACCAGACCGCCTGCAGGGTCTGCTCCACCGCCTCGTCAGGGGGAAGTTCGCATGAGGTCTCCGAGGGGGGCCTCTGGACCGAGAGATGGCCGAGCTCGAGCTGGGCAAGCTGGTTTGCAAGAGTGGTGCGCATGTCGTGTCTCCGGTGATCGGGAGCCGGACCGTCCGGCGCCACGCGCCACCGGGCCCGTCGCATGGGCAAGTCCGCACCGCGCGGCACGCGCGGATCACCCCCGGCCGAGGCCGGCGCGGGCAGCCCGAAGGGCAACACGGGCCGAGAGCCGGCGGGTTGCGGACGCGCCGCAGCGGGCCAGGGCGCCTCTCGCGCCGAACGGCCGCCCCCTCACCCTCGGAGGCGCATGCGCCGCGGCAACATCCCTGGACTGCTAGTTGCCTCACCGGGCTGTCGCGAACGCAGGCGGTCGGAGCCGGCGCCAGCGCGTGGATTCGCCACAAGCTCTGGAGCCAGGCAGACTGGGCCAGACGCTCAGCTGGAAATCCTACTGGCGCGCATCGGGCAAATCGAGGAGGAACGGCTTGCCTCCAGCCTCGTTCGACTCCGCTGCCATGCCTCCGCCGCTTCGCCAGCCTCGGGATTACCCCAGAGCCCCCACGCGCGCCGCCTGCGACAAGCTGCGGCACGCCACTCTGCTCCGCCACCTCTAGCGATGACCGACCGCGACGAGCTCAACACCTTCTCGTCCCAAGGCCCCGATCACACGGATGAAAGACGTCACTTTTACGTCTGCAAGCGATGCGGACAGGCGGTGGACAAACGGAATTTAGGCGACGTGTTCCACCATGAAGAGCCGGGGCATGAGAGGCTGCCGGAGAATTGAGCGTGGGAGGCCCGGGGGGTCGCCCGGCCACCGCCACCCTTACGGATTGGCTCGCTCCTCCTCCGCCCTCATCCGCCAGAACCGATTCGCCACCTCCTCGTCACGCGCCACGCCGAGTGCGCGGTAGATCTCCGACAGCGCCCGCTCGCAGGCCGACAAGCTCCAGAGCGTCTTGTGCGCCCCGAGCGCACGCCACAACTCGTCAAACGGGTCGCGCTTCCCGCCGGCATAGGCCCAGAGATAGGCGAGGGCGAAGCGGAGTGCGAACGACCGGCGCGGCCGCCGGTAGCGCGCCTCCTGCACGATCTCCTCAAGCGCGAGGAGCGCCTTGTCCCGAAGCTGCTGGTGCGCGAATCCCATTCGGGAACAGATATAGAACACAGCCTTCGAGCGGAAGCGCCTGGACGGGGACGATGCTACTCCCGTTTGCAGGCGAACGGGGAAATGACCGGGCCCGAAAGTGGGCCTGACACTCTGAGCCCGTCGATTAGCTCTTTCCACCGGCGCCCCATGGAGGGGTGGCATAAAATAACACCCCTTTGTCATTTCAGCCACTGAGGCCGGGACGTATCTCGCCGGGGCAAGCTCAAAGGACCTGAAACGAATGATCGGATTTCCCACCCCCGCCGCCTACAGGTCGAGACCGCTGCGCCGCTCCTGCCTCGTCTCGGCGATCCTGATCCCGGCATTGGCAGGGGCCGCCGCTTGCGCGCGGCCCGCAAACCTCGACCTGTCGCTCGACCGGCCGACCGACCACCTCCTTTTCCGGGTGCAGGTAGCGAGCGGCTCGCAGCCGATCCCGTTGTCCAAAGTCCACCAATGGTCGCTGCATCTTGCCGCCGCGGACGGACGTCCGGTGACCGGCGCCGCCGTCGGGATCGACGGCGGGATGCCCGAACATGGCCACGGCCTCCCCACCGCGCCCCGGGCGGAGCCTGCCGGCACGCCGGGCGACTATGTCATCAAGGGCATGAAATTCTCGATGACGGGCTGGTGGGTCCTGAAGCTCGACGTCGCCGCGCCCGACGGCCGGCACGACAAGATCACGTTCAACCTCGTCCTGTGACCTGGTGGAAGCTTGGCGCCGCGCTCGCGGCATTGGTCGCGATCGGCACCCAGGACCGGACGCCGATATGGTCGCCCGACGAGCTGGAGGTGTTTCGCACCCTCTCGATCGACGGCCTGGGCCCGCCGCCGGCAGACCCCTCAAACCGGGTTGCCGACGATCCGGCCGCGGCCGCATTGGGCCGGGCCCTCTTCTCCGAGGCAAGGCTCAGCAGCAACGGCCGGATCTCCTGCGCCTCGTGCCACCGGCCGGAGAACGGCTTCACCGATGCGGTCCCGACCGGCCACGGCGTCGCCACCGGCACCCGGCGGACCATGCCGGTCGCGCAGGCGGTCTACTCGCCATGGCAGTTCTGGGACGGGCGCGCGGACAGTCTGTGGGCCCAGGCGCTCGGGCCGGTCGAGAATCCACTGGAACACAACTTCACCCGGATGGAGGTCGCCCGGGTGCTGGGCACCCGATATCGCGGGCAATATGAGCAGCTCTTCGGGCCGCTGCCCGATCTGTCGGACGCGAGGCGCTTCCCCCGCCGAGCGGCCCCGGCGGGCGACAAGCACGCGCGGAACGCCTGGGCGGGCATGGCGGCCGCGGATCGCCACACCATCGACCGCATCTACGCGAATTTCGGGAAGACGATCGCCGCTTTCGAGCGCACCCTGCCGGTTCGGCCGACCCGGCTGGACCGCTACGTCGCAGGCGTCACCGGGAAAGGTCCCCCCGCCCCATTCGCTCCGGCAGAGGCCGCGGGCCTGAAACTCTTCATCGGCAAAGGGCGCTGCGTCTCCTGCCATAGCGGCCCGATGCTTTCCAACCAGGGCTTCGCCAATACAGGCGTCTCGGAACGGGGGGGCCTCCCGGCCGACTCCGGCCGAGCGGACGGCGCCCGCAAGGCGATCGCCGACCCGTTCAACTGCAAGGGCGCCTTCAGCGACGCGAAGGGCGGCGGCTGCGATGAGCTCGAGTATCTGGTCGTCGGCGATCCCCGCCAGGTGCGGGCCTTCAAGGTGCCCTCGCTACGCGGAGTCGCCCGCCGCGCGCCTTACATGCATTCGGGGCAGCTGAGGTCGCTCGAGCAGGTGATCGACCATTATAACCGGGCCCCGGCGGCTCCGCGCGGAACCTCCGAGCTGAAACCCCTGCATCTGACCCGGCGCGAGCGGGCGGAGCTGGTGGCATTCCTCCGGACGCTGGACGATGCCGAAGGCGCCGGTCATGCCCGTTGATCCGGCAGGCGAGTGTGCCTTCGCGGGCACGCGGTGCACCCGCCGGCGGCGAGTCGCGATCCTCCTGTTCGACGAGGTGGAGGTGCTCGACTTCGCCGGGCCTTTCGAAGTGTTCGCAGTCGCCAGAACAGCCCTCGGCGACGCAGCCTTCGATGTCATGACCGTCGCGCTCGAGCCCGGCGAGGTGGCTACGCGCAACGGCCTGCGGGTCGTGCCCGGCGCAACGACGGGCAGCCTGGAGGCCACGGACATCCTCGTGATCCCGGGCGGACCCGGGACTCGGCGCGAGATGACAAACCCTCAGATGCTGGAGTTCGTCGGGACCGCCAGCTGCTCGGCCGAACTCACCCTCTCCGTCTGCACCGGCGCGCTTCTGCTCGGCGCCGCCGGGCTCCTCGCAGGACGCTCGGCCACCACCCATTGGGCGGCGATGGGCGAGCTCGAGGCTCTCGACAGCGGAGCGACGCTGCTTCCCGGATCCCGCGTCGTCGACAATGGCTCGCTCGTCGTTTGTGCCGGGGTCAGCGCGGGCATCGACGGCGCCCTCCACGTCGTCGAGCGCCTCCTCGGGCGCCCGCAGGCGGAGGCGACGGCCCTCGCGATGGAATATGACTGGACCGGCTTCGACCGCGACGGCCGCCCGCTCGTGACGGCCGCTTCCTAAGCCGCTTCCGGGGCCCCGCTTCCAGTCGCGAGCGGCACATGTCCGAACCGGTCGCGATATTCCCCGGGGGTCGCGCCGACCCTCTTGTTGAACGCGCGATGCAGCGCTTCCACGCTTCCGAAGCCGGCGCGCTCGGCAACCCGGGCCAGCGTCCAGTCTGAGGTTTCCAGAAGCGCCTTCGCACGGTCCACTCTCGCCAGCTCGACGAAGGACGCCGGGCCCATGCCCGTCTCCTTCTGGAAGACGCGCGAGAAGGTCCGCTCCGACATGGCCGCCCGGTCGGCGAGGCGCGGCACGCTGAGGTCGCCCGTAGGATCAGCGGTCACGTCGGCGATGAGCTGGCGAAGCCGGGGCGTCGCAGCGGTCTGGACGTTGAGCCCGGCGCTATACTGAGTCTGGCCTCCTGGGCGGCGCATGAAGAGCACGAGGTTGCGGGCGATCGCGAGCGCGACCTTGGGCCCGTGATCCGCCTCCACCAGCGAGAGACACAGATCGATTCCGGCGGTTACGCCCGCCGACGTGTAAAAAGGCGGGTCCGCGACGAAGATCGCGTCCGGCTCGAGCCGGACCGCGGGGCGGAAGCTGCGCATCTCATCGCAATAGCCCCAGTGCGTCGTCGCCCGGCGTCCATCCAGAACACCGGACGCGGCAAGGATCAGGGCGCCCGAGCAGACGCTGCCGAGCCGCCGCGTGGTCTCGGCACGGCCGATCAGCCAGTCGAGCACGCGCGCCTCGGCCGCCCGCCGCAGCGCATCCTCGTTCCCGCCCGCAACCAGGATCGTGTCCAGGTCCTCGGGCAGGTCCGCGAGCGCCGTCGCCCCCGCAAGCTGAAGGCCGGAGTTGCAGACGATGGTGCCGCCGTCCGGCGATGCGAGGATCACCTCATACCCTTCAGGGTCTCCGAACCTGTTCGACATGGAGAAGACTTCGAGCGGGCCCACAAGGTCGAGCGACTGCGCGCCGGGATAGCCGACAAGAACCACTTTGCGGGTCGCGTGAGATGGTTCGCCCATTGGCGCAGACTGCCAGTGATCTGACATTTCCGCCAGTGCTTTCGCGGCCTAGTCCGGGATCGTCCGAATGACCGGACTGGAAAGGAAGACGAGAATGACCAAGCAATGTTCGAGCAGGAACTGTTCGTGCCAGCCCTGCACCTGCGGGCCGAAGTGCAAGTGCGGCGACAATTGCGCATGCAATGCGCCGGGCCGCCGCTGAAGATCACCCCGCAAAGCTCCGTCCGGGGCCTCTCCACCGGCTCCGGACGGACCGCCTGAAAGACCCCGCCATGCGCCTTTCCCATCTCCTCGGAAGCACTCTCCTCCTAAGCCTCGCGGGCGCCCCGCTGGCCGCTCCCAGCGCTGTCGCAGCCTCGCCGGCGTCCGCGCCCGTGCCTACTGCGGGCCTTGTCGTGCCTGCCGCCAAAGCCGGACGAACCCGTCCGCTGATCGCGGTAGTCGCCGACAGCGCCGGCGCCCAGACCACCGATTTCATCGTCCCTTATGGCGTCCTCAAGGATTCCGACGTGGCCGACGTCCGCAGCGTGTCGACGCGCGGCGGCACGATCGCGATGACCCGCGGCCTCCGGATCATGACCGACGAGACGATCGCCGACTTCGACGCTCGGGAAGCCGCAGGCGCCGACATCGTCATCGTGCCCGCGCAGGCGGAGCCCAAGAGTAAGGCGTTGAGGAACTGGCTGCGTTCACAGGCCGCGAAGGGCGCGACGATCGTCTCCGTCTGCGAAGGCGCGCGAGTGCTCGCGGCTGCCGGGCTCCTCGACGGCAAGCGGGCCGTGACCCACTGGGCCAGCCTCGACAGCATGGCCAGGAGCTATCCGGCGACGACATGGGTGCGGGACCGCCGCTACGTCCAGGACGGCCCCGTCATCACGACCGCCGGAGTGACCGCGTCGATCCCGATGTCCCTCGCCCTCGTCGAGACGATCGGCGGACGCGCAGCCGCCGAAGCCACCGCGCGCCGCTTCGGAGTGGAGAGCTGGACCCCGGCTCATCGCACCGGCGACTTCGCGATCGAGGCGTCCGACCGCGCCGCCGCCGCCGAGGCGCAGCGGGCGAAGCAGGAGCTGACGGAGATTCCCATCGGCGACGGCGTCGACGAAGTTTCGCTGGCCCTTCAGGCGGAGGCGTGGGGCCGCACGTTTCGCACGAAGGTGGTCACGACCCACGCCGGCCGCACACCGATCCGCTCCCGGCACGGCCTCGTCATCGTGCCGGACGGCGAAGCGAAGCCGGGCAGCCACGTCGTCGAGGCGGCAACGCTTCCGGCGGTGCGGGAGCTCGAGGCGACGCTCGCCGAAATGGGCCGCCGCTACGGCAGCGGCGTCATCCGGCTCGCCATCCTCGCTATGGAATATGACCCCGACGCGAACGGAAATTGACGGTGACGTTCGCGGCTCCGTTCCTGGTCGGCAGCAGCCTCGCTCTGGCCGTCGGCGCATTCGCCACCCGCGTCGGCCTGGACCGCGAGCGCAGCTTCTATCCCACCGTGTTGATGGTGGTCGCGTCCTATTACGTGCTGTTCGCGGCCGAGGGCGCCACGCCTTCGGTTCTCGCGTGCGAGGCGGTGGGAATGGCACTCTTCGTCGCGGCGGCGGTCCTGGGGTTCAGGAACAGCCTTTGGATCGTCGTCGCCGGCCTCTTCGGCCATGGCGTCTTCGATACGGTCCACGGCCATATCCTCGCCAATGCCGGCACGCCGGCCTGGTGGTCCGCCTTCTGTGGCACCTACGACCTGACCGCGGCGGCCTATCTGGCCCTGCGGCTTGGCAAGCCGTCCCCGGCGCCCCGCGCCGAAGCACGGCCGCTTTGAGACGCGCGCTGTGACCCGGGCCCTGACGATCCGGCCGGTAGAGCTGGAGCGGGACGGAGCCCGCATGATCGCCTATGCAAGGGACCTGTTCGCCATCAGCTTTGGCGGCACCAGGTTTGCCGACCAGTTCGGCGAGGACGGGGCCGCCTTCATCACCTGGATTGCAGAGAAACAGGCACTCGCCCGCGAGAATGCCGGCCTTGCACTTCTCGAGGGAGAGCCCGCAGGCATGGTGCTGGTCGGTCCGTGGCCGGACGACCCCGCCATCGGCTATGTGCACCATTATTACCTCGAGCCCCATGCCCGGGGCCGCGGCCTCGGCTCCGCGCTCGATGCCTACGCCGTCTCCATCCTCCGGCGGCAGGGCCATCGCACCGCACGCCTCAGCGTCGCCCGGACGAACAGGCGCGCGATCCGTGCATATCGCACGCAGGGCTGGAGCCACGCCGGGCCAAGGGCCGACCAGCCCGGGATTCTGTACATGCACAGGAACCTCAACAGCTGTGGGCCGCAAGTCGCGTCCCATCAGCAACCGACATCGAGGGACGGGACCAGGATTTTCATGACTGACTAGATCGATGCCGGATCGCACCGTGCGGTAACGGTGGCCGCCCGTCGTTCGGCACCCAGCTGACCTTCTCGCCTGTTGCCGCCGGCAATGGCGGCTGTAATGTGCAGATGCGCCGGGGGTCTGATCGAATGTTGGCTACGCGATGACCCTTACCCAAAGTCTCGATTTTCTGAACGCCGGCGGCGAGATGGCGCGCCGGATCCGGGAGTTCGACTGGAGCGGCCATCCTCTGGGCCCTCCCCAGCGCTGGCCGCAGGCGCTCCGGACGGCCCTCCGGCTGATCCTCAATACCCGACATCCGATGTATGTCTGGTGGGGTCCGCAGCTCTACTGCTTCTACAACGACGCATATGCCCTTTCGATCGGTCCCGAGCGGCACCCGGCCTCGCTCGGCCGCGAAGGCCGCGAGGTCTGGGACGAGATCTGGGACATCATCGGTCCGCAGATCGAGCAGGTGCTCGCGGGCGAGGGAGCGACCTGGCGCGAGAACGAGCTCGTGCCCATCACTCGCCATGGCCGTCGGGAAGATGTCTACTGGACCTATTCCTACGGCCCCATAGACGACGATGAGGCGTCGGGCGGTATCGGAGGGGTCCTGGTCGTCTGCACCGAAACGACTCAACTGGTACTCGCGGAACAACGGCGCGGGGACGAGGCCAAGAGGCAAAGACGGCTGTTCGAGCAGGCACCCGGGTTCATCATCATCATGCGCGGGCCCGAACATGTCGTCGAGTTCGTGAACGACGCGCACCGGCTCGTCTTCAACAGCGACGGCTGGGTCGGCAAGACCATCAGGGAAGCGTTCCCGAGCATCGAGGGCCAAGGCTTCTTCGAGGAGCTGGACGGCGTCTATGCAACCGGCACGACGTTCGAGGCGAGCGGCGTGGCAGTGCGCTTCCGCCGCAGCCCGGGAGCTGCCGAGGAAGTCCGCAACCTCACCTTCATCTACGCCCCCCTTTTCGAGACCGACGGCGCCATCGGCGGAATCTTCTGCGAAGGTTTCGACGTCAGCCAAGGCAAGCACGCGGAGGTCCGGCACGCCGCCTTGGCGGAGCTCGCAGACCGGTTCCGGGAGATCGAGGATCCCGATGAACTCGCTTATGCCGCGGCCGAGATCCTCGGCCGGACGCTCGGAGTCAGCAGGGCCGGATACGGCACCATCGACACTGGAGCGGAGACGATCCGCATAGAGCGGGACTGGAACGCGCCCGGCGCCGCGAGCCTCGCCGGAACCCTCCATTTCCGCGATTATGGCAGCTATATCGAGGATCTGAAGGCCGGGGCGACCGTGATCGTCGGAAACGCGGAAGAGGACCCGCGAACGGCGGCGACCGCCGGCAGCCTCAAGGCGATCGCGGCGCACTCCTTCATCAACATGCCGGTGACCGAGCAAGGCGGCTTCGTCGCCTTGCTCTTCCTCAACCACCATGCGCCGAGGGAGTG
>Ga0066671_10000405_pt1 | contig 13363 bp, 13 predicted proteins | sample GraSoiAngelo_120_FD_62294 | JGI IMG/M metagenome (GOLD analysis project Ga0066671, IMG submission 62294) | Grasslands soil microbial communities from the Angelo Coastal Reserve, California, USA - 14_0919_09_20cm | ecosystem: Environmental > Terrestrial > Soil > Grasslands | place: USA...
GGCTGCGCGCAACGGCGATCGAGCTCGAACCGCTGGGTCGGGAGGAGAGCGAGCAGCTCGTCGCGGCGCTTGCTGCGGACGGACCGGTCGATGCCGAGACCCTCGAGGCGCTGCTGGACAAGACCGAGGGGAACCCCCTCTTCGTCGAAGAGACCGTTCGCATGCTCGCGGACTGCGAGGGCCGACCGCTGTCGGAGTTCGCCGAGCGGATTCCCGACACACTCCAGGCGCTGATCGCGGCCCGTATCGACCGTCTGCCGCCGGAAGAGAAGACCGTGCTCCAGCGCGCCTCGGTGATCGGCCGGACTTTCTGGGGCGGCGCAATCAGGGAACTTGCAACCGAGGTCGACGAGCTCGATTCGGTGCTCGACACCCTGCTGCTGCGCGAGTTCCTCGTCCCGGAGTTGCGCTCGTCGATCTCGGGAGAGACCGCCTACCGCTTCAAGCACGTCTTGATCCGCGAGGTCGCGTACTCGGGTCTCTCCAAATCCGCGCGGGCCGACCTGCACGAGCGCTTCGCACGCTGGCTGCGCGAGCGCGCCGGCGAGGAGCTGCTCGAGATCCGCGCCTACCATCTCGACCAGGCCGCCGCGTTGATCGCCGAGCTCGACGGGGGTCCGCCGCTCGAGCTGGCCCATGAGGCGGCGGAGGCGCTCGAGACGGCCGGACGGCGGTCGCTCGCGCGTGAGGCCCACCGTTCCGCCCGCAAGCAGCTGCTGCGCGCGCTCGAGCTGGAACCGACATTGGAGCGCCGCTACCAGGCGGCGCGGGCGGCCTGGCGGCTCGGCGACATGCCGGCCGTCTCGAAGGAGATGGAGCGTGTGCGTGCGGAGGCCGCCGAGGAAGGGGATCGCTGGTGCGAGGCGCGCGCGCTCGCAGCGCTGGCGGAGGTCGCGCTCAACCGGGACGCCGATGTCGACGAGGCGAGCCGTCTAGCCGCGCTCGCCCTCGACGTGGCGGACGGCAACGACTATGAGCCGCGCTTCGATGCGCTCCACGTCCTCAACACGGGTGCCTGGTGGCGCGGGCGCCTGACGGATTCGGAACGCTATGCCCGCGACCAGCTCGCGCTTGCGCAAGAGGCGGGACGGCAGGATCTCGAAGCCCGCGCCGCGGTCGATCTGGCCGGTGTGCACACGGCGCGCAAGGAATACGACCTGGCAGCGCCGCTCTACGCACGAGCGCTCCAGCTGACCGAGGAAAGCGGCTCGATCGTCGCACGGGGCCAAGCGCTCGCTTCCTCGGGCGATTTCGCGAGCTACCGCGAGGACTACGAAGACGCTCAGCGTCAGCTCGAGGAGGCCCGCGCCCTGTACGAAGAGGCGGGAGTCGCCTCGTTGCTCGGCCGCGTGCTCTACCGCCTCGGTGTCGTCGCCTGGCACCAAGGGGACCTGGACCGCGCCGAGCGCCTGAGCCGAGAATCGATTCGGACCCTTGTTCCGCTGGAGGACCGCGGCACCCTTTGCGAGGCCCAGCGGCGGCTGGCCGAGGTTCTGCTCGAGAAGGGCAAGGTTGACGAAGCGGAGCGTTACGCAGAGGCGGCCCTCGACACCGTCGGCCCCCAAGACATGAGCTCGAGGGCTTCGACTCGCTCCACCCTCGCACGCGTGCGGAGCGCGCAGGGGCGCTTCGACGACGCCGAGAAGCTGCTGCGCGAGGCCGTCGACATCATCGACCGGACGGAGTACTGCGCGTTCGGTACGGAGACTCTGCAGGCGCTGGTTCAGCTGCTGCGCGACCGCGGCCGTGACGACGAGGCCGACCTCTTCGAGCGACGGCTCGAGGGTACGAGAGTCGCGGCCAACGAGGCACGAATCGCCTGATGTGAAGCCTCGTCGGGCGACTCGCTGATCACGGTCGCCGGGCGCTCGAAGCGCACGAGTGCCTCACCGAGCGGCTCGGCGCAAAGGGTGCCCTCCCCGTAGGACAGGTGCTTCGTCTCGTTCCGGTTCGCGTAGGCGATGTCCGAGAAATGGACGTGGAACGGCGCGCCCGGCTCCAGCACCTCGTCTGAGACCTCGAGGATCTCCACGAACGCTTCGATCTCGGTGAACCCGCCGTCGGTGACGGCGTGCAGGTGGGCGAAATCGAGGACGGGGCGGACCCAGCCGGTGCGAGCCGCGATCGCGAACACGTCTTCGGCCGTCCCTAGCTCGCGGACGCGGCCCATGATCTCGACCCCGAACGGCACCGCGCGGTCCTTGCCCTCGAGCCGCTCGCGGAGCTCGCCGAGCTGCTCCACGACCGAGTCGATCGCGTCCGCACGCTCGCGGCCGAGCAGGAAGCCCGGATGGAAGACGACGAGTTCCGCTCCCGCCGACTTCGCGATTCCGGCCGAGTGGTCGAGCATTCCGACGGCCATTCGCTGCTTCTTGTCGCGCTCGACATGACCCATGAAGCCTGCGATCGGCGCGTGCACGGAGAGCACAATCCCTGCCTTGCGCGCAAGCTTCCCGAAGCGTTCGGCCCAGGGGTAGTCCATCCAGAACTTGCCTTCGAAGTCGATCTCGCAGGCCGTGTAGCCGCGCTCCTGAAGCAACTCGATCGCGGCCTCGGGACTCTCCCGAGAAGGCACTCGGGCAGGACCGAAATTGAGCGCTCCCATGCCGCCAACGCTAGCGGAGCGTCGATGCTGTCCGACCTTCTTTCTACGCTTTTTCCATGCCGAAGCGCCCGAGCCGCATCGACCTGCTGGAACTCGATATCGACCTCCGCCTTGCCGATCTCTGGCGTGAGGCGGCCGAGATCGACGACTGGAACCTCGAGGTCGTCGCGGCCTTCATGCGCGCTGCGTACGGGAAGGGCTATTGCGACGCCCTGACCGAAGATTCGCCGGGTAGCCTTTGCGAGGAACACGGCTACCGGGTACCCGCGCGGCGCGCTACGGCGACACCCGAAGCCTGACCTCGGTCACAGGCCACTAGCATTCGCCCTGTGAGCGTCTGGCTCTCGCTCGGCGTCGTCCTTGCTGTCGCCGCTGTTGTCGTCGTCGCGCTGCCGTTCCTCCGGCGGCCCGGGGTCACGGCGGCGGAAGACCGGCTCGGCGAGCCCGATGAGCTCGAGCGCCGCAGGCTGGAACTGGCGGAGGAGCGCGACCGTGCGCTGGCGGCCCTGAAGGAGCTGGAGTTCGACCATCGCACCGGCAAAGTCTCCGACGAGGACTATCGCGAGCTCGTCGGACCGCTGCGCAGGCGGGCGGCCGAGGCCCTGCGTGCGCTCGAGCCTCGGTCGCGCGGTGCCGAAGCCGAGGGCAAGGTCCGTGCCCCGGGCTAACTGCGCGAACTGCGGCGCCCGGCTGCCAAAGGGCGGACGCTTCTGTCCGGAGTGCGGCGTCCGCACCTCGGTCGCGAACGAGGTCACCGCCGTCGAGGAGATCCCGCCCGAGGAGACTGGGAGCGTTCCTGTGCACAAAGTCGCTGCGAGCCCGCGCTATTTCGGCATCGCGCCGCCGCTCGCGCTGTTCGCGCTTGCCGTCGCATCGCTCGTGGCGGCGATCATCGTCTTCGTGGCCGGCAACGCAATCGCCGGGGCTCTCCTGCTGGCCGCCGCGGTCCTTTTCTCAGCCCTCTTCGTCGCGGCCTCGAGGCGGCTGCCCGAGAATGCCGTTGCGCGCGTGGGGCGCCATCTCGTCGAGAGCATCCGGGCCCGGACGGGATTCGCGGTCGAAGCAGTCAGCGTCCACTCGAGTGCCCGGATAGAGCTCTTCCGGCTGCGCCGCGAGCTCGCAGACCTCGTCGCCGAACGGGCCGAGGCCGCGCGAGTGCTCGGCGAGGCTGTGTACCGTGGCGCCGAGGCCGAGGTCGAAGCCGGCCGCAACCGGATGAGCGAGCTCGAACAGGCGCTCGCCGAGAAGGAGAGGCAGATGACGACCGTGACAGCAGCAGCGAACGAGCGGATCCAGCGCGCGCAGCTCCAGGTCCAGCCGACCGAGGTGGTCGAGCCACCGCAAGTGCCCGAGCCGATGCCGGCTCCGTCCGAGCCGCCGCGGCCCATCACCGTCCCGGAGCCGTCGCCGGTACCTTCGGAGCCGCCGATGCCGGTGCCGTCCCCGGAGCCGGGGCCGGAACCCTCGCCGCCACAGCCCGAGCAGCCCAGCTGAGCTAAACCGGTGCAGGGACGCCCGGAGGCTTCGCGAAAGTCCCGCAGATGAGGCGTACAACGCTGGCGGCGCTGGTCGTCCTCGCGGCCGTCGTCGCCGCCCCCGCAGCGGGAGACGTCTACAGCCGCAAGCACTCCGTCGACGCGAAGCTTTCGACGCTGCACGCTCGCATCGCCGCGGCGGAGCAGCGCGCGCAGCAGCTCTCCGCTCAGATCGACTCGGTCAGTTCGCGGATCCAGAGCCTCGAAGGACGGATGGGCGACGTCTCCGCGCGCCTGGCGACCCTCGAGAACGACCTCGCATTGCACCGGCGCAAGCTCGACCGGTTGACGGCCCTCTACCGACTCGAGACGAAGCGGTACTTCTTCCTTCGCCGGCAGTATTCGCTAGCGCTCGCGCGCCTGAACGCCCGGCTCGTCGAGGTCTATGAGCAGGGCGATGTCGACTCGGTCGACGTGATCCTCGGTGCCAGCAGCCTCTCTGACCTGGTGGACGGGCTCGACTACGTCAACCAGGTCGGTGCGGCGGACGAACGGATCGCCACGAGTGTCGGGCGGGCCAAAGCCTCGGCGCGGGAGGCGCGAGAAGGAACGCGGAAGCTTCGAGTGGTCGTCGCCACGGAGACGCGCGCCGTCGAGGCCCGAACTGAGCAGGTCCGTGCTGTTCGCCACGAGCTGGTCTCAAACCGGCGGGAGCTCGTCTCCGTCCGTTCGACGACGCGGGTCAGCCTCGAGAGCGTCAGGGCGAGCGAGCGCGAAGCGGTCGGCGAGGCCCAGGCACTCGAGCAGGTCAGCGCCTCGCTCGGCGCGCAGATCCAGGCGGCCCAGTCGGCGTCGTCCTACAGCCCGCCGTCCACGAGCCCGTCGTCGAGCGGATTCATCTGGCCGGTCAACGGCCCGGTGACGAGCCCGTTCGGGGTGCGCTGGGGTCGCATGCACACGGGCATCGACATCGGCGTCCGCTACGGAACGCCGATCCATGCAGCGGCTTCGGGCAATGTGATCTATGCCGGCTGGATGGACGGGTACGGCAACCTCGTCTTCATCGACCACGGCAGCGGCCTCTCGACGGGCTACGCGCATCAGTCCAGCATCGCCGTCTCGAACGGACAGACCGTCACTCAAGGACAGGTGATCGGCTACGTTGGCTGCACCGGGCACTGCTTCGGGCCCCATCTCCACTTCGAGGTGCGCGTGAACGGCGCACCTGTCGATCCGCTCGGCTACCTGTAGTCAGCCGACGGCCGTAACCAGATTCTCGGCCCATACGTTTGTTGTTTAGAAGGCGTAAGCGCTAGAGGCGAGAGGCTCGTGCTTACGTCTGCACGTCTCCCGACGGCACTGGCCGCCTCCCCCGGGGCGGCCGGTGCATTAAGCACGGGGGAAACCATGTTCCCCCGTGAGCCCCCTTCTTCTTGCCGCGACAACGCAGCCCGGGGCTTCGGCTCCCGCCGGCGCAAGCCCGGCTCCGCCGGCTACCGGTGCATTTCCGTCAGCGCTTCGGCTTGACAGTTCACCGCAAGCCTCTGCGTCCCAGCTAGACGAAGGTCTGATAGAGCAGGAAGACGTTCAAGCCCGAGATCACGCCTGCGACAACCGTGGCGACGATCGTCGTCGCCCGGTGGTTGACGAGCGCCCCCATGATCTCGCGCTTGCCGGTGAAGATCACAAGCGGGATCAGCGCGAACGGGATCCCGAACGAGAGCACGACCTGGCTGAGCACGAGCGTCCGAGAGGGATCGGCGCCAATTCCGATTACGACGAGCGCTGGCAGCATCGTCACCAGCCGGCGCACCCAGACGGGGATCCGGCGGCGGATGAAGCCTTGCATGACGACTTGCCCGGCGAGAGTGCCGACCGTCGAGCTCGACAAGCCCGAGCCGAGCAACGCCAGAGCGAAGAGGGTGCTCGAGTTGCCGCCGAGCAGCCCGGCCAGCGTCTTGTGCGCGGTCTCGAGCGAAGCGACGTTTGTCAGGCCGCTCTTGAAGAAGGTGCTTGCGGCGACGACGAGCATCGCCACGTTGATCAGCCCGGCGATCGTCATTGCGATCACGACATCGATCCGAGTGAACCGATAGAGGCGCCGGGCCTGGTCCTCGGACTTCGGCAGAACGCGCTCCTGCAGCAGTGCCGAATGGAGGTAGATCACGTGCGGCATCACTGTCGCGCCGAGGATCCCCACCGCGAGGAGGACAGACTCGCTGCCCGAGAACTTCGGGACGAATGCATGCTCGGCGACGGTGCCCAGCGGCGGCTTCGCGTAGAAGAGCTCGCCGAGGTAGCAGACGCCGATCATGCCGACGATCGCCGCGATCACCGCCTCGAAAGGCCGGAAGCCGAACCGCTGCAGGCCGAGGATCAGGAAAGCGGTGATCCCGGTGAGGACCGCCGCCGGGAAGAGTGCGATCCCGAGCAGCAAGTGAAAGCCGAGCGCCGCGCCCAGGAATTCCGCGAGATCGGTCGCCATGGCGATTAGCTCGGCCTGGATCCAGAGCGCAAAGGACGTCCGCCGGGAGAAGTGTTCGCGGCAGACCTCGGGCAGGTTCCGTCCGGTGGCGATCCCGAGCTTCGCCGAGAGCGTCTGGATCAGCATCGCCATCAGGTTCGCGGCGACGATCACCCAGACCAGCGTGTAGCCGAACTTCGAGCCGCCGGCGATGTTCGTCGCAAAGTTGCCGGGATCGATGTAGGCCACGCAGGCGACGAACGCGGGGCCGAGGAAGGGGAGGATGCGGAAGCTGCCGCGACGCTCGCCGCGCAGCACACGGCCAGCATCGTCCGCCGTGCGAGCGGTGGCGTTCATCGAGCGGAGTCTAGCGAGAGTTAGGTACGCCTAAACTTTGCGACGCGAAGTTCGGGCAGGTTCCGGTGCCGTTCGTCCAGATCGAAGCCGTAGCCGACGAAGTACTCGTCCGGAACGACGAAGCCGACGTAGCGAACAGGGAGGTCGTGGACCAGCCGGCGGTAGGGGCGGTCGAGCAAGGTCGCGATCCCGAGCGAGGCGGGCCCTCGCAGCGCAAGCAGCTTGCGCAGGTAGTTCAGCGTCAGGCCGGTGTCGACGACGTCCTCGACGACGAGCACGTGCCGGCCTTCGATCGGCCCGTTCAGGTCCTTCAGCAACCGCACCCGCTCGTGACCGCCGGGGACGGCGCCGCCGTAGCCCGCGAGCTCGACGAAATCAAGCTCGTGGAGCGAGGGGATCGCGCGCGAAAGGTCGGCGACGAAGAACAAAGAGCCCTTGAGCGGCGCGACGAGCAGGAGGTCGAGGCCGGCGTAGTCGACGGCGATCTGCGCCCCCATTTCGCCGACGCGCGTCTGGATCTCCTCGGCGGAGAGGTAGGTCTCGCCGACGCGCAGGTCGTCGGCTAGCGGGCGAGGTCGAGCCTGAATCGCTGGGCCAGGCGCTCGATGTCGCGCCGGTAGAAGAGCTTGATCCGGACGTCCGGGTAACGCTCACGGAGTTTGCGCAACTTGCGGTTCTTTCGGGTCACGAGGGCCTGCTTCATCACCGTCACCTCGACGTAGAGGTCCTGCTCCGGCAGGTAGAAGTCGGGGGTGAAGGCCACGGTAACTCGACCGTCCTCCGCTTCCTCGAGCGTGAACGTCCGCGGTTCGTACTCCCACGGAACTCCGTAAAAGTCCAGCAGACGGGCACATTCGCGCTCCGCGTCGTTCGCGAAGCGTGGTGTCTCCGCGCTTCGGGCTGGCTCGGCCGCCACTCGACCGAAACTAGCAACGAGAGCGGATGCCGCGCAGGCCTGGTATACGACCGCGAACCGATGGCGCGCCTGCGACTCAGTCCGCAGAAACGCGAGTTCTTCGACCTCTACTCGCGGGCCTCCGCGAACGCGGTCGAGATCTCACGTCTTCTCGTCGAGCTGCTGGACCGGTTCCCGGCCGAGAACGGCGGCTTGATCGCGCAAATCAAGGAGCGCGAGCACGAGGGCGACGAGCTCACCCACGAGGTGGTCGATCTGCTCAACCGGACCTTCGTGACGCCGTTCGACCGCGACGACATGTACCGGCTTGCGGGTGCGATCGACGATGTCTGCGATCACGTCGACGAAGCGGCGGACAACCTCGGCACCTATGGCATCGAGCGCGTTCCCGAGAAGGCGGTCGAGCAGGCGCGGGTGATACACGAGGCGGCGCGGAACCTCGACGCCGCGGTCCAGCGGCTGGAGGGCTTCAAGGACTCGCAGGCGCAGCTGATCGAGCTCCGTCGCCTCGAGGACGAGGGCGACCGCCTGGTCCGAGACGCCGTGGCGGAGCTCTTCAACAACGTCAAGGACCCGATCGTGATCATTCGGTGGAAGGACATCCACGAGCGGCTCGAGGACGCCGTCGACGCGCTTGAAAACGCGGCTGACGTGCTCGAGGCGATTCTCGTCAAGAACCGCTAGTGCAGTGAACTCGATCTTGCTCTGGGTCGTCGTGGTCGTCGCGCTCGGCTTCGACTTCACGAACGGGTTCCACGACACCGCCAATGCCGTCGCGACATCGGTCTCGACGCGCGCGCTGTCCCCTCGGACGGCCGTCTTCGTCGCCGCGGTCGCGAACCTCGCTGGCGCCTTCGTCACGACTGCGGTCGCGACAACAGTCGGCAAGGGGATCATCGATACCGGTCTTGCGACCGAGAAGACCGTGCTGGCGGCGCTGCTCGGCGCGATCGCGTGGAACCTGCTCACGTGGTGGCGCGGCCTGCCCTCGAGCTCATCGCATGCACTGATTGGCGGCCTGATGGGGGCTGCGCTCGTCCAGTCGGGATCGAAGGGCGTCGAGTGGCACGGCGTCGTGCACAAGGTCGCGTTCCCGGCCCTCGTCTCGCCCGCGCTCGGGTTTGTAGGCGCGTTCGTACTGCTGCTCGCGATCTACTGGATCTTCGTCTGGGTCACGCCCGGGGTCGCCAACCGCGGCTTTCGGCTCGGGCAGCTCGCCTCTGGGACGTGGGTCGCGTTCACACACGGTGCCAACGACGCGCAGAAGACGATGGGCGTGATCGCGCTCGCTCTCTTCGAGGCTCACAAGATCGACCACTTCTACATTCCGGCGTGGGTGATCGTCTCGGCCGGCCTCGCGATCGGCGCTGGAACGTACGTCGGCGGCTGGCGGATCATGCGCACGGTCGGACAACGGATCTTCTCGATGGAGCCGGCGAGCGGTTTTGCTGCCCAGGTCTCCGGGGGCACGGTGCTTTACCTCGCCACGCATTTCGGGTATCCGGTCTCGACGACTCATGTCGTCTCGGGGTCTGTGATGGGGGCGGGGGCGACGAAGCGCCTCTCGGCGGTGCGGTGGGGCGTCGCCGGCAACATCGTCTTCGCGTGGGTGCTGACGATCCCGGCGGCGGCGCTCGTCGCGGGGGCGCTCTACTGGCCTGTGCAGGGGGTCTTCTAGGCCCGCTCTAAACTTCCCGGCGATGAAGATCGCCCACATCTCGGACATCCACTGCGGCGAGGTCCATTTCGTCCCAGGGCTGATGGAGCGGGCGATCAACGAGATCAACGACCAGCAGCCCGACATCGTCGTCTGCTCGGGCGACCTGACCGCGATGGGGTTCAAGCACGAGTACGTGCAGGCCAAGGAATATCTCGACCGGGTCGAGTGCGACTGCGTGGTCGTCATCCCGGGCAACCACGACTCCCGCAACGTCGGTTACATCCACTTCGAGGAGCTGTTCGGGGCGCGCAATCGCGTCGTCCAGCGTGAGAACGTCACCATCGTCGCGGTCGACTCGACCGAGCCCGACCTCGACCACGGCCAGATCGGCCGCGGCCGCTACGGCTGGATCATGGAACAGTTCGCCGAGGGCGACGCCGAGCTGCGGATCTTCGTCTTGCACCATCACCTGCTGCCGGTGCCGGGCACCGGGCGTGAGCGCAACATCGTCTACGACGCCGGCGATGCGATCGAGTGCCTCCAGCATGCCGGCGTCGACATCGTCCTCTCGGGCCACAAGCACGTGCCCTACGCCTGGCGGCTCGAGGACCTGTTCGTGATCAACGCGGGCACGGTCTCCTCGCAGCGCCTCCGCGGCAAGACGCGACCCTGTTACAACCTAATCGAGATCACAGACCACCACGTCGACGTCTGGCGCAAGTACCCGTTCCACGGGCAGGAGAAGATCATCCAGTTCTCGACCGAGACGCGCTCGTTCGAGAAGTACACGGCGAGGATCGAGGGCGAGGTGACCTCGCAGCGATGAGGACGCTGGCCCTGATCGACGGGGAGCACTACCCTTCGACGGTGCGCGACGCTCTGGTCGAGCTGCCGTACGAGTTCGTCGGCGCGTTCATGGCCGGCGGGACGGAGAAGCTCCGCGGCGAACCCGACTACGGCGTCCCGCTCCACGCCGATCTCGAGGGGGCGCTGCGGGAGCTGGAGCCGGAGCTCGTGCTCGACCTGTCCGACGAGCCCGTGCTGGGGCCCGCGGCGCGGTTCAGGATCGCCAGCCGGGTGCTCGCGGCCGGGATCCCCTACGCCGGGGCTGACTTCCGGCTCGAGCCGCCCGAGCTCGAAGCGTTTCCGCTGCCGTCGCTGTCCGTGTTCGCCACCGGCAAGCGTGTCGGCAAGACCGCTGTCTCCGCCCATGTCGCGCGGCTCCTCTCGCGGGACCGAGACGTCGTCGCGGTTGCGATGGGACGCGGCGGGCCGGAGGTACTCGAAGTGGCCGAGTCGCCGCCGAGCCTCGACGAGCTGCTGGCGCGCTCGCGCGGAGGCAGTCACGCGGCGTCGGACTATCTCGAGATCGCCGCTGTCGCCGGCGTCGTCACGATCGGCTGCCGGCGCTGCGGCGGCGGGCTGGCCGGCGCCGTCGCGACCTCCAATGTCCAGGCCGGGGCTGACCTGGCGGTGCAGCGCGGCGCCGACTTCGTCGTCTTCGACGGCAGCGGCGCGGCCATTCCACCCGTCGCGACCGGCAAGCGCGTGCTCGTCACGAGCACCTACGACCCACCGGCCCTCGTCACCGGCTACCTGAACGCGTACCGCATTCTGCTCGCCGACCTCGTCGTCGTCACGATGGCGGATGCCTCGACCCCCCACGGGGCGCTCGCGGAGGCGATCCGCGAGGTCAAGCCCGAGGTCGCGGTGGTCGCCGTCGGCTTCCGGCCGCGGCCGCTCGCGCCGATCGAGGGGAAACGTGTCGCGTATTTCACGACCGCCGCGCCCTCCGCGCACGAGCGGTTGGCCGCTGATCTGGCCGGGTACGGCGCGGAGGTCGTCCACGTCTCGGGGAACCTCGCCGACCGGCCGGCGCTCCTGCGAGAGCTGGCCACCGTCGACGCGGACGTCTACCTGACCGAGATCAAGGCGGCCGGGATCGACGTCGTTGCCGAAGCAGGGGTCAAGCGCGGCGTCGAGATCGCCCTCGCCGCCAATGATCTCGTCCAGCTTCCCGGCCAGCCGGAGCTCGACGCCGAGGCGTTGGCGCTTGCCGATGCAGCGCGGGTGGAGCCGGTCGGAACGTGAGCGAACGGCGCCACCGCGAGCCACTGCCGCTCGGCGGCGAGGACGGACTGCCGTTCTCGAAGGGCCTGCTCGCGCGCGCGCTGATCGCGACCGGCGTCCCGGCCGAGAAGGCATACGAACTTGCGCTGACGGCCGAGGCCGACCTTGCCGCCGCGGGAGGCCGCGCCTCCTCGCTCGAGCGGCTGCAGAAGCTGGCCGTCGGGATGTGGGGGGAAGACGAGGGGGCTCAGGTGATCAGACGCCTGAGGCTCTTCAGCCGCCTCGACGATCTCGACTTGCCGATCGTCCTGCTGATCGGCGGCGCGACCGGCACCGGCAAGTCGACGGTCGCGACCGAAATCGCCTACCGGCTGGGGATCACGCGTGTGACCTCCACGGACTTCGTCCGCCAGACGATGCGCGCGTTCTTCTCGCAGGATTTCATGCCGGCGATCCACTACTCGAGCTTCGAGGCGGGCGCGTCGCAGGACGAGGACGACGATGACCGGGTCCTGCACGGATTCCTCGCCCAGACGCGCAACGTGCTCGTCGGAGTCCGAGCGGCGATCGAACGCGTCATGCAAGAGGGCTGGTCGATGGTGCTCGAGGGCGTCCACCTCGTCCCCGGGATGGTCTCGGCGGAGATCGAAGGAGCCCTCGTCGTCCAGTTCGTGCTTGCGATCGACGACGTCGAGGCGCACGCCAGCCACTTCTGGCTGCGCGATTCGGCCTCGGGCAGCGCGCGGCCGTTCGAGCGGTATCTCGACTCGCTCGGCGACATCCGCGAGATCCAGGACTACATCGTCGGACGGGCCGAGAAGGCCGGCGTGCCGGTGATCGAGAACGGCAACATCGAGCTGGCGATCGCGCAGGCGATGGAGCTGGTGTTGGAGACTTTGGCCGCAACCCAACAAGCAGCCGATGCGTCGCCGCGGTAGCTGGATCAGCGGTCGCCCGAGTGAATCGGGCGACCTTTTACGCGGCATCGCAAGCGACGCCGCAGGCGCCGAACAGTTCGAGAAGGTCGGATGACCGAGACTGCCCCGATCCGGCAGCGCGAGGGGTCGGCGCTGGACCGCTACTGCCTCTGTGAGAGTTACGCCCGCGCGACGGAGCGCGCGGCGCTGGCTGGGGCGCGCTGGCTGGGGCGGGCCGACCAGGAGGGCGCCGAGCGGGATTCCGCGGAGGCGATGCGGTCGGCCCTCGAGCACCTGCCGATCGACGGGCAAGTGGTGATCGGTGGGCCCGAAGACGAGGCGCTCGGTCGGGGCCAGCAGGTCGGGGCAGGTGGCGAGCTTGTCGATCTCGCGCTCGACCCGCTCGAAGGGCGCGGCGTGGTCGCGCGCGGCGGCGGAGGGGCGATGTCGATGATCGCGGTCGGCGAGCCCGGCTCGTTGCAGACCCTGCCCGACATGTACATGCGCAAGCTGGCGGTCGGCCCTCTCGCCCGAAACGCGATTGACCTGCGCCGTCCCGTCGCCGAGAACATCCGTGGGATCGCCGAGGCCTTCGGGCGCAGCGTCAACGACGTGACGACGATCGTGCTCGACCGGCCGCGGCACCACGATCTGATCGAGGAGATCCGCGCCGCCGGTGCGCGGATCAAGCTGATCCAGGACGGAGACGTGACCGCGTCCATCTCCGCCGCGATTCGCGGCACGAATGACCACCTGGCAATCGGGATCGGCGGCACCCGCCAGGCCGTGATGGCAGCGGCCGCCCTCCGCTGTCTCGGCGGCGAGCTACAGGCTCAGCTCTGGCCGACGACCCGAACCGAGATCGAAGAGGCGCGCGAGTACGGGATCGAGGACCTGGA
>Ga0066671_10000409_pt1 | contig 13310 bp, 14 predicted proteins | sample GraSoiAngelo_120_FD_62294 | JGI IMG/M metagenome (GOLD analysis project Ga0066671, IMG submission 62294) | Grasslands soil microbial communities from the Angelo Coastal Reserve, California, USA - 14_0919_09_20cm | ecosystem: Environmental > Terrestrial > Soil > Grasslands | place: USA...
CGGCCGTACATGCTCTTTTCGACCCAGGTGCCGAACGCCTCGCAGACCGAGCCGTCGGGGTCGCTGGCGAGGCTGACCTTGAGGCCGTATTTGCTCGTGAACTTGGCGTGGCTCTTGGCGTCGTCCTTCGAGATTCCGATCACCCAGGTCCCCGCCTTCTCGAAATCCTCGGCGAGGGCGGTGAAGGCCTGCGCCTCGGCGGTGCAGCCGGACGTGTCGTCCTTGGGGTAGAAATAGAGGACGAGCTTCTGGCCGCGGAAGTCGTGCGGGCTGATCGCCTTTCCCTCGGGGCCCGCCATCGCGACGTCGGGTACCGGATCGCCTTCATTCACCATCGCTTCGTCTCCTTGCCTCCCCTCTGCCTCGGCAGGGCGCGGCGGGCAAGGGTCAGGCGGCGACGGACTCCGCAGCGCCGCTGCGGGCGAGGCGGCCGTCGAGCAGCCCCTCCTGCCGCGCCACCAGGACGGGAACGAGCATCTGCCCGGCGACGTTCACCGCCGTCCGGCCCATGTCGAGGATCGGATCGATGGCGAGGAGGAGGCCGGCCCCTTCCAGCGGAAGGCCGAGGGTGGAGAGGGTCAAGGTCAGCATCACCGTCGCGCCGGTCACCCCTGCGGTGGCGGCGGAGCCCAGCACCGACACGCAGGCGATCATCGCATAGTCGCTTGCGTGAAGGGTTAGGCCATAGAATTGAGCAACGAAGAGGGCAGCGATGGCGGGATAGATGGCCGCGCAGCCGTCCATCTTGGTAGTCGCGCCCAAAGGGACGGCAAATGCGCCATATTCGCGGGAGACGCCCAGTGCGCCGATCGTCTGCTCCTCGGTCACCGGCAGAGTGCCCAATGAGGAGCGGGAGACGAAGCCGAGCTGGATCGCCGGCCAGGCGCCGGCGAAGAAGCGGCGGATGCTGAGCCCGTGGGCGGCGAGCAGGAGCGGATAGATGACGAACAGGACGAGGGCCAACCCGATATAGACGGCGGAGGCGAAACGGCCGAGGCTGGCAAGCGAGCTCCAGCCGTAGCTCGCCACCGCGGTGCCGAGCAGGCCCGCGGTGCCGATCGGGGTGAGCGCGATGATCCAGCGCAGGATCGTCCGGACGAGGGCGTAAGCGGTGTCGGCGAAGGCGAGGACGCTCCTGCCCTTCTCGCCCATGCGCAGCGCCGCGATCCCGACCGCGAGGCCGATCACCATCAGCTGAAGGACGTTGAAGCCGACGCTCGTCTTCGCCGCACCGCCGCCGGCGGGGATCGAGGTCGACGCCTGCAGGCCGAACATATTGGCCGGGATCAGGCCTTTCAAAAAATCGGTCCAGCCGCCCACTGTCGACGGCATCGCCGCCGGCGAGACGATGGCGGCGTTGCGCCCCGGCTCGAGGAAGGTGCCGAGAGCGAGGCCGACGCTCACCGCGAGCGCCGACGTGATCGCGAACCAGAGCAAGGTCTTCATCGCCAGCCTCGGCCCGTTGGCGATCGTCCCCGCCCGGCCAACGCTTGCGACGACGGCGGTGAAGACCAAGGGCGGCACCACGGCTTTCAGAAGCTGGATGAAGCTCGACCCGACGAGGTCGAGGAGCGTGCTCAGCGCGACCGTGTCGTCCGGCCAGGTTCGCGCGATCCAGCCGAGCGCGACGCCCACGACCATCCCGATCAGCACCTGCGCTCCGAAGGAGATCCGGCGCGGCTTGGGCGCGGCCGGGGCGGGAGAGAAATGCTTCATCGGTTACTCACGAACTGGAATCGGCGAAGTTGGAAGATTCTTCCACCCGCGCTGGGCGTGAGACTTGATGCGCCTCCCAAAGCCGTGCAACCCCGCCGCAGAAGAAAGCATCTTTCTTCCACCTCCACTGCCCGATCTTGGAAGAACCTCCTAAAATGCCCCGCAAACTCGATACGATCGACCGCCGAATCCTGGCCCTGCTTCAGGAGGATGCGACCCAGTCGGTGGCGGCGATCGCTTCGGCGGTCGGCCTGTCGCAGACGCCCTGCTGGCGGCGGATCCAGAAGCTGCGGGAAGACGGCGTCATCGAACGGACGGTGGCGATCTTGAGCCCGGAGGCGGTCGGCCTCGGCCTCAGCGTCTTCGTCGAAATCCAGGCCAAGGACCACAGCGCCGGCTGGCTCGCCGACTTCGCGCAAACCGCGGGGGCGATGCCCGAGGTGCTCGACATCTTCCGGATGGCCGGGGAGACCGATTACCTCCTCCGAGTCGCGGTGAGCGACATGGCCCATTTCGACGATTTCTACCGCCGCCTCGTCGCCGCCGTGCCGATGCGTAACGTCACCTCCCGCTTCGTCATGGAGCGGGTGAAGAGCTCGACCGCCTACCCGCTCGACGTCTAACTGGAGACGCTCGCCCAAAGCGCCCGGATCGTCTCCCGCGCGGCGTCATGCGCCGCGAGGAGGGCCTCCCAGTCCGGCAGCCCGCACGCCTTTGCCACCAGCGGCCGGGTCGCCTCGGGCGGCACCTGCGATTGCGGCGAGACCAGGCGGAACATGACCAGCATCCGGGTCAGCAGGCGCAAGGCGGGGTCGATCCCTTCCGGGAGCAGGCCCGCCTCGGTCAGGGCAGCGATCGGCACTTCGAGGTGCGGGTCGAGGCCGATGCCGTGGCGGAGCTGGAGGGTGTGGACGGCGAATTCGAGGTCGATCAGCCCGCCCGGCCCGCGTTTGATGTCGAACGGGCCCGCCGGCGGCTTGTGGACCATCATCTCGCGCCGCATCCGGGCTGCGTCGGCCGTGATCCGATCCGCATCGCGCGGCCGCCGCAGAGTCTCCTCGATCACCCGCTGGAGGCTCGCCCGCGCCTCTCCCGAGCCGAAGACGGGACGCGCCCGGAGCAGCGCCATATGCTCCCAGGTCCACGCCTGCTCGCGCTGGTAGCGCTCGAAGCTCTCGACGGAGATGGCGAGCAGCCCGTCGCTCCCCGAAGGCCGAAGCCTGGTGTCGACCTGGTAGAGGGCCCCCGCCGCGGTCGGCACGCTCAGCGCCGCCGTCACGCGCGGTGCGAGGCGGTTGAAATAGTCGGTGGCGCGGAGCGGCTTCGCGCCGTCCGATTCCGCCTCATGGGTGCCGCTGAACAGATAGACGAGGTCGAGGTCCGACGCGAAGGTCAGCGCCTCCCCGCCCAGCCGGCCGAGCCCCAGGATCAGCAGTTCTGAGCCCGGGACCCGGCCGTGCCGCTCCTCGAACTCGGCCACCGCGGCGTCGGCGAGCACGTTCACCGCGGCCTCCGCGATCCGCGAATAGCCCTCGGCAACCTCGATCGGGTCGCTATGGGCGACGATCAGCTGCACGCCGAGGGCAAAGCGCCGCTCGTTCACCCGCCGCCGAACCCGGTCGAGCAGCAGCTGGTAATCCTCCCCCTCCCGCTCGGGCCGCGAGAAGTCCGCGATCAGCTCCTCCGTCGACGGCACGGGCGCAAAGGCGGTGGCGTCGATCAGCCCGTCGAGCAGCTCCGGCCGCAATGCCAATTGCTCCGCCAACACCGGCGCATGGCTCAAGATGGTCGCCAAATGCTCCGTCAGCCGCGGCCGCGCCTCGAGCAGCCGATAGAAATTGACCCCACTAGGCAGTCTCTCGACCACATCCCCCATCCGATTCATCGCCCGCATCGGATCGGGCGCATGGCCGAACGCGTCGATCAGCACCGGAAGCATCCCCTCGAAGGCATCGCGCGCGGCGGCGGTGCGGAGCGAGCGCGCCCGCCCCGCCCGCCAGCTCTCGATCCTCAGGCGCGCCGCAATCGGGTCGCCGAAGCCGGCGGCGGCGAGATGCGCGTCGAGCGCGTCGGCCCCCAGCGGAAGCCGCTCGGCATCCTCCCCAGCGAGCGAATCGTAGAGCGAGGCCACCCCCTCGACCCGCGGCGCGATCAGCCCGAGCAGAGCTTCGCCCGAGCCGAGCCCGTGCAGCGCCGCGACATTGTCGAGCGCCTCCGGATCGGCGGGGAGCGTGTGGGTCTGGCGGTCGTCGACCATCTGCAGCCGGTGCTCGATCGTCCGGAGCAGCCGGTAGCCCTCCGCCATCGTCCCGGCGTCCGCCGCCGGAATGTGTCCCGCCGAAGCAAGCGCGGCCAAGGCGTCCAGGGTCGCCGCCGGCCTCAGGCCGGGGTCGCGGCCGCCGTGGATGAGCTGGTGGATCTGGGCGAAGAACTCGACCTCGCGAATGCCGCCCCGGCCGCGCTTCAGGTCGAAGCCGGGCCCGAACAGCTGCCCCTGCGCATAATGGTCGCGAATCCGGCGCGTGATCGACTGGACCTCGCCGATCGCCCCGAAATCGAGGCTCCGCCGCCAGACGAAGGGGTGGATCGCGTCGAGGAAGTAGCGCCCGAGCCCCTCGTCCCCGGCCGCCGCCCGCGCCCGGATGAACGCCGCCCGCTCCCACGGCAGAGCGCTCGACTCGTAATAGGAGATCGCCGCGTCGACCGGCAGAGCGATGGGCGTCACCTCGGACGACGGGCGAAGCCGAAGGTCGACCCGGAACACATAGCCCTCTGCGTCCCGCTTCTGCAGGATCTCGATCATCCGCTGGCCGATGCGGACCGCCGCCTGACCCGGCTCCTCCCGCGCGCGGTGTGGGAGCGTTGCGGGATCGAACAGGAAGAGGAGGTCGATGTCGGAGGAATAATTGAGCTCGCGGCTGCCATGCTTGCCGAGCGCGACGATCGAGAAGCCGCGCACCGCCTCGCCGGGATAGCGTTCCGCCATCGCCGCCTGGAGCGCCGCCTCCAGCGCCCGGTCGGCAAGGTCGGAAAGCTCCGCCGTCAGCCGCTCGAGCGGCAGGATTCCGGCCAAGTCCCCCACGGCGAGCGCCAAAGCGAGGGCACTCCGCTCCCGCCGAAGCGCACTGGGCGTGTTCCCCCCCCCCTCCCCCGCCTTCTTGGCCAGAGCGATCGCCTCTTCCACCGCGCCTTCGCGCAACGCATTGGCGACGTTCGGAAAATTCCTGAGCTGCAGCGACAGGAAGGGCGAATGGCGCTCGGCGCGCCTCAGCGCGTCGTTAACCCCCTCTTCACCCTCTGTTTCATTCATGCCACAATCCAGCTCAGTTCCGTTGAGAAACCGCAACGGTTGAAACCCTAGCGGAAAAACGGCGTTCTACCTCTCGTGAATACTCTCAATCCGAGACGTGAGGCTATGGTTCATGCTTCCTCAAGGCGGTTCGTCAAGGTGGCGCCGCCCACGGTGCATGCCGGAGTCGGCAACGCGCTGAGGCAGGCCTTCGCCATGGACGGCGAAGTGCGCTCGCTGAAGACGTTCGAAGATTTGCTCGCCCGGCTGGACGACTGACGGTCGCACCCGGTTACAAAAGCACGTCACCCCAAGACCGTCATCCCGGGCTTGACCCGGGATCCATGAACACAGGTTTGTCAGAACTGGACATGATCCGTGTTCATGGATGCCGGATCAAGTCCGGCATGACGAATGGCGTGGGCTCGGGCCTGCGCCCTTAAGCCGGATCAGTCGTCCTCGTGCAGCGTGCGCCCGCTCGGGTCGCGGTCGCGGCTCAAATCGTCGACTTCGTTCATGATCGTCTGAAGCGCCGACCGATTGGGATCGGTCTCATGCTCGCGGCGCGAGGGGAGCTTGCCGTCGGTGAGCAAAGCCTCGAGCGCGACCCGGCCGCGGGCGACGCGGCTCTTGATCGTGCCGACCGCGCAGCCGCAAATCTCGGCCGCTTCCTCATAGGCAAAGCCGCCGGCGCCGACCAGGATCAGGGCCTCGCGCTGCGGCTGCGGGAGGTGGAGGAGCGCGCGCTGCATGTCGCCAAGCTCGACGTGCCGGTCCTGGCTCGCCGGAGCGGCAAGCATCTTCGACGCGGTGATCTCGTCCCACTCGCCTTTGAAGCGGGCGCGGCGCATCTGGCTAAGGAACAGGTTGCGCAAGATGATGAAGGTCCACGCCCGCATGTTGGTGCCGGCCTGGAACCGCTTCCTCGCGGCCCAGGCCTTGAGCAAAGTCTCCTGCACCAGATCGTCGGCGAGATCGCGGCTGCCGGACAGCGAACGGCCGAAGGCGCGCAGATGGGGAATTACCTGCGCGAGCTGGGTCTTGAACTCATCGTCGGGCAGCGGGACGGGCTCGGGCCGGGGCTCGTTCTCGTCCAGTTCGTCGTCGATGTCGATGGTCGTCGGCTTGTCGCTCAAGCTGCCCCCACTGGAATACACATGTCTGCTATCGCTCACGCGACCGGTCGCCGCACTCGTCACAATGTGGCCCTTAGCGCCAGACGTACAATATGATCAGGAAGATGATCACAACCAGCCCCAGCGACAAAGGGAGGATTACCCGGGTCATGTGCGGGGTCTGCCCCGCCCGTGCCCTGGTGGTGTCGATATGCCGCTCGCGCTCGTCCATAAACCTCGGTTCCATTCGTTCCAGGCAGGCAACGCCCGCTGGGCAGCGGGGTTCCCGAAGCAAATGAAGGCGGACGCCCTCAGGCCGGAATCGTCGCCTTGTCGAAGAACAGGGCCTGGGCGATCGCCGCCTTCACGGTCGAACGCTGGAACGGCTTGGTGATAAGGAAGGTCGGCTCCGGCCGCTCGCCGGTGAGCAGACGCTCCGGGAACGCAGTGATGAAGATCACCGGCACGTTGAACTCGGCGAGGATGTCCTTCACCGCGTCGATGCCCGAGCTGTCGTCGGCGAGCTGGATGTCGGCGAGGACCAGGCCCGGCCGGCGGGCCATCGCCTGCGCAACCGCCTCGTCGCGGGTGACCGCAACGCCGGTGACGGTGTGGCCGAGGTCGCGGACGATCGTCTCGATGTCCATCGCGATGATCGGCTCGTCCTCGATGATCAGCACCTCGGCGCGGGTCTGGCGCTCGATCTCGGCCAGAGCTTCGGCGACGAGCGATTCGACTTCGCTGGGCTCGGCGCCGATCAGATAGCCGGCGTCCTCGGGCGTGAAGCCTTCCATCGCGGTCAGAAGCAGCGCCTGGCGCGACAGCGGGGTGATCCGGGCGAGGCGGGCCTGGGCGATCTCTTCCTCATCGGCACCGCTGGCAGCGCCCGGATCCTCCTCGATATTGGCCGACGACCAGATCGCGTGGAAGGTGCGGTAGAGGCCGAGCCGCGGATCGACGTCGCGCGGGAAGGCTTCGGGAGCGGCGACGATCGCCTCCAGGGTCGCGCGGACGAAGGCGTCGCCATGGTTCTGGCTGCCGGTCAGCGCACGCGCGTAGCGCCTGAGAAAGGGAAGGTGCGGCGCGAGTTCCTGTCCAAGCGGCATGTTCGTTACGACTCCTGTTCAACCCACCGGGCTAATGATAGTGTGCCGCACGCAATGCAAGCCTGCCCAAAGGCGGCCCTACTGAGTACGGCAAACGGCAGGAATACGGCCCGGCCCGCTCCATTCGCGGCTGTGGAACCAATAAGAGAGTTTTTTGTTTCCACGACGGCAGCGGCCTATTATCTGGCCGCTCGCTCGACCCTGCCCTCTAACGGCCATTGCAAGCCGTCGGACGGGTGGGGCTGTCATACATTCAAGCTGCGGGCGCTTCGACGGACCCGGGGGGTAGAGGTTTTGAGCTTCGTAAACGAAGATAGGGACCAGCGGCGAAAGTCCGCTCAAGCCAGTGAGAACGAAGCATCCGTGACGCCAAGATCGAAAAAGAAGCGCCCCCCGCTCCCCGAGGTCGGCCAGGCGCTGCGCAGCGCCTATCAGCAGGCGATCGACGAGGACATTCCTCCGGAAATGCTCGATCTGCTCGGCAAGCTCGGATAAAGCCAGCTTCCGGGGCGTTCGGAAGATCGTGAACAGGGACAATCAAACCTGGATCGGTGCGCGGTTCGCGCAGCTTTCCACCGGGCTCAAGATGCTTCTCATCCTGAGCTTCGGGCTGTTCCCGCTCGGGCTGATAGCGGTCGTCGCCTCGATCGACAGCGCCCGCCAGAACATGGCGGATCGCCGCGACGACACTTTCACCAGGCTCGAGATCAAGGCGCAGCGGATCAACGCGGCGCTGGACCGGAGCGCGATTACGATCGGCGCGGCGAGCGCGGCGATCGATTCGACGGAGGCGGGCTCGGGCGTCTGCCGCCGCACCCTCGGCCGGCTCGGCAGGAGCAATGCCCGCTACGCCCTCTTCGCCGACGACGGCAGTCCGCGCTGCGCCACCGCCGGCTTCAGCGTGCCGACGGCGCTTCCGAAACCCGCCCGCCGCGCAGTGGCGGAGATCGTCCCCGACGGATCGGCGCTCCGCCTGTTCGTGTTCGGCGAGGACCGCAGGATCGAGGGCATCGCCGAATATCCGCGCGAGGCGCTTCGCGAGATCGCCTATATCCCCGGCACCAGCCCCGATTTCGACCTGACATTGAGCCAGGGCCCTCGGCGGATGGAGCTTCGCCACGGCTACGTCCCCGGCACCCTGGTGCAGACGATCAGCGGCAGCGAGGACGTCGCCGACGGGCAGTTGAAGCTCAGCATCGCGCTCGGCGCTGCGCCCTTGAGCGCCTCCGAGCTGGTGATGATCCTGCTTCCGGTGCTGATGTGCCTCGCCGCCGCGATCATCGGCTGGCTGATCGTCGACCGGCTGCTGCTTCGCCCGCTCGCCCGGATGCAGCGCGCAGTCGCCGCCTATCAGCCGGGCGACAGCCGGATCGACCTCCCGTCCATCTCCTCACCGGCGCGGGAGATCGGCGAATTGGGCTCGGCCTTCAACCAGGTCACCCAGACCGTCGCCCGCCACGAGGCGGAGCTGGAGGCGGCGATCGAGCGCCAGACCCGCCTCGTCCGCGAGGTCCACCACCGGGTGAAGAACAACCTCCAGGTCGTCGCCTCGCTCTTGAACCTCCACGCTCGCGGCGCGCCCAACGAGCAGGTCTCGGCCGCCTACGCCTCGATCCAGCGCCGGGTCGACGCCCTCGCCGTCGTCCACCGCAACCATTATGCCGAGCTCGAAGTGAACCGCGGCGTCGCTTTGCGCTCGCTGATCTCGGAGCTCGCCTCGAACCTGCGCGCCACCGCCCCCGCCTCGGCGTCGAGCATGACCATCGCGCTCCACCTCGAGCCGCTCTACGTCACCCAGGACGTGGCGGTGTCGGTCGCCTTCCTGATCACCGAGATCGTCGAGTTCGCGATGCTGACCGCAGCGCCCACGGTCGTCATCTCGCTGGAAAGCCGGAGCGACAAGGTCGCGCGCCTGACCATCGGCTCCCCCAGCCTCAAGGCCGGCACCGACTACGACCCGAACCTCTTCGAGCGGTTCGACCGGATCGTCACCGGCCTCTCCCGCCAGCTCCGCTCCGCCATGGACCGCGACCTGGACCGCGGCCGCTATTCGCTCGATATCGCCATCAACGCCCGCGGCGAGGGGTAGCGGGCGAAGGAGGCTCTGTGCCGGTCCTTCAAATTCGCCGGGCAGCTTGTGGGACTTGAACCGGTCCCTGGCCTTACACCATCAGCTCGACGACCGACGATCCGAACAGGATTGCGACGAGCAGGACGAGGATCGCCGCATTGGCCTTGCGCCCCTTTACGAAGATGAGGGCGATCAGCAGCGCCAGCACGGTCAATCCGGTAAGCCCGTCGACGGCTATCTGGGCGTCGCTTCCCATCGCGGCGTCCGGGGTGGGGGAGACGATCTCGAGCGCGATCTGGCCCGCCGCGCTGCCGAGATTGGCGCCAAGCAGGCCGAGGATCACGAAGCGGTTCTGGCGGTCGTAATGATCGTCGAAGTCCGGCCATTCGCCGGGGTCGTCCGGGAAGATCAAGGAGGCGGCGAGATAATAGGTGCCGACGATGGCGGAGACGACGATCAGGGTCAGGTAATTCGCCCGGAGCTGGTCGCGTGCCTCATAGGCGACGACCCAGAAGCTGGTCAGGTCGAGGATCACGAACAGGCCGAGCAGCGGGGTCAGCCAGCCGATCCGAACCGCCTTGGCCGATCGCCGGAGCCGGAGCGCCCGGGCGAAGCCGCCGAGTACCTCGGCGATCGCGAGGCCGAGCAGGAGCCCGAACAGGGCGAACACCAGCTCGAACGGGCTCATCTCAGCGCTCCGGCGCCCGCGGCTTGGCCGGGCCCGATTCGTCCTCGAGCCGGATCCGCAGCGCCCCGCCGCGCCGCACCAGCAAGGCGCTGTAGGAGAAGGTCAGCACGGGCTTGCCTGCGCCGACTCCCCAGTCGAACAGCCCCGCGACGACCACCCCCTCGCCCACCGGCTCGAACGAGAGTTCCCGCCAGGCGAAGCTGGACGGCGGCGACCAGGCGGGGCCTTGGTAGCGGGCCCGGATATCCTGCCAGCCCGAGAAGCTCTTCTCGCCATTCCCGACCCGCCAGGCCCCGCGCCGGTCGTATCGGCCGGCGATGGCCGCGCGGTCGCCGCTCCGAAGGTCCTGGGCATAAGCCGCCATGAACGCCTCGGCCTCCCGCACCCTCCCTGGCGCCGCCGGCGCAGGCGCGGCTACCGCCAGCGCCGCCAACACCCACGCTCTCCCCGCTCGTCCCATCCGCGCCTCCCCCGTCGGCCAATTCCAACCGACGAGCCGGGCCAAGTCAACCGGCTCCCGCTTCGTGCGCCTTGACCAGCCGCTTCGGCGCCCGCATCGCCCAGGCCGCTTCGAGGCGGGCCGCGAGGGTGTCGTCGTCGATCGCCTCCATCCGCACCAGCACCGCCGGCCAGCCCTGGAAGTGCGGGGTGTCGAAGTAGAAGTCCGGCGCAACCTCCATCAGCATCGCCTTGAGCTCGAGGGGGCAGTGCACCGCGAGGGCGCCGGGGACGCTGCAAATGTTGGCAAAGGACTTGCCGCCGGCCTTGAGCGCGGGGCGGCCGTAGGAGGTCCCGACCTCCGTTCCGGGGAGGTGGCCGGCCAGGCGGAGGGCACGCTCGAAGATCGACTCGCTGTCCACGGGACCCTCCCTACAACCTCAGGCCAACCTATGTTAGGGGCGCCCTATGTCCGAGCCCCTGAAGCCCGCCGCCGAGCTCGCCGCCGCTGCAAGCCGGCCCTGGCCCAACGAGCCCCCCGGCTACCGCGCCGCCCGCGAGGCGCTGCTCGCCGAGGAGATCGAACTTCGCCGTCACATTGCCAGAATTGCCGGAAATCGCCGGTCCTTGCCGCTCGGTGGCGAGGTTGCGCCGCATTATCGCTTCGATGACGGGTCGGGACGCAGCCTCGCCCTCGCCGACCTGTTCGGCCCCCACGACACGCTCGTCGCCTATTTCTGGATGTACGGGCCGGAGCGGGAGCGGCCCTGCCCGATGTGCACCAACCTCGTCGGCCCCCTCGCCGCCAACGCCGCCGACATCTCGCAGCAGGTCGCGCTCGCCCTCGTCGGCCGCTCCACCGTCGAGCGGCAGCGCGCCTTCGCCGACGAGCGCGGCTGGCGCGGCCTCGCCATCTACCAGTCGCTCGGCGACGAATTCGCGCGAGACTACCGCACCCTCGCCGACGACGGCTCCGAATGGGCAGGCCTGTTCGTGTTCGTGAAGCGCGGCGGCAAGGTCTATCTGTCCTGGGCCGGCGAGATGGGCATGGAGACCGCCGACCCGGGCCAGGACCCGCGCGGCGCACCCGACCTCGCGCCTTTGTGGAACATCCTCGACCTGACCCCGGCCGGCCGGCCCTCCGACTGGTATCCCAAGCTGGATTATTGAACGTGTACGCGATCCTGTGGACCTATGCGGTGAAGGCCGACGAGCGGGGGCGGTTCGAGCGGACCTATGGGCCGGACGGCGAGTGGGCGCGGCTGTTCGCCCGCGCCGAGGGCTATCTCGGCACCGAATTGTACCTCGATGCGGACGGCAGCTACCTCACCATCGACCGGTGGGAATCGCAGGCGCGCTTCGCCGCTTTCCTCACCGCCCACCGCGCCGATTATGACGCGCTCGATTCGGAGACGGAGGGGCTCACCGTCGAAGAGCGGCGGATCGGCGCCTGGGAGAGCGTCGCCTAACTGGGGGGGGTCCGTCGCTTCGTCGAGCGCGTCTCCGGCCTCGTCTCCGCCGCCCGGCCCTTCGTCGCGCCGGGCGAGCGCGCCCCAACGGGCACCCGTAGCTCCTCCCGAATGGCAGGCGGGACGATCCGCCTCGCCGCGAGGAAAGGACGCCTGAGATGCGCAACATGATGCTTGCTTTCGCTTGCGGAGCCGCGGCGCTCGCCGCCGCTTCCGCCCCTGCCCGGGCCTCCGCCCCCGCGGACCCCCTGTTCCGGGTCGAGGTGCCGATCGGCGATCTCGACCTCGCCGTGCCGGACGGCCGGGCAGCGCTCAGGAGGCGTGTCCGCCAGGTCGCGCTCACCACCTGCGCCCGCCATTACAGCCCGGCGAGCGGCGAGGAGATCTGGTCGAACTGCATCGGCCTGTTCGACGACGCCGCCCGCAAGGCGATCGGCCGGAGGGGCGGCCGCACGTCCTGAGGGGAATGTTGCGGGGGCGATTCAATCCCCGATATCCCCGTTATCCACAGGCCGAATCGCCTTGCCGACTCGGGGCGGCCATGACAGCTTCAACTCGTGGCCGGAAGCGGACCTTCGGAAACGAAGACAAGCTTCCAGCCGCTGCCGAAGCCGGCAAGTATCGAGGACCGCAAGGAAATCGAGAGAGGCAGACGGAGGCAGGGCAAGCCCGGGAAGAAGCGCGAGGCAAAGGCGAAAGCCGATGCCGAACCCACTTTCCCGAGGCGGTCCGGCGGAACCCAAGCCTTCGGGCGAAGGAACCGCGAAAGGAAGGCCGGAGAAGCCCGCTTCACCAGCCGACCGAAGAGGAGAGGTAGAACGAGGGTCAAACCTTGGATCGCCCTTCCTTTAAGGAAAGCCATGAGGGGTCAAACCCGAATGGTGGACCGACGGGACGAAGGCACGGAGGTCAAACTTCGTATCGAGCCCCGGGAAAGCCATCCGAAGGGGTCAAACCTTTCCGAAGGGGATCCGAAAAATGGGCAAGCGCCCTCAGCAGCAATGCCGAGGCACTAGCCCGAGCGGAAGCCGCCAGACGCCGCAAGGCATCGAAACGGCGACCACAGGGAACCGACCGGGGCCGAGAGGCCTCGGCCGGAACCCGACCGCCCGGCAAGGCACGTCGAGCTCTTCGGAGCGAGGCTCACGAACCGGGCAGAGTGGGGGCTGGTGGCAACACCGGCCCCCATTTCGCATGCGCTTGAGGTGGGTGCGGCCGCGGTGTCTTTCATTTTAACGCTGCGGCTGGGCCAGCCGCCCGGTTTCACCCAAAGCACCAAAGCACCAAAGAGACCAAAGGTGCTGTGCCGCGGCATATGGCGGTGCACTCACTCCCACTTGCTGAAGGGAGCGACTTCGTCGCTCCAATAAGACCTGTCGGCAGTCGCCGCCCAGCGAGTCCCCTTCGGCCTCTTTGGT
>Ga0066671_10000414_pt1 | contig 13256 bp, 11 predicted proteins | sample GraSoiAngelo_120_FD_62294 | JGI IMG/M metagenome (GOLD analysis project Ga0066671, IMG submission 62294) | Grasslands soil microbial communities from the Angelo Coastal Reserve, California, USA - 14_0919_09_20cm | ecosystem: Environmental > Terrestrial > Soil > Grasslands | place: USA...
CAGGAGCAGCAGCCCCTTGCCCGAGGTCTTCCCCGTAGCCGCCCGGCGATAGATGAGCAGGCTCGCAAAGGCCGCCGGGAGGAGCAGGCCGTAGCCCGCCATCGATCCGTTGATGGCGACTCCGATCGCGATGAACAGGCCGACCGAGCCGTAGACCATGCGCGCGCTGTGGCGGCGCGAGCTGTCGCGGTCTTTGCCCGCATTGCGCCCGGCAAGCGCCGCGGCGACGGGGAGCGAGCAGAGCAGCAGCGTCGCCAGGTGGTTCTTGTTCGAGAAGAAGCCGACCGGCGAGGTCGGGTTGGTAATATCGTAGAAGCGCAGCGGCGACTGGTCGCCGCCGAGCACTTGGAAGGCGCCGAGCGCGATCGAAAGCAACGCAACGCCCAGCGCCGCCATCGCCACCCGCCGCCGCTCGGAGCTCGGTAGGCGCAGGAGCAGGAAGAAGACCGCGCTGGGCGGGATCAGCCAGAGCAGCGAATCGACGGTTCGGACCGGCGCCAGCGACAGCGGCATCGTCGCAGGCTCGGCGCCGAGCAGGCCGAGCGCCTCCGCGATCGGAGGGCGGCCGGGGAGGCCCGACCACAGCCCCCAGGGGAGGGGCACCAGCTGGACGAGGCCCCAGAGCAGGAAGGCGCAAACCAGCGCGACCAGAGTCCAGGTGCCCTGGGGAAGCGAGCGCGGCTCGCCCCTTACCCAGGCGAGAAGCACCAGGATGGCGAGCCCGGCGACCTGGAGGAAACCGTTGGCGACCGCGCCCGCTGCGCTCGCACCGCCGAGCAGCAGGCACAGAGCGACATAGACGGAGGCGAGCCAGCCCCAGTGGCGGTCCCTCATCGCAGCACCTCGGCGGGAAGAGCGGGGTCAGCCAATTTTCTGGATCCTGAGCTGGATGAAATCCATCGTCACCGGCTGCGACAGGTCGCCCGGCTCTCCGGCGAGCGCGATCGTCTGGGCGGTGCAGCCCGCCGGCACCGCAAACTCGGTGCGGTAAGGGGCGTATTGGCCGGTGAAACGGGGAAAAGCGAGGCGGCCGATCTCGGTCTTCGCGGGCAGGCAGGCGATCGTCCAGAAAATGTCGCCCGAAGGCTGGGCGCGGTCGGCGCGGGCGCGGACGGTCAGGCGGTAGCGGCCGGCGGGAAGCACCAGGCTCTGCTCGGCCATTCGAATGGGGGCGCCGCCGAAATAGCTCGCCGCGAGATGGGCCGGCTCGCCGCCGCGCGCCGCGCTCGCTTCGGCCCGGCCCGATTCGGTGCTGGTATAGGTCCAGTTGAACGGCGCCGGAGCCCGGGCGCCGGTGAAATCGCCGTCGAACAGCAGCCCTGCATTCTTCCTCGTCTCCGGCGGCACCAGCGACAGCCAGGCGGCGTGCGCCTCGGCGAAGCGGTTGGCGCGCATCAGGGCGGTGACCAGAAGCGATCCCTCGGGCTCGCTCCAGGCATTGCCGCGCAGCTTGCGCACCCGGGCGAGGAGCCCGGCCGCGTCGGCGGGGCTGACCTTGCTCTTCGCGGTCTCGATGAAGGCGGCGCGCCAGCTCGGGTCGCGGGCGAGGATGTCGGCGATCGCGTCGCGCGCCGCCGGATAAGGCAGCATCTGGGCGAGGATCGGCAGGATCGCCTTCTGCGCCTCGCCGTTCAGGCGCATCGCGACGTCGGCTTCAGAGATCGCATCGGCATAGCGCGCGGTCATCGCGTAGAGGCCCATCAGCGACACGCGGGTGGCGGCGTGGCTCGGCCGGCGCGCCCGCGATTCCTCCATCAGCCGGATCGCCTTGGGAATCTGCCCCGCCTGCTCCGCCGCGCGGGCGGCGGCGAAATAGGGTTCGTAGGAAAGCGGCGCTGCGACGGCGGCGGTGCGCACCGTCCGCATCGCGTCCGGCCCGACCTTGTAATTGGGGTTCATCGAGAGCGCGCTGAGCAGGCGCATCTGCAGCGCCTCCCCCGGCGCCGGAAGCTTGCCCAGCGCAACGCCTGCCGAGCGGCCGACGAGGAACAGCAGGAACAGGGCGGCGAGCGTCGCTGCGACGGCGCCGATCAGCGCCCTGCCACTGCGGCGCTCCCCCCTCGATCGTTCGGACATGGTCAGCTGATGAGCTCGATCTGCCTCGTATTCTCTTCGCCCTTGCCATAGCCATAGGGCTCGTCGCCATAGCCGTAGCCATAACCATAGCCGTAACCGGTGGCCTTGGCGTTATATTTGGTGAGGATTCCCCCGAGGATGTTGGCGTGGGCCGAGCGCAGGCGCCGGACGGCGTTCAAGGCGGCGGCGCGGCGGGTCTTGCCGGCTTCGAACACGAGCAAAGTGCCTTCGCAGACCGACGACAGAAGCGGCGCGTCCGACAGGCCGAGCACCGGCGGCGCATCGACGATGACGACGTCGAACCATTCGGTGACCTCGTCGATCACCGTGCGCAGGCGGTTGGAAGCGAGAAGCTCGGCCGGGTTGGGCGGGATTTGGCCGCCCGGGAGCAGGAACAGCCGCTCGACGTCGGTCTTGTGGATGCACTCGCGCACCTTTTCCGAGCCTGCGAGCAGGTTCGACAGGCCTTCGGTCGCCGAGGCCGGACCCCGGAAGGACGGCTTGCGAAGATCGGCGTCCACCAGAAGCACCGAGGCGCCGAGATTGGCGAGGTTCTGGGCGAGCGCGAGCGCGGTGCTCGACTTGCCCTCCGCCGCCCTGGCGCTGGTGATGACGATGCTGCGCGGAACCCCATGATCGGTGGCGAACTGCAAAGCGGTCCGGACCGAGTGATAGGCTTCCGCGATCTCGGAGCGCGACACGTCGAGCAGATCGGTGACGTTGGTGCCCTTGGGCGCCATCGGGATCAGGCCGAGCGGGGTCACGCCCAGGCGCTCGGTCAGATCGTCCGGAGTCTTGATCGTGTCGTCGATGAACTCGATCGCGAAGGCGGTTCCGAAGCCCAGCACCATGCCGGCGAACAGGCCGAGGAGGATGTTGAGCGGAAGGTTCGGGCTAAACGGCGCGCCCGGGGTCTGGGCGCGGTCGACGACCGAAACGAGGTTCTCGCCCACGCCGCCGGCGACTCCGACTTCCTTGAAGCGCTGCAGAAGCGCGTCGTAGAGCGAGCGGTTGGTGTCCACCTCGCGCTGAAGGATCGTGTAGGCGATGCTCTTCTCGCGCAGGTTGAGGAGCTGGCCCTTGATGCCGTTCACCTGGCCCTGGAGCTGGTTCTCACGGGCGACCGCAGCGGCATAATCGGCGCGCAGCGAGTTGGACGCGGAGCCGGAGACCCGGCCGGACTGGCGGGCGATTTCCTTGTCGAGCGCCTGGATCTGGTTCTTGAGCTGGACCATCGCCGGGAATTCCGGGCGGTAGACCTGGAGCTTGTCCTGATATTCGACCTCGCGCTGGGCGCGCTGCTGGGTGAGCGCCGAGACCATCGGGTTCGAGATCACGTCGGCGGTCGCCTGGGCGCCGGCCGACTGGCGGTAACGCTGCTCGGCGGCGATGCGCTCGGCCTTGGCGGTCGCCAGGGCACTGTTGAGCGCGAGCGCGGAGGCGCCTTCAAGCGTCTGCTCTCCACCGCTGCCCTCGGCGCTGGTCGCGCCGGTGGCGATCGAGACGATGCCCTGCTGCTGGGCATATTGGACGAGGCCCTTTTCGGACTGTTCCAGCTTCGCCTTCACCGCCGCGATGCGCGACTGGAGGAAGTTGCGGGCGTAGCTGTTGGCCTCGTAGCGGCGCTCGAGATTCTGGTTGATGAAATTGTCGGCGTAGCTGTTGGCGAGGGTGGCGGCCATTTGCGGGTCGCTGCTTTCGACCGCGATCTTGACGATCCGGCTGTCGCCGTTGGTGTCGACCGTCATCGCATTCTGAACGGCGCTCGCCGCGGCCCGCTCGCGCGCCGCCTGGGGGGCGTCCTGGTTGGGGACGAAGAGCGCGTTGTTGGCGAGATTGAGGGCCCGCGCCACCCGCTCGGCGAGCGAGCGGCTCTTCAGGAGCTCGATCTGGGTGTTGAGGAACTCGACGTCGTTCATCTGCATCGGCTGCAGATTGGAGCCCTTGATGACCTCCATCGATTCCTTGTTGATCTCGATCGTCGCCTCGGCCCGGTAGACCGGGGTGACGAGCAGCGACAGGATGATCGCGGCGAGGACGCAGGAGACGATGATCGCGGCGATCAGCCAGCGCCACTTCATCACCGTGCGCCAGATCTCGGCGAGGTCGATCTGGCGCGCGGGGATCGGCGCGCCGGCGGCGGCGTCGCCCGGAATGGCGAGATCGCGAAGGCCCGTCGTCGCGGGGACTCGGCCCCGCCGCTCGAGGAAGCCGAGTTCGCGCCGGCCTTTGTCGGGGAACATGCCCGTATCGTTGTTCATCGAAAAACGGTCCTGATTTTCGTCCGGACGACCGGAAGCATTAGAAGGGGCGGAAGATCGCGAAGAGCGGGAAGGCCTGCAGCAAGTCCTTGTACAGGGCCCGGCCGCGCGACCCGTCGACGACGATGATGTCGTTGCCGTAGATCAGCGGATCCTCCGCATTCCCGCGGCGGATCGCCGCGAGGTTGAAGGCGGCGGCCATGCGCTGGCCGTTGACCTGGCGGAACACCACGACGCGCTTGGGATCGGCGTCCTCGCTGGTGCCGTTGGCCTGGGCCACGGCGCGGATCAGGGTGGTCGTCCCGACGATCGGGAAGACGCCGGGATTCTTGACCGAGCCGTCGACGGTGAAGGTCTGCGGGGTCGATTCCTTGATCGCAACCTGGACGCTGGGATTGCGCAAATAGGTGGCGCCGAGCCGCTGCTCGAGCTCCTTGGCGAGCTGGCCCGCGGTCCTGCCCTGGGCGGGGACGTTGCCGATCAGCGGCATCGAGATATTGCCCGCGGCATCGACCTGGAGATCGCCGGACATGTCGGGAACCTGGAAGACCGAGATGGTGAGCTTGTCGCCGACGCCGATCTGCTGGCTCGCCGGGGCGACCGCAACGGTGGCGACATCCGGGGCGTTGAACCCTTCCGGATTGAGCGGAACGTTGTTCGGACCGCCGCCGGTGCCGACGGCGCTGCAGGCCGCAAGGGCAGTGCCCAGGACGAAGATCGCGATCAGCCGCAGCAGCGCGCTGGAGATCGAGCGAACGCCCATGTGATTGTTATCCTTACGCATGTTGAAAACTCGGGGGAGGAGCTGAACGCGCCGGTTTATACAGCCGCAGCCCCTGAGGGCAACCATTTTACCATAGCAGCCGCCCAGGCACTTCTTGCAAAAGCGCCCGGCGTGCAGATATCGGCGGCGGAGCCATGCCCTTTTCGACAGAGGAAATCAATTGCTGAAGCTGTTCCGCAGCCGCCGACCCGCCAAGACCGGCCCCTCGGGACCGGCGGGAAGCCGTGCCTATGCGATCGGCGACATTCACGGCCGGCTCGACCTTCTCGACGAGCTTCTCGTCACCGTCGAGCGCGACAATGCGCGGCGCGGCCCGGCCAGGACCTTCCTCGTTTTTCTCGGCGACCTCGTCGACCGCGGCCCGGATTCGCGCGGCGTGATCGACCGGCTGCTGCAGCGGCCGCCGCGCTTCGCCCGCAACGTCTTCCTCGCCGGCAACCATGAGGAAGCGTTCCAGCGCGTCCTCGCCGGCGACACGTCGATCGTCCCGTCCTGGCTGCTCTACGGCGGGCGCGAATGCGCGCAGAGCTACGGCATCACCGCCGGCTGGCTGCTCAACGCCACCCCCGCCTCGGTCGTCCACGAAGTCGCCCGGGCGGTGCCGCGCCAGCATCAGGACTTCCTCGCCTCCTTCGGCGACACCTTCCGCTTCGGCGACTATCTGTTCGTCCACGCCGGAATCCGGCCCGGAGTGCCGATCGAGCAACAGGTGCCGCAGGATCTGCGCTGGATCCGCGAGGGCTTCCTCGAGAATATGAGCGACCACGGCATGATCGTCGTCCACGGCCACACCATCGTCGAGGCGGTGGAGGAGCTTCCCAACCGGATCGGGATCGACACCGGCGCCTACCGCACCGGTACGCTCACCGCGATCGGCATCGAGGGCGAGGAGCGCTGGTTCCTCGAGACCCGGCAGGCGGAAGCCGCCTGACCAAGCCGCACAAGGCGCATTGACAAGGCGGGGCCGAACCGCCTTGAGGGGCGCGCAGCCGCTTTTCCCGGGCTGCGCGACAGGACAAGAGACAAGATGACGACCCTGGTGACCGGCGCCGCCGGCTTCATTGGCTTCCATGTGAGCAATGCCCTGCTCAGCCGCGGCGAGCAGGTGATCGGGATCGACAATCTCAACGACTATTACAGCGTCGCTCTCAAGCAGGACCGCATCGCCGAGCTGAACACCAACCACGGCGACGCCTTCGACTTCATCAAGGTCGACTTCGCCGACAATGCCGCGCTGAGTGCCGCGCTGGAGGGGAAGAGTTTCGACCGGATCGTCCATCTGGGCGCCCAGGCGGGGGTGCGCTATTCGATCGAGAACCCCCACGCCTACGTCCATTCGAACCTGGTCGGGCATTTGAACATGCTTGAGCTCGCCCGCGCCCGCGGCTCGGCCCACATGGTCTACGCCTCCTCCTCCTCGGTCTATGGCGGCAACAAGACTTTGCCCTTCCGGGTCGAGGATCGGGTCGACCATCCGCTGTCGCTCTACGCCGCCACCAAGAAAGCGGACGAACTGATCAGCGAGACCTATTCCCACCTCTACCGCCTGCCGCTGACCGGCCTTCGCTTCTTCACCGTCTACGGTCCCTGGGGCCGGCCCGACATGGCGATGTGGATCTTCACCAAGGCGATCCTGGAAGGCGGCGAGATCGGCGTCTTCGGCGAGGGCAATATGCGCCGCGACTTCACTTATGTGGACGATATCGTCGCGGGGATCGTCGCCGCCCTCGACAACCCGCCGCCCGACGACGGAGCCGAGAAAGCCGGCGGAAGCCATGGCCCCCACCGGCTCTACAATATCGGCAACAATCGCTCCGAAGAGCTGATGCGGATGATCGCCCTCATCGAGCAGGCCTGCGGCCGCGAGGCGAAGAAGACCCTGCTGCCGATGCAGGCCGGCGACGTCCGCGACACCTATGCCGACATCAGCGCCATCTCGGGCGATTTGGGCTTCGAGCCCAAGACCTCGATCGACCGGGGCATCCCGAAGTTCGTGGAATGGTACAAGGCGTACCACAACCTCTGATCAGAGCGTCCAGCGCTCGGCGGTGAGGGTCCGACCCGCGTAGAGGTTCTTCAAGTCCGCGATCAGGCCGCCTTCCGCGACCAGGCCGTTCACCCTGTCGTCGGCGAAGGCGCCATAGGCCTCGTGCGGGACTGCGACGACGACGGTGTCGTAGCGGCGGTCGAGAGCATCCGCCGCGAGCTCGAGCTTATACTCATGCTGCGCCTCGGCGCGGTCGGCGAGGGGGTCGTGGACAATCACTTCATGGCCGAGCGCCTTCAGCCGGTCGATGACGTCGATCACCCGGCTGTTCCTCAGGTCCGGGACGTTCTCCTTGAACGTAAGCCCCATGACCAGGGCGGAGCCCGCCTTGCCGCCCCGCTTTTCGTGGATTCGCTCGGCGACCCAGGCGCCCATGCCGTCGTTGATCGAGCGGCCGGAGAGGATGACGTTGGGGTCGATCCCAAGCTCCTGCGCCCGGAAGCTCAGATAATAAGGATCGACGCCGATGCAGTGGCCGCCGACCAGGCCGGGCTGGAACTTGAGGAAGTTCCACTTCGTCCCCGCCGCGGCGAGCACGTCCCAGATCGACAGGTCGAGGCGGGAGAAGATCTGGGTGATCTCGTTCATGAAGGCGATGTTGATGTCGCGCTGGGCGTTCTCGATCACCTTGGCGGCCTCCGCGGCCTTGATCGAGGCGGCGCGGAAGGTGCCTGCGCTGGTCACCGCACCGTAGATCGCGCAGAGCCGGTCGGTGACAGCCTCATTCTCGCCGGCGACGACCTTCACGATCCGGTCCACCGTATGCTCGCGGTCGCCCGGGTTGATCCGCTCCGGCGAGTAGCCGAGGAAGAAGTCGCTCCCGCGCTGAAGCCGCGAGCCCTCTTCGAGCAGCGGCCCGCAAATGTCCTCGGTCACGCCGGGATAGACGGTGCTTTCATAGACGATGATCGGCTTCTTCGCCCCGTCGAGCAGGGCGGCGACGGTGCGGGTGGCGCCGATCACGGGTTTGAGGTCCGGCTGGTTCTGCGCGTCGACCGGGGTCGGGACGGTGACGATATAGACGTCCGCGCCCGCGCAGTCGGCGGGCGTGCTGGTGAGCTTTAGCGGCGAGGCCTTGAGCGCGTCCGGCTCCACCTCGTTGGTGCGGTCGTGGCCGAGCTTCAGCTCGTCGATCCGGCGCTGGTCGATGTCGAGGCCGGTGACGTCGAAGCTCTTCGCCAGGGCAACGGCGAGCGGGAGCCCGACATAGCCAAGGCCGATGACAACAATCCGCTCGTTCGAGGTCGCGCTCATATGCTCTCGCAAAGACAATGATGATGGGAGGATGAAAAGGACGCTTCTGCCCGCGGCGGCTAACATTCGAAGCCGCCTCGAAAGTCAAGGCGTAAGGGGCGGGTCAGCGCACCGCGCGGCGCTCCTCGGGGCCGCTTACCGCCTTCAACGTGCCGATGTCGGCGTGCCGCTCCTCAAGCCAGGCCCGATTCGCGGCGACCAGCGACAGGATGTAGGAGCGCGGCTTCTTCATCAGCTTCTTGGGCGTTTCAGCCTTCATCCCGATCGCTGCCGCGATCTCGGCGACGAAGTGGACGCAATTGCGGCTGTTCAAGTCGTAGCTCGGCTGCTTCGCGTTCCGCCAGGCGGCGACGGTGGCCATCACCCGGTCATATTCCTCGTCGCTCAAGGCGAGGGTGAACTGCCTGTCGCTCTCGCCGACGTAAGACGGGCCGGCGGTGCTGTCGATCTTGCCGCCCACGCGCCCCATCAGAATCGCGGGAGTCACCGCCTTCGCAGTGAAGCCGTAATCCTCGTCGATTCGGCTGCCGTCCCGGTCGAGCGTGCCCTTCAGGACGACGAAGGCGTGCGGAAAACTCGATCCGAGCTCGTGCGAATAGAAGCTGATCTGCACCGCGGCGGCGGCCGGGGCGGCGGCAAGCAACAGGAGCAGGCCCGCGAGCCAAGTCGTAATGCTGGCAAGGCCGGCTCTGCGCTGCATTGGGGTTCTCCCTCCCGCTCTCATGGAACCCTTTGAAACGAAATCCCATTCGCTTGCAATCTCCGGAGGCCCGGCAACCGAAGCTGTCGCTTGAATGCAACAGTGTACCAATGCTTTCCCCGGCCCTGAACCTTTGTGGCTAGAAGGCGTTGCACTTCAAGCTTCGTAAACCTAGACCGATTTACGGAGCGTCGGGCTAGAGGCATTTCCGGGGTAGACAGCTTGGGAAGCCTCAGATAGTGATGACGCGAAATCGACAAGATCAGACTCGAAGGGAGAAGCTGACGTGCGTTTGAAGGGAATTATCGCTGCGACCGCTGCGGTTGCGTTGATGGCGACGCCGACTGTGGCCGCCGCCCAGAGCTCGGCTGCGGCCGCGCGCGCGGCGACGACTGAGGTCGCGCCGGCCGGTGAATCGGTTGATGGCAACCAGCTTCGCGGCGGCTTCATCATCCCGTTGATCGCGCTGGTCGCAATCATCCTCGGCATCCTCGCCGCCACTCATGACGACGATGGTGACCTGCCGCACAGCCCGTAATCGGGTTTGGCGACTAGTCAGCTGAATTTCGGCCGGGTGAAGCACAACTTCACCCGGCCCTTTTCTGCGTCCGCTCTTCGCGGCAGATAGAGAGCGATGCGTCTTCTCCACCTGATTCTTCTGCTTGCCGCCGCGCCGGCCGGATTCGCGGTGCAGGCGCAGGTGGCACAGCTGCCGATCGCCGCACCGGTTCAGGCGATGGCCTCCGAATCGGGTGAGACTACGCTGCGCCAGGCGGATCTGAGGGTAGCGCGGGTCGCCTACAGGCTGGCGCTGGCAGGCGCGCCGCTCTGCCGGGAGAAATTCCCGCTCACCGGCCTCCTCTTCCACCATCTCGCCGAATATCTGCCGCCCGACCGCAAGACGGTGATTGCGCTCTACCGGCTCGACCGGGGGCCCGGCATCCTCTCCGTCCTCGCGGACAGCCCCGCCGCCCGCGCCGGCCTCGCCGCCGGCGACGTGCTTCTGGCGGTCAACGGCGCCCCCTTCCCCAGCGGAGCGGCAATCGCGGCTGAGCGCGACCGCAAGGCTTGGCGGCGGAAGGCGGAAAGCTCAGAGCTGATGCTCGACGCCGCGCTCGCCAAAGGTCCGGCGCGGCTCAAGGTCCTGCGCGAGGGGCGGGAGCTGGAGCTGGTACTCGATTCGCTACCCGCCTGCCTCGGCCGGATCCGCCTCGCGCGCTCGGACCAGGTCAACGCCTTCGCCCAGGGAAAGACGGTGGTGATGACGACGGCAATGCTCGACTTCGTCCGGAACGACGACGAGCTCGCGGTCGTGCTCGGCCACGAGCTCTCCCACGACATCCTCCACCACCCGACGGTGACCGACGACAAGGGCCTTCCGGACGAAGGGCTGCTCCACGCGCTCGGGGTCAAGCCGAGCAGCATGTGGCGCCGCGAGGAGGAAGCGGACCGATTCGGCCTGAGGCTGATGGCCGCGGCCGGGTTCAACCTCGATTCGGCGATCCCCTTCTGGCGCCGCTATCTCGGCAAATACGACTGGTTCCCCCAGATCTTCCGGAGCCACCCCAGCCTGCCGGCCCGCGAACGAATCGCCTCGGAGGAGATCGCGGCGATTCGTTCAGGGGCGTCTGTGCGGGCGGCGGGGCCGTAGTTTCACCCGAAGCACCAAAGCACCAAAGGAACCAAAGAGGCCGCGCCGGTGAAGAGGCCTCGCCTCATTCGGCTCACATTCTTAGAGCGACTTCGTCGCTCGATAATCCAGGCTTCCCTCAGCGGGCACTGCCCTCCTCGCCGCACCGGCACCTTTGGTCTCTTTGGTCCTTTGGTGCTTTGGGTGAAACAGGCCTCCGTGCAGGGCGGCCACGCGAGATTGGCCCCACCGAGCGTCAGATTCGGGTGCGCAGCGACCAGAGTTCGGGGAAGCAGCGCTTGCCGAGCGTGGACTGGAGATAGGCGACTCCGGCGGTGCCGCCGGTGCCGCGTTTGAGGCCGATGACCCGCTCGACCGTCACGACATGCTTGTGGCGCCAGGTGGCGAGGGCGTCGTCGATGTCGACCAGTTTCTCGGCGAGCTGGTAGAGCGGCCACCAGCGTTCCGTGTCGAGATAGACGGTGGCCCAGGCTGCCTCGACTTCGGGCGACGGGACGTAGGGGCGGCTCCAGTCGCGCTCCAGAGCCTCGGCGGGAAGATCGAAGCCGGCGCGGGCCAAGGCAGCGTTCGCCTCATCCCACAGGCTCGGCGCATGCAGCGCCTCGAGCAGCGCCGCATATTCGGCCGAGCCTTCGTCCTGGAATTTGAGGTGCCCGCCGTCCTTGAGGCCCAGCACATATTCGAAGCGGCGGAATTGGGCCGACTGGAAGCCCGAGCTTCCGCCCAGCACTTCCCGGAAGCTGGTGTAATCGCTGGGCGTCATCGTCGCGAGCACGTCCCAGCTCAGAGTCATCACCGCCTGGATGCGGGAGACCCGCGACAGGCTCTTATGGACCTCGACCAGCCGGCCGCCGCGGACCAGGCGCTTGGACAGGTCCAGCTCGATCAGCGCCTGCTTCAGCCACAGCTCCTTGGTCTGGTGGATGATGACGAACAGCATCTCGTCATGCTGGGCGGAGATCGGGTGCTGGGCGCTGAGCAGCTGGCCGAGCGCGAGGTAGCCGCCATAGGTCATCGAGGCGGGGGTGTCGGTCATCCGTGCGCGGCAAAGACGGAGCGGGACGCGCCGAACGCGAACACCTTGAACGGCTGGTTCGGCGCATGGGCGAAGTCCATGCCGGGCGAGCCCATCGGCATTCCGGGGACGGCGAGGCCCTTCACTCCGGCCGGACGGGTGGCGATCAGGCGCCAGATGTCGGCCGGCGGGACATGGCCTTCGATGACATAGCCGCCGATCAGCGCGGTGTGGCAGGAGCGCAGGTCTTCGGGAACGCCGTGCTTGGTCTTGAGCGCGGGCATGTCGTTCGAATCGGTGACCGGGAGCTTGGTGCCGAACGCGGCCTCGACCCGCTGCGCCCAGGCGCTGCAGCAGCCGCAGCCGGGATCGCGCCACATCGCCATCTGGGGCGGAGTGGGCGCTGCTGCGGCGGCGGTGCCAGGCGTGATCGCGACGGCGGCCGCTGCCGCCCCGATGAGGCCGATCGCCTGCCTCCGATCGATGTCTTGCAAAGCCATTCTCCTTAGAGCCGCTCGGCGCTGGAGACGATTTCGGTCGCCCGGAGCGCGGCGATGATGCGCATCAGATGCTGAACGTCATGCACCTCGATGTCGAGGTGGAAGGTGTGGAAGCTGCCGTCGCGGGCGGTCTGCTCCATCGAGACGATGTTGGCGCCGTGACTGCCCATGATCCCGGCCATCGTGGCGAGGGCGCCCGGCTCGTTCCTGATGACGACGCACAGCCGAGCGGTGCCCCCGTCCGATTCGTCGCCCCAGGCGAGATCGACCCAGTCGGCGTCGATTCCGTCGGCAAGGCCGTCGCAGCCGATGGTGTGGACCTCGATCCCTTCCCCCTCCCGGCGAAGGCCGACGATCCGGTCGCCCGGGATCGGATGGCAGCATTCGGCGAGCTGGAAGGCGACTCCCGGCGTCAGGCCCTTGATCGAGATGGCGCGGCGCTGCGGCGGGGGCTTCACGCCGTCGCGGGTGGTGGAGCCGGGCATCAGCGCCTCCATCACCGCGACGTCGGACACGCGCTTCAAGGCGATCGCCTCCATCAGCTCGGCATCCTCGTGGAGGTGGAGTCGGCGAAGCGCCTCGGCCATCGCTTCCCAGCCGAGCGGCGCGGGCAGGCGCTGGACGATCTCGTCGAAGATCTTGCGCCCCAAGGCCACCGTCTCCTCGCGCTCCTTGGATTTGACGAAGCGGCGGATCTTGGCGCGCGCCTTGCCGGTGACGACGAAGGAGAGCCAGGTCGGCTGCGGGTGCTGGGCCTTGGAAACGAGGATCTCGACCTGGTCGCCATTTTCGAGCGGGGTGCGGAGCGGCATCACCCTGCCGTTGATCTTGGCGCCCACGGTCTGGTCGCCGAGATCGGTGTGGACGGCGTAGGCGAAGTCGACCGGGGTCGCGCCCTTGGGGAGCTGGATCAGCTCGCCCTTCGGCGTGAAGGCGAAGATCCGGTCCTGGTACATCGCCATGCGGGT
>Ga0066671_10000415_pt1 | contig 13245 bp, 10 predicted proteins | sample GraSoiAngelo_120_FD_62294 | JGI IMG/M metagenome (GOLD analysis project Ga0066671, IMG submission 62294) | Grasslands soil microbial communities from the Angelo Coastal Reserve, California, USA - 14_0919_09_20cm | ecosystem: Environmental > Terrestrial > Soil > Grasslands | place: USA...
GGATTGTGAGTGGGAAAAGCGCGTCACAAAGGGAGCAGTTCGCGAGGGCAGTTGCCGTTCAGAAATGATGAAGCACCGAGCACCTGGCCTTGCAAAAGGTCTGCGGGTGCTCGGTGCCTGTTAAAAAACGGCCAGCGATTTTAGGGAGCCACTCTCAAGGTGACATTGATTTCATGTATGGTGTTGCCGCCAAACCCAAGCAGCGTCACCGAGTACGTGCCTTGCGGAGTAATCGAGAAGGTGCTGAACGTCAATATACTCTGTCGGTTTGCCGGGTTGGCGCTGAAACCAGCAAAAACTCCAGGCGGTGGATTCAGCACAAACAAGAACACGGGGCTGTTAAAGCCACCTTGCGGAGTAATTGTGATTGTGGTCGCCGTTATCGAGCCTTGTCCCACGGTCAGACTGCTCGGTGAGGCAGAGAGCAGGAAGTCTGGTTGCGAAGGCGGTGGCGCAGGCGCATTCACCGTGAGACTGATAGTCGTTGTATGCGACAAGCTGCCCGATGTTCCGGTAATCGTTATGTTCCCCGTGCCCAGGGTCGCCGTGCTGCTTGCGGATAACGTCAGTGTGCTCGAACCGGTTGCCGGGTTGGGACTGAAGGAAGCGGAGATCCCGCTGGGCCCGGAAGCCGTTAGATTGACGCTGCCGCTGAAGCTGTTTATTGGATTAATGGTGATCGTGCTGCTGCTGCTCGAACCTCCTTGCGTGATCGTCACGCTGCCCGGGGAAGCGGAAAGAGAAAAGTCCGGTTGTGAGGGAGCAGGAGCAGTTGAACTCACTGTCAGGCTGATGGTCGTCGTATGCGTCAAGCTTCCTGACGTGCCTGTCACAGTTACCGTTGTTGTTCCCAGCGTTGCTGTGCCGCTTGCGGACAGCGTCAGCGTGCTCGAACCCGTTGCCGGGTTCGAACTGAAAGAAGCTGTCACCCCGGTCGGCTGACCCGAAGCAGCTAGACTGACGCTGCTATTGAAGCCGTTCAACGCATTAACGGTGATCTTGCTACTCCCGCTCGAGCCTTGCGTAATTGTCAAACTGCTGGGCGAAGCCGACAAGGAGAAATCCGGCTGGCTTGGTGGTGGTGCGCTCGAGCCCGGCCAGTTCTTCACCAGATTGGCCGCGTTGACGGTGCCGATGCCTGTGGCAAAATCCCAACCCACTTTTGTACCGAAGGCCGGCTTAGACGAGCTGTTCGACGTGGAGAGCACGCCTTCAAAACCAGAGGGTAAGTAGCAGTTGCTTGAACCGGTGCAGTTCACGTCCATATCGCCTTGGGTGACGTCATAAAAAATGCAGGAGCTCCCCACGCTGTTCCCATTGGAGGAATTGCAAGAGCTGCTGCCGCTCGAGCCGTATTCACCCGCCGCGAGTTGGTAATAAACAGAATTAGGGTTCCCCTGGCGAGCGCCAGTGCTTTGATTAACCAAGGCCTGAATTCCCGCGAGAATGGGCGCGGCGAAGGAGGTTCCTCCTGCGCCAGACCAGCCGCTTGGGCTGCCTGAACAAAGGGCTCCGCCGTTGGCGAGGTCTGAAAAGCATATGACGTAGTAATGGCTCCAGACGCCGTTAGCTGCGAAGAGCGAAACGTCGGGCAGATCACGCACGCCATCGCTCGGGTTCCCCAGGACAGATTGCCACGAAGGTTTCGCCCATCCCTGGCAACTGCCGCTGACAACGCCGCTGATCGAAGGTGAGCCAGAGGCGCACCCGCTCGGCCCGCCGCCGCCGGCTACCGTGGTTTCAAAGTGCTGTTGTCCGAGAGGGCTGTTGCAAAAACCCCCGGAGCCGTAGGTTGTGGAATAGCCTTCAAAGCTGGAAATCAGTGAACTTGCGCAGGAGTTGTCCCAAGGAATCTCGGGAACGTAGGAACGCGCGGAAGAATAGGTCGAGGAGTTCGTGGAACTCCAATAAGTGCTATTTGTATGCGAATAGGTGTCACCGAAGTCTGTTCCGCCCACAGCCACATCGTAGGGACTGGAAGCCAGCGCATTGGCCCCGATTCCGTGCGTTGCGGCCGAGGCACCGTTGTCGCACGAGGAGGCTCCGCTATCCCCCGCCGCAACAAAGACAGAGACACCCTCGCTGGCGGCCTGCTGGTAAGCGGAATTGAATGCCGCGTTCGAAGAGGAGCCGTCTTCCGCTTCGCACGCGCTGTAGCTCACACTCATGATGGCCGGCGGCTGGCTGCTCGCGTTGATGAGGTTTTCAATGGCAATCAAACCGCCGAAAGTCGTCGCGGTGTCTGCGCAAGTTGCCATCTCAATGGCGGCGTTCGGCGCGGCGGCGGTGGCCCACTCCGCGTCCAAGATCGCTTCGGCTTCGTTTGAGCCGACCAAGCCAGGAGCGAGGCAGTTGCTTCCGGGGTGCACTGTCGTGAGAGAGCCCGACGAGAAAGACGAAAGGCCAAACGTCGATCGGAAAGTTTTCCAGTCCGACGTCGTATAAAGATCTGTGTCTTCAATGAGCGCGATGGTTTGCCCCTTTCCGGTCACGCCCGAAGTGAAAAGGGGATTCAGGTTGTAAATAGTGGCCAAATCCCCCGGCACCATCCCGTATTCCGTGCCGCCCGATGAGCCGGCGAAAGTGTACGACGCGCTCGGCATGCGCATCTTGTGGGCCCCGTGCGGCCGGAAATTATGGAGCGAGACGATGCCCAGGACGACCGGCGCGAGTGCTGCCGGAATCTGCGGCTCGCTCATATTGGCGACGTGGCGCGTTCCTTTTACCTCAAGGTTATGAATCTCGGTGTGAAAAGCGGCGCGCACCTGCGAGGCGGTTCCGGAAAAGTCAATCAGCATGTTGCTCGGATAGATCGCGTTGATATTGAATCCGTAAGACCCGAGCCAGCGCGTTAGGGCGTCGATATCCTGCTGAGCGACGCCGAATCTTTGACCGAACTGTTGCGCGGTGATCCATTTATGAAAATTCGGCGATTTTGGATCATAAAGATCCTCAATGAATTGCTGGAGTTCTTTTTCCAGTTCGGGCGGGCGCTGCAACTGCAACAGCATATGTTCCATCGCAAAATTTTCCGAGACTGCGCCTCGATCATTGACAGTGTTTACCTCCGGCCGCACATTACCGCGAAGCGTCACTAACTTTGCTTCCTCTATGTTCTTTGTGACTAGGACGCGGGGGGATCTGGATTGCGCGCTCTCAGTGCGTGCGAACTGGGAGCTGCATGCCAGTGCCAGAATGCCTCCTAGGACACACGCCAGTCTGGGCTTTACATGCATAAATTGGTGTCTCCTTGAACGAGATACCAGCGAGGTGCGCTGGCTGCAGGACCGGGGACAAACTAGGCCGTGGTGGAAGGAGTCCTCTTAGCGCGGCGAAACGCGGCAAGTATGGACACACGATCCCCCCATGGCCGAGACCCAGGGCAAGGGCTGGTGCATTGAGCAAGCTAACCAAGTTGATGAAAGAATAAGGAAGCACCCCAGTTGCAAGCATTTAAATAACCCGAACCAAAAGGGAAGTCAACGCGCAAAGCAGGAAGTTTGTTGTAAAATTTATCTGACAAGCTGTCAGAAAAGGCCTACACGATTTCCACGCAGAAAAGGTCTTGGTCCAAGAAGCATACGATTAATTAATTGAGAATTAGGGTAGGGAGCACGCGGAGCTGGCGCCAACGCTCATAATTCAAAAGTTGCGGAGGAGAGACGCAATAGTGGGATCGACAAAAATAAACCAGCCGCTGAATCAGCCGGTTGTCGCGCGCCAGGCTCGCAACACCTCGGCAACGGTCCAGGCCTGAGCCATGCATCCTCGGGGCGCAAAGGGAGGGTCCCCATCGAAGATTTCGCCGAGCGTCCCGAGACCATAGGAAGTAATTTGCCCCCCTAACGGCTCGAGGAAACTCTGGGCCGCTTTGCGGTCTCCGTAAACCCGCAAGTGCGCCAGCACAAAAGGTCCCAGCAACCACCCCCAAACGGTTCCCTGGTGGTAGGCTCCATCGCGCCCGCTAGGATCGCCGCCGTAATGTCCCTGGTATCCGGGCTCCTCCTGAGCGAGGCTGCGAAGGCCGTGCGACGTGAGCAAGTGGCGCGCGCAAACGTCCACGACGGCCTTTTGCTGCTCCGGAAAAAGAGGACTCTCCGGCAGCGAAACCGCAAAAATCTGATTGGGACGAAGGGAATCATCGTTGCCGACGCGCGGATCGTCAATCACGTCGAAGCAGCAGTTCGTGCGCGAGTTCCAGAATTTGGAGAAACTCTGCTTGACCGTGTCGGCCATTTTTTGGAACGGTTCGGCGGATTTGCCGGCTACGGATGCAAGCCTGGCCATCGTTCCGAGAGCGTTGTACCAAAGCGCATTAACTTCGATGGGCTTGCCGATGCGCGGCGTGACCACCCAATTGCCGACCTTCGCATCCATCCAGGTCAGCTGCACGCCGTCCTCGCCGGCATAGAGAAGACCGTCGGAGTCATCCACATGGATGTGGTACCGCGTACCGTTGCGATGCGCGTTGATGATTTCCGCTAGGACCGGGTACAAGCTCGATACCCCTTCCGTGTCGTTGGTGGACGCGAAGTATTGCCGGACCGCCTCGAAATACCACAGCGCTGCGTCTACCGCGTTGTATTCCGGTTTACCGCCCGAGTCTGGAAAATTGTTGGGCAACATCCCGCCGTCCACGTAACGCGCAAACGCGAAGAGAATTTTTCTGGCGATTTCGGGGCGACCGGTCGTCAGCGTGAGGCCGGGAAGCGCAATCATCGTGTCGCGTCCCCACTCACCAAACCAGTGATAGCCCGCGATAATGGACCTTCGGTCTGGTTCTTCGGGCAGGCTTCGTTTCACGATAAATTGGTCGGCCGCAAGAATAAGCTGGCGAATCCAGGAAGGCGCGGTAGATGCCGCAGCGTCTGTTTCCAACCATCGCGAGTACAGTTTGCTTTCGTATTCGATGTGATCCGCGCGGCTCTTGGCTGCGTCTAGCTCTGATTGCGGGTTGGTCGTGAAAGCAAATGACACGCTCTTGCCGACAGCGAGTTCGAGGCTTGCCGTCGCCGCTAGCAGATGATCCTCATGATCGTCGAGGCCGCGGTACTTCTCCAGGAGCATAAAGCAGTCGCGGTACCACTCATGCTTGGGTTCGAATCTCGCATCCTCGGTTAGGAGGTAGAAAGGGGTCGCTCCGTCAAACGCGGTAACTTTTATTCCGTGCTCGACAGGTGCAATCCGCATGCGCCAATCTCCAGCATGCGTGCTCGAATGAAAGTCGCGGTAGTTGACAAGTGCCTTGAGCGCGAGGCGAACAGGTCCCCTTCCTCGGACCAACGAGTATTGGACGTAAGTGGTGTTCTCGCCCCGTCGCATCCAGATGCGCTTTTCGAGAAGCGCGTCGGCAAACGCAAACCGCCAGACAGGAGTCGTGCCTTCCAAGCGAAAACCCTCGATGTTGAAATAGCCTTTCGGCTCGACCGCGCCATTGGCCCAACGATTTGTCGCGAGCGCGTAATCCTTGCCGTCGTAGCTCGCGTCTTCTTCCAACTTGGCGACCAACTGCGTTCGAGCGACCGGTGGATGGAGGGCGGCGACCAAAAGGCCATGATAACGACGGGTCAAGTTCCCGCTTATTGTCCCGGAAGCATACCCACCGATTCCATTCGTGACCAGCCACTCACGCTGTTCGGCAATTTCCAGAGAGCTGCAAATCTCCCTGCCAAATTCAATAGCGGTCAGGCGCGCAGCTACGGGCGCGCTTTGTTTCGTCAACGAGTCTGCCGTTCTCCGTGTTGTCGCCATTTTGAGCTCTCTTCGAATTGTAAATCTCCACGCTGAATCTGGCCTTTGGTTAACTGCCTTTCTGCTTCCATGCTTCCCCCAGGGCGGTCCGGCAGCTTTGAACAGTTGACTTTCACAAAGCGAGAAATCTTAGGTAACTAATTGAGAGTAAGATGCTTATACGAAGACTTCACACTATATACTTGAGTTTGCACAGCACGAGTAACTTGTATAGGCACGCCATCATTTACTTGCATTTGCACAACACAATTGACTTGTAGTCAACCAGCATGATATACTTGTGTTTAATAATCGCCACAAGAAGCTTGGTAACGACCTGGCGTAAGGATGGAGGAGAGCTCCGTGCCCTTGCCCAACGAAAAGCTGGCGGAATCCTTAGACGTCCTCAAGGCACTCCAGGAAGGCCATCGCCGCGTGTTCCGGTCCGACGACCTGAGCCGGGTTCACCGCGAACGCCTGGTCGAGAACGGCTTCTTGCAGGAAGTCATGAAAGGTTGGCTGATCTCTTCAAGCCCCGATACACAAGCGGGCGAGAGCACCCCTTGGCACGCATCGTTCTGGGAATTCTGCGCACGCTACTGCGATGAGCGCTTCGGCGATCAATGGCACCTATCGCCGGAGCAGTCCCTTTTTTTGCACGGCGAGAGAACGGTGATCCCAGATCAGTTGGTGGTGCACAGTCCGAAAGCGACGAATAACGATATCCAGCTTTTGTTCGGCACGACCCTCTACGATCTGAAAGTTGCGGAGATGCCCCCGCCTGCGGCTCTCACGGTGAGGGACGGATTGCGTCTGTTTACGGCGGCGGCGGCCTTGGTACGTGTGCCGGAATCATTTTTTCAGCTGTATCCCCTCGAGGCGCAGGTGGTGATGGCGAGCCTCGCTGACGCCTCCGACCTGCTTCGGCTCCTCTTGAACGGTGGTCATTCCGCGAAAGCCGGTTATCTGGCCAAAGCCTTCCGCCAAACCGGGCGACCTGAACTCGCTGACGAGATCCTCCGCGCGATGAAGGGCGCCGGATACGATGTGCGGGAGAGCAGTCCATTTGAAGCGGGACAAATCTTCCGCAAGCCGCAGCGAGCCGCTCCGATCATGAGCCGCGTCGAAATGCTTTGGGAATCGATGCGTGGTAAGGTCCTCGCGGCGTTCCCGAAGCCGCCGGGGCTTCCGACAGACAGGGAAGCCTATCTTCGCTGCGTCGACGAAATCTATCGCACTGATGCCTACCACTCGTTGTCCATTGAAGGCTATTCCGTCACGCCTTCCCTGGTTGAGAGAGTGCGGCAGGGCGGTTGGGACCCCGAGCATGACGCGGGCGATCGCAGAAACCGCGACGCGCTCGCGGCGCGGGGATACTGGCAAGCGTTTCAGCTGGTGAAAAAAGAAGTAGAGAAAGTGATCGCCGGGGAGAACCCCGCCACGCTCGCCCGCGCTGCGCACAACGACTGGTATCGCGAATTGTTCCAGCCCTGCGTTACCGCCGGTTTGCTTGAACCGGGGGCTTTGGCCGGCTACAGGAATTTGCCTGTATATTTGCGCGGATCGCGCTACGTTCCGCCGAGGTGGGAAGCGGTGCGCGAAGCTATGCCAGCGTTCTTCGATGTTCTGGAAAAGGAACCCGAGCCCTCGGTGCGGGCGGTGCTAGGACACTGGCTTCTCGGTTATATCCACCCGTACCCGGATGGCAACGGACGCATGGCGCGCTTCCTGATGAATGTCATGCTCGCTTCGGGTGGCTACCCTTGGACCGTGATTCGGATCGTGGATCGCAAGTCCTATCTAAGCGCCCTGGACCGCGCCAGTATCGAGATGGACATCCATCCGTTCACGATCTTTATCGTACGCCGCGTGCAATGGCGCCTGGAACCGCACGACCTGACATTCCCAGCGCCCATGGAGAGCCTCGTTCTCGGGCGCGACATGGTCCTTTTCTACGGGCAAGATGGCGACGCGGTCGTGCGGTGCGCCATCACCGGGGAAACCCTGGACGTTCACTTCCAGGGAGACGGCAAGGACAAACTCAAGGTGTTCCGAGCGAACCGCCAGCCGATCGAGCAGGAGATACGGCGGAGGTATCTCGCTGGCGACACAGAACTGGATGGGTCAATTCTCATTCGCGCGGGCGATTTACCCTGATGACCTGAGGCAGGTAGTTTCGACCAACGAGGCTGTTCTCTTGCGCCCCTGTTGTCGAGGGCTGGGCGTTGCGATAATCAGCGGTGATTTATCAGCGCGTGGCCGCCAATTGAGGTACCCGGGAAAGCTTTTGGAATTCTTCATCACTTAATTGCAAGGATGCAGCGGCAACGTTCTCTTCGAGATGTTTGACCGACGAGGTTCCGGGAATGGGCAGCATAACGCGAGATCGTTTCAAGAGCCAGGCAATTGCTACCTGATGCGGGGTGGCTCGATGTTCTCGCGCAATCTGATCAAGTGCCTGACCAGCAACTCGGCCGGCTCCTAGCGGGAACCAAGGGATGAAGGCGATACCGTTGCGCTCACAATAATCCACAACATAATCCCACTCGCGATCGGCAAAGCTATAGCGGTTCTGTACCGAAACGATGGGCACGATCCGGCGCGCTCGCTCGATGTGTTCCTGGGTCGCGTTCGACAAGCCGATGAGCCGAATTTTCCCTTCATCTTTGAGTTGCGATAACGTTCCCACGGAATCCTCGAGAGATACCACTGGATCGGGATGATGTAACTGATAAAGGTCGATACGTTCGACTCGCAGCCTTCTTAGACTGCCCTCGACCGCCTTTCGCAGATGTGCTGGAGTCGCGTCGTGAGTCCATTGGTTCGGGCCTGGACGATTCCAGCCTCCCTTAGTTGCAATCACAAGACCGCTGGGATAAGGGGATAATGCCTCCGCAATAAGCTCCTCACTCACGTTAGGTCCGTAGGAATCCGCAGTGTCAATGAAATTCACGCCGAGTTCCATCGCTCTGCGTAGAACCGCTATTGCCTCCGTTCGATTTTTCGGAGGGCCCCAGATACCTTCTCCCGTGAGGCGCATGGCCCCGAAGCCCAGACGATGCACAGAGGCTTCTCGGCCGAGTGGAACACTCCCGGCCAAACTTGCGGATACTTGTTTTGCGTTCATGATCTCCTCCAAAACTCTCATTCATTTCCGATGCGGCAAATCATGTGTTTGGTACGGGGTAGGCTACAACGCAAAGCCGTTGCGCCAAGAAGGTATCTTCTTGCCTAATGAGCGAGAGGCGCGCAAGCTCGCTGTCGCCATCGATGTCCAGGACGCCCTTGGTGCGCCGCACCAAGGCCCGTTCCAATCGTCTTGGCGAGTGGCGCCGCGAGACGCGGCATGGACGCTTTAGATTGTTTTGTGGTGGGAATGACCGGGCAATCAGCTGGTGCCAGGTGAGGGGGGCGACTGCCGCTCCCGAAATGCCGGACCGAAGCGTCGACGTACATGTGCATTTCGATGAAAGCAATTCCCGTTTCCTTGACCAACTGCTGAAGCTTTCCCTACAGGCTGAATCTCACGGCGTGTGTGCTCACGCCCTTTTGCTAACAGGAAGTGGTCCTCGACGCGGCGAAACAGCATCCAACGCAAATCATCCCCTTCGGCTCCGTGGACCTACACGATGGCTACGCATGCCTATCGGACGGGGAAAAGAATCTGCTGGGATCCTAACGCCGAGGCGATCCTCGACGAAGCCCCAAAATAGCACCTCGCCGGGGAACGACCGATATATAATCCATCCGATGAAAACGGTCTGATGAGAATGAGGGTGCGGCATTCGACAAACTGCGTGTTGGATGGTGCGCGGCTGGCATGCGTTCTGACTGCGGTGGGCCTACTAGCTTGGCCTGTGCGCGCACAGAATCAACCTGTGCGCATCATCGCTTTCGGTGCGCATCCCGATGATTGCGACCTTGGTGCTGGCGGCCTTGCCGCCAAATATGCCGCGCACGGCGATAAGGTGAAATTCGTGTCGGTAACCAACGGCGACGCGGGACATCAGTCGATGGGCGGAGAAGAGCTTGCCAGGCGGCGAAAAGCGGAAGCGCAAGAAGCCGGACGTCGCATCGGGATCGAATACGAAGTCCTCGATAATCACGACGGCATGCTCTTGCCGACTCTAGAAGTCCGCGAGCAGATTATTCGCGAAATTCGCCAGTGGAAGGCGGATATTGTCATTGCGCCGCGACCGAATGACTATCATCCAGATCATCGTTACACGGGGGTGCTGGTCCAGGACGCGTCTTACATGGTGATCGTGCCGGATTTGGTCACGGATACCCCGCCTCTCAAGCGAAACCCGGTTTTCCTCTACTACAGCGACAGGTTCACGCGCCCGCAGCCCTTTCACGCGGACATCGCGGTATCGATCGACGATGTGTTCGAGAAAAAGATGAACATGCTGGACGCACACGTGTCGCAGTTCTACGAGTGGCTGCCGTGGACCGAAGGACAGTTGGAGCAGGTTCCCAAAGATCCAGCGGAGCGGAAGAAATGGCTTGCGGCAGGGCCGCTGGCAACGAGGAAACTGCAACCTGAGTGGAGAGAAGCGCTGGAGAAGCGCTATGGAGCCCAAGCGGCGCGCGTTCAGCATGCTGAAGCTTTTGAGATCACCGAGTACGGACATCAGCCGAGCGAGGAAGAGATTCGCAAACTCTTCCCATTTTTCCCGGACCGGTAGAAACACCTTGGGCTTGATTTCCTTCCCCGATGGCGCCGGGAAAGCCCTAAAACCCAAAGCCATTCGGGGGGCGGAGGCTCTGGCGTGAATATGAATAGATGTGGTGGCATTTTCGTAGCCGTGTTATTTCTCGCGATTGGCGCAGGAGCCCAAGCTCCTAGGGAAGACGGCTGGGTGCCTCTCTTTAATGGAAAAGACCTAGCTGGTTGGAAGAAGAACGGCGACGAGAAGTGGATTGTCGACCAGGGGACGATCCTCTGCGAAAGCACAGCGAACAAATACGGATACCTGACCACGGAGAACACCTATCGTGATTTTACTCTGCGCCTCAAGTTCAAGGGTGAGGCCGCGGGCAACAGTGGGGTCTTTTTTCACTCCAGGATTCTCGGTATTGATCCGCAGCATGGGCCGGATATTGAAGGGATGCAGGTGGAGGTTGACCCCAACGTAGGCAAGCATACAGGTGGCTTGTACGAAAGCGGCGGTCGCGGTTGGGTGGCGATGCCGAGGGCGGAAGGCGAGCAGGCTTTGAAGCCTGGCGATTGGAATGACCTGGAAGTGTCAGTGCGCGGCACACACATGGTTACACAGCTCAACGGAACAAAGATTGTGGACTTCACGGACACATCGCCCAAATTCACAGACGGAGTAATCGGTTTGCAGATTCATACCGGAGGCGGCGTGAAAATGCGTTGGAAGGACATTTACCTGAAGCAGGAATAAGAAGCAGCACACTGCTGATACGAAGCTCATCATGGGAATTAGATCATTGGCTTAGCTTAGAGTGTCACCCGGGGCGGGTTACCATGAATAAACAGAATCGTCGCAAGTTTTTGCAAACTTCGGCTGCGGCAGCTTTGGCCGCGCCTTTCGGCAGAGCGGTTGAGGCCAAAAACGATTTGGTTGTTGCCGACGCCCCACGAATAGAGTCCCTTGGCCCTGCTCAAAGCGCGCCAAATGTAACCGCCAACGAAGGGAAAAAGCCGCTGCGCCTCGGTTTGATTATCGGCATCGGTAAAGATCCCGATGCCGCCATGGCCAAGGTCCGCGACCTTGGCTTACCCACAAGCCAGATATTTGTGGAGGAGTTTGAGATGGATCTCGCGGGGCGACTGCGTCAGGCGCTTGAAAAGCATCAAATTGAGCCTACCTCGCTGGTCGTCGGAGGACCGGGAAAAGAAGTTTGGGACTTTTACGGGGGTCCGCTTACGATTGGCTTGGTTCCGCGCGAGACACGCGCTGCGCGAATCGCCCACATCAAAAAGGCTTCGGATTTCGCCAAGCAATGCGGCATCGAAGCCGTTCAGACGCACTGCGGCTTCATACCCGAAAATCCCAACGACCCGCTCTACAAGGAAACTGTCGCAGCGGCGCGTGAGGTCGTCGCGTACTGCAGGAACAACGGCCAGAACTTCCGCTACGAGACCGGCCAGGAGACGCCCATCACCTTAGTACGCGCCATGCAGGATGTTGGCCTGGACAATCAAGGAGTCAACTTTGATCTGGCGAATCTGATACTTTATGGCAAGGCCAATCCCGTGGATGCTATTGGACTCCTCGGTCCGTACATTCAGGGAATCCACGCCAAGGACGGCTTGTGGCCGACAAACCCGAGAGAACTTGGCAAAGAAGTTCCCATCGGCAAGGGCAAAGTGGATTTCCCGCGAATTATTGAAAGACTGAAGCAGCTGGACTATCGCGGCGCGGTCACCATTGAGCGGGAGATTTCCGGACCGCAACAAGTGGCGGACGTTCGCGAAGCAAAGACATTTTTGGAAAAACTGATCGGATAGTTCTCAATAAGCTGCCCTGAGGTGGGTCCCATGCGTCATTCATCCCGTCGCGAGTTTTTGAAATCTTCGGTTGCAGCGGTCTGCGCAGCAGGTCTCAGCGGCCAAGCTCTGGCTGACCCGCCGGTGGCCAAGGTGCTCTCTGAGACTCGATTACTTCCCCCAACGCTTTCCCTAAAGAAGGGCGTTTGGTTTGGAATGCTGCCGGCGAAGCTGAGCATCGCAGATCGCTTCAGAATGGCTCGCGACGTCGGCTTCGAGGTCGCCCAAGTGCCGACCGAGCCGGACCAGCGCAAGACCGAAGAATTCAAGAAAGCCGCCGAAGCTGCGGGTATCCGCATCGAGTCGGTGATGAACATGGACCATTGGAAGTATCCCCTGTCGTCGAGCGACCCTGCGGTCGTGGAGAAGAGCCTGGCGGGAATGCGCACCTCTTTGCATAACGCCAAATTCTGGGGGGCAGATGCCGTGTTGCTTGTTCCCGCGGTAGTGAATCCGCAAACGTCCTACCGTGAGGCCTGGACGCGTTCGCAAAAGGAAATCCGCAAACTGATTCCGCTCGCGGAAGAATTGAAAGTGATTATCGCCATCGAAGAAGTGTGGAACAAATTCCTCCTGAGCCCGCTGGAGATGGTCAACTACATCAGTGAATTTCAGAGTCCTTGGGTTAAAGCCTGGTTCGACGTGGGAAACGTGTTGCTTTACGGTTATCCGCAGGACTGGATTCACACTCTCGGAAGCAGCATCGTCAAGGTTCACGTCAAGGACTTCAAGCGCAAGGAGGATGGTTACGCCTGGGTGAACCTCGGTGATGGCGACGTGGATTGGCCGGCAGTACGGCAAGCGTTTGCGGATATAGGTTATTCTGGCAGTGCCGTCACCGAACTTGAGGGAGGCGACGAAGCCTATCTCCGTGACGTGGTCAGACGCTTCGATCGGTTCGTCCTCGGCCGCAGCTGAGTCCATGAAAAGTTCCTTCTGATCTTCGGACAAGTGGTCGAAGAGAAGAAGTTGGCTCGCAGGGCTAGCTAAGCTAG
>Ga0066671_10000421_pt1 | contig 13164 bp, 12 predicted proteins | sample GraSoiAngelo_120_FD_62294 | JGI IMG/M metagenome (GOLD analysis project Ga0066671, IMG submission 62294) | Grasslands soil microbial communities from the Angelo Coastal Reserve, California, USA - 14_0919_09_20cm | ecosystem: Environmental > Terrestrial > Soil > Grasslands | place: USA...
CCGGCAGGATCATGATGTAGACCTCGGGGTGCCCGAAGAACCAGAAGAGGTGCTGCCAGAGCAGTGGGTCGCCTCCCTGCGCCACGTCGAAGAAGCCGGTGCTGAAGTGGCGATCGAAGAGCAGCATCGTCACCGCGGCGGCGATCGACGGCAGCGCCAGGACGAGCAGGTAGCTGTAGATCAGGATCGCCCAGATGAACAGCGGCATGCGCGCCCACCCCATGCCCTTGGCGCGCATGTTGTGGATCGTCGCGATGAAGTTGATCGCGCCGAGGATCGACGACAGGCCGGTGAGGTGGATCAGGAAGATCCAGGCGTCGACGCCGTTCGACGGGTTGAAGGCCGTGTCCGAGAGCGGCGTGTAGAAGGTCCAGCCGGCGTTCGGAGGCGTGAAGAACACCGACACGTAGAAGACGATCCCGCCGAAGAGCAGCAGCCAGAACGACAGCGCGTTGAGCCGCGGGAACGCCATGTCCCGTGCCCCGATCATCAGCGGCACCATGTAGTTGCCGAAGCCCGCCAGCACCGGGACGACGAACAGGAAGATCATCGTCGTGCCGTGCATCGTCACGAGCGCGTTGTAGGTCTGCGGGTTGATCAGGGTGTTCTGCGACTCCGAGAGCTGGAGCCGCATCATCAGCGCCTCGACGCCGCCGAGCATGAAGAACAGGAACGTCGAGTAGAGGTAGAGCAGCCCGATCCTCTTGTGGTCGGTGGTGGAGAGCCAGGAGAGCCAGCCGGTGGGCCGGTCCTTGATGCCCCGGATCGTCACCTCGGGCCGTGGGCCGGGGACAGCCCGCGGGCGCGTCAGCGGCGCGTCTCCTACGAAGTCGTGAGTGGTCACTGCCCCTCGCCCGCCTTACGTTGCGCAGCCAGCGCCGTCTGCGATTGCAGGATCTCCCGGCGCTGCGCGCTCAACCAGGCACTGAACTTGTCAGGCGACACCGCGTGCACCTGGGCGAGCATGTCGGCGTGGTTGTTGCCGCACAGCTCGGCGCACTGCCCTTTGTAGACGCCCGGCTTCGAGATCTTGAACCAGGTGTAGTTGTTGTGCCCCGGGATGGCGTCGGCCTTGCCGCCGAGCTTGGGGATCCACCACGAGTGGGCCACGTCGGACGAGTTGATCTGAAGCACGACGGTGGTGTTCGTGGGCACGACCATCGACTCGTACGCGAACACCGGCCTTCCCTCCGTGAGCCGCGGATGAGCGTCGACGTAGTCGAAGCGCCAGATGTACTGCTGACCCACCACGTTGATGTGCAGCGCCTTGCCGTTCGGCGGCTTGGGCTCGGTGAGCGAGGCCAACTGGTCGCCCGCAAGCTGCTGCAGGCCGGTCGAGCCGGAGTTCGGCGGGTTCTTGATCTTCGGCAGGTAGATGAACGTGATCGCCGCGATCACGGCCACGACCGCCGCGGCACCGATCGTCCAGCCCACCTCGAGCGGCGTGTTGCCGTGCACCAGCGCGGGCTCGGGGCCGCCGCGCCTGCGGCGGAACTTGACGATCGAGAAGATGAGCAGGCCCTCGACCAGGACGAAGATGACCGCTCCGATGGCGAGGACGATCTTGTAGAGCGTGTCGATGTCATTCGCGTTCGGCGATCCGCCCGATTCGGGGGTGAGCCAGTCGGCCGAAGCGATCGGCGCGAGGGCAAGCAGGAGCACCACGGCCCCCGCCACCCCAAGAAGGAATGCTCTACGGCGAGGCAAGGCGCGGGAATCATAACGGCGGAGGGGTGTGGGAAAGCCGCCGCTTAGCTAGTGGCAAAAGGCGCTTTACGCGCCCGTGAACTTGGCTTCGCGCTTCTCCACGAATGCGAGGGCGCCTTCCATGAAGTCGGCCGTTCGCCCGAGCTCGTGCTGCAGCTCGGACTCGAGCTCGAGCTGCTCCTGCATGTTCGGGAACAGCATGTTGTTGAGCGCCTTCTTCGAGCTCGCGTAGGAGCGTGTGGGACCGGACGCCATGCGGTCCACCAGAGCGGTCGCCTCGTCGATGAGCTTGTCGTCGGGGTGGACCTGGTTTATCAGGCCCCAATCGAGCGCGGTCCGCGCGGGCACGCGCTCGCCGAGCAGCGCCATCTGGAACGCGCGCGCCTTTCCCACGGCAGCGGGGACGAGGGCCGTGGAACCGCCGTCCGGCATCAGACCGATGTTCACGAACGCCAGCCCGAAGTAGGCGGACTCGGCGGCGAGCACGAGGTCGCAAGCGAACGCGAGGGAGGCGCCGATCCCCACGGCCGGTCCGTTCACGGCAGCCACGATCGGCTTCGGCAACTCGCGCACGGCGGTGATCACCGGGTGGTAGATCTCGTCGAGCTCCTTCCGCAGGTTCGGGCGGCCGTCATCGGGATGGGGCTCGAAGCCGGATTTGAGGTCGGCTCCCGACGAGAAGCCCCGCCCCGCTCCGGTGACCAACACGGCGCGCACCGATGCGTCGGCAGCCTCGCCCTCCAGCACCTGCCTGAGCTCGTGACCGAACTCGGTGGTCCAGGAATTCAGGCTGTCCGGCCGGTTGAGGGTGAGCCGGCCACTGCCGCCCGACTGCTCCCAGATCAGGGTCTCGTAGCTCATCCGCGCTCCTGTTCGAAAGGTGGCATGAGTTCGCAAATATCCTCGATCCGATGCTGATCGAGTCGCTCGACTGGCTGGGGCATTCCGGATTCCGCCTGCGCGCGGGCCGCTCGATCGTCTACATCGATCCCTACCGAGTGTCGTCCGACGCGCCCAAGGCGGACCTGATCCTCGTCACGCACGGCCACTACGACCACTTCTCTCCACAGGACCTGGAACTGCTCTCGCACAAGGGCACGTGGCTCGTGGCGCCGGCGGCGGTGGCGGAGCGCGTGTCGGGCAACGTGCTGTCGATCGCGCCTGGCGAGATGCTCGAGGACGAGCTGGTGCGCGGCGTCGCGGTGGCCGCCGTGGCCGCCTACAACACCTCGAAGCGCGACGCCGAGGGCAACGTCTTCCACCCGCCGGGCGCCGGCTTCGTGGGCTACGACCTGAACGTCCGCGGCGAGCGCCTCTACCACGCGGGAGACACGGACGTGATCCCCGAGATGGACGCCGTGGCCGGCGTGGACGTCGCGCTCCTGCCGGTGAGCGGCACCTACGTGATGACCCCCGGCGAGGCCGCCGAGGCGGCGCGCCGCATCGCCCCACGCGTGGCCGTGCCGATGCACTGGGGCGAGCTCATAGGCACGCGCGAGGACGCCGAGGCGTTCGCGGAGGCGGCGCCGGGCGAGGTCAGGATCCTGGAAAAGGTGGCCTGACTTCGACGCTCTTCACGTTGTTCACGCTATGCGTGAAGAACGTAAAGCGCGCGAGGGCAGGTGGGCCGCCCCGGGGCCGACCACGCGTGCGATCTTTACCACCGTATAGGTGGGAAAGATGGATCGCGCGGGTAATCGTGAAGCGCCTGTGATCCACCTTGTCCTTGTGTGGCAAGGACAAAGTGGATCACGCGAGTGAACCGCCCCCGCCGGGGCCGCTCCTCATTGCTGCAGTTTGCGAAGGATCGCGCCCGCGCCCTAAGCCGCCGCGTCCGTCCGCCCCGACGAGTTCTCACCCCGGGCCACCTCGAACCACACCGTGGTGCCTTCGTCCTGCACCACTCCCCAGCGGTCGGCGAGCTGGTCGATCAGGAAGAGACCCCAGCCGGAAACTTCGTCCTCGTCGGGGCGGCTCGCGTCGGGCTCGAAGCCCGGGCCCTGGTCCTTCACCTCGATGCGCACGGTCTCGGGGCGCACGGCGATCTTCAGCCCGATCGAGTCCTCCGGCCCCACGCCGGCGTGCTGCACGCTGTTTTTCACCGCCTCGGTCACGAGCAGGCGAAGGTCCTGGGCGAGCACGGGGTCGAGCTCCGTGTCGAGGTTGTCGAGCGCGAGCCGCGCGGCGGTAGCCGCGTACGGTCCCCCTGCAAGCTCAAAGTCGCGCTCAGTCGCGCCCAACAGGAAACCTCCCCCGCCCATACTCACGTCTCGCGGCGTATCCGGGCATGGAACGCGGGAAACATACCGGTGCGGGCGGTTGCGCGGCCCGGTGGGGATCCGCCGAGCCGCCTATACTGCCCGCGCCTTGCGGACATCTCGCGCCCTACGCACCGTCGCCTTGGGCGCTGTGGCGGTCGGAGTGGCGGCTCCGCTGGTCCGGCGCCGGCTGCGGCTCAAGCCGGCGCTCGTCTCGGCGCTCAGCTGGCAGGCGCCCATCGCACTGGCACTCGCGCGCCCGCGGTCCGGCCTGCGCGACGCCGGCATCTACGCCCTCCAGATGTGGGCCTACATCGCCCACTACGAGATGCCGAACGACGATCCGGACCGGCTGCTCGCGCGCGTACGCGTGGATTATCCGATCAGAGGCGACACGATCCTCGGCCTCGGCGAGACACCCACGGTGCGTCTCCAGCGTGCGCTCGGCCGTCCCGGTGAGGTGCGCCGGCACGACCTCGTGCTCGCCTGGGTCCACTGGAGCTGGTTCATCGTGCCGCACGGCAGCTCCGCATACATCCTGCTGCGCCATCGCTGGCATTTCCCGAGGGCCGCGTGCATGATGGCCGGGGTGTTCGACGTCGGGCTCTTGGGCTACTGGCTCCTGCCCACGGCGCCGCCCTGGTGGGCGGGCAAGATCGGCCGGATGCCGCCGGTCCGCCGCATCATGGTGGAGGCGGGCGAGCACTTCTGGGGACGCCTCTGGCGTCCGCTCTACGATTTTCTAGGCGGAAACCCCTTTGCTGCGATGCCCTCTCTCCACTTCGCTACATCTGTGATGGCGGCGCACGTGCTCACCGACGTGGGGCACGTCGAGGGTGCCCTTGGCTGGACCTACGCCGTGTCTCTTGGGTTCGCGCTCGTGTACCTCGGGGAGCACTACGTGGTGGATCTGATCGCAGGCCTGGCGCTGGCAGAGGGCGTGCGAGCCCTCGGCCCATCCGCCGCCCGTGTGCTGGCCCCGGCGGCCCGCGCGATCCAGCGACTCGAGCCGGGCGCCGCCTGATGGCTGATCCGCAGCGGGCCCACCCTCTCAGCGACGACTCCGTGCCGCCCGAAATGGAGCCCACGGTGGAAATCGAGCAGGCCGGCACGCGGCTGCTCGGGGACCGCCGGCGAATGTTCACCGTGCTCGCGGCCTTCGTGCTGCTCATCGTCGGGGTGTACGTGCTCATCCCGAAGATCAGCGGCGTCAAGGGCTCGCTCACCAAGCTCGCCGACCCGAACTGGGCCTGGGTGGCCGTTGCGGTGGGGTTCAACGGGTTCTCGTTCCTGGCATACGCGGCGCTCTTCCGCGGCATCCTTGGCGGCCGCGACGACCAGGACTTGGTCTACAAGCGGCTCGACTTCCGCGCCTCGTTCAAGATCACGATGGCTGGGCTCGCCGCCACCACGCTGTTCTCCGCCGCCGGGGCGGGTGGCGTGGCGCTCACCTACTGGGCGCTGCGCAAGGCGGGGATGGAGCGGCGCCGCGCCGCCTGCCGGATGGTGGCCTTCCTGGTGCTGCTCTACATGGTGTACGCCGGGGCGCTGATTGTCTTCGGAGTGCTGCTGCGCACCGGCGTGTTCAACGGCGAGGCCCCGCTCGGCGGGACGGTCGTCCCCGCGGGGCTGGCGGCGATCGCCGTCCTCGTCACGTGTCTCATCGCCCTCATCCCCGGCGATCTCGAGCGGCGAATCGAGCGCCACCAGGACAGGCGCTGGGTGCACCGCCTTGCCACCGGGCCGGCCACGGTGTCGAGCGGCGTGCGCACCGCCATCGCCTACGTGCGTCATCCGCGCAGGGGCGCCTGGGCGGTCGGCGGCGCTCTGGGCTACTGGGTGGGAATGGTGGGCATCCTGTGGGCTTGCTTCCACGCTTACGGCGGGGGAGTGCCGTTCGCGGTGGTGGTGATGGGCTTCTTCGTGGGTATGGTCGCCAACCTCGCGCCCTCGCCCGCCGGCGGCGTAGGCACCCTCGACGCCGGCCTGATCGGCGCCTTCCTGCTCTATGGAATCCCGATCGACACGGTGCTGCCGGCCGTGCTCACCTTCCGCCTCGTGGGCTTCTGGCTGCCGATCATCCCGGGCGTGATCGCCTACTTCGCGCTGCGTAAGCAGGTGAATACCTGGGGAGGGGACGGGGGAACATTGTCCTATACTTCAGAAAGTAAAGTAACAGCGGAGGCCAAGTGAGCGCACCAGAGAACGTGATCATCATCGGTAGTGGGCCGGCCGGCTACACGGCTGCTCTCTACACCTCGCGCGCGGATCTGCGCCCGCTCGTGATCGAGGGGTTCATCTGGGGCGGACTGCTCCAGCAGACCACGGACGTCGAGAACTACCCGGGCTTCCCCGAGGGCATCCTCGGTCCCGAGATGATGCAGAAGTTCCGCGACCAGGCCGAGCGCTTCGGCACCCGCTTCATCACGGAGGACGCCTCGCGCGTGGAGTTCTCGCGCGACGGCGGGCTGCACAAGGTGTGGGTGGGCGACGAGCTGCACACCGCCCGCACGGTGATCCTCTCGATGGGCGCCGAGCCGCGCAAGCTGGGCGTGCCGGGCGAGGAGGAGCTGGCCGCGCGCGGCGTTTCCTACTGCGCCACCTGCGACGCGTCGTTCTTCCGCGAGAAGCCCACCATCGTCGTCGGCGGCGGAGACACTGCGATGGAGGACGCGATCTTCCTCTCCAAGTTCGCGAAGAAGGTGGACATCGTCCACCGCCGCGACGACTTCCGCGCCTCGCAGATCATGTTCGAGCGGGCGCGCGACACCGAGAACATCGAGCTGGTCACGCCGTATGTGATCGAGCGCTTCGAGGGCGAGCCGGGGCTCGAGCGGGCTGTGCTCAAGCATGTGGAGACGGGCGAGGAGAAGCCGCTCGAGATCAGCGGCGCGTTCATCGCGATCGGTCACCAGCCCAACTCGGCGATCGTCGCCGACCAGCTCGCCACCGACCAGGAGGGTTACGTGGCCACCGAGGGCAAGTCCACGCGCACCGGCATCGATGGCGTGTTTGCGGCCGGCGATTTGGTGGATCACACCTACCGCCAGGCCGTCACGGCGGCGGGCTCGGGCTGCATGGCGGCCCTCGACGCGGAGGCTTACCTGCGCGACACCCCAGTGATCCCCGAGGAGCACTACCTCCATCACGAGCCGGTCGAGGCCGAGAAGCCCGAGCCGGCGGTTGAAGCGCAGAGCTAGCACTCCGCGTACCATCGGCCGACGGCCGACTCGCCTTCGATAGTCGCTCCTTCCCCCCGCAAGGCGCATGCGCTCGAGCTGTTCTCCGGGCTGCCCCGGCACTACGACCGGGTGGCCGCGCTGTTCAGCTTCGGGCAGGACCCGCGCTGGCGGCGGGCGATGGTGGACGCGATCGCTGCGACGCCGGCCGACCGCGTGCTCGACGTGGCCACCGGTACCGGGCTCGTTGCACGCGCGTTGAGGCGGCGCTACGGCTGCCGCGTGGTGGGGCTCGACCAGAGCGAGCAGATGCTCTCGCGCGCGCGGCCGCTCGTCGGCCCCGTGTACGAGCAGGTGGTTCAGGGCGAGGCCGAGCAACTTCCATTCGCCGACGGCGAGTTCGACGCGCTCACGTTCACATATCTGCTGCGCTACGTGGATGACCCGGCGGCGACCATGCGCGAGCTCGCGCGCGTGGTCCGACCCGGCGGGCGCATCGCCATGCTCGAGTTCCACATCCCGCCGCGCCCGCTGCTCCACCCGGCCTGGTGGCTCTACACGCGGGTCGGGCTGCCCGCGCTCGGCCGGCTCGTGTCGCGCGACTGGTACGAAGTGGGGCGGTTCCTCGGGCCGAGCATCGACGGCTTCTGGTCCCGCTATCCGCTGCCGCAAGTGGTGGAGATGTGGAGCGGCGCAGGCATCGAATCGGTGCAGGCGCGGAAGATGAGCCTTGGTGGCGGCGTCGTGATGTGGGGGGTGAGAGGCAATGGACGCGCATAGAGGAGTCCAGCGGCCGGCCTTCTACGCGCTCGCGCCGGGCGGCTGGCGTGACCTCGTGACCCTCCTCCACCCGCCCTACACGGCATGGCATCTGAGCTACGTCGCGCTCGGGGCGGCCGCGGCGCCCGTGCTGCACGCCGACCGCCTGGTCGCCGCGCTGGGAGCCTTCTTCCTGGGCGTCGGCATCTGCGCTCACGCGCTTGACGAGCTCCATGGCCGGCCGCTCCACACGCGGCTGTCGGACCGGACGCTGATCGCGCTGGCCGGAGTTAGCCTCGCGGGCGCGGTGGCCATCGGGGCTGTGGGCGTGGCCACCGTGTCGCCGTCCATCGCGGTGTTCGTGGCGGCCGGCGCGTTCATCGTGGTGGCATACAACCTCGAGCTGTTCGGCGGCCGCTTCCATTCGGACACGTGGTTCGCGGTGGCGTGGGGCGCGTTCCCGGCGCTCACGAGCTACTGGGCTAACGCGCTCACGCTTCGCGCCCCCGGCGTTGCGATGGCGGTGGGTTGCTTCGCCCTGAGCCTGGCGCAGCGTCGGCTGAGCACGCCCGTTCGGGAGCTGCGCCGCCGCACCCTTTACGTGCGCGGAACCCAGACGCTGGCCGACGGCAGCGAGGTGGAGCTGACCGCCGAGCGCCTCGCGGCCCCGCTCGACGCCGCGCTGAGGGCTCTCGCAATAGCCATTGTGTTGATTGCGGCCGCCGCGGTCTGGACCCGGCTGTAGGCGTCTGCCACACTCGGGCCATGGACTCGCGCGGCCCCGGCCCGCGACTGGTGGCACGTCCTTGAGCCCGAACTCGGGTGAATCGGGACGGCCCAGCCGCGACACCGGCCCCGACAATGTCGCCGTTGTCAGGCGCCTGTTCGAGGCGTTTTCCGAGCGCGATTTTGACGCCATGACCGAGCTTGTCGACCCGGGCATCCTGTTCGAGCCCGCGCCCACCTTCTCGCGCCCGCACCGCTCCTATCTCGGGCACTCCGGAATGCGCCAGTACTTCGACGACGTGGCCGACACCTGGGAGCGCCTCGAGGTGAACATCCAGGAGTACCGCCACGCCGGCAGCTACGTGCTCGCGTTCGGACGCATCTACGCGGCCGGCGGCGGCTCGGTGGCGGACGATCCCGCGAGCTTCGTCTGGCGGCTCGAGGGCGGCAAGGTGGTGTGGGGCAAAGTGTTCCGCCGCCGCGGCGAAGCGCTGGATGTTGTGGGGCTGAGCGAGTAGGCGTAGCGCTAAGCAGTCACCTGAGGTAGATCGGGTTCGACAGGATCCACGTGCGGTCGCCGAGGTGGGCCTCGACGCGATACGCGCCGGGCTCGGTCGGCGTGTGCTCAAGCTCTGAGCCGTCGCGCTCCGCGATCGCCGCGCCGTCCCTGATCAGCCGCAGGCGCACGGGCCGCGGGGTTGTCGCGCGCAGCGTCTGCCCGTCGAACGCCGCCTCCGCGCCCATCGGCAGCTCATTGGCCGAGAAGCTGAATCCGCGCGGCGGCCCCAGGGATTCCACGGCCATGTAGCAGCGCCCCTCGCGCAGCGCGCCGAACACCTGGTCGCGGTCGTGCTCGAGCTCGCCGTTCAGCGGTTCCTCACACAACACATGGGTGCGCAGGTAGCGGAACGAGCGCGCATAGGACATCAGGCGCAGCGGCACGTGGCCGCGCACGCGGATGCCGATCTGGTGCGCATCGATCCCCGCGATCCCCACCACACGCCGTAGCCGGCAGAGCCGGTCCCACTCGGCGAGGTTGCGCTCGGGCGGGTGGTCGATCACCCGTTCGGGAACCGCGATGAAACGCGCCACATCCGCCAGCGACTCGAGCTTCTCGCCCATATCGGTGACGAAGCTCCAGACCTCGAGGCCCTCGATCTGACCGCAGTCGAAGTCCGTCCACGGCATCCCGCGAATACGGCTGAAGCGCGGCGAGCCCTGCGAGAACGGATGGGCCGCGAAGCCGAAGCCGCCGCGCGACACCACGTCGGACACGATCCCGGCCGCCGGCTGGTTGCGGCTCACCTCCCGGTCGAGGCCGAACGCGAGGTAGTGGTCCCGGTCCTTTGGAGTGACCTCCTCGCCAACGAGCACCAGCACGTCGCCGTGCCAGCCCTCCTCGCCCTGGCGGCGGGCAGCCAGCGTGTCGTGGTCGGTGAGCAGCACGACATCGACCGCGTTGCGAGCAGCCGCCGCCGCGATCTCGGCCACCGTGCCGGTGCCGTCCGAGTGCGTGGAGTGCACATGCACGACGCAGGTGAGGTCGTGAAGGGGTCCCACCCGCCAAGAGTAGGGTTCAGGCCATGCCCAATCCGAACAGCTTTGACGCTCGCGCGACGCTCAGCGTGGGCGGAACGGACCACGAAATCTTCCGTCTCGACGCCCTTCAGTCGAGTTACGACATCGCACGCCTTCCCTACTCGCTCAAGATCCTGCTCGAGAACCTCCTGCGCACCGAGGACGGCGAGAACGTGACCGCCGAAGACGTGGAGAAGGTCGCTCGCTGGGACCACAGGGCCACGCCCAGCGAGGAGATCTCCTTCACGCCGAGCCGCGTGCTGATGCAGGACTTCACCGGCGTCCCCGCCATCGTGGACCTCGCCGCCATGCGCGAGGCGATGGCCGCGATGGGCGGCGACCCCGCCAAGATCAACCCACTCCAGGCCGCCGAGCTGGTGATCGACCACTCGATCCAGGTGGACGAGTTCCTGAGTCGCACCTCGTTCGCCCGCAACGCCGAGCTCGAGTTCGAGCGCAACCGCGAGCGCTACGCGTTCCTGCGCTGGGGCCAGACGGCGTTCGACAACTTCGCGGTGGTGCCGCCCAACACCGGCATCTGCCACCAGGTGAACCTCGAGTACCTCGGCCGCGTGGTGTACGCGCGCGACGGCCAGGCGTTCCCCGACACGCTCGTGGGCACCGACTCCCACACCACGATGATCAACGGGCTCGGCGTGCTCGGCTGGGGCGTGGGCGGGATCGAGGCCGAGGCCGCGATGCTCGGCCAGCCCGTGTCGATGCTCGTGCCGCAGGTGGTGGGCTTCAAGTTCATGGGCGCGCTGCCCGAGGGCGCAACCGCCACCGATCTCGTCCTAACGGTCACGCAGATGCTGCGCGAGAAGGGCGTGGTGGGCAAGTTCGTGGAGTACTACGGCGACGGCCTGGCGAATATGCCGCTGGCCGACCGCGCCACGATCGGCAACATGTCGCCGGAGTACGGCGCCACGTGCGGGATCTTCCCGGTGGACGCCGAGACGCTCCGCTACCTGGAATTCACCGGGCGCCCGAAGGAGCTCGTGGCGCTGGTAGAGGCGTACACGAAGGAGCAGGGCCTCTTCCACGACGAGTCGAGCGAGGAGGCGACCTACTCGGACACGCTGGAGCTCGACCTGTCCACGGTCGAGCCCAGCCTGGCCGGACCGAAGCGGCCGCAGGACCGCGTGCGGTTGAGCGAGGCGCACACGGCATTCGCGGAAGCGCTGGCCTCGGACCTCGGCGAGAACGGCCACGGCCACGCGCTTCATGACGCGGACGAGTCCTCCGCCGAGTCGTTCCCCGCCAGCGACCCGCCTGCGGCGATGGCCGGCATGACCGGCGCCGGCGAGCCGGACCCCGACGCGGGCCTGGAACCGACCGCCACCGCTGTGACCGAGCCGCCGTCAGGAGCGCCGGTGAGGCTCGAGAACGGCACCGAGTTCGAGCTCTTCCACGGCGCGGTGGTGATCGCCGCGATCACGAGCTGCACCAACACCTCCAACCCCTCGGTGATGGTGGGCGCCGGGCTGCTCGCCAAGAAGGCGATCGAGCGCGGCCTCGAGCGCAAGCCGTGGGTGAAGACGAGCCTCGCGCCAGGGTCGAAGGTCGTCACGGAATACCTCGACAGGGCCGGTCTCACCGAGTACCTCGAGCAGCTCCAGTTCAACCTCGTGGGCTACGGCTGCACCACCTGCATCGGCAACTCGGGTCCGCTGCCGCCGGAGATCTCGCAGGTCGTGACGGACGCCGACCTCTCGGTGTGCTCCGTGTTGTCGGGCAACCGCAACTTCGAGGGCCGCATCCACCCCGAGGTGAAGATGAACTACCTGGCGTCGCCGCCGCTCGTGGTGGCGTACGCGCTGGCGGGCCGGATGGACGCGGACATCTTCGACGAGCCGCTCGGTGAGGGCTCGGACGGCGAGCCCGTATACCTACGCGACATCTGGCCGAGTCAGCAGGAGATCCACGACGTGATCGGCGAGGCCGTGCAGTCCGAGATGTTCACCCGCAGCTACGGCGAGGTATTCGAGGGCGACGAGAACTGGAACGCGCTGGAGGTCCCTTCGGGGGACCGCTACGCGTGGGATCCCGAGTCCACCTATGTGAAGCATCCGCCGTACTTCGAGGGCATGCCCGCTGATGCGCCGGACGAGTTCGAAAGGATCGAGGGCGCGCGCATCCTGGCGCTTCTCGGCGACAGCGTCACCACCGACCACATCTCGCCCGCCGGCTCCTTCCGCGAGGATTCGCCCGCGGGCAAGTACCTGGTGGAGCGCGGCGTCGAGCGCAAGGACTTCAACTCCTACGGCTCGCGCCGAGGCAACCACGAGGTGATGATGCGCGGCACGTTCGCCAATGTCCGGTTGCGCAACCAGCTCGCGCCCGGCACGGCGGGCGGCTTCACGGTTCACCTGCCTGACGGCGAGGAGACGACGATCTTCGACGCCGCGATGAAGTACGCGGACGAGGGGGTCCCGCTCGGCGTTCTGGCGGGCAAGGAGTACGGCTCCGGCAGCTCGCGCGACTGGGCCGCCAAGGGACCGCGCCTGCTCGGCGTGCGCTTCGTGATCGCCGAGAGCTACGAGCGCATCCACCGCTCGAACCTCGTGGGCATGGGCGTGCTGCCGCTGCAGTTCGCAGAGGGTCAGAACGTCGAGTCGCTTGGGCTTACCGGCAAGGAGCGCTTCGACCTCGCGGAGCTGTCGGACGGCGATCGGACGTTGACGGTTACCGCCACGCCCGACGACGGCGAGTCGATCGAGTTCGAGGCGACGGTGCGGATCGACACGCCCAACGAGTGGCTCTACTACCGGCACGGCGGGATCCTGCACTTCGTGCTGCGGCAGCTGCTCAAGCGCTAGCGCTTTCGTGGCGATCGCGCACCACGACCTCTGCTTCGGCTGCGGGCTCGCGAACCTGTTCGGGCTGCAGCTGGAGCTCGAGTCAGACGGCCCCGATCGCGTGGCGGGCCGCTTCTTCGTCAAGCAGGACCACCAGGG
>Ga0066671_10000423_pt1 | contig 13161 bp, 10 predicted proteins | sample GraSoiAngelo_120_FD_62294 | JGI IMG/M metagenome (GOLD analysis project Ga0066671, IMG submission 62294) | Grasslands soil microbial communities from the Angelo Coastal Reserve, California, USA - 14_0919_09_20cm | ecosystem: Environmental > Terrestrial > Soil > Grasslands | place: USA...
AGCCACGTGCGCTCAGAGCCGCGCCCGGCGAAGTTGGCGTAAGCTTGGAGCGCCGCGAGCAGCGTCTCTTGCACTGCGTCTTCGGCGAGCGCTGAGTCGCGCAGGCGAAACAGCGCATAGCGATAGAGATAATCGCCGTGCTCGTCCACCCACGCGCTTGGGTCGGGGGCTTGCGGGTCTTTGGCGCGTTGCTCTTGACTCATCGAAACCGGCGCGGCCGGGTTATGCCTGTACCGGCCCAGGGGGAATGCGATCCAAGTTTGCCTGCTTTAGCTGCGAGTAATAGCGCACGCGCCCAGTGCGCTCGTGCTAACATCGCCCGCGCCTGAAGTAACAAACTCAGGGCGCGAGTCTAACATAAAAAAAGCGATTAGCTGTTAGCGATTAGCTGTCAGCTTTCCTTTCGGTTTTTAGGTTGCGTGGTTCTCGGCTAATCAAGCAACTGACTCAAGCGAGAGCTAACAAGCTAATCGCTAATCGCTAATCGCTCTCTTATGAAACTTGAAGCTTGTCGTGATTGCGGCGCGCTGTTGCCGGCGGACGCGAGGGGCTGTCCGCGCTGCGCGCGGAATCTGGCCGCCGAGCGCAGGCTGGCGCAGTTGTTCTGGCTCGTCGCCGTACCCGTGTTGGTCTTGCTTTCGTGTCTCATCGGTTATCTCATCTTCGGCCGGCGCTGAAAGGCCCGCATCCGCACGATGGCGCGCATCCAGTCGCCGCGAAAAAAAAAGTTACGCCACCGGGACAAGAAAGATGTAGAATGACTCCCGCTTTCGCTGTAGAAAGTAACGTGCAGAATGAAATCGCGGGAAAGCGTGCCGCCCTCCTCCGGCGCGACTTTCCCTTTCTTCTTTTGCTGCCCCACTCAGGCAACACCTATGCCCACCGGCAAAGTTCAAGATTTGCGCATGGACGTTGAGCGCAGACGCATCGAAGAAGCGTTGCGCGCAAGCGAGCGTCGCGCCCGCGATCTGTTCGAGAGCATCCCCATCGGCATCTACCGCACGACACCCGATGGGCGCGTCCTCTTGGCCAATCCCGCGCTGCTACGCATGCTCGGCTTCGACTCTTTTGCCGAATACGCGGCCCGCAACTTAGAGCAGGAGTTCCTCGCCTCTTATCCGCGCAAGCTATTTAAGGAGCGGCTGGAGCGCGACGGCGTGATTCGCGGCCTCGAAGCCATCTGGCAGCGCCGCGACGGCACGACCGTGTTCGTGCGCGAGAACGCGCGCGCAGTGCGCGACCACACGGGGCACATGCTCTACTACGAAGGCACGGTCGAAGACATCACCGAGCGCAAGCAAGCGGAGGAAAAACTCGCAGCCAGCGAGAAACAATTGGCTGAGGCACAGAAGATCGCGCACTTGGGCAGTTGGGAGTGGGACGTTGCGGCCGACCGCGTCACTTGGTCGGACGAGTTGTTCCGCATCTTCGGCCTGCGCCCGCAAGAGTTCGGCACGACCTACGAAGCGTTTCTAAATTGCATCCATCCGGATGACCGCGAGCAAGTATGTAAAATGATCGGGCAAGCGTTCAGCGATCATCAGCCATTTAACTTCTATCACCGCTCCATGCGGCCCGACGGCACGGTGCGCATCGTGCACGGGCGCGGCGAGGCCGTCATGGACGACGCGGGGCGTCTCGCGCGGATGATCGGCACGGCGCAGGACATCACCGAACACAAGCAGGCGGAAGAGGCGTTGCTGCGCAGTCAGACGCGCCTGCGCCTGCTCAACAGCATCTCGACGGCGATTCGCGCCGACATGTCTGTAGCGCAGATCATTGCGTGCGCCGTGACACAGACGCAGCAGTATTTTCCTAGCTTCCGCGTGGCTTACTCGACGATTGACGAGCGCAACCGTTTGACCGTGAACCACGCCATTGAACCCGCAGGCCTGCCGCCGCTCACAGGGCTGACAATTGATCTGACGAGCGCGCCCGATTATTTGGCCGCGTTGCGGCGCAACGCGGCGGTCGTCGTCGCAGACGTAAACCAAGACGCGCGGCTCGCGCCGCTCCAAGAGAAGCTTCGCGTAAACAGCACAGCGGCCATGCTCAACGTGCCCGTGCGCCATTCGGACAAACTCATCGGTCTCTTCTGCTGCGATGCTCCCACCGCGCACAGTTGGACGGAGCACGAGCGCGAGACCGTTAAAGAGGTCGCGGCCTATCTGTCGGTCGTCATTCGTGAGGCGCACGCCGAACAAGAACGACAACGTTCTGAACTTGAGCGGGCCGAATTGCTGCGCCGGCTCGTCACGGTGCAAGAGAAGGAGCGCCGCCGCATCGCGCTCGAACTCCACGATCAATTAGGTCAAGACATAACGGCGCTCATGTTGGGCTTGAAGGCGCTGCAAGACTTTGGCGCGTTGCCGGCCGATGATGAGCGTCTGCTTCAGTTGATGCGCCTGACCGATCAGTTGGGCTGCGAAGCGCATCGCATCGCTTGGGAGTTGCGCCCAAGCGCGCTCGACGATCTAGGGCTGCACGTGACCCTTAGAAACTATCTTGAAGAAGGGGCGAAGCGGTTCGACTTCACGGTTGATTTTCACAGCAACGGGCTGGCGGATCGGCGCTTGCCGCCGCCGGTCGAGACCGCCGTCTATCGCATCGTCCAAGAGGCGCTCACTAACGTCTCGAAGCACGCGCAGGCGCAGCACGTGAGCGTGCTGCTCGAATACCGGCAGGGCCGGCTGCTCGTGATCGTCGAAGACGACGGGCGCGGGTTCGACACCGACGAGGTCTTGCGCGCCGCCAACACGGAACGGCGCATGGGTCTCATCGGCATGCACGAGCGCGTGCGGCTTGTCGGCGGCGAACTTGAGATCGAATCTGCGCCGGGCGCGGGCACAACCGTGTACGTGCGCGTGCCCATCTCACGGTAAAAACTTATGGCGAAGCTGCGCATATTATTGGCTGACGATCACACGGTCGTGCGCGAAGGGTTGAAGGCACTCATCAACGCGCAACCCGACATGAGTGTGGTGGGCGAAGCCGATACGGGCCAAGGCGCTTGGCAACTGGCGCAATCGGAAGCGGCGGACGTGATCGTGATGGACCTGTCTCTGCCCGACCTGAGCGGGGCGCGCGTGACGGCGCGCATCAAGCAGGCCCGCCCGCAGTTGAAGGTGCTCGTGCTCACGGCTTATGAAGATAAGAGTTACATGCGCCAGTTGTTCGAGGCGGGCGCGGCCGGTTATCTGCTCAAACGTGCGGCGGCGCAGGAGGTGATCGGCGCGATTCGTACCGTCGCTGCGGGCGGCCTCTACATTGATCCCACGCTCGCCAGCAAGGTCGTAGATAGCTTCGTGCGTCAGCCTGCGTCGGGCGGCAAGCCGCAACGTGGCGGCGAATTGAGCGAGCGCGAGCAAGAGGTCTTGCGCCTGATCGCTTGGGGCTACAGCAACAAAGAGATCGCCGCGCGGCTCAACATCAGCGTCAAGACCGTGGAGACCTACAAGACACGCTTGATGGAAAAACTCGATCTGCGCAGCCGCGCAGACATAGTGCGCTACGCCGTCAGGCAAGGTTGGTTGCAGGAAAATTAACCAAGGAGCACGCTGATATGGCCTTCACTCCCTCTGATCTGTGGCGTTGGCAAGGACGGGTCGGGCGCGCGAAGTACGTGGCGCTCGGCGTGACGCTCTTTGCCATTAAGCATACGATTGATCGCATCGTCGCTTCGGCGGTCTTTCATCGCCCTTGGTCGCTCTTCAACTATTGGGCCTTTGGCGATACGCCAGCGATTGACGAGACGCCGCTCAGTCGGCTGAAATTCTACGGGACGCTCGTCGCCATCGCGTTGCCGTTTATTTGGACAGGCGTCGTGCTCACGCTCCGGCGGCTGCGCGACGCAGGGCTGCCGTCTTGGCTCGTCGTGCTGTTCTTCATCCCCGTCATCAACCTGCTCTTCTTTCTGTTGCTCAGCGTGATCCCTTCAAGTGAGAGTGGCGCGCGCACCGGCGCGTCTAGGTACGGACAGGTGGGCACTTTCTTCGAGCGCTTGATCCCGCGCAGCGCGTTCGGCAGTGCCGTGATGGGCATAGTGATCACGGCTGCGCCGGTCATCGGGTTGACACTTTTGAGCGTGCAGAAGTTGGGCAATTACGGTTGGGGCTTGTTCGTCGGGCTGCCGTTCGGCTTGGGTCTTAGTTCCGTGTTGGTTTACGGCTATCACGCGCCGCGCTCGTTAGGTAAGTGTCTATTGGTCGCGTTGTTGTCAGTCGCACTCGTGAGCGCGATCTTGATCGGCGTGGCGATTGAAGGCGTGATCTGCGTCGCGATGGCCGCGCCGCTCGGCGCAATCGTGGCGCTCATCGGCGGACTGGTCGGCTACGCGATTCAACATCACTGGTCGCTGCAAGCGCGCGAGCAATACACGATGCACGCCTGCATGCTCCTGCTGCTCGCGCTGCCCGCAGTGATGTTGTTGGAACACAACGCGCACCTTGCGCCGCGCGTGCGCTCGGTTGATACGAGCATTGAGATCAGCGCGCCACCCGCACAGGTCTGGTCGCACCTCGTCGCCTTCAACGAACTGCCGCCGCCGCAAGAAAAAATCTTTCACACCGGCATCGCTTACCCCTTGCGCGCGGAGATTGACGGGCGCGGCGTCGGCGCGGTGCGCCATTGCGTGTTCACGACGGGCGCATTCGTCGAACCGATTGAAGTTTGGGACGAGCCGCACCTGCTCGGCTTCGGCGTCACCGCGCAGCCGCCCGTGATGGACGAGCTATCGCCCTATCCGCATCTGCATCCGCCGCACTTAGATGGCTACCTGCAATCGCGGCATGGTCAATTCCTGCTCACGCCTTTGCCCAACGGGCACACGCTCGTGACCGGCACAACTTGGTATCAGAACAGCTTCTGGCCCGGCGCGTACTGGAACGTCTGGTCTGACTACATCATCCACCGCATACACCAGCGCGTGCTCGAACACATCAAACACGAAGCGGAAGCGGCCAAGTAGTTGCCGCTAGTCTGCTCCAACCTCTTCGGTCAGAGCGACACACGTTGATCAATCAACGTGTGTCGCATCTGGCATCGCAGTTGCAAATTATCTAGGCACAATTCAAGCAGGCGTGAAAGTCCGCGAGACGCGGGCCAGCGACCCGTGCAGAGTCGTACAGTCAAGCGTACGGTTGGGCTACAGCGACGTGTGCCGTGCGGCGGTTTCGCTTGCGGCAACTTAAGACCCATTGAAGGAGGAAGGCAGACGATGGAGCAGAACGAGACAAATAGCAAACGAGACGAGATGAACATGAGCGCCGGTCGCGGCGCGGTGTGCAGCACGGGCGGCTTGGGGATGCTGCTCGGCGGCATCGGCTTGGGCGCGGCGTTGATGTACCTGTTCGATCCTGAGCGCGGGCGCGGCCGGCGTGCGCGTCTAAGCGATCAAATGGCGAGCAAAGCTTATCGGTTAAGCGACAGAGCCGAAGCCAAAGCGCGCGACCTGCGCAACCGCGCGCAAGGCATGATGCACGAAGCCGGCACTTGGTTCCGTGATCGCAGACAGCAGAACGAGGCAGGGAACGGGCGCGCGAATCAACAGACGCTCGGCGCCCAACAACCCACACCGGCGCAGGGCATGTGAGGTTTGACAAACGGAAGGGGGACGAGCGATGGCAGAGCAAAAGTTCAAGACGAGTCCGTCGCGCAGCGTCGGCGCGAACTCGGCTGAAGCGATGAGGCCGCCAACATCAACTGCGCACCGTGCAGCCGACATCAAACGGCAACGCGGTGGCGAGCAGACCGACCAACTGAGCGGCGAGACGCAGAAAGGCGCGCACAATCAAGAGATGAAGGGGCGCAACCCGCAAGGCAACAAGCCCAACCAGAACCAGAGCGCGCGGCAGAAAGGGAAGACCTTCTGAGCCAGCCGCCCAAAGGCAAAAAACATAAACCACGAAGTCACACGAGGCGGACACGAAACAAAATGGATGCTTGTTTCGTGTCCGCCTCGTGTGACTTCGTGGTTAATTCTGCTGCGGCCGTCTCGCGCCAATCTTCATCAACGCCCCGCCGTCTGCGCCGCCGCGCCGTCGCGTTGCGCGAGCGGCACGTACTGGCGCGTGCGTTGGCCCAAATAGACTTGGCGCGGGCGCGCGATCTTCTGTTCGGGATCGTTGAGCATCTCGACCCACTGCGCGATCCACCCGGAAGTGCGTGGGATGGCGAAGAGCACCGGGAACATGTCCACCGGAAAACGCATCGCGCGATAGATGATGCCCGAATAGAAATCTACGTTCGGGTAGAGCCGACGCTTGACGAAGTATTCATCTTCGAGCGCGATGCGTTCGAGTTCGAGCGCAATGTCTAAGAGCGGGTCTTTGCCCGTCACCTCAAACACTTCATACGCGACCTGCTTGATGATGCGCGCGCGCGGATCATAATTTTTGTAAACCCTATGCCCAAAGCCCATCAAACGAAATTCGCCGTTCTTGACGCGCTGCACATATTCGGGCACGCGCTCGACCGAGCCGATCTCGTTGAGCATCCGCAAGACCGCTTCATTCGCGCCGCCGTGCAAGGGGCCGTAGAGCGCGGCGGCTGCGCCCGCGATCGCCGAGAACGGATCGGTGTGCGCGCTGCCGATGGAGCGCATCGCGTTAGTCGAACAGTTCTGTTCATGGTCTGCGTGCAGGATGAAGAGGACTGTGAGCGCGCGTTCGAGCACCGGGTCGGGTTTGTATTTCAACTCGGTCGTCTTGAACATCATGTTCAGGAAGTTGCCCTCGTAGCTCAGATCATTGTCGGGGTATGAATACTGCATGCCGATGCGATGGCGCGAAGCGAAGGCGGCGATGGTCGGCACTTTGGCGATCAGACGGTAAATCTGTTTCTGCCGGCACTCGACATCGAAAATCTCTTTCGCGTCCGGGTAGAAGGTCGAGAGCGCGGCGACCATTGACTCGAACATGCCCATCGGGTGTGCGTTGTAGTGGAATCCGTCGAGGACTTTCTTGATGTTCTCGTTGATGAAGGTGTGATGCGTGATGTGATACTGCCACTGCTGCAACTGCTGTTCGTTCGGCAGTTCGCCGTAGAGCAAGAGGTATGCGACTTCGAGGTATGTGCTCTGCTCCGCTAACTGCTCAATCGGATAACCGCGATATTCGAGGATGCCTTTGTCGCCATCAATGTATGTGATCTGGCTCTTGCACGAGGCCGTGTTCATGAACGCCGGATCGTAAGTCATCAAACCGAAGTCTTCAGGGTTGACCTTGATCTGGCGCAAATCCATCGCGCGGATCGTGTCGTACTCAATCGGCACTTCATATTGCTGGCCGGTGCGATTGTCGGTAATCGTCAACGTGTCCTTGTTCGCGCTCATGTCTGTCTTTCCTTCCCGCGTCTAGCTTCGAGTGTTGGGCTGCTGGCTGTTTACCGTTCAGCATACAGCCGTTCGCCCGCCGACTCAAAGCGGCGCGCGGGTGCGATGTTTTTTAGCTGCGGAAGGGCGCGAACTTTAAGTCGCGCCCTTGAATCTCGCACCGTTTCGGGTTGAAGATAGGGCAAGCATGACACTCCGACAGCGAAGTTTAGTTGCGGCGAAGGCAAGGCCGGCTGATGCTCCTTGCTTCGGCGCGATGGAGTCGAAACATTGACATGGGGGGATCACTTTATGCGCGATAACGGACAGAGTCGGCGAGATGGTGACGTGTTGAAGGGTTTGGCGGCGGGCATCGCCGGCGGGCTGGTCGCTTCTTTCGTGATGAATCAGTTTCAAGCTTTGTGGAGCAAGCTGACCGAAGATGAAGAACGCTCGCACGGCGCGCAGTCGCGGCAGCAGGGCACGCCGCAACACGGGGTCGCGCGTGAGTTGCAAGCGCGCGGCAGCGACGAAGAGGAGGACGACGCGACGGAGCGAACGGCGCAGGCCATCGCCGAAGGCGTCTTCGATCACAAGTTGTCCAAACCAGCGAAGCAGACGGCCGGCGCGGCCGTACACTACGCCTTCGGCATGACGACCGGCGCGTTCTATGGTGCGACGTGCGAACTCTTACCCGAAGCGGCGGCGGGCGCAGGGCTGCCGTTCGGCGCGTTCGTCTGGTTGACGGCCGATGAGGGGGTCGTGCCGCTCCTCGGTTTGTCGAAGCCGCCGACGGAGTATCCGCTGGAGAAGCACGCTTACGCCTTCGCCGCGCATCTGGTTTACGGCTTGACCACAGAACTTGTGCGCCGCGCCGTCCGCGCTGCTCTATAGATGGGGCGGCGCAAGTAGTCGGCAAACTTGGCGGTTGAGTTATACTGTCGGCCAAGCAGCGAGCCACTTTTGCCGACGAGGCCGCGAATCGCTTATGCCGCTATTACAAATCACAGACGCTGGCGGACGACAATGGGAATACATCTTGTCGCCGCAGGCGCAATGCACGATTGGGCGCGCCGCCGACAACTGTGTGGCGCTCGACGATCCGCGCGCGTCGCGTTATCACGCGCACATCAAATTCGACGCGGGCGCTTACGTGCTCGTGGACGGCGTCTTCGCCGGCGCTGAACTTAAACGCAGCCCGAATCGTGTGCTCGTCAACGGCCGAGCGCAGGACGAGCACCGATTAAGAGACGGCGATCAGATCACCATCGGCACGAGCCGTCTGATCTTTGCGGAGACGGAACAAGAGACCGCGCCGCTCAAATATGAAGAGGGGCGGCTGGGGCGCACGCAACTGACCGTCTCGGTCAACGAAGTGATCCGCGAAGCGCTGCACACGAGCGCGCTGCCCGGCCTTGCGAAAGAAGAACTCGAAGTGTTGCGGCGCAAGGCGGACGTGCTCGCGCTGCTCTACGAGTTGAGCAAGACGCTCGGCTCGGTCTTCGACCTCAACACCATCTTCAGCAAAGCCACAGAGATCATCTTCCGCGTCACGCCGGCTGATCGCGTCGTGGCGCTGCTGCGCGAAGGCAGCGCAGACGGCAGCGACAGCGCGGCCCTATTGCGCCCTGTGGCTGCGCGCTTGCGCCATGAAAAGTTGGGGCAAGCGGGGCAGATGAACATCAGTCGCACGATCACGAACAAGGTGATCAGCGAGCGCGTCGCACTGTTGACGCAGGACGCGGCGGCCGATGAACAGTTCGCGCGCGTCGAATCAATCGTCTCGCAGGGCGTGCGCTCGACCATCTGCGCGCCGCTCGTGACTGAGTCGGGTGTGCACGGCGCGCTCTACGCCGACCGGCTCGATCCCTTCGCGCATTTCACGCGCGACGATCTGGAACTCATCACCGCGATTGCCGCACAGACTTCCGTTGCCGTCGAGACCGTGCGCGCACACGAACGACTCGCGCGTGAAGAGGTGGCGCGCGCCAACTATAGTCGCTTCATGCCTGATTACGTCGTGCGCCAGTTGCTCGAACACCCCGAATCGTTTCAACTCGGCGGCAGCAACCAAGTCGTCACGGTGCTCTTCGCCGATGTGCGCGGCTTTACGCGCATGGCGGAGCAATCTGCGCCGGAGCGCGTCGTGCAACTTTTGAATCGCTACTTTTCAGCGATGACCGAGATCATCTTCGCGCACGGCGGCACGCTCGACAAATACATGGGCGACGGTTTGATGGCGCTCTTCGGTGCGCCCACCGCAACGCCCGAAGATGCGACCAACGCGCTCTCCGCAGCCGTCGCCATGCAACGCCAACTCCGGCAGATCAACGCTTATCTGCGCAACGCAAACTTGCGCGAGATCGACATCGGCATCGGCTTGCACACGGGCGTGGCGACGGTCGGCTATATCGGTTCGGAGCGGCGGACTGAGTACACGGCGATTGGCGACACGGTGAACTTGGCGGCGCGGCTGGAGCAGAATGCGAAGGCCGGCGAGATATTGTTGAGCGATGCGACGGCGCAGGCCGCGCGCCGCATCTTCCCGTTCAAGCAGCGCGAGCCTTTGACGGTCAAGAATCGCGTGCAGCCCGTGCCCATCTATGAAGTCGAATGGCGACAGGCAGACATGACGTCGGCCGACGAGTAAGCAGTAGGAAGCTTTTGACTGCTCACTGCTTACTTTTCCACAACTTCACCGTGCCGTCGGCGCAGCCGCTTGCGAGCGTTGCGCCGTCGGGCGCGAAGGCGAGCGCGCTCGCAGTGGTCTCAGGCAGCTTGAACGTCTGCCGCAATTCTCCCGTCGCCACATCCCACAGATTGATCGTGTGATTCGCTGCGCTCGCTACGAGCTTGCCATCGGGCGAGAAGGCGACTGCGCTGATCACGTTCTCTTCGCCTTTGAGCGTATGCCGCAACTCGCCGGTCTGCGCGTCCCACAGGTTGACTGTGTAGTCGTAGCTCCCGCTCGCGATGGTCTGCCCATCGGGTGCGAAGGCGACGCAAGTGATCTCGTTCGTGTGTCCTTGCAACTCGCGCAGCTTGCCGGTCTGCGCGTCCCACAACTTGACCGTGTTGCCATAGCCGCCGGCCGCGATCCATTTGCCATCGGGCGAGAACGTGACGGCGCGCGTCTGTATGTCTTGCCCTTCGAGCGTCTGCTTCAATGTGCCGGTCGTCGTATCCCAGAGCGTGAGACTGCCGCTCGTGTTGCCGACCGCCAAAGTCTTGCCGTCGGGCGCGAACGCGACCGATTGAATGTTGGCACGCTCGATCTTCTGCCGCACCGCGCCAAGCTGTCCGCCTTGCATGTCGTTGATAAAGACCATGCCACCGCCGCCGCTATTGACGACGGCGACGGCCGCAGTCGTGCCATCACTGGAAAAAGCCAAAGAGACAACTTCGCCATCGTGTTCTTCAACCGTCTGCTTGAGCGCGCCGGTCTGTGCGTCCCACAACTTGACCGTGCCGTCGCGGCTGGCGCTGGCTAAAGTTTTTTTGTCCGGCAGATAAGCGACCGTCGTGATCTCTTTAGTCTGGCCCGTGAGCGTCTGGCGCAACTCCTCAGCTTGCGCCGCGACGTTCGTGTTTGCGCCGTTCTGCTTGTTGGCGGTGCTCGGTTGCGGTTGCGCGATGTTAACGTTGCGATTATTCGTCGCGTTGACGTTCGCGCGTTTCACATTGCGCTTGCCAGCGCCGCGCCCCATGAACATGAGAGCGGCCACAGCTCCGATGCCGATGAGCACGACGAGACCGACGATTAATAACCAGACGCGCCCGGACTTTCGTTGCGGCGCGACAGGCGGCGGACTCGTCGGCAGCGTCTGAGTTGGCGACGGCTGCGGCGGCAACGGCGTCGTCTGCGCTGGCTGCGCTGCCGTCTGCGCGCGTGCGCTATCCGCCGTTTGCGCCGCAGTGCTCGCGTCTGGCGCTTCAGTTTGTGCCACCGTCGCACCGCAGTTCACGCAGAACGGCAGCCCTTCGCTTAAAGCAAAACCACAGTTTGGACAGTTCATAGTTGCATACAAGTTGATGGTCGTCTTGCCGGACAGAAAGTATCGCCGGGTTTTGTGTGCGGCTCGCGCCAAGCGGCCGGCGCTTTCGCCGCCACGCGCGGGGAAATGTTAATATGGAGCTTAAAGATTTCCCAAAGTGTTGAAGGGCAAGACGACTTATGAACTGTCCGCGCTGTCAACGAGAGGTCGAAGACGGGCAACTCTATTGCAGTAGCTGCGGTCTCTCACTCGCTGCCGACACAAAGGAGACCGAACTGCTGCCCGCGCTCGACAACAGTTTCAAAACGGTCGCCTCCGATCCGCTCATCGGGCGCGTGCTCGACGCGAAGTATGAACTTCTTGCGCCGCTCGGCGCGGGCGGCATGGGCACGGTCTATCGCGCGCGGCGCGTCCACATCGGCGACGAAGTGGCGGTCAAGGTCTTGTCGCCGCAGTACGTGAGCAGCCGCGAATCGGTCGAACGGTTTCGTCGTGAGGCGCGCGCGGCTGCCTTGCTGCGGCATCCAAACGTCGTCACGATCCACGACTTCGGCGAGCCGCGCGGCGACGACGCGCCCGCCTACATCGTGATGGAGTTGGTCGAAGGTCGTTCGTTGAAATCGTTGCTGATTGAAGAGGGAGGGCTTGCGCCTGAGCGCGCCGTCGCATTGATGCAAGGCATCTGTGCGGGCGTCGGCATGGCGCACCGGCGCAATGTCATCCACCGCGATCTCAAGCCGGACAACATCATCGTCATTCCGCCCGACAGAGAAGACGAGCGCGAGACCGTCAAGGTGATTGACTTCGGCATCGCCAAACTGCGCGACACAGAGGCGACGGCGACGCTCACCATTGCGGGCACGGTGCTCGGCACGCCGCACTACATGTCGCCCGAACAGTGTCGCGGCGAAACTCTGGACGCGCGCGCGGATGTCTATAGCTTAGGCGCAATCTTCTACGAGATGCTTGTAGGCACGCCGCCCTTCACTGGCCCGACGATCACATCGGTCGTGGCCAAACATCTGACTGAACCGCCGCCGCGTCTGGCGACCGATCTGCACGTCGCGCCCGCGCTCGAAACCGTCTGCATGCGCGCACTCGTCAAACGCGCCGCAGGTCGTTATCAATCGGTCGAAGTGTTCTACAAAGCTCTCGTCGGCGCGCTCGCAGCGAGCGGTGCAGAGACGACCGTAGAAAGATCGCGCGCCGCTTACGTCGGCAGGGCCGGCGCGCAGACCACAGCCCAACCGCAAGCGACGATTGCCGCGCCAACGGCGACCGCTTCATCGCCGCTCGCCGCGATGAGACGGGCGCAAGACGCGATAGCAAACGAAGTGCAGAGCGGCGCAGCGCCAGCGATGCAAAGCGGCGGCGGGCTTGTGAACGCGGTGCCGAACGACGCGCGTGTGGGCGTTGGTCTGGTCCGCCTGCGCAAGTATGCGCTCGGCGGCGCGGCAGTTGTTTTTCTCTTGAGCATCGGGCTTGGCTTCGGCGCGCGTTGGCTGGGTTGGACTGTGCGCCCCTACGCTTACGATGAGTTCGTGCTTGAACTCGTCACCATCGCTTTGCGCGATGCACTCTTCGGCGCGTTCGCGGGCTTGATCATCTACGAGTGGCGACAAATTGCGCCGCGTTGGCCTGCCACTGCCGACCGGCGGGCTGAATCGCTCATCACGCACGGCGCGCTCGTGGCCGGCTTGTTGATGATGCCTTTCGTCTTGTTGCGCACGTCGTTTATCGTTCTGCCTTTAACGCTTGCGCTCACAGGCTTCGTCGCCGGCCTCATCATCTACGCTGCCCGGCTCGGCGCACGCAAAGTTGCCACGCGCCGTTGAATCACATCACTGCAAAAAAAAA
>Ga0066671_10000424_pt1 | contig 13156 bp, 11 predicted proteins | sample GraSoiAngelo_120_FD_62294 | JGI IMG/M metagenome (GOLD analysis project Ga0066671, IMG submission 62294) | Grasslands soil microbial communities from the Angelo Coastal Reserve, California, USA - 14_0919_09_20cm | ecosystem: Environmental > Terrestrial > Soil > Grasslands | place: USA...
GGAGACCTCCGCCAGCAGCTGCCGGTCGTCGCCTTCGACCTCGATCAGCCTGTGTTCCCGATCCACGTGCGACAAACGTAGCGCGATGCGCACCGGCGGGAGGGCTTGCGCGGCCGCCTCGGGCCATTCGACGAAACAGATCGCGTCGACGAAGTACGGCTCGAGATCCCCCCACTCCGCAGGTGAAAACCCCTGGAAGCGGTAGAGATCGAGGTGCGAGACGTCCCGATTTCCCAAGTACCGGTGGCCGACGGTGAAGGTGGGGCTCGTCACAGGAACCTCGATCCCGAGGGCGCGACAGGCGCCGCGGACGAAGGTCGTCTTGCCGCTGCCGAGCTCGCCCGAGACGGTGACCACGTCGCCGACCCGCAGCCCGCGGGCCAGCCGGCCGGCGATGCGCTCCGTCTCCTCCGGCGAGGCAGAGGTCAGCTCGAGACGGGCCACACTTTTTGCACTTCCCGCTCGAGCAGTCGCGGCACCTCGACCCCCAGCTGGGCCTCTGCCGCCTCCCGCGCCTCCAGGTAGGACGAGAGAGCCTCACCCAGCGTGGCGGGCGGCTCCAATGTGCCTAGTGGGCCCAGCAAGTGACGCCACATCTTGTCGAGCTCGGCCGAGACGAGCTCGCCCTTGCCAGAAGCCTCTTTCGACCGGAGCCACAAAAACCAATCCCAAAAATGCCGGTCGATCGGCTCGAGTGTTTCAGCGCTCACCACCCACGGCGGCTCGATCTCATGTGGCTCCGCGAGGAACAGCAGGTCGACCTTCGTCGGCCCGGCCAGGATGAGCATGTAGCACCAATGCTCACTCAAAGGGTCCCACTGTTCGGCCAGTGGTTCGATCGCCGCAAGCCGTGAGGGCAGCGCCGCCTCGACCGCGTGGAAGTCGTCCACCTCGACCGAGAAATCCCAGTCGGAAGAGTCGGTCGCCGTCCCTTGCGCACGTGAGCCGATCAGCGTGACCGCCGTCACATGCGGGTCGGCAAGAAGCCTGGATTCGACCGCAGCTTGTAGGTCGAAAGCGCCCGTCGGCCTAGAACAGGCCGAGCTGAACCGCGGGCGCAGGCGCGACGGCCACGAGCGCCGGCGTCGGCGTCGGCTGCTCGGCCGTGCGGCCGAGCAGCTCGGGCAGTCGGGCGAAGTCGGCCTCGAGCACCTTCAGCATGGCCGGCGTGTAGAGCGCCGCCGCCGGGTGATAGAGCGGGTAGAGCAGCACGCGCCGCCCGCCGAGGGTCGCTTCCTGCTCGGCGCCGTGGACGCGCGTGATTCCGGTCGGCTTGCCCGAGAGCAGCTTCGTCGCGAAGTTCCCGAGGGTGGCGACGACCTTCGGCTCGATCAGCGAGATCTGGCGGAAGAGGTGGCCCTCGCAGGCTTCGATCTCGTCCGGCTGGGGATCGCGGTTGCCCGGGGGCCGGCATTTGAGGACGTTCGCGACATACACCTGGTCGCGCTCGAGCCCGATCCCGGCCAGGAGCTTGTCGAGCAGTTTGCCCGCCTGGCCGACGAAGGGCTTGCCCTGCTGGTCCTCGTGGAATCCCGGCGCTTCGCCGACGAACATCAGGTCGGCGCTCGGATCGCCGACGCCGAAGACGACCTGCGTGCGGCCCTGCGCCAGCCGGCACTTCGTACAACCGGAGACCTCGGCCCCGAAGGCGGCTAGCTCAGTGACAGCCACACGAACCACCGCAACAACCGCCTGCAGAAGCGCCCCCGTGCGGGTCAGGATGTCGTGCGGAAACGCCGTGAGCCGCGAAGACGGAGAATTGCTTGCGCACGTTCTCGGTGCCGCAATCCGGACAGTCGGGATCGTGACCGTTCCGGACGAGCTCCTCGAAGTGCGACTCGCACTCCATACACACATACTCGTAGATCGGCATCGCTGCGAGAGTGTAGGCGGCGGCCCGGACGGGTCGCAAATGCGCTCTGTATCGGTGCTAGGCCGGCCCGCGCACCCGCCGCCCGCCGAGGCGCCCGACAAGAGCCGACGGCCCGACAGAAAGGCTGCCGTGCGCCGCCTTCGGCCCCAGCACGCGCACGGAGCCGACGAACCTGGCTGGCAGCGCCGAGCCCGCATCTGGCTGGTAGAGCCGGAACGTGCCGCTCACCTGCAATCCCGGAACCAGGCTGTACCGCTTTAGCGTGAAGGTCGTTCCCGAGGTGCGGACGACGCCGCCGTAGAGGCCGGCGATCGAGTGCGGCGTCGAAAATCCGGTAAACGCGAACGCCCACGAAGCCGCGGCCTCCCGCACGGTCTTCGCGACGCCGGCGAGCGTGCGGCCGCGCACGCCGCCGCGCGGACTCAACGCGGTGAAGGACGCCGGGATCGGGCCGATCGGGTTGACGAGCATCGGCGAGCGCGGGCAGCGCGACGGAGGCACGCCGCCCGAGAGCCACGTCCCGACGGCGTCCTGCGCGCAGCGGGTCAAGTCGGCGCCGAGGACGCTGTGGCCCACGCCCGGGACCGTCACGAGGTGTCCCTGTGGGAACCGCGCCGCGATCGCGGCGGCATTGGAGACAGGCGTGCGCAGGTCGCGCTCACCCGCGAAGACGAGCACCGGCACGTTCGGCAGCGGCCCCGATCCGATTCCCGGACGGGGCGCCTGCGGCGGCCAGGTGACGCACGACGCGGCCGGCCCCAGATCCGTCGCCCAGAGGCCGAAGGGGCCCGTCGAGCCGCGCGGGAGCGCGTTCCGCGCCGCAGCGAGCAAGGCCGGACGTTGTGCGACCGGCGTCTCCGGATCCCATGGGAACGGCCCGTCGTCGCACACAGTGGCGGTGAACAGTCCCATGCTCAGGTCCTCGGCCGGGGTGATCGCGGTCTCGCGGTCGAGCTGGACGAGCCGGAGCAGCGCACGTGACCGGCCGCGCAGCGCCGCGTGCACGGCGGCCGGCAGCTCGGCGGCGAGTCCCGCATTCAGGTCGGTGTCGAGGACGGCGCCGCTCAGGAAGTCGATGCCGGATGCTCGGACGGTCCTCGTCCCGCCGCCCGGCTTCGCCACTTTGCCGGCGAGTGGATGCGCGGCCACTCGGTTGGCCAACTTCACCACCTCGCCGACGAAGTTCGAGGTCGCTGCGCTGCACAGCCGTCCCGAGCACAGCGACGCCAGCCCCTTGGGCATCTGCTGGAGGTCGTCCAGCGAAAACGGGTCACGGCCCTGCGCATCGGCGACCGAGTCGAGGAGCAACCGCTCGACGTGACTCGGATAGGTAAGCGCGTACGCGACGGAAAGCTGCGTCCCGTAGGATGTGCCCCAGAGCGCGATCCTGTCGAAGCCGAGGGCCTGCCGCACCGCGTCGATATCGTCGACGTGATCGCGAGTGGAATAGAAGGCCCGGCTGGGCCCGATCTCGGTCGCGCATTTCGCGACGAGTGCCTGCACCGTCGGGGGTGAGGCGAACGGAGCGGCCTGGAGCTCCGGACAGCGGAGGACGCCCGACCGCCCAGTCCCCCGGTTGTCGAAGGCAACCAGCGTGTAGCCCGGGAACTGGCTGCGGTAGTCGTTCGCGTTCGTCCCGAGCTGGAATGTGCCGGACGACGCCTGTCCGGGCCCGCCCGCGACGAGGAAGAGGACGCCGCGAGGCGTGCCCGGGGCGAGCAGCTCCTCGACGTGGAGGGAAACGGTGCCGGCAGTCGCGCCGCTCCGGTCGAGCGGAACGTTCACCGTCGTGCACTCGAGCCCGTTCGCGCCGCAGGGCACGAAGAGCGCCCGTGCGGCAGGTGCCCCGCTGGGAGCGCCGAGCCACGCGCAGAGCGCCGTCAAGACGATGAGACCCCGCAGCCGCATCGAGAAACGTCACGATACCGGTAGGTACGTACGTTTTCGGCCGAACGGCGCGCGTCAGCTTACGCGCACTCGCACCCGCCAGGATCGTCAGGGCGAGCAAAGCGAGTGCCAGCCCGCCGAGACCTCGACCCGGTACGCTTCGCGTGCCCGGTATCCGCTACGGAACTGGAGTTTGCAGATGTTCGAAAGCGTCAACGTGATCGGTCGCGGCCGCGTCGGGACGGCCGTTGCCGCTCGGCTCGAAGAGCGCGGCCTCGAGCTGCGCGAGGACGGCGCCGAGCTCGTGCTGCTCTGCGTCCCCGACGCGGCGATTCGGGACGTGGCCGGTGGCCTGGCCCCCGGACCCGGCTGGATCGCGCACGTCAGCGGCGGCACGCCGCTCGCGGCGCTCGACCCCCACCAGCGCCGTTTTGGGCTCCACCCGCTGCAAACGTTCACGCGCGCGCGAGGGCCGGAGCAGCTCGACGGCGCCTTCGCCGCGGTCACGGCCGAAACGGCGGAGGCGCGCGAACGCGGCTTCCTCCTCGCCCGCCTCCTGGGCTTGAAGCCTTTCGAGCTCGCCGCCGAAGCGAGGCCGCTCTACCACGCCGGAGCCGCGATTGCCTCGAACTATCTCGTCACGCTGTACCGGGTCGCGTCCGAGCTCTTTCGCGCCGCCGGTGCGCCGCCGGAGGCTCTCGTCCCGCTGATGCAGCGCACGATCGAGAACGGCTTCGAGCTGACGGGCCCGATCGAGCGCGGCGACTGGGAAACCGTCGAGGCGCACCGCGAGGCGATCCGTGCCACGCGTCCCGAACTGGAACCCCTCTACGACGTCCTCGCCGAGGCAACGCGCGCATGAAGATCGTCCGGACGATCGCCGATGCCTCCGGCCTACCAACATGCGACGGAACCGTCGGCCTCGTGCCCACCATGGGGGCGTTCCACGAGGGTCATCTCGCTCTCTTTCGAGCGGCCCGCGCCGAGAACGACGTCGTCGTCGCGAGCCTGTTCGTCAACCCGGCCCAGTTCGGCGCGAACGAGGATCTCGCCGCCTATCCGCGCGACGAGGAACGCGATGCCGCGGTCGCCGCGGAGGCGGGCGTGGACGTCCTCTTCGCCCCCGGCGCCGACGAGCTCTACCCGCCCGGTTTCCAGACCTGGGTCGAGGTCGAGGAGCTCGGCAGCCGGCTCGAAGGAGAGCACCGGCCGGGCCACTTCCGCGGCGTCGCCACGATCTGCTTGAAGCTGTTCAACATCGTCCGCCCCGACCGGGCTTACTTCGGCCAGAAGGACGCCCAGCAGGTGGCGGTCGTCAAGCGGATGGTTCGCGATCTTGATCTCGACCTCGGAATCCGCGTCGTCCCGACTGTCCGCGACGCCGACGGGCTGGCGCTCTCCTCGCGGAACGCCTACCTCTCGCCCAAGGAGCGCGAGCGTGCCCTCGCGCTGCCGCGCGCACTTGCGACCAAGGATCTGGCGCAGGCCCGCGCCCGGCTGAACGGCCTCGACGTCGATTACGTCGAGGTCGCCGACTTCGAGCCGTCCGTGCTCGCGGCTGCCGTTCGCGTCGGCAAGACGCGGCTCATCGACAACGTAATTCTCGACAAGGAGCCCGCATGAGCACTCGTCCCGGTAAGCCCGGCCCGGCCACGCCCGCACCTGGAAAGCTCGCCCTCCCAGAGCTGCTTCAAATGAAGGCTCGTGGCGAGAAGATCGTGATGGTCACCGCCTACGACGCCCCCGGCGCCAGGCTCGCGGACGCGGCGGGGATCGACCTGATCCTCGTCGGCGACACGGCAGCGATGGTCGTCCTCGGCCACGACTCGACCGTGCCGGTGACGATGGACGAGATGCTGTTCCTGACCCGCTCGGTCGCGCGTGCGGCCAAGCGGCCCCTGATCATCGGCGACATGCCCTTCGGCACCTACGAGGCCTCGGACGACGACGCCGTCCACAACGCGGTGCGCTTCGTCAAGGAGGGCGGTGCGGACGTGGTCAAGCTCGAGGGAGCCGGCCCGTCGCTCTCGCGCGTTCGCGCGATCAGCGGCGCCGGCATCGGCGTCATGGGCCATATCGGCTTGACTCCGCAGTCGGCGACGGTGCTCGGCGGCTTCAAGGCCCAGGGCAGGACGGCAGACCAGGCCCGGCAGCTCTACGAGGACGCGCTCGCTCTCGAGCGTGCCGGCTGCTTTGCGCTTGTGCTGGAGGCCGTTCCGCCCCCGGTCGCGGAGCGCGTCACGGAGGCCGTCACGGTGCCGACGATCGGCATCGGCGCCGGCGCCGCCACGGACGGCCAGGTGCTCGTCTACCACGATCTGCTCGGCCTCTACGAAGGCCGGGCGCCGCGCTTCGTCAAGCGATACGCAGACCTTGCCACCGAGATCCGAGGCGCGCTCCAGCGCTACGCGGCCGATGTTCGCGAGCACCGTTTCCCCGAGGAGCAGCACACGTACTCGATCCCGGATGAAGAACTCGCCGAGTTCGAGGCGGAGCTAGCCGCCGAGCAAGTTCAGCGCTAGGTCGGCGACGACAACGAGAGCGGCGAACAACACGACCGCGGCCATGGTTCGCGTCCAGCTCCAGTGGTTGAGGACGCGAATGCCGATCGCGAGCAGCGCCAGCGACCAGAGCCCGAAGCCCCCCTCGAGAACGGTGAAGGCGTGCGCTCCCGAACCGGAGTCCGCGCCGCCGCTGCGGAAGATGTCGCCGCCGTAGAGAGCGAGCCGCACCGGTAGGAGCACGAGCGAGAGCGCAAGCGGCACTGCGGCAAGCGCCAGCAGGTGACGCGCTTGCCGGTAGCTCCCCTTCGCCCCGAGCCGGCCCAGGGCGAGATAGAAGACGCCGCCGGCGAGCCAGTAGTTGACGAGCCCGACGAACAGCCCGGCGATGAAGAGCCAGACCGGGATCACGATCCCGGCGCGCGCAGGATCGTCCGCAAAGGACCCCGCTTGCGAGCTGACCAGCGTGAGCGCGACACCGACGAAGAAGGCGACCGCGGCGATCGTGTCCTGGCGATCCTCCGCGGCCTCCCGCGTGTCGTCGCGGAGCTCGGCAAAAACCGCTCGAGGGGCCTGCGGGAGGAGCAGAGCCCGCTGCCACCACGCGCGGGCCTCATCCGGGTGTGCCCGATCAGCCGGGATGCTCATCCCGGGAGCGTATGGGACGGCAGACCCGCCATTTTGACTCTCAAGTCAATCGCCTGGCTGCCGATGACCCATATGAGTCACAAAGCAGTACGGGATGACTTGGCGAGCCCCCCGACTCACCGTCCCCAAAGAGCGAGCGCCGCTCGCAGCGCTTGTAAGAAGCCCCTGTCGGGTCAGTCCCTGAGGTCAGGCCGCCGCCGCGGCGTGCGCGGGCAGCACCTCGCGGAGGTATTGCCCGGTGAACGACTCCTCGACCTCGGCGACCTGCTCCGGCGTGCCCACCGCAACGATCTCGCCGCCGGCCTCCCCGCCTTCGGGCCCGAGGTCGATCAGCCAGTCGGCCTGCTTGATCACGTCGAGGTTGTGCTCGATCACGAGCACGGTGTTGCCGGCGTCGACCAGCCGCTGCAGGACGTCGAGCAGCTTCTCGATGTCGGCGAAGTGCAGACCCGTGGTCGGCTCGTCGAGCATGTAGAGCGTCCGACCGGTCGCGACCTTCGAGAGCTCCTTCGCCAGCTTGATCCGCTGGGCCTCGCCGCCTGACAGCGTCGTCGCCGGCTGGCCGAGCTTGATGTAGTCGAGACCGACGTCGTGCAGCGTCTGCAGCTTCCGCCGCAGCTTCGGGATCTTCGCGAAGAAGGCGAGCGCCTCCTCGACCGACATCGCCAGCACATCGGCGATCGACTTGCCCTTGAAGCGGACCTCGAGCGTCTCGCGGTTGTAGCGCGCGCCCTTGCACGTCTCGCAGGGGACGTAGACGTCGGGCAGGAAGTGCATCTCGATCTTGATCTGCCCGTCGCCCTTGCAGGTCTCGCAGCGCCCGCCGCGCACGTTGAACGAGAAGCGCCCCGGCTTGTAGCCGCGCACCTTCGCCTCGGGCGTCAGCGAGTACAGCTCGCGGATCGGCGTGAACAGGTCGGTGTAGGTCGCCGGGTTCGACCGCGGCGTGCGGCCGATCGGCGACTGGTCGATGTCGATCACCTTGTCGAAGCACTCGATCCCCTCGACCGACTCGTGCTCGCCGGGTTTGACCCGCATCCGGTGCAGCCGGTTCGCGAGCGACTTGTAGACGATCTCGTTCACGAGGGTTGACTTGCCGGAGCCGGAGACGCCTGTCACGCAGACGAACTTCCCCACGGGAAACTCGACGTCGATGTTCTTCAGGTTGTGCATCGACGCGCCGCGGACCCAGAATGAGCCGAGATCCTTGGTGCGGTGCTCCGGCACCGGAATCGTCCGCACGCGGGAGAGGAACTGGCCCGTGACCGACTTCTTGTTCCGCTCGACCTTGCTGGCAGTCCCTTCCGCGACCACGTGGCCGCCATGCTCGCCCGCGCCCGGCCCCATGTCGACCAAGTGGTCGGCCGAGCGCATCATCTGCTCGTCGTGCTCGACCACGAGGACGGTGTTGCCGAGGTCGCGCAGCCGCTCGAGTGTCCCGATCAACTTCCCGTTGTCACGCTGGTGGAGGCCGATCGAGGGCTCGTCGAGGATGTAGAGCACGCCGACGAGCTGACTGCCGATCTGCGTCGCCAGCCGCAGCCGCTGCGCCTCGCCGCCGGAGAGCGTCGCCGCCGTCCGGTCGAGGTCGAGGTAGCCGACGCCGACGTTGTCCAGGAAGGTCAGCCGCTCCTTGATCTCCTTGATCACGCGTGAGCCGATCAGCAGGTCGGTTTCGCTCAGCTCGAGCGTGTCGAGGAACTGCAGCGCGCGGGTCACCGACATGCGGGTGAACTCGTGGATGTTCTTGTCGCCGACCGTGACCGCGAGCACCTCGGGCTTCAGCCGCGCCCCGTGGCAGACCGGACAGGGGCGGAAACTCATGTACTCCTCGATCCGCTCCCGCTGCTGGCTCGAGTCCGTGTCGCGGTAGCGCCGCTCGAGGCTCGGGACGAGCCCCTCGAAGGCCATCGTGTAGGCACGCCGCCGCCCCATCCGGTTGCGGTACGAGACGTAGATCCGCTCACCGTCGGTGCCGTAGAGAAACAGGTTCTGCTGCTGCTCGCTCAAGTCCTGCCAGGGTTCTTCCAGGTCGATCTCGTAGCGGTCGGCGATCGCCTGGACGACCGACTCGTAGAAGCCCGAGTTTCCGAGCGCCCACGGCACGAGCGCGCCCTCGCCGATCGAGAGCGTCGGGTCGGGGACGAGGAGATCGGGATCGATCTCCTGCTGGTGACCGAGACCTGTGCAGCGCGGGCAGGCGCCGTGCGGCGAGTTGAAGGAGAAGATGCGCGGCTGCAGCTCCGGCAGCGAGACGCCGTGGTCGGGGCAGGCGAATTTCTCGCTGAACGTCAGCTCCGCCCCGTCGACGATGTCGATCACGACCAGGCCGTCCGCGAGCTGTGCCGCAGTCTCGACCGACTGCGCGAGCCGCGTCCGCAGGTCGTCCTTGATCACGAGCCGGTCGACGACGACCTCGATCGTGTGCTTGAACTTCTTGTCGAGCTCGGGCACGCCCTCCTCGAGCAGGCGCTGCTCGCCGTCGACCTTGACGCGCGAGAAGCCCTCGGCCTGCAGGTGCTCGAAGACATCCCTGTACTCGCCCTTGCGGTCACGCACGACCGGCGCGTTGACGGTGAAGCGGGTGCCGGGCTCGAGCTGGAGGATCTGGTCGACGATCGACTCCTGGCTCTGGCCGGAGATCGGCCGGCCGCAGACCGGACAGTGCGGCTTGCCGATCCGCGCGTAGAGCAGGCGCAGGTAGTCGTAGATCTCGGTGACGGTGCCGACAGTCGATCGCGGGTTCCGGCTGGTCGTCTTCTGGTCGATCGAGATCGCCGGCGAGAGGCCGTCGATCGAATCGACGTCCGGCTTCTCCATCATTTGCAGGAACTGCCGCGCGTAGGCGCTCAGGCTCTCGACGTAGCGGCGCTGGCCTTCGGCGTAGATCGTGTCGAAGGCAAGGCTGGACTTCCCGGAGCCGGACAGCCCGGTAACGCAGATCAACGCATTCCGCGGCAACCGGACGGTGATGTCTTTGAGGTTGTGCTCGCGGGCGCCGTGGACGACCAGCTCGTCTGCAGCAGCCATGAATGAGCCAGTTTAGCCGTGGTTGGCCGATCGAACAAGTGTTCGGTCGCGATGACCTAGTCGCCGCTGGTCGGTGCGTCTGAGCCGAGCACGACCAGGAACCCCGCGCCGCAGAAGATCGCGGCGTAGAGGACTCCGACGGCGACGGCCGCCCAGACCCCGAGCACATCCCTCGCCCCGACCTCGTGCGCGGCCACGACCGCCCCGAGCGCACGGCCCGGTGCGAACCGCGCCGAGTCGCCGGCGGCGCTGATCACGCCCTCGCCGATCAGGAGCCAGAGCAGGATCGCGACGACCGCACCGGTCTGCCTGCGAAGCAGGGCGCCGATCCCGACCCCGATTCCCGCGGCGAGCATCGAGCCGCCGACGGCGCCGAAGAAGGGGGCCAGCGTGTAGCCATTGAGATGCAGGGTCACCCCGCGGCCTCGGTACCAGAGCTCGGCGATCAGCAGCGTGGCGGCGTCCGCGAGAACAGCGATCGCGAAAACAACGAGGATCGCCGCGGCGAGCTTGGCCGCGAGCAATTTTCCGCGCTCCGGGACCGCGAGCAGGCTCTGGTTGATCGTGCCGTGGGCGTACTCGGCGGTCACGAGCAGCGAGCCGATCAGGACGGCGACGATCGCCGCCAGGCCGCCGAAGGCCAGCGTCGTTCGCTGGGTCGACCGTTCGCCGAGGCTCTGGAGGTCGTGAGAACCGATGTGGATCGAGAGGACCAGGACCAGGAACGCAAGCAGCCCCAGTCCAAACCAGAGCAGCAGCCGGGTCGTCACGGCCTTGAGGAGCTCGGCCCGCAGCGCGTTCATGGCTGGGGCTCCGTCGTCAGCTCGAGGAACGCCTCTTCGAGCGAGCCCTTCTCGGCAACCAGCTCGTGCAAGGGAATGCCTGCCTCGGCGGCCAGGTCGCCGACCCGTTCGGGCGGCGCATGCACCGCGAGGGCGCCCGCTTCGGTCGGCTCCGCATCGATCCCTCCTGCGCGCAGCCGCGCAAGCAGCTCGTCGGCCCGGGGCGAGCGCACCCGCGTCGCGCCCGCTGCCTGAAGCGTCAGCTCCGCGACCGATTGGTGTGCGACGAGCTTGCCACGGTGGATGATCACGACCTCGTCCGCGAGCTGGGACATCTCGCCGAGCACGTGGCTCGAGACGAAGACCGTCCCGCCGCGGCCTGCGAACGAGCGCAGGAAGTTCCGCAGCCAGCGGATCCCCTCGGGGTCGAGCCCGTTGGCGGGCTCGTCCAGCACCAGCAGCTCGGGCTCGCCGAGCAGAGCGGCTGCCACGCTCAGGCGCTGACGCATCCCCAGCGAGTAACCCCCGACCCTGCGCTTGGCCGCGCCCGAGAGCTCGACCTCGGCCAGGACCTCGTCGACACGCCCCGGCGAGAGGCCTGCCGCCGCCGCGAGCACCCGCAAGTGATTGCGCCCGCTGCGCGCCGGGTGGTAATTCGAGGCCTCCAGCACGGCGCCGACGGTTCGCAGCGGCTCAGCGAGCTCGCGGTAACGGCGTCCGGAAACGGTCGCGCGACCGCTGGTCGGCAACGCAAGACCTAACAGGACGCGCAGGGTGGTCGTCTTACCGGCGCCGTTCGGGCCGAGAAAGCCGGTGATCCTTCCCTTGGGGACGCTGAAGCTGAGGTCGTCGACCGCCGTCGCGCTGCGAAAGCGCTTGGTCAGGCGCTCGACTTCGATCATGAGGCGTCGCTTGCGATGCCGACCTGAAGGTCGTGGTGGCTTTGCCGCCGCGACCGTCCAAACCCGGTCGACGGAGATGACCCGAGCTGGAATCCTGCCTGCATCACGTCCGACGCCCGCCGCCGCTCGAGCTTAAGGGGAGTGGCTCTCGCCGAGCTCGTAGACGCTGCGCGGCTGAGGCACGTACGTGATCTGAAGCGGCCCGGCGACCAGCGTCCCGTAGCCGAGCATCCTGCCCAGCAGGCTCTGGTCGACCTCGACTGCGCCGACGCGTTCCAGACGGACCGCCGCGGTCCGGCGGCGAAGGGTTCCCCGCACGAGGGCGAGCCGGTCGTCCGTCATGATCACGTGGGTTCGCTCCCACCTCCAGACGGCCCGCAGCGCAAGCAGGGCGGCAACCACGACGAGCGCTGCACCCGCGACCAGCGACGGCCACGGCAGCGAAAAGAGAAAGCCGCCGGCGCCTGCGATCAGGAAGGCGCGCGCCAGCGCAGGCACGAGTACGACCCCGTGACGCCTGGAATCGAGATAGATCCGCTCGCCGTGATCTATACGCACGCGCGCGGCTTCGCCGCGCGCGTGCCGGGTCCTGCCGGAGTTTTGCCGACCTCCACCGCAGGGGATGACCAAACCCGTGGGCCTCGTTGCTCGAAAAGCGGCCGTCGCGACGCTCGTCGTCATCGGCATCGTCGCGCTTGTGCTCGCGCTCTGGAAGCTGCGCGTCCTCTTGTCCCTCTTCTTCCTGGGGCTCGTGATCGCGGCCGCGATGCGGCCGGGAATCGAATGGCTGTATGCGAGGCGGGTCCCGCGCAGTGTCGGGCTCGCGATCCACTACCTGGCGCTGGCGGGAGTCGTCGCGCTCTTCCTCTGGCTGGTCGTCCCGCGCGCCGTCACCCAGGTTGGCAACGCGCTCGGAACCGTCCCGACGTCGTCGACCGAGCTGAACAAGGCGACGAAGAACTCGACCGGCATCAAGCACACGATCCTGCGCGCGGTGCAGAAGCGCCTGCAGAAGCTGCCGACCGCGAGCTCCGCGCTGCACGCCTCCGTCGGTGTGACCAAGGCGGCCTTCGAGGTGCTGATCGGGATCTTCTTCACCTTTGCGGTGGCGGCCTACTGGATCTTCGAGCGAGACCGGGCGAGACGCGTGGTCTTATCGCTCGTCGCACACCAGCACCGGAAGACGGTGCGAGATACCTGGGACCTGATCGACGCCAAGCTCGGCGCCTTCGTCCGTGGCCAGCTGCTCCTGATCGCGTTCGTCGGCACGGTGCTCTCGCTCGCGTTCTGGGCAATCGGCGTGCCGTTCTGGCTCCTGCTCGGAATCTTCGCCGGGATCGTCGAGATCATCCCGGTGATCGGACCGCTCGCGGCCGGGGCAGTCGCGATCGCGGTCGGCCTGACCGACTCCTGGCAGGTGGCGTTCGGGGCTGGGCTCGCGGTGCTCGGCGTGCGCCTGCTCGAGGACTACATCGTCGTCCCGCGGGTGCTCGGCCACGCGGTCGGCCTCTCGCCGCTCGTCGTGCTCGTCTC
>Ga0066671_10000428_pt1 | contig 13121 bp, 16 predicted proteins | sample GraSoiAngelo_120_FD_62294 | JGI IMG/M metagenome (GOLD analysis project Ga0066671, IMG submission 62294) | Grasslands soil microbial communities from the Angelo Coastal Reserve, California, USA - 14_0919_09_20cm | ecosystem: Environmental > Terrestrial > Soil > Grasslands | place: USA...
CACCGGCTCGCGCCTGTCGACCGGCACCACCCGCGCGCTGGTCACGATCAGCTGCGCCGTCAATCCGTGCAAGTCGAACGGGATCAATATCAGGATCGGGAGCGTCGGCTCGCCGTCGGGACGGGCCGGGGCGCTGACCAACTTCACCGTCACCGCCGGGACCGCGAGCATCGGCACCGTCACCGGGACCAACCCGATCAGCTTCACCATCGCTCCGATCGGCAATCCGGGCAGCGCCACCTTCTGGGTCGGCGCCGACATGCCGATCCAAAGCAACCAGGCCGCGGCGTCGACGGGCAGCGCGAGCAGCGGCTTCTACGTCTACGCCGCCATCTCTCCCGCCACGGCGACCAGCGGATCGACGTCCGGGCTGGCCATCGCGACCGTGTTCAGACCGATCAACGTCAGCGCCCTCACCAACCTCGCCTTCGGCAAGGTCGTGCGGCCGAGGAGCGGGAGCGGGACCGTGACGGTCAATGCCTCTACCGGGGCCCGGACCGTCACAGGCACCGGAGTCACCGCCTTCGCCTCCCCTGCCCCGGCCCGCGCTACCTATTCGGTGACCGGGGAGGGCGGGCAGGCCTTCTCGCTCGCTTACCCTTCCACCTTCCAGATGACGGGACCCGGCACGCCCCTCACCGTGTCGCTGACTGGGAGCGCGAGCGGGGCTCAGACGCTGAGCGGCGCGGCGGGTTCGGCCGGGGCCTTCGGCTTCGGGATAGGCGGATCGTTCACGATGAGCAGCACGACGACGCCCGGCCTTTACCAAGGCACTTTCACGGTGACCGTGCAGTATAATTGAGGAGATTGAGCAGGGGCTCGGCGATGGCGCGGATGCGCTCGTCGTCGGCATCCTCCACCGCGCCGGCCGCTTCGCTTATCTCGGGAAAGCCGAACACGCCGCCGGCGCCCGCGAGGCTATGGGCGATGGTCCGCACCGCCTCGAAATCCCCAGCCGCCAGCGTTTCCACAAGCCGCCCATGCTCTTCCGCGGCACGCCGCCGGAAGGCGTGGCGCAGCGCCTCCAGCCGTTCCTCGAAATCGCTCACGCGCCGAGGAAGTCCCGAACCTGGCGGGCGAGCACCATCGGGTCGAACGGCTTGGCGATCACGCCCCTTGCGCCCAATGCGATGAAGCCGCCGACTTCCTGCGCCTGCGTTCGGGCGGTGATGAAGACGACCGGCACGTGGGCGGTGGCGGGCTCGTCGCGGAGCCTGGCGAGGGTGGTCGGGCCGTCCATGTTCGGCATCATCACGTCGAGCAGGATGAGGTTCGGGTGCCACGACGCGGCCTCGGCGAGCGCTTCCGCTCCCGACGCGCAGGTCCGCACCTCCAGCTCCGGGTCGAGCTCCAGCGACATCGCCGCCACCTCGCGAATGTCGGCCTCGTCGTCGACATAGAGGATTCGCGCCATCAGCCCTCGGGGTCCTTCTTCGCCGCGAGCAGGCCTTCGACCGTTTCCACCAGCCGCTCCAGGCTCGCCCGGGACTTGGTCAGCACGGCAGCGACGCGGGCGGCAAGCTCGGGCGCCGCATCCTGTGCGGTGAACACGACGACCGGAATCCGCTCCCGCCGCCGGTCGAGCTCGGGCAGCAGGTCGAGGCCGTTGCCGTCGGCAAGCGCGACGTCGAGGATGAGGAGGTCGACCGGCGCGGTGCGGAGCAGCGCCTGGGCGGCGGTGAGGCTCGGCACCGACAGCATCTCGGCTTTGCCTTCGAACGCGCTGGCGACGACGCGGAGCACGTCGGGATCGTCGTCGACATGTAGGAGGCGGTGCCGGCCCGCGGCGGCCGAAGCGCCGGTCGGAAGCCGGTCCTCGGCGGGGAGGTCGACCTTGAACACGGTCCCGCCCTCGGCCGGATTGTCGAAGCTCACCGATCCGCCGAGGCGGGTGACGATCTCGCGCACGATGCTGAGGCCGAGGCCGGTGCCGCCCTTCTGCCGCGTGTCGGAGGAGTCGGCCTGGGCGAATTTGGAGAAGATGCGGCCCCGGAACTCCTCCGGGATGCCCGGGCCGCTGTCGGCGACGCAGATCCGGTAGCGCCGGTCGAGCGGCATCGCCGAGATGGCGATCACGCCCCCCTCGGGCGAGAATTTGGCGGCGTTGGAAATGAGGTTGGTCATCACCTGCATCAGCCGGTCCGGGTCGGCGATCACCACCGCGCCTTCCGCCACCGGCTCAAGCTTCAGGGTCACCCCGAAACCGTCGGCGAAGGCGCGATTGGCCTGGAGCGCCTGCTCGAGCAGAGGCGCGAGCGGGACCGGAACCGCGTTGAACGCGATCTTGCCCGATTCGATCTTCTCGATGTCGAGGATGTCGTTGATCAGCCGGACGAGCCGCTCGCTGTTCGAATGGGCGATCTTGATCAGCCGCGCCGCCTTTTGCGGAAGTTCGCCCCCCGCCCCGCCCGCGAGGAGCCCGAGCGAGCCCGCGATCGAGGTCAAAGGCGTTCGAAGCTCATGGCTGACCGTCGAGACGAACTCGCTCTTCATCTGCTCGATCTGCTTGCGCTCGGTCGCGTCGCGGACGATCGCCACGTAGCGAAGGCCGTCGGCGAGCGGGACGGGGCTGATCGCGACGTCGCTCGGGAAGGTCGAGCCGTCGCTGCGGCGGCCCCAGAATTCCTCGATCCTGCCGACATCGCCCGAGCGCCGCCGCTGGAGGCGCTTGAGGAAGGTTTCGATCTGGCCCTGGTCCGGCGCGACCTCGAACAGGATTCCGACGTCGCGCCGAATGAGCTCGCTCGGGTCGTAGCCGTAAAGGCGGGCGGCGGCCGGGTTCAGGCTCTCGATGCTGCCGCTGCTGTTCAAGGTGATGATGCCGTCCTTGGCATTGGTGAATATCGCTTCCTGGCGGGCGGCGAGGTCTTCCATGCGCTGCAAGGCGAAGCGTTTGGCGCGGGCGCTGCGCGCGGTGCTCCACGATGCCGCGAAAAGCAGCGCCGCGAGCACCGCCAGGAGACCGTAGGTGAGATCCTGCGAGCGTTGCCGGGCGACGTCGGCATTGTGGACCGCCGACTGCAGCCGCCGCTGCTCGTCGGCATCCATCAGCGCGACATGCTTGCGGATGTCGTCCATCAGCGCCTTGCCGCGTCCGGTCGAGACCAGCGCCTGCGCCTTTGCCCGATCGCCGCCGAGCTGAAGCTGCACGCAGAGGTCGGTGACCGCGATCTTGGCGGTGGAGAGGGCCTTCAGGTGCGGAAGCTCCCTCTGCAGCGGCGAGTCCGGACCGAGGCGCTGGCCCACGCTGGAGATCGAGCGCTCCACCTGTCGGCGTGCCGCGCGATAGGGCTCGAGAAAGCTCGGATCGCCGGTGACCAGGAAGCCGCGCTGGCCGATCTCCAGATCCTGGTGGAGCGACAGCATGCGCTGGATTTCGAAGCGCGCCTGGTACGACCGGTCGACATCCTCGCGCAGCCGCTGGCTTCGGGTGAACTCCTGCGAGAGGAGCCCGGCGAGGAGGAGGAGGATCACCGGAATCGCGGCGAGCGCGGCGATGCTGACGATGCGGTCGCGGCGCAGGCGGCGCTTCATCAGGGCGGGATCGGAGAACGGCACGCGCCTCGTTAGCCGCAAAAGGGCGTCAGGCAATGCGGTTTTGCGGCGGGCGGAGGAGAGGATCGGCCCGCTTCCCTCGTGCCCGGGTTTAATATCTTGGAAAGCACCGGCCCCTATACCCAAAGAGCCGGAGGTGACCCATGAGATCGATTATCAAGCTGCTGCGCGACCCCAAGGGCGCGACCGCGATCGAATATGGCCTCATCGCCGCCCTCATCGCGGTCGCCGCGATCGGCGCCTTCGCGACCCTCGGCAACACGATCAGCACTACGTTCAACAACGTCCAGACCAAGATGTAAGCGCCGGCAGGCAGCGCTTCGAACCGCGTCTCGCACTTCCTCCCTTTTACCGTCCGCGCAGCACATTGACAGCACGCGGTGCCGGCTTGTTCATCCTCGCCCGTTGCTTCTAGGGGTGTGCGCGATGGTGGGGAGTGGGGAGAAGATGGAGGCGCGCCCGTTTCAGGATGTCGCCGGCTGCGCGCCTCGCCATCGGCGGCTTTACGGCATCCAGTATCTCCGCGCTTTCGCAGCGTCATCCGTGGTTGCCGTCCATGCCAGCCACCGCCTCTTCGTCTTCGGGCTTGGCGTCGAGCTTTTCTTCGTTCTCAGCGGCTTCTTGATGGTCGCGATCACCGATGAACGCTCTCGCAGCGCGCCTTTCCTGAAGGACCGCATCCTTCGAATCGTCCCTGTCTACTGGATCGTCACATTGGCGATGCTGGCGGTCCAGCTCACCGGCCCCTTGTGGCATGGCACCCTGACGGTCGGCTACGTCGCTTCTTCGCTGCTGTTCATACCTTCTGTCTATCCGGGCGACGGAAGGACGATGCCGCTGGTGGCCCAGGGTTGGACGCTCAACTACGAGATGCTGTTTTACGGAATGTTCGCACTGACGCTGCTCCTTCCGCGCCGTCTTCAGCTTCCCTGCCTCACCGTCTCGGTCTTCGCCCTGGTAGCCGCAGGATTCATTTTCCATCCGGTGCAGCCCGCGCTTTATACGTGGACGCGCGCATTTTCCCTCGAATTCCTGGCGGGGGCCTGGATCGGCCACATTTGGCAGCGGAACGGCCGCCTCTGGCCGCTGCTGCTCGCCGCGATGTCCGTCGGATTTCTGTTCGCGGTCCTTCCGGCGCCGTCGCAAGCCCCTGCCAGAGTAGCAGGTGCGTGCATTGTGACCGCAATGTTGCTGGGCGTCCTCATTCTCGAACGCAGGGGAGAAGGTATAGGACGTTTCCGCCTCCCGCTCATCCTGGGCGACGCAAGCTACTCGATCTATCTCTGGCAGGGGTTCGCCTTGATGGCTGCACACTCTCTGGCCACCCACGTCGCTTTTGTGGCGAAGCTCCAGGGCGCCATATTCTCCATCATGGCGATCGCGGGCGGAGTCGCGGCCTATTATCTGGTCGAGCGGCCGCTTCTCCGCGCGCTCCGACGTGCTCGCCGTTACCGGCGCGGCGTGCCCATTCCTGCCGGCATTTGATACGAACGGCCCGGGAGTGAGGCTTGGCTCAGGCGGCCTCGACAGACAGGGCAATGGCGGAGAGGGTGGGATTCGAACCCACGGTACCCGTGAGGGCGGTAGCTCCCTTCATGGTGCTCGCCGCACCAAGACATGCTCATGCTGCCGGCTCATTTAAGCGCTTTTCGAGGTCAGCGATCGTCTCCACCAGCTCCGCCAACGGCGGCGGCTGCGCCATGAACATGTCCGCCATTGCTTCGTAGTCGCTCGCCAGCGCCACGGTCGTGCCCGCCGGCAAGAGCCGCAGCTGACCGATCACGGCGGTGTCGTAAGAAGCCGCCTTGTCCGCGAACATGAGGCTCTTGTTGCGCACAACGGCGGCGAGCAGCTCGGGGCGCGCCAGCGCCTCGGCAGTGACGCCCGCCCGGTCGAGCATCACCAAGTCATAATAATGGCGGGAGAGCCCTTCGCGCAGCGCGCCCTTGTGGTGCAGCGAATGGAGCAGCGTCGCCTTCTCCCAATAGGTGCGCACCACGCTGAGCGTGGGTACCAGGGTCTCGCTGTCGGGAAGCTCGCGCGGGAAATCCTCGGCGAGATAGGGGATGATCGCTCGCTCCTCGAAGGGTTCCGGCTCGCCGCGCGCGCCATATTCGAGCTTGATCCTGGGCTTGATATAGTCGTTGCCGCGGCCGGAGGTGCGGGGATAGTTGAACAGCAGCGTCTGCAGGTCCTTGTCTTCGGGATCGAGCTCAACGTTCCAGCCTTCGGTGGTGCCCAATGCCGCCTCGATCGCCTTGGTCAGTGACGGCATCGCCACCGTCTCGACATAGGCCTGCGCGGCCGCCTTGAGCGCCTTGATGCGCCGATCCCGCTCTTTGCCGCTGATGCCGCGTTCCATCGGCTGCGCTATCTGGTCGATCAGCGGCGCATCGCGTCTGATCGTCAGGTCGACGTCCTCGGAGAAGCGCTGAATGATGCCATAGGCCTTGGAGAGCGAAGTTCCGCCTTTGAAGGTGACATGGTCTTTGAGTTCGGGGGTGGTCGTCAGCCGGCGCAGCGTCCAGCAGACCCAGAAGTCCTTCTCGATCACGATCGGCGTGAGGTCACGGCGACTCGCCGCCTCCTCGATGAAAGCGCGGCGGTCCGCTGCGGGGCGGCGTGCGAACTCATCCATGGCGTGCCGCGTCGATCTTCAGAACGACATCTCCCATCCAGCCGGCCATCTGCGGCCGCGCCTGAAGCAGCGCCTTCATGTCCTGGTCGTCGACGCGTTGCGCGAATCGTTTGATGAGGGCGGCGTCGATCTGATCCTTGCCTAGATAGGCTAGCGCCTGCACGACCGCATTGGCGCCGTCGGGCGCATCATCCAGCACGGGCGCCCGGCTGTGCCGGAGGGTCAGGCTGCGCCCCCCGACACGCCTGGAGCGCGAGCGGCCACTGGTCGCGTAGCTGGCCTTGGCCGGCACCTGGGTCGAGAGTCCGAGGCTGTTGGCAGCTGCGGCCCCTGAGGGCGCCAGCCTGTCTCCGCTCTGGGCGGCGACCGCTGCGGCCAAGCTGTCGGGATCGGGGCTCAAGGCGCCAAGCTTGTCGTGCTGACGCGGATAGTCGTAGATTCCCCGGCCGACCCGGCGGACGTCGCCGGTCTTGGCCAAGCGCGACAGAGCCATATCGACCGCGCCGCGTGTGCCGAAGTCGACAAAGTGCCTGGGCGTGAACACCCAGCCGCGTCCCTTCGTGCGGACGCGCTTCATGATCCTATCGGCCATCGGGGGCACGCGCTTGCTCATTGTTGTTAGATAATAGCATTGTTATTTCTAACAAACCAATACGAATGCGGTCGGACCCAACCCCCCTAGGTGTTCCGGCTCATGCGGCGCTGATGACAGGGGGTAATGGCGGAGAGGGTGGAAGGCACAAGCGCAGCGTAAGACATTGAGAAATGTCGTTTTAAATCCTTGATTCTGGTTGATGCCCCCTTCGATGCCCCTACCCTTTTGTTCGGTTCGATTCCCGCAGCGCTGCGGTTAGATCACGTTGGATTGCATTCAGGGCTGCGGGACGAAACCTCCTCCCGACCGATGACGGGGCATCGATCAAGTTCGTCGGACGGACGTGCGAACCGTGGGACGCGGGGACACACCTTTCGCATATTGGCAGGAGCCGGGGCCGCCTTGGGGCACGTACATCGTGCGGCTGATTGGGCGCATAAGCGTCGGCCGGCACTGGAAACGGTATCTTGAGGACGCCGCGATCATCGTCCTGATCGAGGAACTCGTGAGCGTGCAGAAGTCTAGATAGAGCTTATCGCAGGTGTCCGCTTTCGACCCATTGCGGTCATTAGCCGTGAGCCAGAAAGGCCGCAGCTATCGCGGCTTGTGCGTTCGCACTGCCACCGCCGCGATCTCAACCAGCTGACCTTCGTCGACCAAGGAAGCAACCTGAACTGTCGCCCGCGCTGGCTTGCCCGGCTGGTTCGACGTTCCGAAGACCTGGGCATAGCCCTCCTTCATGCCAGCGAAATCCATCTTGCCGCCCTTGGCCGGATCAGCCGCAAGGTACACGTGCAGCATCACCACGTCGCCATAACCGTAGCCTTGGCCTTTCAGTATATCGCCGAGTTGCTTTAGTATGTTCAGCGTCTGTGTCTTGGTATCTCCCCTGACAGTAGGCGCTGCGGGGTCGAGGGCAGCCGGAGTGATGCCGCTGATATAAAGCGTGTCGACGACGCCTTTGGCCTCCACCGCGTCAGCAACGGCCCCCGATCCAACCCGGGTCCATTGCGCCTCGGCGCCCGTTGCGATCGCCAATCCTGCGATGGCACCCAATAAATAATTCTTGCGCATAACCGCTCATTCCTTGCGACATATGAATGCCGTACGGCGCCGCCGCATGCGGGCTGTTCAAACATTCGGGTCGACTTTCATAGGGCACCGATCATGCGGCAGGAATCAGGGCTACTCCGGAGCTAAACCGGGATGGCCGAGCGCGGAGTCGAAATGTCCGCTTTCCACCCATTGCAGACATTCGCGAAGCCTTGGATGCTGGAGGGGTTGGAGCTATGAAACCTGCTCTGCTGTTCATCGCCCTGCTCTCGGCTGGACGCCTTCGCAGCGCAGCCCTCATCCTGATCTCCGCGATCTTTGCACGCTCGCCAGGAGCATCGCGGCCGGTTCCAATGGTTGCTTCGCCGGACGAAAGCAGGGCCTCTCCGCCCGCAGTAGCGAGGGGTGAGACCATCGCGATCGCCTGGACGAACTACTTTCCGGCTACATAGCGCTCCTTCTTCAGAAGCCTCTCCAGGCTCGTCATCGGGATCAGCGTCATCGAGCCGAGCTTTATCGTCTCAATGTGGCCCTCGCTGATCAGTAGATAGAGCTTCGATCTCCCGATGCCGGTCAGGCGGCAAGCTTCTTTGACTCGAACGGCAAGAGGCTGGAGCGGCCTAATGGGTGGTTGTGCAGAGTCGTCCATCGGCGAGAGATAGACCGACGAGAGATGTCTTCTGAACTGCCTCTTCGACGTATCCGGAAGCAATTCGACGTTCCGCGGCCGACAGCTCCCGAGCCCGCGGCTCCCCGGTGCCGCCGTCAGAGTCGCTTCGGCTGAAATCGCTCCCCGCGCATGGCATATCTTGTCCGCTAAACAATCAAATCGACGGCCGTGAGAACTTGGTCCGCGCGACCGAGTTCACCAGGTATAACGACGCGAAGATGATTTGTTCCGTCATAAGTGCATCGTAGTTTGATCGGCGCACTCGCAGAGGCATACGATTAGGAGGCGGAAACGGCGCGTAGCTGAAAGACCAACTTCGCATTTCTTGAAGTGGACCTGTCGCCCCCTCGGGGCTGGTCCACCCCCGTCTGCGGCGGGCAAGCCTCATCGGCCGATGTCGCGCCAGCTGGCCTCGCTGAGCTCCACGCCGTGCTTCTTTGCGGCGTGCTTGATCCGGTCCCACGCCTCGTCCCGCTCCGCGTCGCTGACGCCCTGGACCTGGTTGAACCGAGCGACCGCCGCGCGGACATGATCGGCATCTTCGATCGGCTCCTTGCGCTGTCTCGGAAAGGCGAATTCCCTCCCGCGCAGCTCGTCTCGATCCTCCGCCGACAATCTGCTCATCATCAGTTCCTCTGCCAGTAGGTTGATAAATCGGCTCCGATATTGTCGCCCGGGCCTGCGTCGACCGACGTGAGCGCAACGCGGACCGCCTTCCCAGGGGTCCAGCCCCCTCGCGACAGCACGGCGGCCGAAACATGGAAGGAACGGACGGATCGCGCGGCGTCCCTCGTTGGTGAGTGCCTGGGCGGCTGCATTTCTATCGGTCTGCTCCTCCGCAGCGCATTGATCGGTCACCCCTCGCCCGGACCGATCAGCGCCTGAAGCTCCGCCCGCCGGCGCTGAACATCCTTGAGGCGCTCTCCCGTCACATCGAGGGTCCTGCCGCCCCGGGTGACGTGCGCGCGCGCCTTGCCGGATGAAAGCGACTCGATCTCTTCATCGAGCCGCGTCCGCTCGGCCAACATCCAGGCAATGAGGCGCTCTTCTGATTGCATCGGCCGCTTCGCTCCCGCCGCCCAACGCCGATCCTTCGCTTCGGCTCCCGCACGGATCGGTGTCTCTGACGATGATCGTGCACGTTACACCCATCCTCGGTGGATGGCGGCATGCGGCGCGCCGAAACGGGCCTGGAGCGCGAGAATTGACGGTCATCAAGTCCGCTCCAGCCGCCGCGTTATGCCGGAACCGGCCCCGCCGCCCCACATTTCATAAAGGGGCTCTTGGACGAGGAGGAGCAGATGGCAAGCGCGACGACCACCACCGATCAGCCGGGAAAGGGCGGAGGCGTGATCGATCCCCGGCTCGACCGCAGCCAGGCCCGCCCCGATCACTCCTCTTGACGGGGTGAAGCCCCTCCCGCACGAAGGCTCAATGGGTTGCGGCGGTGCTTTGAGACGCGGTGGTCGCGGCCAGGGGGGCTGGCAATGAAGGATGCCGAGCGAGAGCCCGCCAAAAGATTACCGCTATTCGAGGGACTGCCCGCGAGCTGCGTCGACTATCTGCTGGAGACCGCAACGGTGCGGCGCGTCGTTCCCGGTACCATTCTGTTCAGAGAGGGCGACCCGGCCGAGCATGTCCATATCGTCATGAGCGGCATCATCGAGATCTCGCAGATGCAGGGCCGCCGCGATTGCGGTGTGTTGATGTTCACCGGCGGGGACATCTTCATGACCGCCGCAGCCTTGTTCGACGAACCCTATCTCACCTCGGCACGGGCCCTCACGCTTTCGCGGCTGCTCGTGCTGGAGGGCGCCCGCCTTCGCCGGGAGGCCTGCACATCGTCGCCGCTCGCAATGCGAATCTGCCAGCTGATGGCGGGCCAGTGGCGGATGGCGGTCAGGCACATTCTGGACCTGAAATGCCGCAGCGCGCCCGAGCGGCTGGCAGCCTTCCTGCTCCGGCTGGTCGACGACAGCCCTTTCTCCGACACGGCGGAACTGCCAATTCCCAAGCGGCACCTGGCGTCGCGGGTCGGGATGACCGCCGAGACTCTCTCCCGCACCCTCCAACTCCTCGCCGACAACGGTCTCCACGTGCGCGGCAATCGCATCCTGGTGAAGGACCGGCCCAAGATCGAGAAGTTCTGCGGTCCCGATCCCTATCCCGATCGCAGCGAGACCTCCCTCGGCGTCTTTGCCTTGTGAGCTAGCGGCCGAGAATCAGGAGCAGCGCGAAGACGAAGGCGCCGAGCCCGAGCGCCAGTAACGGCTCTCGCGATCCTCGGGCAGCTCCTCCTTGAGGACGTTGAGCAGGATTCCGCCGGCGAGGAACGCGAAGATGCTCGCAACCGCGACCGCGGAAACGGCAACGGCCAGCCCCGCTGCCCAGCCGAGCAGCGGCGCGGCGGCCAATATCCATCGCCCCTTGTCATCATAGGCCCGGCCATGGTCCTGGCGCAGGCCCTGGTCGTTGACGACGAAGTGAAGCCCGAGCGCAACGCCATAGATGATCAGGCCGCGCGTGTCGGCTTCCTCCCGGTGCACGAGCAGATATCCGATCAAGGCGCTGTAGATTGCGTAGGCGCCGAGATGGACCCAGAAGACCGGAGCCCGCGGGTGTGGCTTCCCGGGCCCCGCCTTGCCCCTGCCGCCGTGGGCGGAACGCACCATCCTGTCGAGGCCGTAGAAGAGGACGAGCCCGGCGAGCGCGGTCAGGTAGACGTGCAGCCCAAGCGCGCCGCCTTCGTCCGCCGACAGGTGCCGCAGGCTCTCCTCCTGCTTCTGCGCGAGTTCCGGCAGGACGTGCACGAAGACATAAGCGAGAGAGACTCCGCCCGAGAGAGAAAGCCAGATGCTGCGCGGCGTCTTCTGGAGGAACCGGAGATATTTGCCGAGGACATGGACCAGCGCGAAACAAAGCGCGACCGACAGGGTCACCAGCGGCGTCTCGGCCATCGCTTCTCTCTCCTTTCCAGCTTTGCAGGTCCTGTCCTGAAACCGCGCCCACCCGGCGCAAGTGTCCGCGATTGATCTTGGTCAAGCCACCGCGACCGAAGACGGCAGCCTCGCCCGGTCCGAACCGCCCCATTGGACGTAGGCGGCCGAGGCGGGCTGCGCTTGACCTTGGACAAGCTTTGGAACGGCGACTCTCCCTAACCGTCTAATTGGCACACACGAGATGGAAGGAGGTGACGGATGGACGGCGGGAGCGGGGGAATGCTGGTGCGCTCGATTGACCTCGAGGACGCCGACCGATCCTATTTTCTCAAGCGAGCCGAGGCTGAGCTCGAGCAGGCCCAGACATCCTCGGATCCACAGGCCGTGCGATGCCACTACGAGCTAGCGGGCCTTTATCTGGACCTCGTCTACAACGAGGAAGCTTTGTCCGGGTGGAAGCTCAGTCGCTCCTCCGAGACCGCTCCGTCCGAGGACGCGGCCGGGAAAGCGCATCCCGGGGCCATCCTGCTCGATTTTGCGCAGATCTTGCGGCGTCCGCTTCCCGTATCGCTGCAGCTTCTGCCCATCACGCGCCGCCCATGAGGCCTTATCGAGAGCTAGCGCACGCCACGCGGCGCTAGCGCTCCGCCGCTCGTCAGCGGCGCCGTGCGTCCCTAGCCTCTCCCCATCTCCCCAACATGAGGGCGGCGGCCGCCGCGCCGAGACCGTCCATCAGCAAATCTATGAGGGTGTCGGTCCGGTCGCCGATGATCCCGATGGCCCATTCAAAAAATTCCCAGGCGAGACCGGCGAGTAGCCCGGTTCCCAGCAGCGCCAGATAGCGGACCGGGGCGGCGGTGGAGCGGCTCAGGCCGGAATGCCCCCAGAGGCCGGCGGCAAGGCATAGCGTCCCGATCGATAAAGCGTGGACCCCCTCGTCATATAGCGCGATGGTGCGATAGAGATTCAGGACATAGCCGAGCAGGTTTAGTCCCGCCGATGCCACGATCAGAGCCGCGGTGGCCCATTCGAGCCCCCGCTCGCCTCCCGGCCTAAGGGGTGCAGACTTGGAGTCGGAGCGGGCAGTCGCCGGCCCCTGGTGATCCGACGGTCGTGCGGGGGCGGCAGGCGCCGGTGTGGGTTTCACCGCCCTGGTCAATCTGAAGCTGCGCGGGTTCGCTCGAGCAATTTCGCGAGCGTGAGGTCGATCATCGCCTGCTCGCTGGCTGCAAGCGCCGGCGGAGCCACTTCGCCGGCGGCATCGATGGCAGAGCTCATCCGGGCGTGGATGAGCTTCAGGTCGCGCGGCTCAACGATCGAGAGGCGGGCGAGAAGCTCGAGAATGGTCGAAATAGCACTGAAATTGGCCGTGGCACGGCGAGCAAAGACAGCTCCGGTCCGCTCAGCTGCAGGCTACCACCGGCCGCCGATTCGCGGACCGCCTCACTCCTCGCCGTGCAGAAACAATCGATCACAACAGGCCAATGGGCATCCCGCATCAGCGTTCCGCGTCTTGACGCGGATCAATTCGCCGGCGGCAGGATGGTGACGGCACCACAAAGGCAATAGGATAAGGCCGAACAGACGGACGCCTCCCTTGGACTACCAACGCGTTTTTGCGCAGGCGATCGAGCGGCTGCATGCCGAAGGGCGCTATCGCGTCTTCATCGA
>Ga0066671_10000431_pt1 | contig 13091 bp, 13 predicted proteins | sample GraSoiAngelo_120_FD_62294 | JGI IMG/M metagenome (GOLD analysis project Ga0066671, IMG submission 62294) | Grasslands soil microbial communities from the Angelo Coastal Reserve, California, USA - 14_0919_09_20cm | ecosystem: Environmental > Terrestrial > Soil > Grasslands | place: USA...
AGAACAGCTTCACCGACTTCATCGACGTCACTCGATTCCTCGTCGCCCATGGCTATGCGGCGAAGGACCGGGTCGCCGCGGCGGGGGGGAGCGCCGGCGGGCTGCTGATGGGCGGGATCATGAACATGGCGCCCGAAGACTACCGGGTGGTGATCGCCCAGGTGCCGTTCGTCGACGTGGTAACGACGATGCTCGACGCCTCGATCCCGCTCACCACCAACGAATATGACGAATGGGGCAACCCGGCGGACCGCAAGTTCTACGACTACATGCTGTCCTACTCGCCCTACGACAATGTCGCGGCGAAGGCCTATCCCGCGACCTTCGTCAGCACCGGCCTGTGGGACAGCCAGGTGCAGTACTATGAGCCCGCCAAATGGGTCGCGAAGATGCGGGCCCTGCGCACCGGCACCTCGCCGCTCCTCTTTCGGATCAACATGGAAGCCGGGCACGGCGGCAAATCCGGCCGCTTCCGCCGCTTCCGCGACATGGCGGAGTACTATTCGTTCATGCTGAGCGAGCTGGGGGTGGAGAGGTAGGCGGGGCCTATTTGCAGACCCACCACCGTCACCCTGAGTACGTTTTGAGGCTTGTCTCACTTCAGCCAGAAGACGGCATGCGTAAGGCCAAGGGTGACTATGCTCACAAAAGCTGGGGGTCCTAGCGCTTCTGGACCGCGCCACCGCCCCATCCTGCTACCGAATCGCTGGAGGGTGTCGGCGGGATACCTGTCACTCACCGCTCGCTAACGTCATCATCACGCACCGCAGCTCCTCCGGAGTACGTGAACGACTGAATCTGCGGGCTAACGCCGGGTAGAAGAATCTTTGTGTAGGAGTGCCTACAGGGTTGCGGCTCCGCCCGCTGTAGGCTACACGACATCTCCTACAAGGGAGACGCGATATGGTGAACCCCAGCGATCTGATGGCCCGGCGCGAGCGCCTCGCTTCCGAGCTTGCGAAGCTCGATGAGCTGCTGTCGGCGTTCAACGCGTACGCTTCTGAGTTCGCGCCGAATCTGCTGGCCCGCGGTGAGACGGCCCTCCCCCAAAGGCCCGCAATTTCCGTTGCCGCTCAGCAGTCGCGTCCCGCTAGTGGCACGATAGAATCCCCCATCAATACCATGACGGCGGATGTGGTCGCCAAGGCCATGGAAGAGAAGAACCGCCCTCTACAGCTCGCCGAATGCGAGGACGCGGTTCGAGCGTCTAACGTTCCGCTGCCCGATACCAAGAATCCGCGGAACGTCATTGGCACCCGCCTCCACCGAACGGGCCGCTTCCGCTCTACTCCGGCGGGATGGTGGTTTAAGGACCGGGCGCTTCCTGGGAGCCACGAGATTGCGCCAGCAGGCGCTGAACGAAATGGGGCGCTGAACGGCCGTGCCGCCAACGCCCCAAACACCGGAGGGGTTGCAGCCCCTCCAATCGAGAACTCTGAGGGCTTCCGCCTACAGAGTTGAACCTTGCTCATGCCGGGCGCCGACCGGGGGCGGCTCAATCCCCCGGAGGAAGGACCGGGTCATGCTCACTACAGGATTGATCGCTCTGGGGACGCTAGTCGTCCTAATCGCGATCCTGTTGATATAGCACTACCGACCGCGGCGGGGGCGCGAGCCCTCGCCGTGTGTTTCGGTTATAGGAATTTGACCACATCGTCAAGATTCAGAGTGACGGAGCCGATTAGTCCTCGCGTCTTGATCGACGTGCTCAATCAAACGGCGGTGTGGCTGCCGATTAAGACTCTCAATCCTCGACCAGCGCCATAGGGGTTCGCGCGTCGTCCCACGACCGGACATCGTGTTTCGGCTAGGAGCGCGCGGCGCCGACGCCTTCGGGTGGAGGGCGAAGCGGGTTTCGCGCGGGTGCGGACGCTTTCCACAAGGCCGGCGCGCCGGAGGACCCAAAGGTGCTCGGTCAGCGCCTGTATGGTCCGAGAGATCCCGAGCGACAGGCTGGCGATCAAGCGGGCGTCGCCCGAGCTGAGCGTCGCCACCAGCGACAGACGGGCGGACTTCCCCCGCGCTGCGAACAGCTCCGCAGGTGCGGCGTATTCAGCCCTCGACAAAGGCCTTGATATTATCGATCTGCGCCGCCCAGCCGCGCTCGTTCATCTGCATCGCTTCGGGCATTCGGTGGGCGGGGATGGCGTCGAAGCCGCTCTCGCGGACGGTGAGGCGGGTGCCGGAGGGGGTCGGCTCGAGCCTGAACTCGACGAGCGTCGCGGGCTCGGCGGAATAATCGACGTCGGGATCGATCGCGTAGGGGTGCCAGCGGAAGGAGAAGAGGCGCGGGGGGTCCATCGTCCCCACCGCCGCTTCCCAGCGCAGATGCTCGTAGCCGGGGTGGGTGATGTGGCCGGTGGTGGGCGCCCCCGCCACAAACGGCCCGTCAAGCTTCACCCGGAACCAGGCGCCGAACTCCTCATGGTCGGTCAGCGCCCGCCATACCCGCTCGACCGGCGCCGCGATCTCGATGTTCTTCTCGACGAAGTCGGACATTGCAGAGCCTCCTGGATCAGCGCCACCCCGCCGCACGACGCTTGCGCATGACGAGGGTCGGCCATTCGCCGGTACCGCCCGAAGTCAGCATCAGCCCGTGGCGGCGATAGGCGGAGGCGACGGCTTCGGCCTGCTGGTCGAGGAGGCCGGCGAGGACGAGGCGGCCGCCGGGCTCCAGCGCCGCCGAGACGGACGGCGCCAGCTCGATCAGCGGGCCTGCCAGGATATTGGCGAGGATGAGGTCGTAGGGCGCGGACGCCGTGAGCCGCGGATGGTTCATGCCCTCGGCGACCGCGAGCTCGAGGCGACCGGGGCCGCGGCCGAGGGGGACGTGGTTCAGCCGCGCATTCTCCTCGGTCACCTCGATCGAGACGGGATCGATGTCGCTGGCGATCGCGCGCGCCGACGGCCACAGCCGAAGCGCTGCGAAGGCGAGGAGGCCGGTGCCGGTGCCGAGATCGAGTATCCTCGTGAAGCGGAGCCCCTGGTCCTTCATCCGGCTCAAGGCCGCGAGGCAGCCGGCCGTGGTGTCGTGATGGCCGGTGCCGAAGGCGCGGCCGGCGTCGATCTCGAAGGCGATCGCCCCCTCCGGCACCTCGTCCCGATGCGCCGGCGTGTGGACGAAGAAGCGCCCGGCCCGGATCGGCTCCAGCCCCTGCTGGCTGAGCGTCACCCAGTCGGCGTCCTCGACCCGCTCCACCGCCGGCGCTCCCGCCGCCGACGGCGCCAGCGCCTTCAGCATCGCCAGCATCTCGGCGGTCGGTTCTTCCTCGAAATAGGCGTCGAGGCGCCAATCCTCCGGCCGCGCCGGGTCCGCCTCGCTGGTCATCAGCACCGGCGGCTCGTCCAGTTCGGCGAGCGGCGCGATGTCGGCCTGAAGCGCCTCGGCCTCTGTTTTGGTGCAGGGGAGGGTGACCTTCCAGCTCATCGTTTCGCCTCCGCGGCGAGCCGCTCGTCCAGCCGCTTCGCCGCCGCCGCGCTATAGGCGACGCAGGCGTTCCGGTCGGCAAGCGGCGCCCGCCCCGCCAGCCGCTCGAACAGATTGCTCGCGCCCGGGTGAGGCGTGATGAGGATGTCGCAGGGCATAGCCGCCACTCTCGCGAAACTCGCCCGGAAGCGGGCGACCAGCGCCGGATCGCCGGTGAAGCGGAAGCGCTCCGGCCCGACGGCGGTCAGGCTGTCGGCATAGACGATGTTCCGGCAGCTGCCCTTTTCGCACAGCTGCCAGCTCCAGCTCGTGCTGCCGGCGGTATGTCCCGGCGTCGCATGGACCTTTAGGTGCAGGGTTTCGATCCGGACCTCTTCGCCATCGCGCACCACGCGGTCGACCTTCACCCCCTCGAAGCTTGCGATCGTCCCGGCCTGAGGGTCGGAGGGATCGGGCGTGCCCCTCTCCAGGCCCCTCTGCGCCTCCGCCCGAGCCACCAGCCTCGCCCCGGTAAGCCGCTTCAGCGCGGCGAGACCGCCGGCATGGTCGACATGCTCATGGCTGCTGAGCAGGAACTTCACCGCCTTGGGATCGAAGCCCAGCTTGCGGATATTGGCCGCGATCTGCGGCGCGGCCTCCGCGGTGGCGCCGTCGATCAGGATATGCCCCTTGGCCGAAGTGACCAGCACCGAGGCAATCCCGCAGGTGCCGACATAATAAGTGTTCCCCGCGATCCGTGCCGGCGGGGCGGGGTCGCTCCACCCGTCCTTGCCCGCGCAGGCCTCGGCAAGGGCAACGCCGTCCGGCGCGGCCATAAGCAGCGCCAGCGCGAGGCTAGCGGACAAAGCTCGCCCCGTTGACGTCGATCACCGCACCCGTCGCCGAAGCAGGCGCGTCGACCGCAAGCCAGCGCACCGTCTCCGCCACCTCGTCCGCGCCCGCCACCCGGCCCAAGGGAATGTCGGCGACGATCTTCTGCCCGCCCCGGCTCGCCATATAATCGTCGATCATCTCGGAGGCGGTGAAGCCCGGGCAGACGACGAAGGCGAGCACCCCGTCCGCCGCATATCCGCGCGCGATCGACTTGGTCATGCCGACCATCCCCGCCTTGGACGCGGCATAATGCCAATGCTGCGGCGAATCCCCGCGATAGGCGGCGCGGCTGGCGACATTGACGATCCGCCCGCCGCCCTTCGCCTGGAAATGGAGCACCGCCAAGCGGCACAGCTCGGCCGACGCAGTGAGGTTCACCGTCATCGTCCGCTCCCACTGGGCGACCCATTCGCCGTGGGGGGCGTCGAGCGGCGCCGCTTCGAAGATTCCGGCATTGTTGACCAGCACGTCGATCCGTCCGCCCAGCCGCTCGAGCGCCGCGTTCCACAGCGCCTCCGCCGCGCCTTTGGCGGCGAGGTCCGCCGCGATCCGGCCGTCGCCGCCGCCGCTCGAATGGCCGACGATATTATGGGTGGAAAGGGCCTCGGCGATTGCCTTGCCGATGCCGCGGCTGGTGCCGGTGACGAGGATGTTGCTCATGCCCGCGCCCTAGCGAGGGCCGGCCCTGAGTGGAAGCCTAGCCTGCGTCGACATTCAGCTGCCCGTTTGGAAATTTAATCCCCTCTCCCCTGGGGGGAGAGGGTTAGGGTGAGGGGGTTCGGCGTCTCCGCGACAGGCTCAGAGCCCCCTCACCATGAGCAGGTGCGAACGTCTCCCAGACGTTCGCAGCCATGCCGGGGGCATGGCGGGCCTGCTCATCCTCTCCCCGCCGGGGAGAGGGGGAAGAAGTGGCCCCGAATGCCGGTCCCGCCTCAGGCCGCGAACGTGCCGACGAAGCGCCCGGTGGCGTCCTTGAACCGCGCCATCTGCTCGTCGACATGGCTGAAGCTCTGCTTCACCGCGTCGATCTCGGTCGCGACATTCTCGGTGTCCGAACGGATCGCGGCGATGGTCGAGGACATGGTGTCCGCCGCGAGCGCGGTTTCGTCGACCGCGGCGGTGATCATCGTCACCGTCTGGGCCTGGAGCTCCATCGCCTGGCGGATCCGGTCGGCCGAGCTCTGCACTTCCTCGACCGTATGCTTGATCGAGCCATTGGCATCGACCGTCTGGCGGGTCGCCTGCTGGATGGCCGTGATCTTGGCGTTGATGTCGTCGGTCGCGCGCGCGGTCTGGTTGGCGAGCGACTTCACTTCCTGCGCCACCACCGCGAAGCCGCGTCCCGCATCCCCCGCCCGGGCCGCCTCGATCGTCGCGTTGAGCGCGAGGAGATTGGTCTGCCCGGCAATGTCGCGGATCAGCGACAGGATCGATTCGATCGCCTCGACATGGGTGGAGAGCGCCTGGCTCGCCTTGACCGCCTGCCCGGCCTGGTCGCCGGCGCGGGTCGCGACCTGAGCGGCGACCTCGACTTCGTTGCGCGCATCCTCGATCGCCCGAATGAGGCCCGCAGCGGTCTGCGCCGCCTCGCGCATCGCAAGCGCCGACTGTTCGGCGGCGGCCGCCACCTCGCTGGTCTTGCCCAGCATGCCCCGCGCCGCCGAGGACGCATCCGCCGCCTGCGCCCGAAGCATCTGGCTGTCCGACGCGGTGCGCTCGATCGCGCCGACGATTTCATTGTTGAACTGCTCGGCCCGCGCCATCTGCCGCTCGCGCTGCCCCTGCGCCCGGATCAGCGCATAATGCGCCGCGAACACGTCCGCCTCGAGCAAAGTCGAAGCGGTGAGGCAGCGCGACAGCCGCACCAGCCGCTCGGGATCGTCCCCGAGCTTCTCGGCGAGAACCTTATACCCCTCGTCCGCCGCGGCGCTGATCGCGCTGATCAAGGTGGTGAGGCTGACCCCGGCGGAGGTTGCTTCCTCGACATAGGTGCCGACCATGTCCGCCCAGCGCTGCCCGCCCGCATCCGAATATTTGGCGACGAGGTAGGGGATGATCCTGGCCACGGCAGCGTCCATCGCCTCGTCCTCGAAACCTGCCTCGACGTCCGGCGCGCTCTCGAAATGGCTCCAGAAGCGGCGCGCTACCCGCACCGCCTCGTCGGCGAACAGGGCTGCGATCTCGCGGCATTCGGCGGCGAAATTCCCGTCGGCGTCGAACCGCTCGATCCGCCCGGCCAGCCTCACCTCATCCGAACCGCCCGCCATCGCCCGTCCTCGCTTTCAAAATCAGGGCCCCGGTCTAGGCCCGCACTGGTAAACAAGCGGTTAGACTTTGCGGGACCCCGCCTACCGCCCCGCCCGGCGCCCGCGCCCCCTTGCAACCTCCTGCCCAAGTCCTAAAAGCCGCAGCCGACAGGAGCCTTCATGCACCGCAATCCCGACCGCCCCCTCTCGCCCCATCTGACGATCTGGAAATGGGGCCCGCACATGCTGGTCTCGATCCTCCACCGTGTGACCGGCACCGGCCTCGCCATCGTCGGCGGCCTCGCTTTCACCTGGTGGCTGATGGCCGCGGCGACGAGCGAGGAGGCGTACAGATATTTCGTCTCCTGGGCGACGCACTGGACCGGCCTCATCGTCCTCGTCGGCCTGAGCTGGGCCTTCTTCCAGCACACGCTTTCCGGCCTCCGCCATTATGTCATGGACATCGGCGCCGGCTTCGAGCTCTCCGGCAACAAGCTCTGGGCGATGGCGACCCTGGCCGGCTCGGCCGTGCTCACTGCCTTGCTGTGGCTCTACATCCTGATGGGACGCTAGGAATGACGATGGAAACCCCCACCGCCCGGGTGCGCGGCCTCGGCTCGGCCCAGGAAGGCGCCGAGCATTGGTGGACCGAGCGGCTGACCTCGATCGCCACCTTCGCCCTCTTCGTCTGGGCGATAATCTCGGTCGTCCGGATGGGCAGCCTCGATTATCACACGGTTACCGAATGGCTGCGCGAGCCGCTCGCCGCGGTGCCGATGCTGCTCCTCATCGTCGCGACCTTCTGGCATTTGAAGCTCGGCCTGCAGGTGGTGGTCGAGGATTATGTTCACGAGGAAGGCAATAAGTTCTTCACCATCGCGCTGCTCAATTTCTTCGTCGTGATCGCGGCCGCCTTCGCTTTGTTCGCGGTGCTGAAGATCGCGCTCGGAACGCCCGGCTAGGCCGATGCAATTCTTCATCTTCATCCGCTGCAAGCCGGGCAGGACCAGCGACGTCGGCCGGGCGATGGTCGAAAAGCGCCTCGCCGAGGTGCAGGAGATCCATTCGATCAGCGGCGAATGGGATCTGATGGTCCGCGCCATGGTCCGCTCGCGCGGCGCCGAGGCGGATTTCGAAAGCAATGTGATGGAAGTCCTGCTCGCCGGCCAATGGGACAATGTCGAGCGCACCCAGACCATCATCGGCTACCGAGTCTTCAACCCGGACGATTCCTTCGTCGAATGAGGGCCCGACCGTCGCAAGCTTGATCGCGGCGGCGGCGGCGACCGAATGGCCCGGGGTTGTCGCCGAGACCACGAAGTAATATAGGCGCAGTCTGGATCGGGAGAGCCGGGGCCGCGCAGCTTAGACAGGCTGCTCATCTCCTCAAGGGAGTGACGGTGAGAACTGCTGCTATCCTGAGCCAGTCCGCTCCCGTTCCTCGCACCGGCTACCCGGACCATCCCGCGCGACTTGCCGCTTTCGTAAACTCTATCTTTGCAGGCAGCCGCTAGGGTGGCCTTTGCCGGGCAGGCTCTTCGCCCAGGAGCAACGGTCTGATGGACGTACGTGTAGACAAGGCTTCTTCGACGAGGTGGCTGCCCCAACGCCCCAATGGCAGGGTGATCGGCGCGGCGACCGCGGCCGGGGTGTTCATGTTGACTGCGGTGGCGTCCAGATTTGATTGGCTGCGAGCGCTCCCCAACGGGAAGGGGCCTCCTCCCAGTCGGGAAAAGCCGCATTCCTTCACCGGCCCGGCGCCGGAATGGGGTGAGGGCGCCGAAGAGCTGCAGAACGTTGCCACGCGCGGCCTTGATATATACGCGAGACTGAGGACGACGCTCGAAGCGGAACATCCGTCGAAGTGCATCGTCATCAATGTCGACACGGCAGAATTCGTGGTTGGGGACACTTTTGGCGAAACACACCGCAAGTTCCGCGAACGCTTCGGCGATGCGCCCTCTTGGGACGGACGGATAGGGGACGCCGAAAGTGGTCTCGGTCGAACGCGGTTGGTATAACGAGCTCGGCGAGCCCCTCGTCACATTGCAGCTGCACATCGCCGACGACGACTATCTTCCGATCGAGGTGCTGGTAGACACGGGTTTCAACCGCGGCCTCCTCCTCTTTGCCGGCGAAGCGCGCGCTGCGCGCCTTCCCCCAACCCGCAGCGCCTCCGCGAAGTTGTACCTCGCCGATGGCAGCCCATGCAGCGCCAGATCCACCTTCGGCTACATCAGGTGGATGGGCGAATTGAAGGAAATCGAGGTCCTCGTCGTGGAGCACGACCGCGGCGAAAGGGACAAGTGCCTGATCGGGATGGAGCTGCTGAAGCACACCGACATCCTCTTCGGACCCGACGACTTTCACATCCATGCTCTTCTCCCCGAGGGCGGACAGGCAGGCTGAAGTCCAATCGGTGGTAGCCGTCGCAGAGTTGCCCACAGCACTCTCTACCAATACATCCAAAACGGATGCTTATTCGTGGCTATAGCAGCCTAATTATTTCCGGTTGCGGAAGTGAAAATCCCGTCATAACCTCGATCAAGGCAGTGAATACTGCCGCAGGGGGAGGATCAGCGTGCTTGCAACGCAGAAGAAGCCGCAGGCTGCGGCGAAGGCTGAGCCGCTCGTCTTCATTCACGACGCCGCGATCGACGATTTCGTCGCGACGCTGCTGATCGAGGCGATGCCCGGCTATGATCTTCAGGGGATCGTCATCGCCAATGCCGATTGCGTGCCCCAGCCGGGGATCGAGGTCGCCTCGCGGGTCAACGCCTTCATGGGCCGGCCGGACCTGCCGCTCGGCCTCAGCAGCGCGCGCGGCTGGAATCCCTTTCCCTGGCCCTATCGCGGCGACTGCGTGACCCTGGGCGGGATCGACAGCCTGAAGCCGTTCAAGTCGAACGTCCCGACGCCGCCGCCATCGGGCGACGACCTCCTCGTCAGCCTGCTTCGCAAGGCGCTGCGGACCAAACGGCCGCTCACTATCCTGCTCACCACCGGCTTCACGCCGCTGATGCAGGTGCTCGAGAAGCAGCCCGCTTTGGCCAAGGGGATCGGCCGGATATCCTGGATGGGCGGAGCGCTCGATGTCCCCGGGAATCTCGATGCGGCGACGATCAACCCGGCGGTCGCAAACAAGCATGCCGAATGGAACGTCTTCTGGGACCCGTTCGCGGCCGACAAGGCGCTCGCCACGCTGCCCGAGGTCGCCGTCTTCCCGCTCGACATCACCGACCAGGCGAAGATCACCGACGAATTCAAGGCTCGGCTGAAGGCGCAGGGGGCGGCGCACAGCTTCTCGCAATTCGCTTACGAGGCCTATCAGCTGGTCGCCGCGGAGACCTTCTACGACATGTGGAACGTCACCTCGACGGTCTGGCTCGACGCGCCGAAGCTCTACTCGGCGCCGCGGCGGACCGCGCTCAAGGTCGAGCAATGGGGCTTCGAGCAGGGCTGGATGCAGGCCGCGTCCGGCGGCGGGCGGCCCAGGCACAAGGTGTTTCTGAGCTTCGCCGATCTGGCGGGCTTCTACGATTATGTGGTGGAGCGGCTGGCACGCTCGGCCTGAGGGGGAGGGGGCGAAGGGATGAAGCGATCGATATTGGGAGCGGCCGCGCGTCGCGCGGGCCTGGCACTGGCCGTGGGGGCGGCCCTGTTCGCGATTTCCAGCTGCAGGCAGACGGACGGCGCCGACGGCGGCAAGGCCGCGGTCGGAGCGGCCGCCGAATTCGCGTTCCGAAGCTCGGTCGAATCGCCGCCGCCCGGCGAGTCCGTGCCGTTCAAGCTCAGCGCCAACTATCCGACCGCCGCGCCCGCCGCCTGCGCGCCCGCAGACTGTCCCTGGCTGACGATGAATGTGAATTTCGACACAAGCTTCCCGCCCAAGCCGGTCTCCTGGCAGGGCGGCGGCTGGGACCGCTATATCGCCTCGATCCTTACCTATGTCCGCAAGGGGCAGGATCCGAACCTCGCCGACCAGGTGGGTTTCAGGCCCGACATCGGCGGCGGGGGCCCGCGCTGGTTCAACGTGCCGTGGATGGCCTACGACCCGTCGGCGGGCCGCGAATATCGCCACGGCACCACCAATGAGCGCACCGCCCATCTCCAGGATCTGATCGGCCCCGACGGCAAGCCGCTGGTCGCCGACGATTCGGTCGGTGCCGTCCACCTCTTCGCCGGGATGAGCGATGCCTGCAAAGGCCGCTATCCGGAAGGCTTCGAGACCTGGTCGGTCGGCTATTACAACCCGCAGGGCGGCTATGCGATCGGCCGCTCGATCCCGAAGGACGGCGTTCCCAAGACCGCCGATTATATGGGCTCCCAGATGCTCGCCGGCCTGCCCTTCCCGGCCGGGACGGTGGTGGTGAAGGTGCTCACCACCAATGCGCCGCCCGAATGCGTGCCCGCGCTCAAGGGCTCGCCGGAATGGCGGGTCAACCGCCATGTCTTGGGCAGCAAGCACGGTAAGCCGAGCTATATGTGCGCGCGCGCCGTCCAGGTCTCCCGGGTGGTCCAGATCGACGTCGCGGTGACCGATCCGCGCTCGCCGACCGGCTGGGTCTACGGCACCTACGCCTATGACGGGAACCAGCCCGGAGCGACCTTCTGGGACCGGCTGGTGCCGCTCGGCGTGCAATGGGGCACCGATCCCTGGACCTTTCCCGCGGTCCCCGACGGCGCCGCCTCGCTTCCGCTCCAGCAGTCGGTCGCCAATCCGGCCATCGGCACGGGCAATCTCTACGAGCATATGGGCTGCCGCGGGCGGCTGGCAGGGCCGGTCGACAATCCCCAATCGTCCTGCGTCTCCTGCCACGCCAGCGCTTATGCGGCGAAGCCGGGCGCGAAATCGGTAATGGGCCAGAACGTCCCGCCCTCCTTCGGCTTCGACGGCCTTTGCACGGCCTATTCCGCCGACAACGCGTCCTACTTCCAGAACGCGCGGCCGCCGCAGAGCTTCGCGGGCGGCAAATATCCGGACGCGATGTCCCTCGATACGTCGCTCCAGCTGGAGGTGGCGATGCAGCAATACGGCCAATATGCGACCGGCAAGGCGCCCGAGCCCTGCGTGGACAGCGCGTCGTGAGCGGGCGCGGCAAGAAGGAGGGCGGCAAAGGCCAGAACCGCGAAGGGCTGTCGCGGCGCCAGCTGATCGGCGGGGCAGCGGTCGCCGCCGCCGTCGTCGCGATCCCGGGGAACCGCGCCGAAGCTGCCCCGGCGGCCGCCGCTCCCGCCTCCGCTCCCGGGGCCGACCGCTGGGTGAAGCTGCGCTGCGCCTTCAAGGACGTGGTGATGGACGGCCGCAAGATGCGGCTTCGTGCCTATAACGGCCAGATCCCCGGCCCGCCGATCGAGGTCCGCCCCGGCGAGACGCTGCGCATCCGGGTCGAGAACGCGCTCCCGCCCTACGATTCGACCGGCTGGAGCGGCGACCATAACGTCCCCCACCGGCTCGATTCGACCAACCTCCACATCCACGGAATGGACGTCCGCCCGCATCTGTTCGAGCCGCTGGGCACGTCGGACCCGCTCTCGCGGATGATCGCGATCCGCTCGGGCGAGCAGAAGGATTATGTCTTCGAGGTCCCCTCGAACCACCCGCCCGGCCTCTATTGGTACCACCCCCACCATCACGGCTCGACGGTGGTCCAGGCGGTGAGCGGGATGGCGGGCGCGATCATCGTCCGCGGCGCGATCGACGAAGTGCCCGAGATCAAGGCCGCCCGCGACATCCCGCTGGTCATGCAGGACATCGGCCTGTTCCAGAGCGAGGAGGACCCCAACCTCTGGACCTATTTGCCGAAGCAGAATGCGATCTGGCAGACCTTCGGCGGCAACGTCACCATGTACGATCCCGCCACCGGCAAGACCAACCCGACCAGCCTTCGCGGCGGCTTCACCACCGGCGATTATGCGCTCCGCTATTACCTCTTGAACGGCGTGCCCTTCTTCCGCGAGACCCATAATCCGGCGGTTCCGCAAAGCCCGGTCCCGGCCCAGATGAAGCCGCCGAGGATCCGGATGAACCCGGGCGAGGTCGTCCGCTTCCGGATGCTCAACGCCACCTCGGACAATCTGATGCCGATCGTCGTCGAAGGCCATGTCATGCAGCTCATCGCCCTGGACGGGGTCAATTTCGCGGCGCCGCGGGCGATCCCGATCAACGGCAATGGCGACGGCAACGGCCAGGTCCTGCTCGCCTCGGCCAACCGCGCCGAATTCCTGATCAAGGCGGTGTCGAAGCCGGGCGTCTACCGCATCGTCCAGCTGCCCCAGACCCAGCAATTCCTCGACAGCGCGCAAAAGACGATCTGCGAGATCGAGGTGGTCGGCAAGCCGATGGACATGGCGCTCCCCACCGCGCTCCCGGTCTCGCCGCGCAACTATCCTCTGATCGACCCGTCCGAGGTCAAGCGGATCCGCACCTTCCAGTTCGGCGGCGCCTTCCCGGGCGTGGTCAACCCGTATGTCGGCATCGATTTCCTGATCAACAACATGCAATATCAGGAGACGGCGCTGCCGACCGTGGTCAATCGCGGCGA
>Ga0066671_10000434_pt1 | contig 13060 bp, 14 predicted proteins | sample GraSoiAngelo_120_FD_62294 | JGI IMG/M metagenome (GOLD analysis project Ga0066671, IMG submission 62294) | Grasslands soil microbial communities from the Angelo Coastal Reserve, California, USA - 14_0919_09_20cm | ecosystem: Environmental > Terrestrial > Soil > Grasslands | place: USA...
CCAGGCAGTAGAGGGCGTGGTGCAAGCCCGCCCGAAAATCCCGCAGCTCACCCTGGTAGGAGCCGTAGTGCATGAGGAGTCCCAGCGGCGAGCGGCAGTGGCGCAGGCAGGCCTGCTTCAGCGGCGACAGCTCGTACAGGCCGCACACCGCCAGCGCGCCCGCAAGCGCGAGGCGGCCGGCGCGCGCATTGTCCATCGACAGGCTGTCGAGAACGGTTGCCAGCAGCAGGGCCGGGATGCCCGCCGCCGCCCAAACCAGGAGGTAGGAAAGGCCAAAGGCGACCAGCCGGGGCGCCCGGCTGGTCTGAACTGTGCGCGCATAGAGGGCGCCGACCGGCGCCACCGAGGGCGCCATCATGGCGGCCATCATCCCGGTCCAGATCGCCAGGAAGGCGATCGGGGTCAGGCCGACCAACTGAAGGGAGCTGAGAAGGCGCTCCGGCCCTCGTTGTGGAACTCCATACCAAAGGCCTTGATCCGGGAGCGCGTGGGCCGCGCGATCGTGATCGTCGAGCCCGACGGATGGTTTACGCCCTGCAGGCGGGTCGGCTCCGGCTGGCCCTCGGGCACGTAGTCCTCGACCTCGATCTCGATGTCGCCGCCGATCTTCACGCCGTGCCGGCGACCGCCGTTGTGGTACTCGATCGGGGCGCGCTCCATCCCCAGCACTTCACCGACCAGCGGCGCCAGGTTCCCGATCGGCCCACCGGCCTGCCCGCCGAAGACCATGCCCAGCTTCTCGGCCTGCTGGTCCGAGGCCTTCTCGTCGATGATCAGGCCCAGCCGCCAGCCGCCCTGGACCATCTGGGCCGGAGTGTCGGCGACCACCGCCACGCCCAGCCCGGAGACGTCGACGCCGTCGATCTCGCCCCGGTCCACGTGATACATGAGCACGACCTGGCACCGCTCCTCTGTGCCGGGTGCTGCAAAGCTCGTCACCGAGCAGGGACAGGCGAACTGGCAGTTGCAGTTCTCGAAATACGTGCCGTCCAGCTTCCAACTCATCCGACGAGAGTAGCGTTCAGAATCGGGCTCGTGAGGTTCGAAAAGGCAGCCATCCCGCTCGGCTTCGCGTGGTCCTCGCCTTTTGTGCGCTGGCAGGGGGCCCTGGCCGAGATGTCCTCGCTCGACGTGGCCGCCGACGTGACCCGCCGAGCGCTCGACCAGCGCGGTCTGCCGCTGACGGAGGTGGAGAAGCTGGTGCTGGGCTGGACTGTGCCTCAGCCCCAGATCTTTTACGGCGCGCCAACTCTGGCGGCCCGCCTGGGAGCCGAGGGCGTGAGCGGGCCGATGATCTCGCAGGCCTGCGCGACCTCGGCAGTCTGCGTAGAGGTGGCGGCGATGGGCGTCGAGGGCGGCGACGGGCTGACTTTGGTGGTGGCCACCGATCGCACCTCCAACGGCCCGGTCCTCCTGTACCCGCAGCCGGGCGGCATGGGCGGCGCGCCGCGGGTCGAGAACTGGGTGCTCGACAACTTCGCCCGCGATCCCTGGGCGGGCGAGGCGATGGTTGTTACGGCCGAGAACGTGGCCCGCGAGGCGGACCTTTCAAAGCCGGAGCTGGACGAAGTCACGCTGCTCCGCTACGAGCAGTACCGGCGGGCGCTCGCGGCCGAGCGCGAGTTCCAGAAGCGATACCTGGTTCCGGTAGCGGTGCCGGTGTCGCGGAAGGAGACGCGAATGGTCGAGGAGGACGAGGGCATCCACGACACCACCGCAGAGGGGCTGGCCGCACTCAAGCCGGTGACCGCCGATGGCGTGGTCACCTTCGGCACCCAGACGCATCCCGCCGACGGCTGCGCCGGCGCCGTGGTCACGACGCTCGCGCGAGCACATGAGCTGTCTCGCGGGCGGGGCGTGGCGCGCATCCTGGGCACCGGCCTGGCGCGGGTGGAGAAGGCGCACATGCCGAAGGCGCCGGTGCCCGCGGCCCAGGCCGCGCTCCAGGACGCAGGCGTCGACATCAAGGACATCGACGCGGTCACCACTCACAACCCCTTCGCGGTCAACGACCTCTGGTTCACGCGCCAGACGGGCTATCCGCTGGAACGTATGAACGCGTACGGCTGCTCGCTGGTCTACGGGCACCCCCAGGGCCCGACCGGCCTGCGCTTGATCGCCGAGCTGATCGAAACCCTGCGCGAGCGCGGGGGCGGCACCGGCCTCTTCACCGGCTGCGCGGCTGGTGACACCGGCGCCGCGGTCGTCATCCGGGTGCAGGATTAGGCATCGAGTCGCTGTAGCTGCGCGCGCTCCGCGCCAGGCGGCGGGCTTCGCGTAGAGGCGCCGGCGTGCGCACCCGACCGCTGACGGAGCTCACCACCTCTTGCGCGGTCTCTACGTCGGTGCGCCATGCGGCGTGGATCCAGAGCCCGCTGGGAGTGCGCCACACGCCCTCGCCGTCGTAAAGCAGGCGGCGGGTGACCCCGACCGTGGGCAGGTCCAAAGCCCAGCCCAGGTGCAGGGCCAGGCCGGCGCGGCGGGGGTGGTCGCGGCCGGTGGCGTCGACCAGCAGAACATCCGGCGCCTCCGGCAGCGCGCGAACGGCGCGTTCCAGCAGCTCGCCCTCGCGCAGCGCCAGCAGGCCCGGCTCGTAGGCAGCCCCCAAGCCGCCGGCGACCGCGGCCCACGCGCGTCCGCTGACGGCGGCCGACCAGCCCGGCTGCCCGGCCGAACCGGCGCCCGCGCTGCCGCGGGGACCGCAGACGAAGACGGCTCCCACCCGGTAGTCGCCGGCGGGCCGCCAGGGTGGCGGCTGGAGCCTGCTCAGCTCATCCTGGAGAGCCTGCAGAGCTTCGCTGGTGGTGGGCCAGTGGGCGGCTAGCAAGCCGATACGCTTTGCGCGTGCTGCAGGCCCCCCGCCTCGAGCGGCACCGACCGCGCGCGCACAGCGACGAAGCCGAGCTCAAGTTCCGCACCTCCCAGGCGGAACACGCGAGCCTGCGCAACCGGCTGCGCGAGCAGGGCGCCACCATGGTCGGGGCCTACGACGAGGAGAACATCCGGTTCCGGCCGGTGCGCGGCCAGCAGGTGACACTGCGCCTGCGCATCCTGGACGGAGGACCGGCCGGGATCCTGACCGTCAAAGGCCGGGCCCGATTCCACCGCCGGGTGAAGATCCGCGAGGAGACCGAAGTCGAGGTCGCGGACGCCCGGATCGCACGCGAGCTTCTGGAGCTGCTGGGCCACAGGGTGGCGGTGACCTATCACAAGCACCGCGAAACCTGGCGCATTGCAGGCATCGACGTGACGCTGGACACCCTCGACTTCGGCTCCTTCTGCGAGGTCGAGGGACCTCTGGAGGAAATCGAAGCGCTCGCCCGCCGCCTTGGTCTGGATCCCAAGCGAGCGCTGAAATCGAGCTACTCGGACCTCGCCAAGGCTCACGCCAGCTGAGACGCAAGTTGCTCCGGTGTGGTGGCCGGCAGCCGGCAGGCGAAGCGCTCGCAGACGTACGCTCCGGTCTGGTCGCGTCCCTCCAGGAGCGCCACCGGAGCCTGCCCGGCCTCAGCCGCCGCCATGACGAGGCGCGGCCGGAAGGCGCTCCAGGCCACTTCGAGCAGTGGCCGCCTCAGCTCTGGCGAGCCCACCACCGCCAGCTCGCGGGTCGGGCCGAGGTAGAGGTCGAGCGCGCTCAGCGCGGTGCCGAAGCCGGTTGGCGCCCGCTCGGCCAGATCGCGCACCGCGCGCAGCGCTGACACGCCGGCCTTCTCCAGCTCGGCGTCGCCGGTCAGCAGACCAAGCCTCTGCAGCACATCCGCAGCCAGCGAGTTGCCGGCCGGGATCGCGTTGTCGAAGAGGTCCTTGGGCCGGGCCAGCGGCGTCCCGGCGTCGGCGGCCGACTGGAAGAAACCGCCGCGCTCGTCGGCAAAGTCGCGCACAAGCGCGCGCGCCAGGCTCAGCGCTTTCTCGATCCAGCGCGCGTCGAAGGTGGTTTCCCAAAGCGCCAGGCAGGCCGCTGCCATCGATGCCATGTCGTCGCTGTAGCCGGGTGGCCCCATCCTCCCGGCCCGCCAGGACCGCGCCAGCCGGTCACCGCTCCGCATCGACTCCAGAACGAACTCGGCAGCCGCCCCGGCCGCCTCGATGTAGCGCGCCTCACCGAGCACCCGGCCGGCCTCCGCCAGGGCGCTGACGGCAAGCCCGTTCCAGGCCGCCAGCACCTTGTCGTCGGTCGCCGGCCGCACCCGCTTCTCGCGCAGCTCGAAGAGCTCGCGCAGCTCGCCGTCCGACGGTCGCGGCGCGTCGAGCCCGCCCGGCATCCAGAGCACGTTGACGCCTTCCCAGTTCCCTTGAGGCAGCGCCCCCAACGCCTCAGCCGCGGCGCCGAGATCCCCGTAACCCCAGGTGAAGAACTTGCCCTCCACGCCCTCGGAGTCGGCGTCTTGGGCCGACCAGAAGCCGCCGGCGGGGTCGCGCATCTCGCGCAGCAGGTAGTCGAGCGTTTCAGTGACGACACGCCGGTACGGCTGGCGGCCGGTGACCTGCCAGGCGTGCAGGTAGGCGCGGGCGAGCTGGGCGTTGTCATAGAGCATCTTTTCGAAGTGGGGGACCAGCCACCGCCGGTCCGTCGAGTAGCGGTGGAAGCCGCCACCCAGCTGGTCGTAGATGCCACCGGCCGCCATCCGGTCCAGGGTCCTGAGCGCCATGGGGAGGCCGTCGGCGTTGCCCCTCAGGTGGCAGCGCAGCAGCAGCTCGATGCCCATCGGCTGCGGGAACTTGGGGGCCGGCGAGAAGCCGCCCCAATCGGCGTCGAAAGCGCTCGCGTAGCCCTGTACCGCACGCGTCAGGAGCGCTTCCGTGAGGGGTTCGCGCGAGGCCGCCGCGGCCGTGGCACGGCCGATCGCTTCGGCCACCCGGCGGCCGGTGTCGACCAGGTCGGACCGGCGCGTCCGCCAGGCTTCGGAGATGGCCGCCAGCAGGCGCGGGAAGCCTGGCAGGCCGTGCCGGTCGACCGGCGGGAAGTAGGTGCCGGCATAGAAGGGTTCGCGCTCAGGCGTCAGGAAGACGGTCATCGGCCACCCGCCCTGGCCGGTCATCGCCTGCACGGCGTCCATGTAGACCGCGTCGATGTCCGGCCGCTCTTCGCGATCCACCTTGATGCTCACGAAGCCGTCGTTCATGAGCTGCGCGGTGGCGGGGTCCTCGAACGACTCGCGCTCCATCACGTGGCACCAGTGGCAGGCCGAGTAGCCGACCGAGAGCAGGATCGGCTTGTCCTCCGCCTGCGCCCGCTGCAGCGCCTCGGGACCCCACTCGTACCAGTCGACGGGGTTGTGGGCGTGCTGCAAGAGATAGGGGCTGGTGGCCTCGGCCAGCCGGTTGGCCATATCTCGAGATTAGGCCTGAGGGAGCCCTAACCTTTCCGCATGTACGGTCCGGTGCTGCGCGGCCAGGCGGCGCTGATGCGGCCGCCCCGGCTCGAAGAGGCGGCGGCGATGTCGGGCTGGTTCGAGGACCTCGAGGTCACCGCTACCATCCTCCGCCGCTTCCCGCCAGGAGTCCCGGCTGAGGAGGACTGGCTCCGCCAGGCCGCCGCCGATCCCACCGCCATCCAGTGGGCGGTCGAGCATGAGGGACGGCTGGTGGGGACGACCGGGGTGCACCAGATCGATTGGGCGAACGGCTTCGGGACGACCGGTACCGTGCTTGGGGACAAGTCGGTGTGGCACCGCGGCATCGCCAAAGAGGTCATGGCCATGCGCGCGCGCTTCCTCTTCTTGGAGACCACGCTGCGCCGCCTGCGCTCCGGGTATCTGGTCGGCAACGTGGCCAGCGCCCGCGCCCAGGCCGCGGCGGGCTACCGGGAGGTCGGCCGCTGGCATGAGGCTTACTTCCGGGACGGCGCTTGGGTGGACATGGTGCTGACCGAGCTCAGGCGCGAGGACTGGCTGGCGGCCAACCCTCCTAGCTAGTCCCGCGGCCGGCCAGCGCCAGCTGGCGGCGCAGCGCAAAGCGACTGGCCAGGTTGACGATCAGCACCAGCACCACCAGCAGCAGCGCCGCGCCCCAAGCCTGATCCTCCAGGTCCTTGTAGGGCGTGAGCGCGTTGTGAAACACGGTCAGCGGCAGCGCCTGCATGGGCTCGGCCGGATTGAAGACCAGGCGCCGGTTGCCGAAGCTGGTGAAGAGCAGCGGCGCCGTCTCGCCGGCGGCCCGTGCCACCGCCAGCAGGGCGCCCGTCACCACACCCGGCGCGGCCGCCCGCAGCATCAGCTGCAGCGCGACCCGCCAGCGCGTCAAGCCCAGGGCCAGGCCCGCCTCGCGCAGCCCCGGCGGGACGAGGAGCAGCGCGCCCTCGGTGGTGCGCATGACGACCGGCAGCATGAGCACGGCCAGGGCGCCGGCGCCGCTCAGGGCCGAGAAGTGGTGGAACGGCGCCACCAGCAGTGCGTAGGCGAAGAGCCCGATCGCGATCGAGGGGGTGCCCACCAGCACGTCCCCGGCCAGTCGCACCCAGGTCGCCCAGCGGTGCTGCCGGTACTCGGCCAAGTGGGTGCCCACCACGATCCCCACCGGGATCGCGAGCAGCGAAGCCATCCCGACCAGCTCCAGCGTGCCCACGATGGCGTGCTGCACGCCGGCGCCGGGAATGCCCTCGGGGCGCTCGAAATGGAGGTAGAAGTCCGGCTGCATCGCGGCCCGCCAGCCGTTGGAGATGGTGTAGGCGAGCACCAGCGAGAGCGGCAGTAAGGCCACGACGGCGGCCACGTAGATGAGAAATCGGAACCACAGGTCCCGGGCCAGCCGGCGCTGCCTTCTCATCGCCGATCCACCGTCCGCACCATCAGAAGTGCGCCCACGTTGACCACCAGCGTCAGGCAGACGAGCACGAGGCCCAGCTCGATGAGGGCGGCTGAATAGAGCTGGCCCGTGGCCTCTGTGAACTCGTTGGCCACCACGCTGGCCAGCGTGTACCCGGGCGCGAACAGGGACGGCTGGATGTCCGGCCGGTTGCCGATGACCATGGTCACGGCGATCGTTTCGCCCAGCGCCCGGCCCAGAGCCAGGACCGAGGCTCCGAATATGCCCGCCCGGGCAGCCGGGAGCACCACTCGCCAGGTCGTCTCCCACCAGGTCGAGCCCAGCGCGTAGGCGGCCTCGCGCAACCCGTTGGGCACCGCCCGGACCACGTCCCGCGAGACCGCCGACAGCGTGGGCAGGATCATCACGGCCAGCACGACGACCGCGGTCAGGATCGAGGTCTGGCGCGGGGTCCCGCCGAAGATCGCCACGTTCGGGAAGCGCTCGTTGAGCGGGATCTCGAGGTGCCGGTACAGCCAGGGCGCGAGCACATACAAGCCCCAGATGCCGTACACCACGCTGGGGATGGCGGCCAGCAGCTCGACGCCGATCCCGATCGCGCCTCGCAACCGCGGCCGCGAGGACTCGGCCAGGAACAGGGCCACCCCCACGCCCACGGGAAGCGCCAGGGCCAGGGCCAGGAAGGCGGTGACCACCGTACCGAAGATGTAGGGAAGGGCTCCGAACTCCACCTGCACCGGGTTCCAGACGCGGCCGGCGAGGAAGCGCGGCCCGAAGTGCGTGATGGCCGGCCAGGCCTGCTGAGCCAGGACGACAACGATCGCCAGGAGGGCGAGCGGCGCGGCCGCGGCCACCACGGCCGTCCAGGCCCGGAAGCCCTCGAACGAAGGGGTTCTAGGCCGAGCGGTCGAGACGGTAGCCGATGCCACGTACGGTCACGATGGAGAAGGGGACGCGGCCTGCGAACTTGGCCCGCAGCCAGCGGATGTGGACGTCGACCGTCTTGCGATCGCCCAGGAAGCTCGGCGCCCAGACCTGCGCGAGCAAGCTGTCGCGTGAGTGCACGCGGTCGGGGTGCGCGAGCAGGAAGGAGAGGAGGTCGAACTCGCGCGCCGTCAGCTTCATCTCCTCGCCGTCCAACCAGACGCGGCGCGCGGGACGATCGATGCGAAATCCGTCGAGCATTTCCCGCTCGGGTGCTGCCGCGGCGAGCCCGTCGTCCTGCGTGCGGCGCAGCACCGCATTGACCCGGGCCATCACCTCGCGGACCGAGAAGGGCTTGGTGATGTAGTCGTCGGCGCCCAGCTCCAGGCCGACGATCTTGTCGACCTCCGTATCGCGCGCGGTGAGCATGATGATCGGCGTCTTGGCCGAAGTGCGGCGCAGGGCGCGGCAGACCTCGAGCCCGCTCATGCCCGGAAGCATCAGGTCGAGCAGCACGAGGTCCGGGCGGCGGGTCTGCGCCAGGCGCAGCCCGGTAGCGCCGTCACGCGCTTCCTGGACGCCGTAGCCGGCGCCGGCCAGGTTGTAGCGCAGCATCTCGCGAATGCCTTCGTCGTCCTCGACCAGGAGGACGCTAGCCAAGCTCCACCACCTGGCCGGACTGCAGGAACACGATGTCTTCGGCCACGTTGGTGACGCGATCGGCGATGCGCTCCAGGTTGTGGGCGACCAGCATCAGGGTGACGGTGCGCAGAGTCTCGTCGGGGTCGACGCCCTCATGAGCTGACATGTCCGAGATCAGGTCGTCGAAGACGCGGTGATACAGGCGGTCGATCTCGTCGTCCATGGCCGCCACCTCGCGAGCGCGCTCTTCGTTCTGCTCGATGAGCGCGTCCAGGATGTCGTGGACCTGGCGGATGGCGGCTTCGCCCATCAGCCCGAATTCGGCCCGCAGCGGTACCGCAGGCAGACCGGAGAGCGTGGTCGTCATGCGCGCGATGCGCACCGCGTAGTCGCCCATCCGCTCCAGCTCGGTCGCGATGTAGATGACGCCCATCAAAGTGCGCAGGTCGCGGGCGACCGGCGCCTGGGTGGCGATCACCACGAAGCAGCGTTCGCGGATCTGGCGGAAGAGCTCGTTCAGGTTCTGATCGTTCTGGCGAACTTGGTCGGCCAGCGAGGGGTCGCGGGTGCGCATGGCGCGCAGCGCGTCGTCGATCTGTGATTCGACCTGCGTGGCCATCCGGAGCAGGTCCTCGCGCAGCGAGTCCAGCTCGCGCCGGAACTCCTCTCTCAATCGGTTAGCCGAATCGCCCCGTGATGTAGTCCTCGGTGCGCTGGTCCCGCGGGCGGTTGAAGAGCTCGACGGTGGGCCCGAACTCGACCAGCTCGCCGAAGCGCTGGACCGGGTCCATCAGCATGAAGGCCGTGTAGTCGGCGACTCGACCCGCCTGCTGCATGTTGTGCGTCACCACCACGATCGTGTAGCGCTCGGCCAGCCGCGACATCAGGTCTTCGATCTTGAGCGTGGCCACCGGGTCGAGGGCCGAGGCGGGCTCATCCATCAGGATCACCTCAGGGTTTACCGCCAGGCAGCGCGCGATCGACATCCGCTGCTGCTGTCCACCCGAGAGCGCAACCCCTGGCGACTTCAGGCGATCCTTGACCTCATCCCACAAGGCGGCGTCACGCAGGCTGCGCTCCACGGTCTCCTCGACCCGCCGCCGCGGCCAGCCCAGGAGTCGGGGCGCGAAGGCCACGTTGTCGTAGATCGACATCGGAAACGGGCTGGGGCGTTGGAAAACCATGCCCACCCGCCGTCGTAGCCCCAGGAGGTCGTGGGTGGTCACGATGTCGGTGGCTTCGTCCAGGATCACGCGGCCCTCGGCGCGGCTGCCCGGCACCAGGTCGTACATGCGGTTGAAGATCCGCAGCAGCGTGCTCTTGCCGCAGCCGGACGGGCCGATCAACGCCGTGACGCGGCGCTCCGGAATCTCCAGCGAGATATCCTGCAGGGCTTTGAAGCGCTCGTAGTAGAAGGAGACGCGCTCCACCTTGAGCTTGGTGCGCGTGGCGCCCGGGACCGCCCGGAGCGCGGGCGGCTGGATCACCGCCTGGAGTTGCTCCACCTCCCGCAGGGTACGTCGGGCACGGTTAAGCGCTCTTTATGTCGCGGTTAAGAGGAGGGAAGGGCGAGGCCGAACACCTGGCCCCCGCCCGGCGCCGCCTCGGTCCACACTCGCCCGCCCTGGAGCAGGACCAGGTGCTTCACGATCGCCAGCCCCAGGCCGGTGCCGGGGACCTCCCGGCTGCGCGCCGGATCCACCTTGTAGAAGCGCTCGAAAACGCGATCCCAGTGCTCGGGCGAGATGCCGAGGCCGTGGTCGCGGACGGTGATCCGGACCTCGCCGTCCACCGGCTCCGCATGCAGCTCTATGGGGCTGCCCGGGGGCGAGAACTTGGCGGCGTTGTCGAGCAGGTTGCCGAGCGCTTGGGCCAGCTTGGCCCGATCGGCATCCACCATCAGGCCCTGACTGACGGTGACCTGTACCGGCCGGCCGGCAGCGTGCTGGGTGACCTCGCGGACCACGGCGTCGACCTCAACCGGGCTGCGCTCCACGACCGCACGGCCGGCCTCGATCTCGGCCAGCTGGCGCAGGTTGTCCACGATCGCGGAGAGCCGGTCCGCCTCGATCACGATGCGCTCCGCAAAGCGGTTGCTGCCGAGGCTCTCGGCCGCCAGCCGGAGCGCGGTCAACGGCGTCTTGAGCTCGTGGGCGAGGTTGGCCACGAACTCCTGGCGGACCGTCTGGAGGCGCCGGAGCTCCGTGACGTCGGTCAGGAAGACCAGGGTCTGGCCGGATACCGGCCCCGGCACCAGCTTGCTGGTGACCACCCGCTGGGAATGTGTGAGCCGGGCTTCCCCTTCAGGGCGTCCCTGCCGCAGCAGCTCGTCCAGGCGCGCCTCGCGGGTCACCTCGGCCACGTGCAGAGGCAATCGCTGGGGATCGATGCCGAAGTAGCGGCGGGCAGCCTGGTTGGCGGCCACCACCCGGTGGTCGCGATCCACCAGCAGAGCCATGACCGGCGCCTCCTCGAGGAGGTCGGCGAAAGGCTCCACGGAGGCATCTGGGACCGGGACGGAACGCGCTTCGCGCCACCGCCGCCAGATCACGCGGCGAGTATAGGTACGGCCGCCAGCGCTAACCGCGCCTTAACCCGGGCCTAACCGTTCGGCCCCTACGCTGCCGCACATGCAGCTCAGCAGCGTCACCAGATCCCTCCTCGCCGTGGCCACCGCCATCCTGGTGGGCTCCTGCGGCGGCGCCGCCTCCAACAGCGGCACCTCGAACGCCACGCCCGCCGCCGACGTGGGCAGCGGCAACCTGACCGGGGCCGGCGCCACCTTCCCCGAGCCCTTCTACACCAAGGCCTTCTATCAGTACAACCAGCTCCACTCCAAAGTGCAGGTCAACTACCAGGCCGTCGGCTCGGGCGCGGGAATCAAGCAGTACACCACGGGCACGGTGGACTTCGGCGCCAGCGACGTGCCCATGACGCAGGCTGAGGTAACCGCCGCCGGCGGCGCCGACAGCCTCGTCGAGATCCCGACCACGCTGGGCGTGGTGGCGATCGCCTACAACCTGCCTGCGGTCGGCAGCCTGCAGCTGGACGGCAGCGCGCTCTCGGGCATCTTCCTCGGCAGCATCAAGAGCTGGGACGACGCGGCCATCAAGGCGCTGAACCCGGGCGCCGGCCTTCCCTCCAAGCCGATCACTGTTGTGCACCGCTCCGACGGCTCCGGCACCACCTACGCCTTCACCGACTACCTCGGCAAGGTCAGCCCGGACTGGAAGAGCAAGGTGGGGGTGGGCAAATCCGTCTCCTGGCCGGTCGGCATCGGCGGCCAGGGCAACGCGGGCGTCGGACAGGCCGTCAAACAGACTGACAGCTCGATCGGCTATGTCGAGCTGGCCTACGTGGTCCAGACCGGCATGCAGGCCGCGCTCATGAAGAACGCCGACGGGAAGTTCGTGAAGCCGTCCCTCGACGGCGCCACGGCGGCCGCCGCCGGCAACAGCGGCCTCAGCCCGGACAACTTCTCCATCACCAACAACCCCGGCCCGACCACGTATGCCATCGCCAGCTTCAGCTGGGTGATCCTCAAGAAGACCCAGGCGGATGCCGCCAAGGGCCGCGCGGTCGTCTACCTCTTCGACTGGCTGACCAAGGACGGCCAGACCTTCGGCAAGGACCTCCAGTACGCGCCGCTGCCCAAGGCCGCCCAGACCTACGCGGACACCCAGCTGAAGTCGATCACCGCCGGCGGGGCGCCCGTCCTCAAGAACACGTAGCGGCGGGACTTGTCCCGCCGACCGTGGGAGGGGCAAGCCCCTCCCCTACGAGCCATTACCGTGGAGCCCCGTGACCGCGGCGCAAGCGCTGTTCATGGGGCTCCTCCAGGGTGCTACCGAACTGTTTCCGGTCTCGTCTTTGGGCCACGCGGTGATCGTTCCCTCGGTCTTCCACTGGTCCTTCAAGCAGTCGGACCCCTCCTTCCTGCCCTTCCTTGTGCTCCTGCACCTGGGCACGGCGACCGCGCTGCTGATCCTTTACTGGCGCCAGTGGCTGCGCATCGTCACCGGCTTCGTGCGCGCGGCCCTGCGCGGGCGCATCCAGGGCGAGGACGAGCGGCTGGCCATGCTGCTGGTGGTGGGCACTCTGCCCGCGGGCCTGGCCGGCCTCTTTTTCCAGAGTTACTTCAAGGCCCTGTTCGCCAACCCGCGCGCGGCGGCGGCCTTCCTGATCGTCAACGGCCTGATCCTGCTAGGCGCCGAAGTGCTGCGCCGGCGGGCCGAGCGGCGCCAGGCCTCGCGGACGGAGCAGGAGGCGGCCTTCCGACCGGCGGAGGCGCTCAGCTTCAAGGCCGCCCTGCTGGTCGGCGCCTGCCAGGTGGGGGCCCTCTTCCCGGGCATCAGCCGCTCCGGCGCGACCATGGCAGGGGGGCTGCTGGCCGGCCTTCGACACCAGGAGGCCGCGCGCTTCTCCTTCCTCCTGGCGACGCCGGTGATCGCGGCGGCGGGCCTGCTGGAAGTGCCCGAGCTCTTCAAACCTGGAATTCCACTCGGCCTCTACGCGGCGGCCGCGGTGCTCTCGGGGGCGGCCGCCTACGGCAGCGCCCGGTTCCTGATCCGCTGGTTCCGGGTCGGCCGGTTGGACCCCTACGGCGTGTACTGCCTGCTGGCCGGGAGCGCCGGATTGGCTCTGCTACGTTAGTTCCGGCATGAGGGGCACCCCCATCACGACCGCTCTGTTGCTGCTGGCCGTGGTGTTGGTGGTCGTCGCTTTCCTG
>Ga0066671_10000435_pt1 | contig 13055 bp, 9 predicted proteins | sample GraSoiAngelo_120_FD_62294 | JGI IMG/M metagenome (GOLD analysis project Ga0066671, IMG submission 62294) | Grasslands soil microbial communities from the Angelo Coastal Reserve, California, USA - 14_0919_09_20cm | ecosystem: Environmental > Terrestrial > Soil > Grasslands | place: USA...
GCGTGAAACGCGGTGGAGGGGTCCCACCTCTCCGCCGCCTCTGAGTCGGAGACCCCTCCACCACCGCCTGGCGGTGGCGGTCCCCCTCCCCGTTCCGGGGAGGAGCCTTAGGCCGCGACGCTCTCGCCCAGCGCGGCCTTCACCGCTTCGATCGCTTTCGCTGCCTTGGCGCCGTCCGGTCCGCCGCCCTGGGCCATGTCCGGGCGTCCTCCCCCGCCCTGCCCGCCGACGGCCGCGACCGCGGCTCGGACGAGGTCGACGGCGCTTAGCCGCGACGTCAGGTCGTCGGTGACGCCCACGGCCACGGTGGCGCGGCCGTCGTTGACGGCGACGATGGTGGCGACTCCGGAGCCGACGCGCTGCTTAGCGTCGTCGACCAAGCCGCGCAGGGCCTTGGGGTCCATGCCGTCCAGCACCTGGCCGATGAAGCCCAGGCCGCCGACGCTCTCCGGACCCGCGGGCGCGGCCGAGCCGCCGCCGCCGAGGGCAAGCGCCTTCTTCGCCTCGGCGAGCTCGCGCTCGAGCCGGCGGCGGTCGTCGATCAGTGCCGCCACCCGGGCGGGGACCTCCTCGGGCGCGGCCTTGAGGGCGGCGGCGGCTTCCTTGAGGCGGCTCTCGCGCTCGGTCAGCCACAGGCGCGCGGCCTCGCCGGTCAGCGCCTCGATCCGCCGGACGCCGGCGGCGACCGCGCTTTCCGAGACGATCTTGAAGAGCTGGATGTCGCCCAATGCGTTGACGTGGGTGCCGCCGCACAGCTCGACCGAATAGCTGGCATCATCGCCGCGGCCCATCGAGAGGACCCGGACCTCGTCGCCATATTTCTCGCCGAACAGCGCCATCGCGCCGGCTTCGATCGCCTCGTCGGGGCTCATCAGCCGCGTGGTGACGGAGTCATTCTCGCGGATGTGCCGGTTCACCTCCTCCTCGACCGCCGCCACGTCCTCCGGGCTTAAAGCCTTGGGGTGCGAGAAGTCGAAGCGCAGGCGATCGGGCGCGACCAAACTCCCTTTCTGGGTGACGTGGCCGCCGAGCCGGTGCCGCAGCGCCGCGTGGAGCAAATGCGTGGCGCTGTGGTTGGCGCGCACCTTGGAACGCCGCTCGACATCGACCGAGAGGTGGACCGCGTCCCCCACCGCCACCTCGCCGGAGCGGATCAAAGCCTGGTGGGCGTGGAGGCGCCCGAGCGGCTTCGACGTGTCGGTGACGTCCGCCTCCAGCCCGCGGTCGCCGGTGACGGTGCCGCTGTCGCCCATCTGGCCGCCGCTCTCGCCATAGAAGGGGGTCTGGTTGGTGAGGATGACGACCTTGTCGCCCGCCCCCGCGCGCTCGACCCGCGCCCCGTCCCTGACCAGAGCGACGACCTGCCCCTCGCCCTCATGGCCGGCGTAACCGGTGAACTCGGTCGAGCCCTGCTCCTCGGCGATGTCGAACCAGATTTCGTCGGAAGCTTTCTCGCCCGAGCCCTTCCAGGCGGCGCGCGCCTGCGCCTTCTGCTCCGCCATGGCCGCGTCGAAGCCGGAGCGGTCGACGCCATAGCCCTGCGCCCGGAGCGCGTCCTCGGTGAGGTCGTAGGGGAAGCCGAACGTGTCGTAGAGCTTGAACGCCACGTCGCCGGGCAGGGTTGCGCCGGGGGCGAGCGAGGCGGTGGCTTCGTCGAGCAGCCTCAGCCCGTTGGTCAGCGTCTGGCGGAAACGCGTCTCCTCCAGCTTCAACGTCTCCTCGATCAGCGGCTGGGCGCGGACCAGCTCCGGATAAGCGGCGCCCATCTCGGCGACCAGCGCCGGGACCAGCCGGTGCATCAAAGGCTCGGCGGCGCCCAGCAGATGGGCGTGGCGCATCGCCCGGCGCATGATCCGGCGGAGGACATAGCCCCTGCCCTCATTCGCCGGCAGAACCCCGTCGGCGATCAGGAAGCCCGAGGCGCGGAGGTGATCGGCGATCACCCGGTGGCTGGCCTTGCCCTCGCCCGAGGGCTGGCTCCGGGTGAGCTCGCTCGAGGCGGCGATCAGCGCCTTGAACGTGTCGGTCTCATAATTGTCGTGGACGCCCTGCATGACGGCGGCGATCCGCTCCAGGCCCATGCCGGTGTCGATCGACGGCCTCGGCAGGTCGCGGACGATCTCGTTCGCCTCCTGCTCGTACTGCATGAAGACGAGGTTCCAGATCTCGGTGAAGCGGTCGCCGTCCTCCTCCGGGGAGCCGGGCGGGCCGCCGGGGATATGGTCGCCATGGTCGAAGAAGATTTCCGAGCAGGGCCCGCACGGCCCGTTGTCGCCCATCGCCCAGAAATTGTCCTTGGTCGGGATCCGGATGATGCGGCTTTCGGGAAGGCCGGAGATCTTGCGCCAAAGGTCGAACGCCTCGTCGTCGGTGTGATAGACGGTCGCGGTCAGCCGGTCGGGCGAGAGGCCCCATTCGCGGGTGAGCAGGGTCCAGGCGTGGGTGATCGCCTGCTCCTTGAAATAGTCGCCGAAGGAGAAATTCCCGAGCATTTCGAAGAAGGTGTGGTGGCGCGCGGTGTAGCCGACATTGTCGAGGTCGTTATGCTTGCCGCCGGCGCGGACGCACTTCTGGGACGAGGTGGCGGTCGCATAAGGGCGCGATTCCAGGCCGGTGAAGACGTTCTTGAACGGCACCATGCCCGCGTTGACGAACATCAAGGTCGGGTCGTTCTGCGGGACGAGCGGCGCCGACGGCACGATCCGGTGCCCGGACGAGCCGAAATATTCGAGGAACGAGCGGCGGATATCGTTGGTCGAGGTCATGGCTGCGCGATGTAGGCGAGCCCGCCCACACGGGCAAGCGCGCCCTCAGTGCGGACCCTCAGTCGGTGCCGGCGGGGGCGTCGTCCTGGGGCTCGGCGGCGGCCTCTTCCTCCTCGGGCGCGGCGTCGTCGGCGCTGACCTGGTAGCTCGCATAGCGGACGACTTGCTCACGGGCCGGATCCCGCGCCTCCTCGGGCGCGACATAGTCGTAGACGACCTCGTCCCGCGCCTCGGCCCGCGGCGCCGGTTCTTCGACCCAGGCGGTGGCGTACTGCGCGCGGTCGGGGCGGTTCCAGTTGGTGCAGCCGACGCAGCTGGTGATCGGCACCTCCGCGGTCGAGATGGCCGGCACCGGCGTGTCGTCCGACGCCTTGACGGCACTCAGATCGCTGAAGAATCCGCCCTGGTCGGGGGGGCTGAACCAGAAGGGGTTGATGTCGTGGACGGTGCTGCGGCCGATCTGGGCTCCGAGGGCAGCGCCAGCGATCGAGAGGGCGGCGAACGTCGGCAGTGCAAGCAAACGCGGCATCACTCTTCCTCCACTCGCCGGCCCGACTTGAGACCGACACAGGTTAAACTGTTCGCCCTCGTCTGCGTTCCGCTCAGCCCGTGATATGGGCGCCGAGCGGCTTGGTGGCGGGGCCGTGGATCACTTCGCCGCTCAGCTCGAAGCGCGAGCCGTGGCAGGGGCAGTCCCAGGTCCGGTCGGTGCCGTTCCAGCCGACGATGCAGCCCATATGGGTGCAGACCGCGGAGACCGCGTGGACCTTGCCCTCTTCGTCCTTGAAGGCCGCGACATTCTCGCCGCCCACTTTCATGATCGCCGCGTCTCCGGGCGCGAGCTCGTCGAAGCTCTTTGGCTTGCGGGAGAGGTAGCCGGAGACGAGGTGGGCGGCGACCTCGGCATTCTCCTTGATGAACTCGGGCGCACCCGCGACCGGCTTGATCCGGGCCGCGTCGAACATCGCAAGCCAGGGATTGTCGCGGCCCTGGCCGAGGTCGGCTATGATCATCGCTGCCGCCGTGCCGTTGGAGATGCCCCAGGCCGCGAAGCCGGTGGCGACGAGATAGCCGTCCCCGCCGGACGAGGACCAGCCGACGAAGGGCGCCGAGTCCATCGCGCTGTAATCCTCGTTGACCCAGCGATATTCGACCGGCCCGGCCTCGAAATGCTCGGCCAGCCAGCGCTCGATGTCGGCCATATAGGTCTTCTCGTCGTCGGGATGGCCTGGCTTGAAATGATTGCCGGCGACGATCGCATAGGTCTTGCCATTGCTCTGGTGGGTGCGGATCGAATGGCCGGGCTGCTCGGCATTCTTGTACATGCCGGGCGGGATGCGGCCGATCGGGGCCGCGATCACCGGTTCGGCCATCGGATAGTTCATCGCGTAGTACATGCCGACCTGGCCGAGTGGCAGGTGCGTCGCCATCACCACATGGCGGGCGGTGACGGTGCCGCGGTCGGTGACGACTTTGGTCGGTTCGTAATCCAGAACGCGGCTGTTCTCGAAGACATGGCTTCCCTCGCCGGGGACGGTGGCGGCGAGCCCGGCGACATATTTGGTCGGGTGGAACTGGGCCTGGCCGTCCCAGCGCATCGCCGCGAGCACGTCGAACGGAAGGCCGGTCTCGCGGGTCAGGGTCGCGGGAAGGCCGAGCCGCTGCGCGACCTCCACCTCCTTCTCGATCTGCGACACGTAGCTATCGTCGTTGGTGTAGACGTAGGCTGCCCTGGGCTCGATGTCCGCCTCGATGCCGTGGGTACGGGCCAGCGCCTCGATGCGGCGGATGCCTGCTTCCTGCGCCTCGGCGTAGAGGCGCGCCTTGTCCTCCCCGAACTTGCGGACCAGGGTTTGGTAGAGAATTCCGTGCTGCGACGTCATCTTGGCAGTCGACTTACCGGTGACCTGGCGCCCAACGCGCCGAGCCTCGACCAAGGCGACGGTGAGCCCCGCATCCTTGATCAGCCGCGCCGCGGTCACGCCCACGATTCCGCCGCCGATGATCGCGACGTCGACCGAGAGGTCGCCTGCAAGCGACGGGAAATCGGGCGCCTCGGCGGTGGCGTTCCAATAGGTTCGGGTGTCGGTGCTGTCGGTCATCGGTTCGGCCTCTCCTGGTCTTTCCCGGCTAGACGCCGACCGGACGGGGCGGTTCCGCGCCGAAACGCACTTGCGCGCGCCTTCCAAGAGGAGAAAGGTGCTGGCCGTGGCGCGAAGGCGCTCCTTCGCGCTCGCTGAGGCGAACGGAGGAGAAACTCATGCCCGAAAGATCGGTTGGCGCCAGAATGATCGCCCTCGTCGGACCCGGCGGAACGGGAAAGACCAGCCTCGCCGAAGCGCTCCTCTTCGCGGCCGGCGCGGTCGACCGGCAGGGCAGCGTCGACAACGGCACCAGCACCGGCGATTCGAGCGCGGAAGCGCGGGCGCGGCGCGGGTCGACCGAGATCAACTTGCTCAACTTCGAATTTCTGGGCGATCGCTTCGCCCTGCTCGACTGCCCGGGTTCGGTCGGCTTCGCGGCCGACGGCGCTTATGGGCTCGCAGTGGCGGACCTCGCTTTGGTCGTGATCGATCCCGATCCGGCGCGGGCCCAACTCGTCGAGCCGATGCTCCGCCAGATCGAGGCGCTGGGCGTCCCGCACATGATCTTCGTCAACAAGATCGACCAGGCCAAGGGCGGAATCCGCGACCTGCTGGAGGCGCTCCAGCCGATGAGCGCGTCGACCCTCCTCGCCCGGCAGATCCCGATCCGGGAGGGGGAAAAGATTACGGGCTTCGTCGACCTCGCCCTCGAACGCGCCTTCCACTACCGGGCCGGCAAGGCCTCCGAGCAGGTCGACATCCCCGCCGACCTCGCCGAGCGCGAGGCGCAGGACCGCTTCCATTTGCTCGAGCAGCTCGCCGACCATGACGATGCCCTGCTCGAGCAATTGCTGATGGACGAGATGCCGGACCCCTCCGTCGTCTATGCCGACCTGGCCCGCGAGACCCGGGAGAATCTCATCGTGCCGGTGCTGTTCGGCTCGGCGCTGAACGGCTTCGGGGTGCGGCGGCTGATGAAGGCGCTCCGCCACGACGCGCCGGCGCCCGAAGCGGCGGCGGAACGGCTCAGCGCCAAGGGCGGCTGCGCCTTCGTGTTCAAGATCTCGCATGGGGGCGCGATGGGGCGGCTCGCCCTTGCCCGGGTGTTCGGCGCGACTCTGACCGAAGGCGCCGACCTCAAGACCGCGTCCGGCGAGACGGTGCGCACCGGGACCCTCTTCGCCGTCCAGGGCGAGAAGACGGTGAAGCTCGCCAAGGCCGCAACCGGCGACGTCGTCGCCATTGCGAAGGCGGAAGGGGTGAAGGCGGGCGAATGGCTCGGCGGTACCGGCAAGGCGCCCGCAATCCCCTTTCCTGCCGCAAACTACACGCTCGCCATCACCACCCGCGACCGCAAGGACGACGTCCGCCTGTCCACCGCGCTCCACAAGCTTGTCGAGGAGGATGCGACGCTGGACTGGGAGCAGGACGAGGCGCTTCACGAAACGCGGCTCAAGGGGGTCAGCGACGAGCATCTCAACGTCACCCTCGCCCGGCTGAAGCGACGCTACGGGGTCGCGGTCGATGCCCGCCAGCCCACGGTCGGCTATCAGGAGTCGATCCGCCGGCCGGTCACGCAGCGCGGGCGGCACAAGAAGCAGTCGGGCGGCCACGGCCAGTTCGGCGACGTCGTCATCGAGGTGAAGCCCCTCCCCCGCGGCGGCGGCTTCCGCTTCGAGGACCGGATCAGCGGCGGCGTCGTGCCCAAGCAATGGTTCCCAGCGATCGAGCAGGGCGTGCGCGACGCGATGGCCAAGGGGCCGCTCGGCTTCCCGGTGGTCGACGTCGCGGTGACTCTGGTCGACGGCAGCTATCACAGCGTAGACAGCTCCGAGATCGCCTTCCGAACCGCAGGCCGGATTGCGATGTCGGAAGCCTTGGCCGCAGCCCAGCCGCATTTGCTGGAGCCGGTCCACAAGGTCTCCGTGAGGACCCCCGGCAGCGCCACCTCGCGCATCACCTCGGCCATCGCCGGCCGGCGCGGGCAGATGCTGGGCATGGATTCGCTCGAAGGCTGGTCGCGCTGGGACAAGGTCGAGGCATTGGTGCCCGCGTCAGAGCTCCAGGGCCTGGACGCCGAGCTTCGTTCGCTCAGCCAGGGCCTGGCCAGCTACGAAGCCGAGTTCGACCATCTCTCCGAGCTCAACGGCAAGCTCGCCGAGGAGGTCACCCACAAGGCGCTGGAGCCGGCATAGCCGAAGGAGCCGCTTGACCCCGGCGCTGCAATCGCCTTCCTAGGCGGCCTTACCAGCCGGGGAGCGACAAGTGGCCAAGCGCCTGACCTATTTCATTATCGCCGGCCTGGTGCTCGGCATCGTCGTCGGCTGGGCGATCAACTTCGCCTATGACGACGGGACGCCCGAGGCGGCGACGCATTTGAAGTCGATCGCCGGCTATTTCTCAATCCTGACGACGGTGTTCCTCCACCTGATCAAAATGATCATCGCGCCGCTGGTGCTGTCGACGATGGTGGTCGGCATCGCCCATATGGGGGACACGTCGGCGCTGGGGCGGGTGGGGCTCAAGGCGTTCGGCTGGTTCCTGAGCGCGAGCCTCATCTCGCTCAGCCTCGGCCTGGTCCTGGTCAATGCGCTCAAGCCGGGCGTCGGCCTCGACCTCGCAATCCCCGCGGCGGACGCGGCGAGCGGCGTGGACCGCTCCGGCTTCGAGCTTTCCAAGTTCATCGCCCACATCTTCCCGGAATCGATGGTCAGCGCGATGTCGACCAACGACATCCTCCAGATCGTCGTCTTCTCGCTGTTCCTGGGCGTCGCGATCACCGCGGTGGGCGAGCCGGCGCGGCCGTTGGTCCGGGCGCTCGAGGCCCTGGTCAAGGTGATGCTCCAGGTCACCGACTATGTGATGCGCTTCGCCCCCGTCGCGGTGTTCGCCGCGGTCACCGCCAGCATCGCCGAGAACGGGCCCAAGATCCTCGCCACCTACGGCTATTTCATGGGCAGCTTCTACGCCGGGCTGGTGCTGCTCTGGGTGCTTCTGATCGGCGCCTGCTTCCTGATCGTCGGATCGCGCACCCGCCTCCTCGTTCGCTACATCCGCGATCCGATCGTGCTCGCTTTCTCCACCGCCTCGTCGGAGGCGGCCTTCCCGCGTACCCTGGAGGCGCTCGACCGCTTCGGCGTCCCGCCAAGGATCGCCAGCTTCGTCCTGCCATTGGGTTATTCGTTCAACCTCGATGGCTCGATGATGTACATGACCTTCGCGTCGATCTTCATCGCCCAGGCCTATGGCATCGAGCTCAGCCTCACCCAGGAAATCCTGATGCTGCTGACGCTGATGATCACCTCGAAGGGCGTCGCCGGCGTGCCGCGCGCGAGCCTGGTCGTGATCACCGCGACGCTTGCCCAGTTCAACATCCCGGAAGCGGGGATCGTGATGATCCTCGCCGTCGACCATTTCCTCGACATGGGGCGCTCGGCGACCAACGTCGTCGGCAATGCGGTGGCGTCGACCGTCGTCGCCCGCTGGGAAGGCCAGCTCGACCCGCCCGAGCCGGTCGACATCGAGCCCCCGCATGCGCCGTCGCATCGGCCCCCGCCGCCGCCTGGGGACGAGCCCTTCTAGGAAGAGAGGTTCGCGCAGAGACGCAGAGGCGCAGAGAGGTTTGAGGTTCCCGTCACTCCGGGCTTGGCCCGGAGTCCATGAACACAGGTCTGCGAGAACTGGACGCGAACCGTGTTCATGGATGCCGGATCAAGTCCGGCATGACGGTTCGAGCGCTTCGGACTCTCTGCGCCTCTGCGTCTCTGCGCGAACAAAATCCTTCCCTACCCGAAAGGCCGGTCGATCGAGGGGGGCGGTTCGGAGAACCAGCGGGGGCCCGTCTCGGTCATGTGGAAGCAGTCTTCGAGGCGGATTCCGAACTGGCCGGGGATGTAGATTCCGGGCTCGTTGGAGAAGCACATGCCGGGGGCGAGCTTGGTCGTCTCGCCGTGGACGAGGTTGACCGGCTCGTGCCCCTCCATGCCGATGCCGTGGCCGGTGCGGTGGGAGGTGCCGGGGAGCTTGTAGCGCGGGCCGTAGCCCCAGGCCTCGTACTGGCGGCGGACCGCGTCGTCGACCGCGCCTGCGGGCGTGCCGATGCGGGCGGCGGCGAAGGCGATGTCCTGGCCCTTGCGGACCTGGTTCCAGACCTTGCGCTGCTCGGCATTGGCGCCGCCGAAGACGAAGGTGCGCGAGATGTCGGACTGATAGCCGTGGACGGTGCAGCCGCAGTCCATCAGCACCACCTCCCCGTCCTTGACCTGCTGCGGCTTGCCGCTGCCGTGCGGATAGGCCGCCGCTTCGCCGAGCAGGACCAGCGCGAATTCCGGGCTTCCGCCGAGCTTCTCGGTGGCGCCGTTCATGATCGCGCCGATCTCGGCCGGGGTCATGCCCTTCTCGATCCGCGGCCAGGTGTAGCGATAGGCGGCGATGGTGACGTCCGACGCCTTCTGCATCAACGCGATCTCGTGCAGCGACTTGACCATCCGGCACCCGCGGACGACCGGCGCGGCATTGTCGAGGGCGAGGCCGGGGACCATGGCCGGAAGCCGGCTGAAGGCGAGGTAGCGGGCGGTCTCCTCGATCCCGAGGGTGCGGGTCTTCCACTTGGCGAGACGGGTCGCGACGAGCTTCAGCGGGTCCTCATCCTCCTGCCATGTCTCGACATCGGCGGGGATGGCGAGCGATTCGCGGACCGACGGCTCCTCGAAGAAGGGGGTGACGACCAGCGGCCGGCCTTCCGCGGGAATGATCGCGGCGGTGACGCGCTCGCTGCGGTGCCACTGGACGCCGGTGAAGTAATCGAGCGAGGCGCCGGGCTCGATCAGGATCGCGCCGAGCTTGTGGGCGCGCATCAGCCGCTGCGCCTTGTCGACCCGCGCCAGCCGCTCGGCGGTGGTGATCGGTGCGATGTCGCCGGTCATGTCCTTGAGCTCCGGCGCGGCGGCCGCCGACAACTTGGGCGCGTAGAACGCGGCTCCGGCGGCGAAAGCGGAGAGGCCGAAGCCGCGGCGGCTGAGCTCAGGCATAGGCATAGGGTCCCCCTTTGCGGAGCGCGGCGGCATAAGCGGGCCGCGCGTGGATGCGCTCCAGCCAGTCGATGAGGTTGGGCCGGCTCTCGTCGAGGCCGGCGCGGTGGCGGGCTGCTTCCAGAGGGAAGCTCATCATCACGTCGGCGGCGGTGAATTCGTCGCCGGCGAACCAGGGGCGGCCGGCTAGCTCGGTCTCCAGCCAGTCGAGATGCTGGCCGAACATGCGCTGCAGCGGGGCGCGGGCCGGGCGGCCGAGCAGGCCGAGGCGGTTCACCACCAGCATGGCGAGCAAAGGCGGCATCATCGAGCCCTCGGCATAGTGCAGGAACTGCCGGTAGCGCAGCACCGAGTCGCGGCGGGCTGGAGGGCCGAGGCGGCCGCCGGCCTTCTCGACCAGATATTCGACGATCGCGCCGGTCTCCGCGATCACCAGCCCGTCATCCTCGATCAGCGGCGCCTTGCCGAGCGGGTGGACGGCCTTGAGCGAAGGGGGAGCGAGCATGGTCTTGCGGTCGCGCTCGTAGCGTTTGACCTCGTACGGAAGGCCGAGCTCCTCGAGCAGCCAGAGGATGCGCTGCGAGCGGCTGTTCTCGAGATGGTGGACGACGATCATGCTCTTCCCCCTGCGGCGAGCGCAGCTAGCTCCTTTACCAGCTTGGCGGCAAGGACGGCGGTGACCCCGTTCAAGTCGCGGGCGGGGTTGTACTCGACGAGGTCGGCGCCGACGATCGGACCGCGGATGCGGTGGAGGACGTCGAGGAACTGGCGGACCGAGGCGCCGCCGGGCTCGTGGTGGGAGACTCCGGGGGCGAAGGCCGGGTCGAAGCCGTCCATGTCGACGCTGATGTAGAGCGGGGCTTCGGGGATGGGCACCTTGTCGGGCGAGAAGCCGCGCATCTCGACCACTTCCACGCCGAACCTTTCCGCCTGGGCGCGGCAGTGGCGGTTCATGGTGCGGATGCCGAACTGGACGAGGCGCTTGCAATGGCCGGCCTCGAGGATTCGGGCGAAGGGCGAGGCGTGGGAGCGCGGATTGCCCTCGAAATCGTCGTACATGTCCGGGTGGGCGTCGAAGTGGAGGATGTTGACCGGGCCGTGGTGGGCGGCGACCGCTTCCACCGAGGGCCAGGAGATGGAATGATCGCCGCCGATGAGGAGCGGGATGCGGCCGTCGGCGAGGGCGGCAGCGATTGCGGAGCGTATGGCGGCGTGATCGCCCTCCCCTTCGGTCAGCGCCAAGTCGCCCGCGTCTTCCAGGAGTACGTCCTCGCCGAGCTCCACGCCGTTCTCGGCGGCCATGTTCATATGGTCGGAGGAGAGAGCGGCTCGGATCAGGGGCGGGGCGGCTGCGGGGCCGCGGAGGAAGGAGGAATTGACGTCGGTCGGGGCGCCGATCAGGCGCACGGTGGGGCGGGTGATGTTCGGGTCCATGGGCTTTCCTAGCGGCATCGTCCGGGATGCGGAACTTGCCGCTCGATCTTGCGTCCGGCAGGGGACGTTTTTTCCGGCAGCACAGGAGCGATGATGAAGGCGGAGGCGCATCCGGTCCCCGAGACGGAGGCCCAGAAGGGCCCGGGCATGCGCGAGTTCATCGCGATGATGGCGGCTTTGATGGCGTCGAACGCGCTCGCCATCGACGCGATGCTGCCCGCGCTTCCGGCGATCGGCGGCGACCTCGGCATCGACGAGGAGAACAGGCGCCAGCTCGTCATTACTTTCTATCTGCTCGGCTTCGGCGGGGCGCAGCTCTTCTGGGGGCCGCTCGCCGACCGCTTCGGGAGGAAGCGGCTGATGTCGGGGGCTTTGGTGCTCTACGGCGCTTTCGCATTGGTCGCGGGCCTCGCCTCCAGCTTCCCGATGCTGCTCGGGGCGCGGGTGCTCCAGGGCATCTCGGCCGCGGCGAGCCGGGTGCTGGTCGTGGCCGTGGTCCGCGACCGCTATCACGGCCCGGCGATGGCGCGGGTGATGTCGCTGGTGATGATCGTGTTCATGATCGTGCCGGTGCTCGCGCCCTCCTTCGGCCAGGGCGTGCTGTCGATCGGGCGGTGGCGGCACATCTTCATCGGGCTGGCCGTCTATGGCGTCGGGCTGGCTTTGTGGACCGGGCTTCGGCTTCCCGAGACGCTGCCGAAGGAGAAGCGCCGGCCGCTGTCGCTCGGCCATATCGGAGAGGCGGCGGCGACGACGATCCGCAACCGCCAGTCGATCGGCAACAGCCTGGTGCAGACGCTGACCATGGGGGCTTTGTTCGGCTTCATCAATTCGATCCAGCAGATCGTGTTCGACGTGTTCGAACGGCCCGAGCTGATGGCGGTGGCCTTCGCATTGATCGCCGGGCCGATGGCGATCAGCTCTTATGCCAATTCCAAGCTGGTGATGCGGCTCGGCTCGCGGCGGATCCTGCTGCTTGCGCTGACCGCGTTCACGAGCATGGCGGGCATCCATTTGCTGGTCGCGGCGACATTGGGCGAGACGATCTGGAGCTTCGTCCTTCTGCAGGCGGGGACGATGACCTTCTTCGGGCTGATCGGCGCCAACGCCGGGGCGCTGGCGATGGAGCCTTTGGGCCATATCGCCGGCACCGCCTCCTCGCTACAGGGCGTGTTCACCACCGTCGGCGGGGCTTTGATCGGCTTCGCGATCGGCCAGCAGTTCGACGGGACCACCCTCCCCTTCCTCGCCGGCTTCACGATCAGCGGCGGCCTCGGCCTCGCCGCCGCCTGGTGGGCGAACAGGCCCCCGTCAAAGGATTGCCGCGACGAGGGCACGGTGGACGCGGAGGAGATCGCCTCGCGGCCTGCCTAACCCCCTCCCCGGGGAGGGAGGGGGCTCGGAAGGTCACACTAAAGTCACACCTGTGCGGGTGTTTTTCCGGGTCAGACGTCGTCCTCGGGAGTGGGGCCGACCATCAGGGCGTCGGCGACGGTGTCGGTGTTGCCGCGGATGGCGCGTTCGATCCGGGTCGCCATTTCCGGATTTTCCTTGAGGTAGGTCTTGGCGTTCTCGCGGCCCTGGCCGATCCGGGTCGAATCGTAGCTGAACCAGCTGCCCGACTTCTCGACGACGCCGGCCTTGACCCCGAGATCGAGGATCTCGCCGATCTTGGAGATGCCCTCGCCATACATGATGTCGAACTCGACCTGCTTGAACGGCGGCGCGACCTTGTTCTTGAC
>Ga0066671_10000438_pt1 | contig 13031 bp, 9 predicted proteins | sample GraSoiAngelo_120_FD_62294 | JGI IMG/M metagenome (GOLD analysis project Ga0066671, IMG submission 62294) | Grasslands soil microbial communities from the Angelo Coastal Reserve, California, USA - 14_0919_09_20cm | ecosystem: Environmental > Terrestrial > Soil > Grasslands | place: USA...
TATGCGGTCGGCGCCGCGCTCATTCTCGGCGGTTTCGGGCTCGTCGCCAAGACGCTGGTCAAAATCGGCGTCCAGCCTGATGACGCGCCCTTCCTGCTCACTCGCCGTGACCGCTGGGCTGCCTTCGCGATCGGTGCCGTCTTCGGCTTTGTCGTCGGCCTGACCTCGGTCGGGAGCGGCACCTTCTTCGGACTCGTGATGGTGCTCGTGTATCCGCTGACCGTCGCGAAGATCGTCGGCACAGACATCTTCCACGCGGCGGCGCTGCTCTGGGTCGCCGGCGTCGGCCACCTCGTTGCCGGCAACGTCGACCTGCACGCGATGTTCTGGCTCCTGCTCGGCTCGATCCCCGGCGTGCTGCTGACGAGCCAGCTGACGCTGCGGCTGCCGGGTCAAGCGCTACGGCTCGGGCTGGCGACCGTCCTGATCCTCAGCGGCGTCAAGCTCGTGAACGCTCCCGGCGCAGACTGGATCGTGCTCGCGGGCTTCATCGTCGGCGGGATCGTGTTCGCCGCCTGGGGCGCGCACGAAGTGCGAGACCGGCGCCGAGACGAGCGCCGTGCGCTCGCGACCGGGCTTCCTTAGCGCTCGATCACGAGGTCGGCGAACGAGGCCGACGACTTGCCGAACTCCCACCAGCCGTGGACGTACGGCTTCACGTAGGCGACGTTCCGGCCGTAGACGAGCGGGATGCAGGCGACCTGCTCGGCGACCGCCATCCGGTCGGCTTCGTGGAAGAGCTCCAGCCGCGCTCGGCCGTCGCGCTCGCGCCGAGCCTGCTCGATCAGCGCGTCGAAGGGGGCGTGTGAGAAGCCGCCCTCGTTCGTGCGGCTGTCCGACTGGAAGAGCAGGCGCAGGTAGTACTCCGGGTCGGGATAGCCCGGGAACCAGCCGGTCACGCGCAGCGGCGCATCGTCCACGCGTCCGCCGGGCTGCATTGCCTCTTCGCTGCGCCACGACCAGGTGCGGATCGAGACGCCGCCGCCGAAGACGTCCCTCCAGCTCGCCGCAACGGTGGCGAGAAGCTCTTCCCATACCTCCATGCCTGCGAGCTCGATCTCGCCGTCGAAGCCGGAACGAGCCAGGTGGTCGCGAGCCGCGTCCGGGTCGTATCTCAGCGCGATCTCCGGCGTGTGACCTTGTATCGCAGGCGGGACGACGCCCCCCGTCGCGACGATCAGGTTCGCTGGACAGGCCGCCGCGAGCGTCTCCCGGTCGGTCGCGTGGGCGAGCGCGCGCCGGAGGTCGAGATTCGACGTCGGCGCCTGCGTGTGGTCGAAGCGGATGTAGGCCGACCAGGCCGCCGGGCCCAGCGCAGCGTCCGGATGGACGTCGCCCGGCATCAGGTCGGCGAGGCGCGGCGTGTAGCGAACCATGATCAGCTCCGCCTCGTCACCCTCGTAGCGCGGTAGGGCGTCCGCGATCGACGAGCGGACGAAGCGGACGATCTGCGCGTTACCCGGTCGTGGATGGTCGTACTCGGGCCGCCGCTTCAGCACGAGCTCTTCGTCGGTGCGACTCTCGATCGCAAACGGGCCGCTGACGACCTGGTTCTCGAGCAGCGTCCAGTCGGCGCCATGCCGCTCGATCACGTGTCTCGGCTGCGGTCCACCGTCGGGCCGGTTCATGACGCTCATGAAGTACGGGGCGGGGGCGGCGAGCCGGAACTCGACGGTCCGGTCGTCGAGCGCCCGGACGCCGATTCGGTCGGCGTCGTCGTTTCGGCCGAGGTAGTAGTCCTGGCCGTTCTCGAGCACGAAGTAGATCGCGACCGACGAACCCGGGCTCGCCGGGTCGAGCACGCGCTTGACCCCGAATTCGACGTCGTGGGCGGTCAGCGGCGTTCCGTCCGACCAGGTCAGTCCCTCGCGGAGGTGGAAGACGTAGCGCAGCCCGTCGCCGGAGATCTCCCACCGCTCGGCGAGCGACGGAATCAGCGTCCGTCCCGGCCAGGCCTCGACGAGGCGGTCGAAGAGCTGCATGCAGAGCTGGATGTTCGGCCAGGCGATCGCCGAGTTCGGATCGGGGTCGTTGGGGAGGAAGCTCGTCACCATGCGCAGCGTCTCGGTCGCCGCCGGAGTTGCGACGCTCGGCGTCCAGTACTCGAAGGCGCGCTGGTAGGTCTCGTTGGCCTCGGCGAAGCGGAGCGCCGTGTGGAGCGCGAGCGCGAGCTTGAACAAGACGACCGCCATCTCCTGGCGCTCGCCCCGCCGCTCGAGTAGCGGCAGTAGCGCTCGGTAGTGCTCGACGGCCTCGTCGAGCGCGTACTCCTCACGAGCCCGGTCGCCGGCGCGGCTGAGGTAGGCGACAGCCTTCTCCTCGTCCTCGGCGGCCAGCCAGTGGTGGGCGAGCAGGCCGAGCGCCTCCTCCTCCTCGCCTTCGGCCCTCCTCCGCTCGAGCCACTCGGCGGCGCGGCGGTGAAGATTTCGCCGCGGCTCCGCGAGCATCGTCCGGTACGCGGCCTCTTGGATCAGCGCATGCTTGAAGCGGTACTCCGGCTGCGGCCAGCGGCGGCCTTCGCGGACGAGGTCGAGCCGCTGCAACTCGTTCAGGCTCGCGCGAACGTTCTCGTTGCCGGCCAGCACGCCCTCGAGCAGCGGCAGGCCGAAGCGGCGGCCGAGCGCGGAGGCGGCCGTCAGAACCTGGTGAGCCCCCGCTGGGAGGCGATCGATCCGTGCGAGCAGCACCTTCTCGACGGTCGGCGGGATCTCGACCTCGACCTCGTGATCGAACCGCCAGTCGCCGTTTTCGTGCACGAGCGCACCAGTGTCGGCCAGCGAGCGAACGAGCTCTTCGAGGTAGAACGGATTCCCCTCCGCCTGCTCGAGCAGGCGGTTCCTCAGCTCCTCGGGGAGCGTGTCCTCACCGACGAGCGCCAGCAGCAGCTCCCGCTGCGCGTCGCCCGGCAGTGGCTCGAGCGCGACCTCGCTCGCCAGATGCGGGTACTCGCGGGCAGCGAGCTCGCGCAGGCGCCACGACGGATGGTCGCGCTCACTGCGCTGCGCGATCACGAGCAGGACGGCGGCTTCCTCGCCGATCGAGACCAGCCGCTCGACGAGCTGGATCGAGGTTGGATCCGCCCAGTGCAGGTCTTCGATCGCAACCGCCACCGGCCGGTCCTCCGCGAGCCTGCGGAAGAGCTCCTCGACGACTTCGAAGGTGCGGTACTGCAGCGCCTCCGGCGAGAGCTCAGCGAGTCGCGCGACGGCGTCGGCCTCGAGCGTAAGGCCGAGCAGCGAGCCCAGGTACGGATAGAGCTCGCCCGCGCGCTGCGGAAAGAGCGCTTCGACGCGCCGGCGCAGCGCGACGCGGACGCGAAGCTCCGGCTCGTCGGCGCCGACGCCGAGCCAGTCCCGCAGGAGATCGCGAAACGGCCAGTAGGGCAGCGACTCGCCGTAGGAGATGCAGCGACCCTCGAGCCAGAGCGGAGGCGCCGCGGCGGCCGTCTCAGATTCCTCAAACGTCCGGCACAGCTCGGCGACCAGCCGGCTCTTCCCGATCCCGGCGTCGCCGCTGATGAAGAGGACGCCGCCCGAGCCGCCGAGCGTGCGCTCGAGTGCGGCCCGGGCCAGCCCGAGCTCCCGCTCGCGGCCAACGAGCCGTGCCTCCACGCCTTCCAGACCGCGGACCTTGCGGCCCTCGGCGAGCGCCCGTTCGACGCCGGTCGCCCGCACCGGTTCGGCTTTACCCTTGAGCTCCAGCTCGACCGGTTCGCCCCACGCAAACAGTGGCTCGGCCTGCCGCCGGGTCGCGTCGTCCACGAGCACCGTTCCCGGCTCGGCACTGGCCTGCAGGCGCGCCGCCGTGTTGACAGTGTCGCCGAAGGCTGCGTACTCGACCCTGTTACCGCCGCCGATCTCCCCGAGCACGACCGGACCGGTCGTCACGCCGACGCGGACGCCGAACCCCGGGACGCCCCAGCCACGCTCGACCTCGTCGCCGTAGCTGTCGATTTCCTCCACGATCCGCAGCGCGGCGCGCAGCGCCCGCTCGGCGTCGTCCTCGTACGAGACCGGCGCGCCGAAGAAGGCCAGGACACCGTCACCGGCGAGATCCTTGACATGGCCGCCGAGCTGGTCGATGTCGGCGACGATGCGAGCGACCGCTTCGCCGACGACGAGCTTGACCTCTTCGGCCTCGAGCCGCTCGCCGAGGGACGTCGAGCCGACGAGGTCCGCGAACAGGACCGTGACGACCTTTCGCTCCTCACGGAGCTCCTGGACCGGGGCGGCTCGCGTTACGTCGCTCATCACACCATTGTTGCCGCTTGGACGGGGGAGCGACATCTAAACTCGCCGCACCTTGTCGCGTCTGCTGCCGGCCGTGCTCGTCGTCGCGCTGCTCGGCGGCTCGGCCGCGGCGTTCGCAGTCACCGAGCGGCTGAAGCTCGAGCGCAGCCCGATCTTCGGGACGCAAGTCGGCAAGTTCGTCTCGCCCGACTCGGGCCGGCGGGTGAAGATTGTCTTTCGGGTGCGGAAGTCAGACCGCCTTTCCCTGGCGATCGTCGACTCCCACGACCAGGTCGTGCGGGCATTCAACTCGCACCACGTTCGCGCGGGGCTGAAGACGTACAAGTGGAACGGTCGTGACGACGCCGGGTCACCTGTGCCCGACGGCACGTACAGGCCGCGTGTGCACCTCAGCAGCGGGCACCGAACGATCCTGCTCCCGAATCCGATCGTCGTCGATACGAAGGCTCCCCACATCTCGCTCGTCCGCACGAGCCTCAAGGTCGTCTCGCCGGACGGCGACACGGTCCACGACTACCTAACTGTCTTCTTCCACACGAGCGAGCCCGCGCGCGCTGTCCTCTACGCGAACGGGCGAGAGGTCGTCAAGCTGAAGTCGTTCAGCGCTCGCCGCCTGCAGTGGGGCAAAGGGAACGGAATGCCGACGAAGCCGGGCGTCTACCGACTCCGGCTGCGGGCGATCGACCAAGCGGGGAACCGCGGACCGCGGACGCGCGTGTTCACCGTGCAGATCCGCTACATCATTCTGGGCCGGCAGGTGATTCGAGCGCGGGCCGGAGGCAGGATCACCGTCCGCGTCTCCACGGACGCCCGCTTCTACTACTGGCGGATCGGCCCGCGGGGTGGTCGCGTCCGCAGCCGTCTGCTCTCCATCGCCGCGGGAGCCCCGGGGCGCTATCAGCTCGTCGTCTCCGAGCGCGGCCACAAGGCCCGCGCCTTGGTCGTGGTGAATCCGTGATTGCCGAGCTTGCCCGCGCCGGCGGGCCCGTCGCAGCGGGAGGTGTCGCGACCCTGTTCGTCGCCTCGCGCCGCGAGCTTCGGCTCGCCGGGCTGCTGGCGTGGTCGCTCGGCTGTCTCGCGCTCGCCTACTACCTGGCTCCTCACGGCCACCGGCCGCTGCTCGCCGCCGCCGCCGTGGGCGGCCTCGTTCTGGCGGCCGCGGGCGCGTATCTGCTCCTGCGCTGGCCGTGGCTGCTCGCGCTGGCGGCGCTCGCCTGCGTGCCGGCGCGGATTCAGGTCACGGTCGGCTCGACACAGGCGAGCCTGCTCGTGCCGATGTACGGCGTCGTCGCGGCGGCGGCGCTCGCCTTTGCCTGGCAACTCGTCAAGGGCGACGACCGTGCGCGGGAACTGGGGCCGCTGACACTGCCGCTCGCCGGCTTCGTGCTCTGGAGCGGACTCACCCTCGCGTGGTCGCAAGACCTCCGTCAAGGAGCGATCGAGCTGCTCGCCTTCTACCTACCCTTTGCGCTGCTCGCGGTCGCGCTTGCGCGGCTCCCCTGGCGGCGCGAATGGCTCGGAGCGGCTTGGCTCCTGCTGGCGGGGATGGCCGTCGTCTTCGCGATCGTCGGCATCTACCAGTACGGAACCCGCGACATCTTCTGGAACCCGAAGGTGCTGGTCGGTAACGCGTACGCGCCCTTCTACCGCGTCAACTCCGTCTTCTGGGATCCCTCGATCTACGGCCGTTTTCTCGTCGTAGCGATCCTGGCGAGCCTCGTGCTGGTCGTCCACGGCACGGCGCGACGAGTCGTACTCGGCGCCGCGGCGGCGATCGTGATCTCCTGGATCGGGCTCGTCTTCTCGTTCTCCCAGTCGAGCTTCGTCGCCCTCGTCGTCGGCGTCGGGATCGTCGCCTGGTCGGCCTGGGGGCGAAAGACGCTGGCGCTGCTCGGGGTGATCGCGCTGGTCGTGCTCGTGGCCGCGCTGGCGATGCCGAGTGTGCGTCACCACTCCCTGAACAGCGCGTCGGGAGGGCGCTTCAAGCTCGTCAAGAACGGTCTCGCGATCGCGGCGCACCACCCCGTGCAGGGCGTCGGCATCGGCGGGTTCAAAAAGGCGTACGCGACCCGGACGGGGCTGAAGGGGAAGGAGCCGAAGGCGGCCGCATCCCACGACACCCCGGTGACCGTCGCCGCCGAGACCGGCATCGTCGGGCTGGCGCTCTTCGCTTGGCTGCTGGTCGCCGCCTTGCTGCTCGCGTTCCGCGGTGTCTCGGCGAGCTTCGCAGGGCGGGTCTCGTTGATCCTCGGCGTCGTCCTCGCCGCAATCGGGGTCCACAGCCTCTTCTACAACGCGTTCTTCGAGGACCCGATGGCGTGGGGGGTGTTCGGGCTCGCGCCGCTGGCGGCGGTCGCGCTCGCGGGAGAGCGCGTCAGCGAGCCGCGGCCACGAGCCACCGCCCCACAGCGAGGAGTCTCCGCCGCTCCGCAGGCAGGTAGAAGCCGAGCGGAAGCAGGATGAGCGGGTAGGCGAGCGCGAGCACGATCGAGCCGGCGAGCGGTACATGCAGGGACCGCGCGAGGGCGCTCAGGCCGACTGCCGTGCCCGCGACGATCACGAGGCGGCGCCACTGGTACGGCACTGGATAGACCCGTTGGGAGTGCGCAGCCATCAGGACGAACATCGCGGTCATCGAAACGACGGTCGCGATGCCGGCGCCGATCATTCCGTACGGCGGCACGAGCGCGAAGCAGAGGCCGAAGTTGATCAGCGCCGCAGCCCCTGTGACGACCCAGTTGAACCGCGTAAAGCGGGCGCGGCCGACACCGATCGCGACCACCAGGTATGCCCCCCACGCCGCACCGCCGAAGGAGAGCAGGCCGACCACGCGCGCGCCCGAGTAGTACTCCGGCCGCGAGGTGAGCAGGCGCACGATCCACGGCGCGAGCAGGGCGAGTGCCGTCGATGCCCAGCAGGTGACGAAGAGGACGTAGGTGAGGACGTACCCGTACGTCCGTCTGGCCTCTCGGTCGTCCTCGATCGAATACGCGAAAGCAGGCCAGGCGAGCCGGAAGGCAGTCAGCAGGAGCAGCGTCGCCGACGCAATCCGAACCCCGATCGAGTAGTGGCCGACCTCGGTCTGACCCTTGTACTTCGCGATGAAGACGCGGTCGGCGAAGTTGAGCGTCCAGATCGCGAGCTGAGCGGGCACGAGCGGCATCCCGAAGCGGTTCATGGCGCGGAAGAGCCCGCGGTCGAACTCGAGCCCGAGCTGGTAGCGGCGATAGCTGACGAGCGCGACCCACACGGCGAGCGTTCCGATCCAGTTGCCGACGATCACGCCCATCGCCCGCTGGTGGAAGTGGACGACCAGCACGACGGTCGCCGCGACCGTGATCAGCAGATTCGCGAGCGTGGCGATGGCGAAGAGCACCGGCCGCTCCTCGACGCGGAAGAGCGACGTCAGCTGCTCGTAGTTCAGCTGCGCCCAGAGCCCGACGAACGCCGCCCGGACCAGCCAGGCCTGGTCGTGGCCGAGCGAAAGCGCATCGGCGATCGGCTGCGCCGCGATCGAGCCGGCGGCCAGCCCGAGCGTGGCGCTCGTGATCGTGAACCAGAACGACGTCCGCACGACGCGCACCCGGTGCGCCAGCTCGGTCGAGTCGAAGTAGAAGCGGAAGAAGGCGCTCGAGATCCCGAGCCGCAGCACGACGACGAGTACCGCCGTCAGCGCCGTCAGCGTCTCGACCCGGCCGTAGTCGCGGCCGTGCAGGTAGCTCGTGTAGAGCGGCAGCAGCAGCACCGAGAGGAACCGCGCGACCAGGCCGCCCAGCCCGTAGATCAGCGACTGCGAGAGGAGGCGCTTGATTTGCTGCGCTAGCGGCACTTAGAGCTGAGACGTCGCTTGCGATGTCGATGTGGAGGCTGGGGCGGCTTTGCCGCCGCAGCCGCTTTCACCCGGCTCAGGAACCATCGACGTGGGTTACCTCTTGCACGGTCAGAGCCGAGAGTAGATGTCGATCAGGCGGTCGGCCATCTTGTCGGCGTCGTGGACGCGCTCGACGTAGGCGCGGCTCGCGGCTCCTCGAGCCCGGCGCTCCTCGTCCGAGGACACGAGCGTCCTCAGGTCGGCAACGAGCGTCTCCTTCGTCGTCCGCACGATCGGGACCTCCACGCCGAACGCGGCCTCTGTCCGCGCCGCTGCCTCGTCGTGGAGGTAGCCGACGACCGGCTTCCCGTACGCCATCGCTTCGACCGCGAAGAGGCCGTACCAGCCCGAGTTCAGCTGGTCGACGACGACATCGGCCTCGGCGAGGCGGAGACCGACCTCGTCGTGGCGCACGTTCTCGATCACGTCGAGCTCGAGCCCGAGCTCCGCGCAGGCGGCGACGATCAGGTCGCTGCCCTTGCGGCGCCGGGAGAGGGCGGCATGGGCGACGCGCAGCGGCCCAACCGGGCGCGGAGGCACCGGTTCGATCGCTCCGAGTTCGATGCCGGGCGGCACCACGATCGCCTCCGGGATCCAGCGCGTTGCGTCGTGCGAGCCGACGATCTGCGCGTCCGCCAGGCGGCCGTAGGCGAGCTCCTCCGGGGATTTGCCGCGGATGTCCGAGCCGACGAAGTGAAAGACGGACTTCTTGCGGGCCGCCTTCAGGATCGGGAACTGGAAGCGCTTCGGGACGAGCGTCAGCCCGAAGTAGAAATGGAAGACGTCGGTCGTCGGCAGCAGCCTCGCGAGCGCGCGAAACTGCGCGGCCTGACGGCGCCACTGGGGCTCGGTCGGCAGCCGCAGGTCGACGTCGGCCTCCGGATGGGCCGGTTGCGTGTTGAAGACGACGAGCCGGGCGTCGACGCCCTTTCGCCGCAGCGCCTGCACGTTCGTCCAGCCAATGCCGGCGAAGTTCACCGGGCAATGGACCACCGTGGGGGAACGCGTGGTTCCCCCACGAGCGCCATCCTTCTTCGCAGCGTTCATGCAGACGCGTGTGAGCTACGCCCGGCAAAGCCCGGTTTCGCCGGCACCTCGGACTTTTCCATCAATCAGCGTCCCATTCCACCTGATCGAAATACCGTAAGGCCTTTCGGCCAGGGCGGATGCGGCTTGCATGCGACGCGAGCTCGTCGTCGGAGAGCTCGCCGAGCGCGTGCTTGATCCCGAGATAGGGCAGGTTGAGGTCCTCCTGGTAGACGACGGTCGAGATCCGCGGGTTGATCTCGATCACCGCCTCGCCGACGAGCTGGATGTTGAAGAAGTGGTCGAGCTGGAGCTCTGTCGCGATCCTCGCGGCGATGTGCATCAGCTCCTGGTCGTCGAGGGTCTGGAAGTACATCGCGAGGCCAGCTCGCATTTCCTCGCGGGTCTTCGGGTGGCCGAGCACGATCCGGCCGCCGCGCGCGATTCCGTCGATCGTTCGCTCCGGGCCGCGCGCGAGCTCCATCACCAGCGCCTCGGTTCGGTCGTCGCCGAGCAGCTCGACCAGCTCTTCCAGCCGCAGCGCCTCCGCGATGCCCGGACGGTTCTCGAGCAGCTGGCGGCGGCGGTCCGCGGCCGCCGAGACGATGCGAAAGCCGCGCGAGCCGGAGGAGACGAGCGGCTTGAAGGCGACGTCCTCGTCCGGGTAGCCGAGCTCGCGCGCCGCGGCGGCGACCTCGGCTGCGCCGGTGACGCGGCGCCAGGCCGGCCCGCGGACGCCGATCGCGTCGAGCAGCGCGTAGGTCGCCGCCTTGTCGTTCGACCGGCGCACAGCTTCAGGGCCGGCGACGAGCACTGTGGTGTCGCCGAAGCGCTCCTTGCCCTCGGCGAGCGCCTGCAGCTCGAAGGACGACTGCGGGAGCAGCGCGTCGACTCGCTCGCGCTTGCAGATCTCGGCGAGCGCGTCAACGAAACCCGGGTCGTCCCCGGCCGGCACGACGTGAAAGGCGTCGCAGAAGTGCCGGCCGATCGCCAGCTCGGACATGTCCGTGCCGACGAGGCGAAGCTCCCGCTCGCCGTTCTCGCGCAGCGCTCGGACGAGCGCCGCGGATCCCGGCACGCCCGAGGCCGTGAGGAGAACGGTCAGCGGCCTCATATCAAGTCGATCCGGTCGTCCGCGAGACGCTGGAGGTCGCGTGCGCGCTCGGCGTCGAGCATCGCCAGCATCGTCTCGCGCATCGTCGCGCCCGGGTAGGCCCAGATCTCGGGGTGGGTGAGCAGCTGCAGCCACTCGAAGCCGCCGGCGGCAAGCTCTCCGTGCGGGCAGCCGCTCCGCCAGTGCTGGTTCGAATCGGAGCGGTAGTGATCGGGATCGAAGTAGCCCGGCTGCATGACGTTGACGGCGTCGTCGAGTGGCTCGCGCATGAACTCGGGATCGGGGTTGTGCCAGGCGAGCACGGGATCGAAACGGTCGTCGAGCTCGAGCCGCGGGTAGACAGCGTGGAGGCCGACGCGGTGCCCGAGCTCGCGCAGGCGCGCCAGCGTCGCCTCGCCTTCCTTCGAGGCGAGGTTGTAGAACACGCTCTCGGTCATCAGGAAGTAGGTCGCGGTCGCGCCGGCCTCGGCCTCGAGCTCGGCCAGGGCGACGGCGGCGGCGAGCGAGAGATCGACGTCATGCCGCAGGAGCAGGTCGCCGGGCCGCGGCGGCCGGTCGAAGGCGGCGAAGCGGTAGGCGCCCGCCCGGGCCGCGTCGAGCAGCTCGCGGTAGTGCACGAGGTCGAACCCGCAAGCCATCTCACTCCACCTCGACGTCCACGAGCCGCGCCGCCGTCTCCGCGTGCTCGAGCGCTTCGAGATTCGTGGCACCGAGCGCGATCACGTAGCCGCGCCGATCGCCGTCGCGCTGGACCGGCCGGATCGTCTCGCCCTCGACGAGGAACAGGTCCGCCTGGACGACGCCCGGGGATGCCAGCACCCGTTCCAGGCCGCCGAAGCTCTTGACGCGACCCGTCGGGAGCGGACCCGGCTCGGCGGTCAGGAAGAAGATCGCGAGCGGCTGGATGAAACGCGGCTGGACGAGCTCGTCGGGGACCGCTTCGCCGAGCGCCTGCCGCAGCGCCACCTCGATCAGGTCGACGCCCGTGCCGTGGAGCGCGACGTCCACCATCTGGCCGCCGGGGATCCGGCCCGCGACCTCGACCACGTCGACGCCTTCGTTGTCGCCCACGAGCAACTGCGGGTAACCGATCCCTACCGGCATCCCGAGAGCCCGCAGCGACGAGCCGGCTGTCTCCTCGGCCTGCTCGAGGCCGTAACCGAACAGCGTCGAGGGGTAGAGATGCGTGAGCGCGACGCCGAAGCCGGCGCCGGCGGGGCGAATTCGGTCTGACAGCGTCACGAGCGACGGCACTCCGTCGCGGATCACGAACAGCGTGTTCACTTCCCGTCCGTCGCGGAAGCCCTCAACGATCACCTCACCGGAGGCCGACTCGGCCAGCGCGGCATACAGGTGCCGCTCGAGGTCGTCGATGCTCTCGATCCGAAAGACGCCGCGCTGCCCGGCCGAGTCGGCCGGCTTGAGCACGGCCGGCGCGCCGACTGTCTCCATCGCCACCCGCGCCTCGTGCAGGTCGCGCGCGGCGGCGAACCGCGGCTGGGGGACGCCTGCCTCGGCGAGCCGGCGCCGCTGCGCGACCTTGTGCGTCATCAGGTGAGCGGTCTCGGCTCCCATGCCGGAGAGGCCGAGCTCCTCCGCCACTGCGGCGACGACCGGAACGGCTCGCTCGGCCGCGAACGTGACGACCCCCTCGACACGGTGCCGCCGGCCGACCTCGACGACGGCGCCGACGTCGCTGAAGTCGACCACCTCGCCGACCTCGGCCTCCGCGAGACCGACGGCGTCGGCGTTCCGGTCGACCGCCACCACCTCGACGCCGAGCTCGTGAGCGCGCTGGATGACGCGGCGCTGGTGTCGCCCAGCGCCGACGAGCAAGACCCTGCTCAAATCACTTCACGAAGAACGCCATCTTGACGCCGATCGGAATCGGCGTGCGGTCGTGCGCAGTTGCGAAGTCGGACATCGCCGTGTTCTGGGTGATGTCGTCGGCGATCAGCACGCCGTCCACTCTGAGCGCGTCGTAGGCGGCCCCGAACTCGAACGACATGCACTCGTAGGAGTGCTCGCTGTCGTGCATGAACAGGTCGATCTCGCCCAGGCGCTCGAGCAGAGGGGGCAGTCTCTCCTGACTGCGGCCGAGGATCAGCTCCCAGCTTTCCCGGAGCTCCTCCGGGATCATCCAGCCCGGCTCCTTGCCCTTGGGGATCACCGCGCCGCCTTTGCCTTCCCAGAACTCGTCCGGCCCGTAGTCGGCACCCGCGAACTCCGGATAGTCGATCGAGTACAGCCGGCCGGAGCCGTTCTTCTTCAGCGCGAGCAGGAGGAACGCGGTCGAGACGCCGTTGCAGACGCCGGTCTCCACCGCCGCCGCCGGTCTCAGTGCCCGCACGATCGAGTAGAGATACATGCCTTCGTCGTAGCCCTCACGGCCCGTGACGCGGCCGGTGTTGTAGCGACCCCCGCGCGCCGTCTCACCCGCGACCGTGTCCCAGAAGTATGTCGTCGCGCGCTCGAGATGCTCGATCAGGCCGCTCTCTTCGACCTCGCGCCGGTAGCCCGCCAGCGCCGCCGCGTCCCGCAGGAACCCATCGACGAACTCGCGCTCGACCTTTGCGGGCGCCGTTGCCACGGGGGACGATGATAGCCGTCGGCCGAAAGGCGGCGGTTACACTCGCCGCGTGTCCTTGAGCGGGAAACGGGTGTTGATCACGGGCGGCGCCGGGTTTATCGGGACGACGCTAGCGCGACGGCTCGTCGCGGAGAACGAGGTCGTCGCGCTCGACTCGCTGCACCGGGACGCGCTCTCCGG
>Ga0066671_10000439_pt1 | contig 13013 bp, 16 predicted proteins | sample GraSoiAngelo_120_FD_62294 | JGI IMG/M metagenome (GOLD analysis project Ga0066671, IMG submission 62294) | Grasslands soil microbial communities from the Angelo Coastal Reserve, California, USA - 14_0919_09_20cm | ecosystem: Environmental > Terrestrial > Soil > Grasslands | place: USA...
GCCGTCCTCGCCCTCTCCGCCTGCGGCGGCGGCGGCGACAATGCCAACACCACCACGGCCGCCGACAATGGGATGGACGCCAATATGACGGCGATGGACCCGTCGATGACCGTCGATCAGAACGGCGCGATGATGGGCACCACCAACGGCACGGTGGATGCCAACACCCAGGACCTGATGAACCAGGACGCGACCACCCACGACGCGGACACCAATCTCGCGAATGGGCTGTAGCGCCCGAGCGCAGCGACGCCGGCGTGAAACGCCGCCGGAGCAGCGCGAAGAGAGCGCGGAAGCCGGCCAGCCTGCGCCGGAAGGCGACAGGACTGACGTCACGGAATTCAGTTCCGTGACGGCTTCGCCAGCCCAAGAAGGACGGCCGCCCCAGCTCCCCGCCGGGGCGGCCCATCCTCAACTCACCAGGGCCATTCCGAATTGTCGACGACGCCGTCGCCATTCTTGTCGAGGTTCGACCAGTAGCGGGCGTTCCAATATTCGTCGTTGCTCAGATAGCCGTCGTGATTGGTATCGAAGGCGGTCCAGCTCGGCTCGTACTGGGCCTGGCGGTAGGTCGGGTAGAAGCCGCCGCCATACCAGCAATTGGCATATTCGGCCCGGCTGATCCGGCCGTCATGATTGGCGTCCCACATCGCATAGGCGCCGGTGCGATAGTCGTTATATTCGGCGTTCGAGATCCGCCCGTCATTGTTGCGGTCCATCGCCCCGTAGGTGCCGCAGGCGGCGTAGGTGCGGGCGGGATCGTAGGTGAGGGCGTTGGCGACGGACTCCACGTCCTCGCCCGCGCCGCGCACGGTATTGCAGGCGCCGAGCGACAGCGCCGCCGACGTGGCAAGCAACAGGGTCGGTAACAATTTACGCATGAGGTATCTCCTACAACGAGCCCCTCGGCACCGCCCGCTCCATCCCGGCGAGGGCCGTGTGCAGAATGGATAGGGGCAGGGGGAGGTTCCAGCGCCGGTGCCCCGAGCGCAGCGACGCCGGCGGCAAAGCCGCCGCCGGAGCAGCGCGAAGAGAGGTACCAAGCCGGCCAGCCTGCGCCCCGCAGAGGGCGACAGGACTGACGTCACGGATTCAGTCCGTGACGTCTACGGCGTCCGAGCTTCCCCAGCCTCCCGAGCCTCCAGTTCCCCCCTTATCCGAGCCAGCTCCGGGTCCATCTCCATCCCCGCAAACCGCCAATAATCCTCCCCTTCGTGAAATCCCTCCGCCTCCTCCAGAACCACCCCCGATTCCAGCGGGCCAAGATAAGGCATCGCGTTCGGCCCGACCCGGACGAAGCTCTCCCCCGGATCGTCGAGCCCCGCCTCGATCGCCGCCTCGCCGCCTCGGTCGTAGGCGGCATCCGAAGCCCGCGCCCGCGCCGCGCACGCCTCCAGCGCGGCTGCGATCGCCGCCTCGGCCTCGGCGTCGAGCGCCACCCCTTCGAACCCGTCCAGCACCGCCGCCGAGCAATCGAGCGCCTCCGCCCCATTGTCGTTGGCCCCGCCCCGCGAATTGATCACCGTCCGCACCGTCGTCGCCGAAGCCATGGCCCCCGCTCCCTCCACCCGCTCATCCTGGCGAGAGGCCGCCCCCGCCCCCGCGCTGGCCCGCGTCGAGAAATAATTGATCGTCGTCCGCCTGCCATTCTCGTCCTGGCCGTAGTGGCGCAGGCAGAACATCAGCAGCGCGTCGTTATGCTTGCGCCGGAATCCCATCAGCTTGCCGCCGACGAAGACGGGGACCAGAGTGTTCAGGTCGGATCGTCCCCCGGACGATCCTCAACCGTGTGGGGCACGGTTGACCTGACACTCCCTCGATCGCCCGCTCGAAGGCGATGTCCTTCAGCCGCTTCAGCCCGAAATCCAGAGCCGCGTCCCAAGCCCGCCGAAAGCTCTCCGCCCCCGCCGACCGCCGCAGCGTGTAGCAATTCTGCTGCGACATATTGACCATCGCCGCCGCCCGGGTGACGCAGCCGGTATCGGCCAGCGCCTCGATAAACGCCTTCTGCCGCTCCGGCGTCCACCCATCATGCCGAAACCGCCGAGGCACGGGCGCGAAGTCGAGCGGAGGCGCCTCCCGCGCGCCCTTCCCCGCCGCCGACGCCCGCGCCTCCGCGCCGTCCGAACCCAGTCTCTCCTGCTCCTTCCGAAGCGCCCTACCCTTCTTCCGCATCATTCCCACTCCCTCGCCAAAGGCCCGAGTCGCGGGCCAATCGACCAGTTTATGACTCAAGAGAGGGGGTGTAGGAAAATGAAATGTTCGCGCTGTGTTCCCGAGCGCAGCGCCGCCGGCTGCGCAGCAGCCGCCGAAGCAGCGCGAAGAGAGAACACGAGCCGGCCAGCCTGCGCCGAAGGCGACAGGACTGACGTCACGGAATTCAGTTCCGTGACGGCTACGGCTTCCGAATTGAGGCGCACCGCCGCCTAAGCTGCCCCACGCTCAATAATGAAACCGGCACTGAAGGATTTCGAGCACCTGCTCGTCTCCCCTGCCGACCACGCGATACACCAGCCGATGCTCGCCATCGATCCGGCGCGACCACCAGCCGGAGAGGTTTTCCCGAAGCGGTTCCGGCTTTCCGATCCCCTTGAAGGGCGAGCGCAAAGTGTCGCCGATCAGCGCATCCACCCGCGCCAGCCTCTTCGGGTCAGTCGCCTGCCAGAAGCGATAATCCTCCCAGGCGCGGAGGTGGAAACTGATCTTCACACGGCGCGGTAGGATTGCGCCTGCTCATCCCACTCGACCTCGACCATGTTGCGCCCCGCATCGGCGTCGGCGACGGCTTCGTCCAGCTGCCGCGCATTGGCGGGGGTCGATTTGAGATGCAGCGTCTCGACCATGGAATCATAATCGGACTGGGCGAGCATCACGACCGGCTCATGCCCTTGGCGGGTCACCAGCACCGGCGCCCGATCGTCCACCGCCCGGTCCATGAAGTGGGCGAGACGGCGGCGAAGCTCGGAGAAGCTGACGTGGAGCATGTGTACATGTTAGTGTACGCGAGGGGCGGGAGCAAGGACTGACCTCACGAAATTCAGTTCCGTAACGGCTACGGCGCAAGTCAGTCGGGAAACAGCTCCGCCACGCCGACCCCAAGCGCTCCCGCAATCCGGGCGATATTGATCAGGCTGACATTGTTCTCACCGCGCTCGATGCCCCCATAATAGGACCGGTCGATCCCAGCCTTCAGCGCGACTTTCTCCTGAGAGAGCTTGGCTGCCTTGCGGAGCTTACGGAGACGCGCTCCGAAGCGGAGCTTCACTTCGTCCTTTTCGGCCGCGTCCATCCCGCCTTGTCGGCGAAATGAGGACTATAGTTCCACGGGGTATGACTCTCAGTCGGAGCTTTGCTCCCTCCGAAATGGAGCGTCCGTCCCATCCCAGGCAAGCTGCACCGCAATGAAATAATCCTCCATAGCGTCGCTGGCTGCCTCGGTGAGGGCAAGCAGGGACGCCCCTTGCCGCGCCGGATCAGGCTGGCGCTCGACAAGCCCGCGCTCGGCCAGCACGTCCAGCCAGCGCAGCGCAGTCGTGGTTGCAACCCGCGCATTCTCCGTCAGCCGCGCCAGCCGCACAGGCCGCTTCTCAAGATAGCACCGGAACAGCTCCAGCAGCAGGCTCCAGCCGGGATTGGCAAGGTCGATCCCGAACGCGTCGGACCGGGACTGCCTGGCCACCTGCACCGCCTGCAGCTGAGACACAGTGATCCGCTCCCGCGCACGCCCCTTCCGCCGAAGCGCGTCCAGTTCCGAATAGCTGGAAATCCGCTCCGACACCGAGCCAAGCTCCCGGCTCAGCTCCTCAAGAAAGGTCCGCCCCCCACTCCCCCGCTTCGCATCCACGGCTCATCGAATAGCGCAAGTCTGCGGGATATAATACCCGATTTGTAGGGAGGAGCGTTTTGAGGACGCCCCCAGATTCTTGTACCTAGGACGGCGCTGCGGCGCCTCCCCGCCAGAAGAGCCTCTAGTTGCCATTCCCATTGATCTGAGACAGGATCACGCAAGCAGGGGGACATCGACTTGGCAACTGAGAAAGAAGCAACGGCCACGCCTGCCGCTCCGGAAAAGACCGTTCGCCGCAAGATCCCAGGAGGGCTGCCTTATACGTCAAGTCCGGGGGTTCTGAGGCGGGTCTTGGAAAAGATACCTACGTCGGAGAAGCCGGCCACCTTCACCAACGACTTCCTCGGCACAGTCATGGAAGCGAGAGGAGGAGCCGCCCGGCCAATCATTCCCATCCTGAAGGCGACTGGCCTCCTCAATCAGACGGGAGCGCCCTCAGAACTCTACGCACAATTCCAGACTGATGCAGGTCGTCCTACCGCCGCCCTTCAGGCTCTGCGAAATGGCTTCGGAGAAATATTCCGCCGGAATCAATACGCCCACAAGGCGGAAGAAGCCGCTCTCATCGACGTCATAGTAGCGATCACGGGCCTCCCGAAAAAAGAGGGGATCGTCCGTTATATCCTCACTACGTTTCAAGCATTCCAAGAATACGCGAAGCTGGCACGCGAGGATGCCAAGGCCGATGAGCACATCGATGCAAGCCACTCGCACGATGCTTCACCTCTGCCACTCCTTGACCGAAGTGACAATGGCGCCGGTCGGCTCCAACTCGCCTACAACATCAACGTGGTCCTTCCTGAAACGACGAATGTCGAGGTATACAACGCCATCTTTAAGAGCTTGAAGGCGAACCTATTACCGTGAGCGATCATACAGTCGAACTGTTCGTCTTGAAGTGCGCTGTCATCGAGTCCGGCTTGAGGACTACATTGGCGGAGTTCGATACCGGAAATTCAGGTGCCCTCAGCAAAGCTGACGACGAGCAACTGGAGCCATTTATCAAGCAGTTTGATCTCGCGAACCGCAAGAATGCGGCCCACATGGCGCGCTACTACGAGATATTCTACCTTTTAGAAAATGACATACGCCGCCTCATTGTCGAGACGATGGAAGCAGCGCACGGTCAGGCGTGGTGGGACTCCCAAGTCCCACCGGGCGTCCTTGAGGAGGTGCGGAAGAACCGCGAGCGCGAAGCGCAGGCCGCAGTCTCGGTGCGGTCTGAGGACGACATCGACTACACGACGTTTGGCCAACTTGGTGACATCATACGGGCGAACTGGTCCGATTTCGCAGGAATGCTAAGCAATCAGTCGGCGGTGTCGCGGGTGATGGCAGCGCTCAACATGCTCCGGGGCACCATCGCCCATTGTGGTGTTCTAGCGGAGGATGAGGTGGACCGTCTCAAGCTTGCGATTCGCGACTGGTTCAGGGTTCTAGAGGGACCGAAAAGCTAAGAAGTGGACGGATTCTCGTAACTGCCGCCAGGGCTTTCGTGGGCTTCGGTGCTGACATCAAAGACTTTCACGCGGTGTCTGGCACAAGCTCCAGTCTAGTCGAAGGGTAACCTCGGTGCCTAGCACTGCCGACACTCGACTCTTGGATGCCGCTTAATTACTCTCAGCACTTATGTTACGGGAGGAGCGCGGCTCATGGCTTGGTATAAGGACGGCACCAAACTTGAAAAAATCGACGACGCAAACTTCGATAAAATCTGGAAGCCGGGAGAGACGCCGCCGGACAACGGCATCTACGAATGCCAAGGCTGCGGCGACGAGATTGCGTCGAACAAAGGCGTAAAGCTTCCAACCCAAAATCATAGTCAACATTCTCCGGCAGAAGGCGAAATCCGGTGGAAGATGATTGTCTGCTGTGAGAACCGCTAGAGTTCGAGGTGCCTCGCACTAAGGAATCCAGCCTCCCCCCGCCACCGCATAGTTCTGCCATCCACGATAGGCTCGGCCCCACCGCGTCTCCGAGCAACCGCACGATCGTTGAGCGCCGTCACGAACTGAATTCGTGACGTCGATCAGGCTCGCTTCGCGACCTGTCGGCCGGGCTTCGCCGTCTCTCGCGGAAGCCTCGGCGGCGGTTCCCGCCGGCGGTCTTCCGCTCGGCCCCTACGCCACCCCCGGCGCCTTCCGCCTTACCGTCTCCTCCGCGCAATCCTTGAGTGCCCGCTCGGCGAACTGGTTGAGGCTCACCCCTTCGATCGTCGCGGCGAGGGCGGCCTGGGCGTGGACGGCGGGGTCGGTGCGGATCATCAATTTGCCCGAATAGGCCCTCTCCGGCGTCTTTCCGATCTCGGCGCAGGTCTCGAGATAGTCGTCGACCGCTTCGTGGAACGCGGCGACGATCTCCCGGGCGTCGGCGCCGTGAAAGCCGACGACATCGTTGATCCCGGCGATCCGGCCGACCAGCAGCAGATCGTCGGCGTCGAACTCGACGGCGGCGTTATAGCCCTTGTAGGTCAGCAGGTTCATGGCTTCACTCCCAGCCTGGCAAGGAAGGCCCGAGCGTCCCGGACCTGATAATGCTTCGCATTCGGCTCCGGGTGGGGCCGGTGAAACGAGGCGATCACCCCGTTCCTCTCGAACTTCACCCGCGAGCCGCGTCCGTCGATGACCCGGCAGCCGACCGCCTTCAGCAGGCTTTCGAGCGCGGACCAGCGGATCGTCCCGGAAACCGGATCCGCGAAAAGGTCCGCCAGCGTCTGACGCTGCTTCGAGTTCATGCTAGCGTTTTGCGCTAGCGCTTGGGGGAGTGCAAGCACGAAGTGATAGCGCATGGGAGAGTTGCCCGCTTCCTCCGCGCCTCCGCGTCTCCGCGCGAACCCAAACCGCCCCCGGCTCACGCGGAAGCCCCGGCAGCCTCGCGGGGCCCCCTCCACCATGGTCAGGTGAACAGTCCGCCGGACTGTTCAGCCCTGTCCGGGGGACAGGGCGACCTGACCATTGCGGGTGGTCCCCCTCCCCGTTCCGGGGAGGAGCTTCAGGCGGCTTCGCTGCGGCGGCTTTGACGCTTGCGCTCGTGAGGATCGAGATGCCGCTTCCTCAACCGGATAGCCTTGGGCGTAACCTCCACCAGCTCATCGTCCTGGATGTAGGCAATCGCCTGCTCCAGCGTCATCCGCTTCGGCGGAGTCAACCGGATGCTCTCATCCTTCGGCCCGCTCGCCCGGAAGTTGGTGAGCTGCTTGGATTTCAACGGGTTCACCTCCAGATCCTGCGGCTTGGCGTTTTCGCCGATTATCATGCCTTCGTACAACTTGTCGCCCGGCGCGATGAAGAGGACTCCGCGGACTTCGATCGAGTTCAGGGCGTAGGCGACGGCCTCGCCCTGCTCCATCGAGATGAGGACGCCGTTCTGGCGGCCCTGGATCGGGCCCTTATAGGGGCCGTATTTCTCGAACAGGCGGTTCATGATGCCGGTGCCGCGGGTGTCGCTAAGGAACTCGCCATGATAGCCGATCAGGCCGCGGCTGGGCGCGCTGAACGTGAGGCGCGTCTTGCCGCCGCCCGAGGGGCGCATGTCGGTCATCTCGGCTTTCCTCAGCGCCATTTTCTCGACGACGGTGCCCGAATGCTCGTCGTCGACGTCGATGACGACCGTCTCATAGGGCTCCTCGCGCGAGCCGTTCTCTCCGTCGCGGAAGAGGACCCGGGGGCGGGAGATGGAGAGCTCGAAGCCTTCGCGGCGCATCGTCTCGATGAGCACGCCGAGCTGGAGCTCGCCGCGGCCGGCGACTTCGAACGCGTCCTTCTCCTGGCTCTCGGTGAGGCGGATCGAGACGTTCGATTCGGCTTCCCGTTCGAGGCGGTCGCGGATCACCCGGCTCTGCACCTTGTCGCCGTCGCGGCCGGCATAGGGGCTGTCGTTGACCGCGAAGCTCATGGCGAGCGTCGGCGGGTCGATCGGGCGGGCGGCGACCGGCACGGTGACGGCCGGGGCGGCGATGGTGTTGGACACGGTCGCATTGGTGAGGCCGGCGATGGCGACGATGTCGCCCGCCTGGGCGCTGTCGACGGGCACCCGGTCGAGGCCGCGGAAGGCGAAGACCTTGGTGGCGCGGCCGGCTTCGACTTCCTTGCCGTCGACGTCGAGCGCCTTGATCGGCATGTTGACGTCGAGGCGGCCGCTCTCGATCCGGCCGGTGAGGATCCGGCCGAGGAAGGGATCGCGGTCGAGCAGGGTGGCGAGCATCTTGAACTCGCCCTCGGTGTCGAGGCCCGGGGCCGGGATGTGGTTCAGGATGGTCTCGAACATCGGCGTCAGGTCGCCCGAGCGGACGTCGTCGGTGAGGCCCGCATAGCCGGCGCGGCCCGAGGCGTAGAGGACGGGGAAATCGAGCTGCTCGTCCGAGGCGTCGAGGCTGAGGAACAGCTCGAAGCATTCGTCGAGCACTTCGGCCGGGCGGGCGTCGGGGCGGTCGATCTTGTTGACGACGACGATCGGGCGAAGGCCGAGGCCCAGAGCCTTGCCGGTGACGAACTTGGTCTGCGGCATCGGGCCTTCGGCCGCGTCGACGAGCAGGATGACGCCGTCGACCATCGAGAGGATGCGCTCCACCTCGGCGCCGAAATCGGCGTGGCCGGGGGTGTCGACGATGTTGATGTGCGTGGTGACGCCGTCATGCTCCCACTCGACCGAGGTGCATTTGGCGAGGATGGTGATCCCCCGCTCCTTCTCCAAGTCGTTGGAATCCATGGCTCTTTCTTCCACGCGCTGGTTGTCGCGGAAGGTGCCGGACTGGCGGAACAGCTGGTCGACAAGCGTGGTCTTGCCGTGATCGACGTGCGCAATGATCGCCACGTTGCGGAGGCTCATTTCAATATCCTGCTGAGGAGGGGCTTTGGGCCGCGCCTATACGCAGGATAATGCGGCGTGACTAGGGCAGTTCCGGCGGCGAGGCGCGGGAGAGGCGCCAGGCGAGGAGCGCCCAGCCCAGGATCATCAGCAATCCGCCGAGGGGCGTGACTGCGCCGAGCCAGCGTTGGCCGGTCAGCGCCATGGCGTAGAGGCTGGCGGAGAAGACGATCGTGCCGGCGGCGAGGGCGAGCGCCGGGGTGCGGAGCGCGGGGTGGCCGAGGGCTCCGATGGCGAGCAGGCCGATGGCGTGCCACATCTGATAGTCGACCGCGGTCCGCCACCAGCCGAGGGCGGCCGGGTCGAGGACGCCCCGCAGGCCGTGGGCGCCGAACGCTCCCAGGGCAACGCCGAGGCCGGCGAGGAGGGCGCCGGTTACCAGGATGAGACGGTCTCCAGTCATTGGGGCGTCCTAGCACGGCTTGGGTCGCGGGGAACCCGGGCCGGGCCGCACGGTTTTAGGGGCATTCCTTTCCTTGTTCCTGCCCAGGACGAATGACCTACAGATCCAATGAACAGGCGGCCGCGCGATGTGCGGCATAGCCGGCGAAGTCCGATTCCGCTCCGGCATCGCCGATGCGGCGGCGGTCGCGGCGATGATGCGCAGCCAGGCCCGGCGCGGCCCCGATTCCTGCGGGCAATTGATGCGCGGGCGGGTCGGCCTCGGCCACCAGAGGCTGAAGATCATCGACCTCTCGGCCCGTTCTGCCCAGCCGATGGTGGATCCCGAGCTCGGCCTCGACCTCGTCTTCAACGGCTGCATCTACAATTACCAGGAGCTTCGCGACGAGCTTCAGGGGCTCGGCTACCGCTTCTTCTCGGGCGGCGACACCGAGGTGATCCTGAAGGCCTGGCACGCCTGGGGCGCGGGCTGCGTCGAGCGGTTCAAGGGCATGTTCGCCTTCGCCATCCACGAGCGGGAGAGCGGACGGGTTGCGCTGGCCCGCGACCGGTTCGGGATCAAGCCGCTTTACTATAGCCAGACCGAGGAGCGGCTGCGCTTCGCCTCGACCCTGCCCGGGATCGTCGCGGCGGGCGACGTCGACACGTCGATCGATCCCAAGGCGCTGCAGTTCTACATGAGCTGGCACGCGGTGGTGCCGCCGCCGCTGACCATCCTCAAAGGCGTCAGGAAGCTGCTTCCCGCCACGGTGCGTATCTATGAGGAGGACGGAAGCTTCTCCGACAGCCTCTATTGGGACCCGCCCTTCGGCGAGGACAGAGGCCGCTCGCCCGGGGAATGGGCCGAGATGCTCCACGAGGCGCTTCGCGTCGCGGTCGAGCGGCGGATGGTGGCGGACGTGCCGGTGGGCGTGCTGCTTTCGGGCGGGATCGATTCCAGCCTGATCGTCGGGCTGCTCGCCGAGATGGGCCAGCACGGCCTCTCGACCTTCTCGATCGGCTTCGAGGAAGCGCATGGCGAGAAAGGCGACGAGTTCCAATATTCGGACCTCATCGCCCGCCATTACGGCACCCGGCACCACAAATTGTTCGTGCCGTCGCAGGATCTGCTCAAGGAGCTGCCGGGCGCGATTCAAGCGATGGCCGAGCCGATGGTCAGCTACGACAATATCGGCTTCTATTTGCTCTCCCGCGAGGTGGCGAAGCACATCAAGGTCGTCCAGTCGGGCCAGGGCGCGGACGAGGTGTTCGCCGGCTATCATTGGTACCCGCCGATGGCCGGCGCCAACGACCCGGTCGCGACCTACGCCAAGGCCTTTTTCGACCGCGACGCGGAGACGCTCAACCGGCAGCTCGGTCCGGATTGGCGCAACGGCGGCACCGCGCCGCTCGATTATGTGCGCGAACATTTCGCCCGGGCCGGCGCTTCGGACCCGGTCGACAAGGCGCTCCGGCTCGATTCCACGGTGATGCTGGTCGACGACCCGGTGAAGCGGGTCGACAATATGACCATGGCCTGGGGCCTCGAGGCGCGGGTGCCGTTCCTTGACCATGACCTTGCAGAGATCGCCGCGCGCATTCCGCCGGAGCTCAAGCTCGCCGGCGGCGGCAAGGGCATCTTGAAGGACGTGGCGCGGCGGGTGATCCCGTCCGAAGTGATCGACCGGCCCAAGGGCTATTTCCCGGTGCCGGCGCTCAAATATATCGATGGGCCCTATCTGGAGCTGGTCCGCGACGCCCTCTCCTCCCAGGCGGCGCGGGAACGCTCGCTCTTCTCCCGCGATTATCTCGACATGCTGTTCGCGGACCCCACCGGCCGCATCACGCCGCTGAGAGGATCGGAGCTCTGGCAGGTCGGCCTGCTCGAGCTCTGGCTGCAGAGCCACGGGGTCGGCTGATGCGCACCCGGCTCCCCTTTGGCCGTTATCTGGGCGGCAAGCTCCCCCGCGCCAATGCGCTGGCCGATTGCGGCTGGGGGCGGATCCTGTTCGCCCACACGTTCGACGACGTCGACACTCTGGTCTCCGAAATCCGGGCCGAGGGGCCGGAGCAGCGCGACATCGCGATGTACGTCACCGATCCGCACGTGCTCCTTGCGGGTGCGCCGGCCGAGCTGTTCCTCGATCCCTCGCACACCTACCGCCTCAACCTCGCCACCTACCGGCCCTCGGGTCGCCGCCCCTCCGGCTTCTTCGTCCGGCGGATGATCCCCGACACCGACACCGACGCGGTGAACCGGCTCTACGCGCTCCACCGGATGGTGCCGGTTCGCCCGGAATTCTTCGAGCGCGAGGGGGCGCGCCTCCTCACCTATTTCGTCGCCGAGGACGAGGAGACCGGCGCGATCGTCGGCACCGTCACCGGGATCGACCATCAGGTCGCCTATGACGATCCCGAGAAAGGCTCCTCGCTCTGGACCCTCGCGGTCGACCCACAGACCCCGCACCCGGGCGTCGGCGAGATGCTGATCCGCTGGCTCGCCGAACATTATATCGCCCGGGGCGCCGGCTATATGGACCTGTCGGTGCTCCACGATAATGCGGGCGCGATCGCGCTCTACGACAAGCTCGGTTTCCACCGCCTCCCCGTCTTCGCGGTGAAGCGCAGGAACGTGATCAACGAGCGCCTGTTCGCCGGCCACGATCCCGCCAAGGCGATGAACCCCTACGCCCGGATCATCATCAACGAGGCCCGGCGGCGCGGGATCGGCGTGGACGTGATCGACGCCGAGGGCGGGCTGTTCCAGCTCCACTCGGGCGGCCGGACCGTGCGCTGCCGCGAGAGCCTCTCCGACCTCACCAGCGCGGTGGCGCTGTCGATCTGCGACGACAAGGCGATGACCCGGCGGATCGTCGAGGCCGCGGGGGTCGCGGTGCCGGACGAGGTCGAGGCCTCCGACACGGAAGCGGTTCGGGCGATGCTGGAGCGGCACGGATCGCTTGTCGTGAAGCCGGCACGCGGCGAGCAGGGGCGCGGGGTTGCGGTCGATCTCGACACGATGGAGAGCGTCGAGGCGGCGATCGACTTCGCCCGCACCCAGTCGGACCGGGTTCTGGTCGAGAGCTTCCACAAGGGCGACGACCTTCGGCTGGTGGTGATCGGCTTCAAACTGGTCGCCGCTGCGATCCGTAGGCCGGCGGAGGTGGTCGGCAACGGCCGCGACACGGTGCGCCAGTTGATCGAGCGCCAGTCCCGCCGCCGCTCTGCCGCGACCGGCGGGGAGTCACAAATCCCGCTCGATGCAGAGACCGAACGCTGCGTCGCCAAGGCCGGCTACACGCTCGACGACGTGCCGCCCGAGGGCGCGGCCTTCGCCGTGCGCAAGGCAGCCAACCTCCACACCGGCGGCACCATCCACGACGTCACCGCCATGGTCCACCCGCGCCTGGTCGAGGCGGCGATCAAGGTGGCGCGGGCGATCGATATTCCGGTGGTCGGCGTGGACTTCATCGTCCGCAATCCGGCGGAGCCGGACTACGTCTTCATCGAGGCGAACGAGCGGCCGGGTTTGGCGAACCACGAGCCCCAGCCGACGGCGGAGCGCTTCATCGATCTGCTCTTTCCTTTGAGCATGCCGGCCTCCGTCCGCAGCATCCGGAGGACCGATGCAGCAGCCGCCGATTGATACGGATTATCTGAAGGCGCAGCTCGAGGCCCTGCTCTCGATCCCGAGCCCGACCGGCTATACCGACACCGTCGTCCGCTACGTGTCCGAGGAGCTGGCGCGGCTGGGGGTGCGCTATTCGGTGACCCGGCGCGGGGCGATCCTGGCGCTGTACCGGGGGCGGGACGTGGAGGGGGCTCGGGCGATCGTGTCGCACCTCGATACGCTCGGCGCGACGGTGAAGATGGTGAAGGACAATGGCCGGCTGGAGCTGGTCCCGATCGGCACCTGGTC
>Ga0066671_10000447_pt1 | contig 12891 bp, 8 predicted proteins | sample GraSoiAngelo_120_FD_62294 | JGI IMG/M metagenome (GOLD analysis project Ga0066671, IMG submission 62294) | Grasslands soil microbial communities from the Angelo Coastal Reserve, California, USA - 14_0919_09_20cm | ecosystem: Environmental > Terrestrial > Soil > Grasslands | place: USA...
GGACTGGCGATATCAATGAGGTCAATATCTTTACGCGCGACCAGAGCGCGCCAGTCGGTCTCTGCCGATTGATAGCCCCAGTTCTCAGCAAATCCCTTTACCCGGTCCGCGTTGCGCGCACAGGCTGCTTTCAACACCGGACGGTAGGCCACATCGAAAAAACGGGGGGCCTGCAGGTACGCATTCGAATGGGTGCGCCCCATGAATCCGTAGCCGACGATCCCGACATTCAAGTCTTTCTTCTTCGACACGGCTGTTGCCTCCGCGTGTTAGTCCCACCCGTGCGCATCGCGCACGCGAATCAGAGTCGCCAGAATCTTCACCCATGTCTCGGGCGAGGTCATCATGGCGTTAGGAAACATACAGCCGTCCCAGCAGATATGTTTGTAGGCCCGAGTCGGAGTTCCATCGTCTTTGCGCATCCACAGCCCGGCAACTTTGACGATATCCATCTTGCCGTTGGAATCGTCGGGCGGGCAGTGGCGTCCGGTCTTATCGTGCGAGCCCGAGCCTTTGACCGTGCCGTCGTTTTGCGCGACGTGGAAGTCTATCGTCCAGGGACGCAATGCCTGGGCGACTTGACGAAGCGCTTCGACCAGAACGCCGCGATCCGACCAGTCATAGTCTGCGGGAAGGATTCTGCTCTCGGGAGAGTTGTAGCCCAGCGTATAGAGCATGGTGTGCGCCATGTCGGCCTGAAAGCCAAGCGTCCTGGGGCGTCCGACCTTTTCCAGGAGCTCCACCATGTGCTTCCATCCATGCATTCCGCCCCAGCAGATTTCACCTTCGGCGGCGAGCCGCTCGCCGTATCCCTCGGCAACGGTGCACGCCTCGCGAAATGTGTCTGCAATTCGCATCGTGTTTGCGGCTGGATTTTCGGCCCAGGATGCGGGGCCCACGGCGGAGTCAATGCGTACAACTCCGTACTTACGAACGCCGAGGTCTCGAAGCTTCTTGCCGATGGCGCAGGCTTTCCGAACCTGGGTGAGAAAGGCGCTGCGTTCTTCCTCGGATCCCATGGCGGACCCTCCGCCGACCGGAGGCCAAACCGGCGCGACCAGCGAGCCGGCTACGAGGTTGTGCGCAGCCAGTTTTTCCGCGAGTAGCTTGAGATCGTCGTCCGTTGAATCGATGTCTGTGTGAGGCAGCGACAGGAACAGGTCCACGCCGTCGAACTTCGTCCCATCCACTTCGGCCGCAGCGGTGAGGCTCAGCATGGTGTCGAGGTCAATAAAAGGTTCGGAGTCAGAGCCTTTCCCGACAATGCCCGGCCACATCGCGTTGTGAAGGGCCGGGGACTTATGCTTAGAGGTGCTCATAGCGGATGCCCTTTTCAGCGGTCTTTGCGCAACGGTTCGGCGTCCGGATTGCCGGGACCAAAGTGTTTCAGAATCACCAGCGGGTCGGTGCGGCTCGGGTTTTCGATGCGCACACCTTCCTTCGCTGCGGCGGCGGTCACGAACAGTTCATCCTCTGTCAGTTGACCGAAGCGGATCATGGACGGCGTGGAAACCGGAGTTGCGCCGAGCTTGCCGTATCCCTGGGTAAGAATCAACCCGTAGGCAGCCGCATCTTTGATCGTGACGGTGCGGCCGGGCAAGACGGTGAGTTCCTTCGCGGAGTAGTATCCGCGGCCGTAGGTGATCCACAGTTCGCGGTATCCCGCTTCTTCGGTTTCCTTGATCGGACGAACCGGCACCGGGCGCCGCTTGTTGCTCTTGGCGAACTCCGGGTTCACGTTGGCGTCCCAGTCCAACATGCTGATCAGATAGTCGAGATCGTGATGGTACTCGGGCAGCACGTCCTTGGTCAGCAGGCTCCAATCCACGATGCGTCCCTCGACCTCCGACTGGAACATCGCAAACACATCGCTGTTGACCTGGGGCTCATAGGTAACCAGCGACCCGGGAGCATGCAGAATGCCTGGGTCGATTTGCCATCCACTGCCCGGCTCGAGACGGTAAGCGCGGGCGTGGAAGATGATTCCGTTGTCCCCGCGGTTCCAGTTCTCCAGGCAGCGGTGAATGTCTTCCTTTGTGGTTCCCGGCTCCAGGCCCATGTAGGTGTGGGGAAAGTTATTGCTAATCTGGTTGTATTGCGGAGGGAAATAGTAGGCTTCGGGTTTGCCCTTGTGACCGACCAGCTTGGCGAACTTGTCGCTCTGATGCATGTGGTGCGGAATCGGGCCCATGTTGTCGAAAAACTTGCAGAGCAGATTCCAGCCCTTTTCACGCTCCATGACGTCAGAACCGAGCAGTAGATCGCCGGCGCTTTCAACCGCATCCTTGAGCAGAAATTTGCTTCCCGCAGAAGCGTGAACATAGCTGAGGCCTTCATCGGGCGTGGTGGCGGGGCCGTTCGAGGCTTTTGTGGTCGAAGAAAACCACCGCTCGTTGATCCCGCCTCTGTGCGCGCCGAAGGCGTACAGATCGTCAGGATGAAGTTTTAGCCGGCGTCCGGGAATCATGAAAGAACGCGGCACCCAGCACGGCTCCAACCGGAGCACACCCTGGCCTGCGTTGACAGCTCCCTGAACAGTCGTTCGATTCAGCATTCTTGGTAATCTCCTAGCCGCTCATTTTGCGGTGTGGCAAAGCGTTAGGCTGCAGCGATTCGGCTCCTCAGTGCTCTAATCCGAGCCCAAAGGAATAGAGCACGTTATCGTGATCCGTAAAAAACGCGTGACTGTCGCCTACGGAAACACCGGACCGATCCGCGTAGCTAGGGATCTCATCCTTGCTGGAATAGAGTTCCGCCCCGGTCGCGGCATTCAGTACAAACAGCCTGGCGTGAGTTGAGGGGTTGCCGCCGGACAGAGCGATCACCACGCCATTGGCGATCCGTGGCGGCGCTGGATTCACCATGTCCTCCGAGACCCATACGGGGTTGAGAGCGAACTGGCCATCGGTTTCGGCGATTTTGAATGCCACGACCCCACCGTGCGCAGTGGGACCATTCAGCTTGGCGGCGCTGTCATGCAGAGTGATGCCGGTGGAGATAGAGGCGAATGCCCAGAATGTACCTTCCTTATCCTGCCAAATTGCGAACCCATCCCAGCCGTGCTTTTCGCCAGGCTTGGCGACGGGAGGCGTTTCGAAGAGCGGGGTGTGGTGATCCGCGCCGCCCAGCGACGCGGCGTCCAGAAGGGCTAGACTCCCATCTTTTCCGGGGGCCACCACCAACTGCTTTTCCTTGTACGCGAAAGTCGCTGGAGAAACACTCTCGTAGCTGGCCATTCTGCCGGCGGGAGTGTACCAGTCCGCAAGTTTCATGTCTTTCGTGACCGAGACCACGCTGCCGGCATAGACGCCGGAACTTGAATCCGAGGTTCCGGCGCCGGTGACGACAATCGAGTTGCCGTCGGGTGTGATTGCCGGACCGGAAAGCGCGAGAGGACGGACCTGCCGGGATGGATAGCTCGCGACAGTGTAGTCGGGTGAAGCCAAGTTGATCGCCCACAGACCGTTGGGCACGCCGCCACAGCCGTGGCCGGTTGCGGTGTAGATCATTTTGTCTTCGAAGTTCAAGCCGGACGCGCTTGCGTCCGCGGCCGGGAGAAATTTCACGGGAGGCGCGAAATCAGCCCCGGTGGTCATCACCTGCTCGTGGAGCATACCGTCCGGGGTCAACACGTAGATGCCCTTCAACCTGAAGTAGCCTCCTCCCGGCGCGACGCCGAGGCGGCGCTCATTGGGCGCCGCCGGGGGCGCCTCAGGTGGCCTCGCAGCACCTGGAACGCGCCGCCGCCGGGCGTTGAAATTGATTACCATCGGCGGCTCCATCAGTATCGGCAGGCTGGAGACGGCGCATCCCGGCGCAGGCCTGGAGGATGATTTGAACTCCTTCGTCCAAACCATCGAACCCAACTCCGAGTCCACGGCGTAGAGGGTGTCCGCGGAACTCCAATACACGATGTCTTTGAAGCCCTGAGCATTGATCAGGCGGCCTGCCAGTAGCGGCTCGCTGAAGGACCGCGCCTCCTTCGACGGCTGCCCGAGCTTGATCTTCCACAGGAATTTGAACTTGGCGCCGGTGTTCTCCGGGGTGAGGTCTATTTCGCCCTTTTGCCAGCCAGTCTGTCCCGCGTCTGCACCGGTCAATCTCCAGTCGCCGCTCTGTTCCTGAGCAGCTGCCGCAGGGGCAAAAAGAAAGGCCCCGGCACAACACGCCCCGATTGTCCACCCTAAGATTTTTTTCTGCACGTCCACAATCCCCAATCCGTTTCCGCTAAACCGCCAGACGAACGCATGCTGAATCTATTTCAGTCCGAAGCAATAGATCGTTCCGTCGAAGGTGCCGAACATGACCTTGTCGTCGGCGACGGATGGGCCCGCCTGGTGAAGGAACGACGTGACCTGATTTCCACTCGAGTAGAGTTCCTTGCCGGTCATCGCATCCAGCGCATACAGCTTCGCGGGAACGGAGTGAGTGATCCGTTCCTCCGCGCTGAACAGTCCGCCCACCGCATCGTTGGCCTGCATGGTGTATTCGCCGGCCGCCAGGACGAACACTACGCCGTTGACAATAATGGGAGGCTCGGAAGTGAGCATGTCTCGCGATTGCCAGGCTGGAACGAGTTGCGTCCTGCCGTCCTTTTCCTCCAGCTTGAAGGCAACGACTCCGCCGTTCGGCGTTGATCCGTAGGACTTCGGAAATTTCACCGCAGTTTCACCACCGGTCGGACCCAGCACCCAGCGTGTGCCCTTTTTGTCTTCCCAACTGGCGAGGCTCCCCCAGGTACCTTCCTTCTGGAAATTCACGTTCTTGTTGGAGATGAGTTCGCTGCGGAATAAGGGTGTCAGGTGATCGGCGCCGCCCAGGGACTCGCTGTCGAGGACGAAATAGCGGCCTTCCTTGCCGGAAGCGACGATGAGTTCCCGCCCTTTGTAGGGAAAAACCACGGGTGTGACGTTCATGTCCAGGTCTCGCCGCGTGAGCCAGACGTGATTACTGGGCGAGTAATAGTCCTTGAGGGTCAACTGGTCATGCGAAAATGTGAACGCCTCGACGCTCGTGGAGAGCTTTCCGGCGGCGGCATCGTAGGGACCATCGCCGGACTCAAAGTAGATCGTTCCATCCGAGCCTACCGCGGGTCCGGCCGTCCCCCACAAGCCCGCCTGGGGCGGGGTGGACACGGTAACCTTCCGGTTCTCGAGATTGACCGCGTAGAGGGCATTGGGCACGCCGCCGCAACCCTGACCGGTGACCGTGTAGAGCACGTTCTTGACCAGGTTCAGTCCGTAAGGTTTGCCGTAGGGCATGGGAAGGACCTGAATCGGCGGGTCGGTATCGCCGCCGGTGGACAGGTCCATGATGCGCAGGTAACCATCGCTCGCGAGCACATATAAGCGCCTGACAGGCGCGTCCATCGGAGAGACCACCGGAGTGGCAGTCAGTGCGTTGGTGCAGATAAAGCCGGCGCCTTCGCCTGGCTCCGGCGGCTTCTCGGATAACCACTTCAGCTTGGTGTGCCAGATTACTTTTCCGGTTTCCGCATCAAGGGCGAAAACGTCGTTCGACGCTCCCGCGAGAATGGCGACGGTCCGGGCGCCGTCCGCGGTCTTTACGCCGGAAACGATCAGTGGTTCCCGGAACGACTGCATCCCCATCGTTTTGCTCTCAACTCTTGTTTTCCAGAGCAGTTGCAGCTTGCGCGCGTTTTTCGTGGTGATCTTCGACTCGCCGCGCTGCCAGGCGTCACGCGCCGGGTCCGCGCTGCTGGTGAGCCACTCGGCAGTAGATTGGCCGTACGCCGGGCTTAGCGTCATTGGCGCACATCCCGCAAGACAAATCGCCCGCAAGACCCTCAAGCCGCGCGTGCTGCTCAAACCGCTATGGAGAGACATGAAGCTGACACCCTCCGGTAGAAGACTGCGCTCTCTGAAAATCCGGGAAGTGGCTCCCGCCTTGCTGACTGACTCAAACGAGAGTGGCGCTCACCTGGCACCGCCTGGTGAGGATGTGCTCCTCAGAATCGGGGAATGACACGGCTCATTCGCGAGCAGAATACTAGTCGCCGCGTTCGACATCTGTCAATGAAATGCGGCCTGGATTTCGAGCGGTTTATGTTCCTTGGGAGCCAGGACAGCAGGAAGAGACTTGCTTATGAACCGTGTTTGGCCGTTTCGTTTCTGCTGCCTGCTCTTTTTGATGGCGATCGCCACAGGCGGTTCCCCAAATTCCAGGAAAACTGCGCCGCTCTCGCGTACCAGGTTGATCCGCTCACGGCCGGATCTATCTCGGGAATGATTCGCTATATCGGCAAAAGGCCCTTGCCGAAGAAAATTGACATGAGCGGAGATCCCGCGTGCGTCGAAGCGCACCACGGAAACGCGTTGGATGAGTCTCTGGTTGTGTCATCCAGAGGCGGGTTGGCTAACGCCTTCGTATATGAGAAATCCGGGCTGGAGGGAAAAACCTTTGCGGCGCCCTCAACGCCGGTTGCGATTGATCAGAAATGGGTGCTGGTTCTGGCCGCGCGTTCTTGGTATTCAGACCAGCCAGGCCCTGCAGATTTGCGAAATCCGATCCGGTCACGCACAGTATTCACCCATGGCGCAGATCAACCGGGAGTGGAACCATAGTCAGGGAGCGGGAGAGCCGCCGCTTGCCCGAAAGTTCGCCGGCCGGAGGTCATGATCCACGTGAAGTGCAATATTCATAGCTGGACGCAGGCTTACATCGGGGTCGTGGATAATCCTTATTTCGCCGTGTCCGGGGAAGACGGCAGCTACCGCATCGGAAACCTGCCGCCCGGCACCTACACTGTCGCGATATGGCAAGAAAAACTGGGAATGCAGGAGCAACAGTTAACGGTGGCTCCGCATTCGAACACGCAGGCGGACGCTACGTTCAAGGGGACGAATTGATGCGCAAGAGATTTTTCATATTGCTGGCATTTGGTGTTTGCCTGGCCCTGGCAAGCTGCCACTCCGCAAAACCGCCGGCCAGCCCTGCTCCGGAGGCCGCTGCCGAATCTTCGGCTCCTCGGATTTACGTGACCAACGAAGTGTCGGGCGATCTCAGCGTGATTGACTCCGGCACCCGCAAGGTCATCGCTACGGTTCCGCTGGGTAAACGCCCGCGTGGAATTCACGCCAGCCCCGACCAAAAGACTTTGTACGTTGCGTTGAGCGGTTCGCCGATCGCTGGCCCTGATGTGGACGAAAGCACGCTGCCGCCGCCCGACAAGAGCGCAGACGGTATCGGAGTTTTCAGTGTGGCGCAGAACAAGATGGTTCGCGTTCTTCCCGGAGGGTCAGATCCGGAGAACTTTGATGTCAGCAAAGACGGCAAACAGCTTTTAATTTCGAATGAAGACACGTCGGCGGTGAGCATCGTTGACATCGCCTCGGGGGCGGTGCTGAAGACGATCAAGACAGGCGGTCAGCCCGAAGGAGTTCGCGTCGCCCCGGATGGAAAGCGAGTGTTTGTTACGTCTGAAGAGGATGGCACCATCGCCGTGCTCGATCTCGCGGCGGGCCGCATTATCTCCACCTTCAAGGTTGGGCGTCGTCCGCGCTCGATCGCATTCATGCCTGACGGTTCTCGTGCCTACGTCAACGCCGAAAATGACGGGACGGTCGTTCTGGTGGACGCCGTGAAGTTCAAGACGTTGAAGACCATCCCTCTCGGTAAACCCGGCGTGATCAAACCGATGGCTGTGCTGCTTTCACCCGACGCGACCAGGCTGTACGTCAGCACGGGCCGCGGGCAGCAGGTCTTCACGGTTGACACGGCGACTCAGACCGTTCTCGGTTCGGTGACAGTGGGTAAGCGTCCGTGGGGCATCGCTCTCTCGCCGGACGCGAAGACTCTCTACTCGGCCAACGGGCCGTCGAATAACATTTCGGTAGTGAATCTTGCCGACAACACAGTGGCGGCAACGATTCCAGCCGGGACTGGGCCATGGGGCGTAATTGTTTTGCCGCGATAGCCTCCCGCGGTAACCGACATGAAACTTCAGACGTCTCAAAAGGTTGTGCCTGCGGAACTCCGATCGGTATATAGTTCCTGACGGCCTTGAGATCCCATTCGGCCCCCCAAGGGCCACACGCGAGGTTGCATCATGAAGAGCGCACCCAGAAGTCAACGAATCGCGAGCTGGGCCGTCGTCCCGCTTGCCATCCTTGCATGCACCATCGGTGCAATCGTCCACGCCGGTCAAACCGCCCCAGCCTCGGCACGGAATATCAAATTGCCCAACGCGCACCCGGGAAGCCTATACGCCCTGACCCTGGCGGTGAAGGACCTCACGCAACTACAGGGGACCGACTCCGTCAAAGTCACGGTGAACGACGCGCAGGGAGAAGTTGCTTCCAAGTGGTTGCACCCCGCAGACCTCGATTTCTATCTGACGCTGCAGCCGCGGGCCGCGGGACCGGTGACGGTCAACCTGAGCTCAGCTTCCGGAACGCAGACTCCGGAGATTAGCGCGACGCTCAGCAAGATTCTCCAGGGTACAGCTGCCCTGCCACGCGGTGTAGCTGACTTGAAGCGGGGCCTCATCGCTGCGGCGCCCAACGGTTCGTGGCAAAACGCCCAGCCGTTCGAACTGGGCCAGACCATATTCGGCAGCGATGACGAGCGCCCCTACGCTCCATCGAAGAGGGAAGATGGATACGCAGCGATGGTTAAGGGGTTCCAGTGGTTCCGGTTCACCTTCCACGAGGCGCAACCGCGGCTGGTTTACTTCGTGTTGAATGTGACGGATCGCGACGTGCCTTTCGACCTCGACATCTTCCGGGCGGGCCAGGACGCCGACGGACAGGCGGATGTGGTCCCATTCAACGACGGACAGTTTGTTTATCAGGTCGAGGCGACCCAGAATTATCCCGGCCTCTACAAGTTCCGCACCCGCATTCTTCAGCCGGGGCAGGAATATTACGTGCGGGTGGCGGCGAATCACCCGGCTTATCAGTTGCACACGTATCAATATCCCGTGCCGCCGAATAAAGATCCACGCGATGCGGTGCGCGCAGGCATGGACTTCCTGGTCAACATGGGCGACTCCTGGCTCTCCAATACACCCCGCCGGGGAGCGATCGCCTTGCGCACTAGCATGCAGCACTCCGAAACCCAGCTCTGCATCGCCTGCCATCCGTCGCAGTTCACAACACGAGGCTATTTGAAAGCAGTGGAGAAGGGATACGCCCCGACGCAGCGTGCAAGTCTCGAGTTTTTAACCGATCGCATTTACAACAACGCCCGGCCCTTATACGGAGAACCCAACACCAACTGGGTGCGCATCATCTACAGCGCCCGCACCGTATCGAGCCGTCTGCCCCTCATCGCTCATGCTTTTGAGCAGAACGTCACTCACGACAAACCGCGAAAGAACTTCGATCTGCCGTACGCGGAGTTTTTAAAGATCCACTACAAGGGCGTGACGGTCATGCCGGGCGACGAAGCCGACGGCTGCGAACCTGATGTGAGCCCATTCGAGATTGCGCAACAGAGCTGGCATACCTTCGACCTCGTGTACAACGAGACCCACAACCAGGAGTGGCTCGCCGAGCGCGATCATGTGGAGCAACTGGCGTTGCCCTACGAACCGAAGAATATGATCGATCTGAATTGGAAGATCATGTTTCTTTCGGAAGTGAACCGCGAAAAATATGCCGCGCAGATTAACACCCTGATTGACAAGCTTTACGAGTATGAGACGCCCGAAGGGGGATGGCCGTATCCGTTCGACAAGACAGCCAAGACGGCAGACTTTATCTCATACAACGCGGTATTGGCCTTAGCTGAAGCCGGGCACAGACCCGAAACCGACGAACACCTCGACCGTGCGGTGAAAGCGCTGCTGGCGGCGCAGCGGCCGGAGGGCAGTTGGGAAGGTGATCCGGTCTACCAGGGCTTCAACACGCCATTTAGGGCCACGCAGTTTGCTGTGATGGCGCTGTCAACCTTGTACCCCGGCACCACCAAGGCAAAAAACTGGGATGCCGCGTACCCCCCGCCTCCCACGACTCTCGCCAAGAATGAGCTGCCACTGCTTCTGCAACAGCTCGACCAGTTCTGGGATCTGGCGCCGGAGCCGGTGTTGGTCCAGATTCGCAACGTGCTGGCGGAAAGCGATCAACCGTTAGCCCGCGAAGCTGCGGCGCGCGCGCTGGGACACATGGCTGATCCGGGCGCCATGCAGGTGCTGATCAAGGGCCTCGGCGATCCCACCAAGATGGTGCAGGCCAGTTCGGCGTATGCGCTCCGCATGGTGCTCTCGCGCCGGCAGGAGGCTGCGCCGGCGGGACGCAAACTGCTGGCAGCGGCGCTGGCTTCGCCCAACGCGCGCACACGTTGGGGAGCTGCCCGACTCTTCAATCAGCATTTCCGGGATTTGACGGGCGATCCGGAGCTTCTGGCCGCCCTGGAGCGGGATCTCAACGATCCGGTGCCCTACGTTCGTTTCGAGGCCGCTGGAGGAGTATGGCGCTGGTACTACTGGCAGGTGGACCAGCAATCGGTGCGCCGCGGAACGCTGGAAGCACTCGCCACTCGATTGAACACGGAGACCGATCCGATGGTCCGCCGCGGGTTGCAGGAGAGCGTGTACAACCTGCTGGATGAAAACACCGGGTACCTCTCCGCCTGGGTGCGGGCGAGTTCCAAGGACGAAGACAAAGACCGCATCAACGCTGGCTATGAAGCGGTGGTGCGCGACCAGGCGCAAGTACTGGCTAAAGTGCTGCGCGAGGGGACGCCTCTCGGCCGTGAGGGAATCCTGAACGCGTTGTGGGATTTCCATATTCGTCACTACGCGCTGCCGGAACTGAAGGCAGATACCGTCTCGATCGGCCTGCCGGCGGTTCTGACCAAGTACGTGACAGGCGTGCCCGACCTGCACCGCCCAGGCTACGAGTATTCGCCGTATCGCGAGACCGTTGACTTCAAGTACGACGTGCGTAACGGCTTCTTTCAAACGCGCATCGGCAACGACAGCGATCTGATTCATTTCTTCAAGAGTTCTGGGCCGGAGTTGGAAGACGCTCTGCTGGCGTGCCTCAAAGACGCCAATGACTCGATGAAGATCGAGGTTCTGAAGGCAGGAAGCACGCTCAGTGAAGCAGGCGACGCGCGTTTCACCCTCGCTGCACTGAATCTGTCGGAAGACTCGAACAACGAGGTACGGCAGACCGTCCGCTACGTGTACGAAGGCGGCCAGCGCGGAACCCTGAACCTCGACGCGCCGGCAGCGCCCGATCCGCACCTGGTGAGCAAGGTGGTGGAGATCCTGCAACACGGAAGCCCTGACAGCCAGGCCGTGGTGCTTCCACTGCTCGGAGCGTTGCCGGAAAACTCCGTGTGGGAAAAGCAGACGGATGTGCAGGACGCTTTGCGGTCAATGCTCGAAGCAAAGCCGCGGCCGGCAAACTACGCGCAGGTGCTGGACGCCGCTTCTTCGTTCAAGAGCCTGATGCACGAACCGGGCCTCCAGGAACAGGTACTGGCGGGGCTGCATTCCTTCAACGCCGATGTGCGGCGTGCTGCGGTACGGGTTTCGTTCGAACATTTTCTCGGAGACCCCCAAACCGAGTCAGCTGTGAAAACCGCGTTTGCAGGTCTAAACGATTCGGCTCTCGGCATTCTTTTGGAGGAGGCAGGCAATCCGCAATTCTTGAAGAGGCGTCTGGGAGTTGCAGGAGGGGCAGTCTCGCAGGACCAGGACTACCTAAACCGGCATACCGCCGCTTTGAAGATCAAGGAACCGCTGGAATATCCGCTGGTGGTGGACACGGTGATGGCCGCCCTGTTGAACCCCGACGCCAACATCAGCGCCGCGGCGTTGGATACGCTGCGTAAAGTGAAGGGCGTGGAGCAGAGGCCCGATTTCCGTGCCGCGATGGAGAAGCTGAAGACTTCCAGCAATCCGCGTCTCAAGCTCATCTGCACCAGCGTGCTGCAAGGAAAGCACCTGAGCGAAGCGTTGAAGGACGTGCAACCCGGCTCCGTGCTCGACTTCCGCTACTTTGTCACCAAGATCGAACCCATCCTGGCCAAACCCGGCGCGGACGGCAAAGCTTGCGTGTTCTGCCATGCCAGCCACGTGATCTTCAAGCTGGCGCCACCCAATGCCGAGGGCGTCTTCTCGGATCAGGACAGCAAAGAAAATTACCGCTACGCGATGCGCGTGGTGGACATCACCAACCCGGACAAGAGTCTGATACTGATCAAACCCACCCGGCCTACCGACAGCGCCGGCAACGTAGGTGATTACCTGGCGACGCACAACGGCGGCCAGCGCTGGCACGGAAACGAATCGAGCGACCAATACCGGACCATTCTCGAGTGGATCCGCGGTGGCCGCCTGGAAGACGCGAGTCTGCGAAAATAGAAAATCGTTGAGCCGCATCAACCCTGGTGTTCGCGATGAGTGCATTCTGGAAAGGCAGGGAGGTAAGTGTTGTCGAGGTATTCCATATCCTGGTGGATTGCCGTCGCGGTGTGTAATAGCCATCTGTTTAGGCCACGCGACAAATTGTTCCAGATCAGTCTGCGGATTCCCTTCGTTGACCGCGGCTTTCCGCAGGGCTCCGGCCAATGATGAGCGAGCTGCCTCCTCGCGTATCAGGCGGAGCCCGTCTTGCCATCGCTTCTTGACGGAATCATCACTGGTCGCCACCATGAGGTCGGCGAAGAGGTTGGTTTTGGCCGCGTGCGCTCCCGAGAGTGGCTGTCGGCGGGGATGATCATTTCCATGAGCCCTCAAAAAGGCGGCTCTCGTCTTCGCTGAAGAATTGCAATTTTTGACATCCTCCACTCCCTTAAGGGAGAGGATTCCTACGGGTCTCATGCATACGCACGAATACCTTCGGTGGGTGCCTGCCACGACGGCCTTACTTCAGCCGAAGATTGCGAACAGGCTAACAAGGCGAGCCCCGCCTCTTT
>Ga0066671_10000448_pt1 | contig 12890 bp, 11 predicted proteins | sample GraSoiAngelo_120_FD_62294 | JGI IMG/M metagenome (GOLD analysis project Ga0066671, IMG submission 62294) | Grasslands soil microbial communities from the Angelo Coastal Reserve, California, USA - 14_0919_09_20cm | ecosystem: Environmental > Terrestrial > Soil > Grasslands | place: USA...
AGCTTCAGCGTCGGCGTCACCTCGCCCTGCTCTGAACTGAACTCCCGGGAGACGATTGCGAAGCGCTTGATCTGCTCGTAGCGCGACAGGTCGCGGTTGACGTTCTCGACCGCCTGCTCGACGAGCGCTTGCACGTCGCCGTTTGCCTTCCCGACCTCCGCTTCGTCCAGGGTGATCAGGGCGGTCACGTATGGTCGGCGATCGCCGACGACGAGCGCTTGCGAGACGTAGCGCGAGGCCTTGAGCGAATTCTCGATGTTCTGAGGGGCTACGTTCTTGCCGCTTGCGGTGATGATGATGTCCTTCTTGCGGTCGGTGATCGTCACGAACCCGTCTGCGTCGATCTCGCCGACGTCGCCCGAGCGGAGCCAGCCGTCGTTCGTCAACACACCCCTCGTCGCCTCCTCGTCCTTGAGATAGCCGGCGAAGATCGTCTCGCTCTTGATCAGGAGCTCACCGTCGTTGTCCGCCTTCACCTCGACACCCGGCATCGCCGGACCGACCGTGCCGAAGCGGAAGTGGCGCGGTCTGTTGACGGTGGCCGCAGTCGTGCATTCGGTCAAACCCCAGCCTTCCAAGATCAGCATGTCGAGCGCGTGGAAGAGCTCCCCGATCTCCTTGGCGAGTGGCGCTCCGCCCGAGATCCCGATCCGCAGACGACCGCCGAAGCGCTCCTTGACCTTCGAGTAGACGAGCCGGTCTGCGATCCGGTGCTGGAGCGCCAATCCGCGCGGCAGCGGCTTTCCTTGCTGGCGCAGAGCGCTGGCGCGGCGCCCGATGCCGAGCGCCCAGTCGGCGAGCAGCCGCCTCGGTCCCGATGCCGCCTCGAGCTTGGACGTGATCGCGGTATGCGCCTTCTCGTAGAACCGCGGCACGCTGGGGAGCAGCGTGGGGCGGACCTGGGGCAAGGCGTCGACAACTGCGTGGGGATCGGGGCAGAACGCGATCGTGAAGCCGGAGTAGGCGCCCCAAAGCGTCATCAGTCGCCCGAAGTTGTGCGCGAGCGGCAGGTAAAGCAGCATCACGTCGTCGCCGAGCCCGAGATCCTCGATCCGCTCGATCGACGAGGTCATCGCGTAGTAATTGCGATGGCGGATCATGCAGCCCTTCGGCCGGCCGGTCGTCCCAGACGTGTAGATGTAGGTGTAGAGATCGTCTTCGCCGATCGCGGTGGCCGCCGCGTCGAGCGCTTTAGGGTGCTCCTGCCCAAACGCGATGCCGTCGGCTCGTAGGGCGTCCAGATCCCGGAGCGTCAGAACGTGCGGCAACTCGAGGGGCTCGACCTTCGCGCGCTGCTTCTCGTTCTCCACCAACACGCCGACCGCCTCGGAGTGTTGAAGCACGTATGCAGCCTCGTTGGCCGAGCTGTCGGGGTAGACGGGCGCCGTGATCCCGCCGACAAGCGCGAGCGCGAAGTCGAACAGCGTCCATTCGAGCCGCGTCCGGCTGACGATCCCGAAGGCGTCGCCCTTGCCGATCCCCCGCGCCAGCAGCCCGTTCGCGAGCTCGTCGACCGTGCGGGCCGCCTCGTCCCATGAGACCTCCCGCCAGCGGCCAGGCTCGGTCTCGGCCAGGTAGGCGGAGCCGGTGCGTTCCTCGGAGACGGCGTCGCGCCAGAGCCTGACGATCGTCCTCTTCTCGCTTGTGCTCAAGGTGATGACTTTACGGGAGGGATCGAGTCGGTTTCGGCGAACTTCCTGCATCCCACTACAATTGCGGAGCCCCATGCGAACGATCTGGAACGGATCCATCAGCTTCGGCCTGGTCAACATCCCCGTCGGGATGGCGTTGGCCACGAAGCCGGCTGCCCGGCAGTCGGACGTCTCCTTCCGGATGCTGCACCGCGAATGCGGGACGCCGATCAAGAACAAGCGCTGGTGCCCGCAGCACGACCGCGAGGTCTCGAACGACGAGATCGTCAAGGGTTGGGAGGTCGCGAAGGGGCAGTTTGTCTTCGTCGAGGAGGCCGACCTCGAGGCGCTCGAGACAGCCGACGACTCGCGAACGATCGCAATCACCCGCTTTGTCGAGCTCGACCAGGTCGACCCGATCTACTTCGATCGCACCTACTTCCTCGCGCCGGCTGATGCGGCCGCGCAGCGACGGCCCTACGTGCTGCTCCTGGAGGCGATGAAGGAGACGAACACGGCCGCCGTCGGCAAGTTCGTCCGCCAGGGCGCCGAGCACTATTGCTTGATCCGGCCGAACGGGAACGCGCTGGCACTCGAGACCCTTTTCCTCGCCGAGGACGTGCGCTCCCAGGCCGAGATCGAAGAGGCCGTCGAGGAGGTCGACGTCAAGGACGCCGAGCTCGAGCTGGCGCGCCAGGTGATCGGCAGCCTGGCGGCCGACTTCGATCCGGAAGAGCTCGTGAGCGACTACCGGCGCGATCTGAAGGCGCTGCTCGAGGCGAAGCTCGCAGGCGAGGAGATCGCCGCGCCCGAGCCGATCGAGGAGAAGGCGCCGGTCGTCGACCTGATGGAGGCGCTCCGGGCGAGCGTCGCCGAGGCGCAGGGCAAGCAGCCGGGCAAGGCGGCTGCCAAGAAGACGAAAGCCGCCTCGTCGGGCGGCTCCCGTCGCAAAGTCGCGGCACGCAAGTAAGGCGTGCCAGGAGCGGGTTAGTGATGTTGCGGCATCGCGCCTAGCGCCTGGAGCTGAGCCTGGAACAGCGTCTTGTCGATCTTGCCCTGATAGATCGGGATCGACTCCTGGACGCAGACCTTGATCACCTCTTGGCGATCGATTCCGAGCTCCTTCGAAAGCTCATCGGGCGTCAGGTGGTTCGGCATTTGACCTCCCTGCGGCTAACCGCGGAAAATGCTCCGCATTTCCCGCGGAGCTAGTTTGTCCCATCGCTTCGCGTGGCAGCACAAAAAAAGCTCGTCGGCACACTGGCCAAACGAGCTCATCGAGCGGCTCCCATGTTGTTGTCGGCAGGAATCAAAGTCCCTGCCCTCCCGAGTAATCCATCACGTCGGAGAATAGTTTGCCTGCGTGACGGACGCAATGTCGAACGCCGGCTTCGAGGAGCGCTTCGCCGAAGCGAAGGGCTGCCGGCTGCGCTACCTCGTGGGGGGACCGGCCGACGGCGAGCCGGTCGTGCTCGTCCATGGCCTCGGCGGCTGTGCCGCGAACTGGGTCGACGTCGGCCCGCTCCTTGCTCAGACGCGCCGCGTGCTCGTCCCGGAGCTGCCCGGGCATGGATTCTCGACACCTCTGCCCGCGGTTCCGAACCTCTCGGTCTTCGCCGAGCGGGTCGGCCTGATCGCCGAGCGGGAGCGGGCTCTGCCCGCGGCTTTCGTCGGGCACTCGCTCGGCGCCCTCGTCGCCTTGCGGTTGGCGCTGAGGCGCCCGGACGACGTCAACGCGATCGTGCTCGCCGCCGCCGCCGGGATCTCGTCGACGTCGCGCCGAGCGCGGTATGGATTGCGAATCCTCGGGATCATCGGGCCCCGTCGGCTCGTCGCGCCGTGGGCGGATTCCGTCGCCGGCAGCCCGTTTCTGCGCTACGCGGTCTTCGGCCACTGGGGCGCGTCCGACCCTTTGATCCTGTCGCCCGAGGCCGTACAAGGCTTCCTCGAGGGCACGCGGCTGACGAGCGACTCGGTCAGCGCAGCCCGGGCGGTCGTGGCCGACGACGCCCGGCAAGAGCTGCACGAGCTGCGCTGCCCGACGCTCGTCCTCTGGGGCGCGCGCGACAACCAGCTCCGGCTCGTCGACGCTTTCGAGTTCGCGCGTCGACTCGACGCACCGCTGCGCGTGATCGCCGACTGCGGCCATCTGCTGATCGGCGAACGCCCCGACCTCTGCGCCGAGGCGATCGAAACCTTTCTTGGGTCGTAGTCGTGGGCAGCAGCCGGATTCATTCCGGCGCAGGCGAAGAACCGGATGCGTCGTAGCTCGAAGAAGAGGGGGGCTCATGGGGGAAACACGGTTTCCCCCATGCTCAAATCGGGGTGCCCAGATTTGAACTGGGGACCTCTCCGACCCGAACGGAGCGCGCTACCAGGCTGCGCCACACCCCGAGGTCGAACAGATTAGCGAAGCGGGGGAGCCGGTTGGCCCCCCCGCAGGGTCACGCGGCCGGCTGTTCCTGCATCGACTCGCGGTGCCGGAGCACGGTCACGGTCACGAACGAGATCGCCACCGCGGCGGCGGCGACGCCGACGCCCCACCAGACGCCGCTGATGTTGTCGTCCCAGCCGATCAGCCGGTCGATCGAGAAGCGGCCGGGGCCGGTGGCCGCGACCGTGACGGCGACCGTCGCGAGCGTCAGCGGAAACTCGAGCCCGCCGTTGCCGTTGAAAAAGCCGTTCCGCCAGTGGACGACGAAGATCGCGTTCAGCATCACGACCGCGATGCCGAGCGCCGCGAGCGGCGTCACCAAGCCGACTGCGAACGCCACGCCGCTCGTCTCGGCGAGACCGGCGAGGAACGCCAAGGCAAGCGGCATCCGCCATCCGAGCGATTCGAAGAAGCCGGCAGTTCCGCGCAGCCCCGGACCGCCGAACCAGCCGAGGAGCTTCTGCGCGCCGTGCGAGAACATCGTTCCACCCACGACCACGCGCAGCAGCAAGAGTCCGTAGGACATGGAATCTCCTTGTTCCGTTTACGACTACCTAGAACGAAACTTGCGGGCTCAAATATTCCGCCGGAACCATCCTCTTAAACGCGCGAACGGGGAACTGCGTGGTGCCTTGCGCAGGGCCTCTTCCCGGCGGGCCTGCTGCTTCACCCAGGCCCGATGCCTCTGACCCCGCGTCGCGTAGCGGGGCTTCCAGTACATAGGTGTCATTCGACCGCTCGGAGCCAGGGACGAGTCAGAACGACGGTGATCATGCCCGCAGAGACGAGGGCCCCGGCGGCGATCATCGGGCCCGGCGAGGCGATGCCGGCGATGGCGCCCCAGATAGCCAGCCCGATCGGCATCAACCCGAAGCTGCCGAAGAAGTCGAGGCTGATCACGCGGCCGAGCAGGCGCGCCGGCACCAACTCCTGGAGCATCGTCTCCCAGACGGCCACCCCGAAGCCGATGCAGACGCCGCGTACGAGCGCAAGCCCCCCGGCGAGCGAATACCACGGCGCCAAGGCCATGCCCGCGATCGCGAGGCTGTTGATCAGCCAGAGCCAGTACGAGATCACGCCACGGCGCCGCCGCGGCTGCAGGTGCCCGAAGAGCAGCGTCCCGCAGACCGTGCCGACCCCAACCATCGCGGACAGTGCGGCATATGACCCAACGCCGCGGTCGAAGTGATCCCTGACGAGCTTCGGCAGCAGCACCTGCTGGGGCGCGAGCTGGAGCATCAGGATGACGGCGAAGAGGGCAATCGTCACCCAGAGCCACGGGATCCGGGCGACGTAGCTTGCGCCCTCGCGGATTTCCCCCAGTGTCCCGACGCTCGGCTCCACGTCGACCGCCCGCGGCCGCGCGAGCAGCATCAGTGCTCCCGAGACGAGGAAGGAAACCGCGTCGATCGCGAAGACCCAGGCCGAGCCCGCGCCGTGGTAGAGGAATCCCGCCAGCGCCGGCCCGACCACGAAACCTCCCCAGCGGGCGACTCCCATCAGCGCGTTCGCCGAGGGAAGGTGCAGGGGGTCGACGACGAGCGGGATGATCCCGCCGACGGCTGGATAGAACAGCCCGTCGCCCAGCCCGGCGATGCCCGCGAGGACGACGAGCGAGGCCAGGCCGAGGTGACCGGTTGCGTCAAGGCCGGCGAGCGTGCCGACGGCGACGAATCGCCAGACGTCGGAGAGGATCATCATCCGACGACGCTCGTAGCGATCGGCGAGCGCACCGCCGATCAACAGCGTCGTCAGCAGGCCGGCACCTTGAACCGAGAGAACGAGGCCGATCTTGCCGGCACCCGCGATCGTGAACGTCTTCCAGCCGAGCGCGGTCAGGAAGGCCGCATCGCCGACCAGCGAGACCGCCTGGCCGCTGAACAGCAGCCGAAAATCGCGGTGGCGCAGCGCCTGAAATGCGCGCGCGCGGTCAGAAGCCTGTGAAATCCCCTCCACGCCTTCAACGCTAGCTTTCCCTGGTGATGCCCCTCCGCGCCGTCCTCTTCGACGTCGACTTCACGATCGCCAAACCGGGGCCCGACCTCGGGCCGGAGGGCTACCAACGTCTCGGCCGGCGCTTCGGCCTCGAGCTCGATCCCGCTCGCTACGGCGAGGCGCGCGCTCACGCTGTCTCGACGCTCGAGCGGCATCCGGAACTCGATCACGACGAGCAGGTCTGGGTCCTGTTCACCGAGCAGATCATCCGCGGCATGGGCGGTAACTCCGACCGTGCGTACGAGTGTGCGGTCGAGATGACCCGCGCCTGGGAGCACGCGCATAACTTCCAGCTCTTCGACGACGTCCTGCCGACGCTGGTTGAGCTCCGCGCGCACCGGCTCAAGCTCGGCCTGGTCTCGAACACCGGGCGCAACCTCGACGAGTTCGTCAGGCATCACGGGCTCGACGTCGACGCCGCGGTCAGTTCCGGCGTCCACGGCAAGACGAAGCCGCATCCGACGATCTTCCAAGCGGCGCTCGAGCGGCTCGAGGTCGAGCCGGCCGCCGCGGTGATGGTCGGCGACTCGATCGAGGACGACATCGAAGGCGCGGAGGCGGCCGGCATGCGAGGCCTCCTCCTCGACCGCGAGAACCGCTACCCGGAGGTCGACGAGAAGCTGACCGACCTCAGAGCGCTCCCGGCCGCGCTCGGCCTGCACTGAAGTCAACGTGACACACTTTGAGCCGTGACGGGTCTCGCCCTCTGGCTGATCGCCGCGGTTCTTCTGGCCATCGGCGAACTGCTCACGCCGGGTCTCTTCTTCCTCGGGCCGGTCGCCGTCGCGGCCGTCGGCGCGGCGATCGCGGCCGGGGTCGGTGGCGGGATCGTCCTGGAGCTGATCGTCTTCATCGCAGTCTCGCTCAGCTCGCTCGCCTTCCTGCGGCCGATCGCGCGGCGGCACATCCGCATGCCCGCGCTGACGCGGACCGGGACCGCCGCCCTCGTCGGCACGAAGGCGCTCGTGCTTCAGCGCGTGGATGCAAACGGCGGCCGTGTCCGGATCGGCGGCGAGGAGTGGTCGGCACGCGCTTTCTTCGAGGAGCAGACGCTCGAGCCCGGCGCGCGCGTCGAAGTTGCGAAGATCGAGGGCGCGACCGCGCTCGTATTCGAATAGGGGGTTCTCGATGGTGGCACTGATCGTCGTTCTGGTTGTCGCGGCCTTTGTCCTGGTGACGCTCGCGCGGACGATCAGGATCGTCCCGCAGGCCCGCGCCGGGGTGATCGAGAGGCTCGGCCGTTACTCGCGGACGCTGAACGCCGGCCTCGCGATCGTCATCCCCTTCGTCGACCGCGTTCGGGAGATGATCGACCTGCGCGAGCAAGTCGTCTCCTTCGCGCCACAGCCGGTGATCACCGAGGACAACCTCGTCGTGAGCATCGACACGGTCATCTACTTCCAGGTCACCGATGCGAAGGCGGCGACGTATGAAGTCGCGAACTACATCCAGGCGATCGAGCAGCTGACGGTGACGACGCTCCGCAACGTGATCGGCGGTCTCGACCTCGAGCAGACCCTGACGTCGCGCGACCAGATCAATGCGCAGCTCCGCGGCGTCCTCGACGAGGCGACGGGCAAGTGGGGGATCCGCGTCAACCGCGTCGAGCTCAAGGCGATCGACCCGCCCGCATCGGTGCAGGAATCGATGGAGAAGCAGATGCGCGCCGATCGCGACAAGCGCGCGGCGATCCTGAACGCCGAGGGTGTCAAGCAGTCACAGATTCTCGAGGCCGAAGGCGCAAAGCAGAGCGCGATCCTCCGCGCCGAGGGGCAGCGGCAGTCGCAGATCCTCGAGGCCGAGGGCCAGGCCAAGGCGATCGACACCGTCTTCAAGGCGATCCACGAAGGCAAGCCGGATTCGCAGCTCCTCGCCTACCAGTACGTTCAGGCGCTGCCCGAGATCGCCCACGGGGAGGCCAACAAGGTCTGGATCATCCCGAGCGAGTTCGCGCAGGCGCTTGGCCACCTCGGCGGCGCCCTCGGAGTGAACGCGGCGCCGGACGAAAAGTGACGAATTTGGTCGCAAACCGGCGGCTCTCCTACACTCAACGGCGGTGACCGAGGGCAGGAAGGTCCAGGAGGAGCGGCGGCGACAGATCCTGCATGCGGCTGTGCGCGCGTTCGCGCGCAACGGTTACCACGCCTGCCGCGTCAGCGACATCGCCAAGGAGGCGGGGGTCGCGTACGGACTCGTCTACCACTACTACAGCTCGAAGGAGACCCTGCTCGAGGCGATCTTCAAGGAGACCTGGGGCGCGATGCTGGAGACGATTCGCTCGGTCGAGCAGCTCGGCGAGCCGGCGCGCGAGCAGGTGCGGAAAGTGACCGAGATCGTCCTCCGCACCTGGAAGCGCGACCCGGAGCTCGTTCGAGTGCTCGTCAGGGAGGTCACGCGCAGCTCCCAGGTGCAGGAGGAGGCGGACGAGATCGACCTCGCCTATCAGGCGCTCCAGCGGATCGTCGAGCAGGGCCAGAAGACCGGTGAGTTTCGCGACGACCTCGATGCTCGCCTGACGGCGACGATCTGGTACGGCGCGCTGGAGGAGATCCTCACGGGCTGGGCCTTCGGGCAGCTACCCGACCGGGAAGACGATGTGACCCAGGCCGAGCATGCGGTCGTCGAGATCGTTGCCGGCGGTCTGGCTCAAGACAGGGCGGCGGCTCCCGCCTGATGTCCACGCAGACGGCTTCGCACGAGCTGGCCACGCTGCCGCCGGTTCAGCGGCGGTTGCTCTGGACGCTCGGACTCGGCGCCTTTGGGCTCGCCTTCTCGATCACGACGATCTCGGTGGCGCTGCCGCCGCTCCTGCACACGTTCACGACGTCCGGCTCGCTGATCGGCCTCGTAATCGGGGCCGAGGGCTTCTTCGCGCTGACGCTGTCGCCGGTCGTCGGTCCCTGGAGCGACTCCTTCCACACGCCGCTAGGGCGCCGCCGCCCGTTCATGCTCGTCGCACTCGGCCCGATGGCGTTCTGCCTGCTGCTGGTTCCGTTCATGCCGAATCTCTGGACGACGACGCTCCTCGTGCTGGCGTTCTACTTCGCCTACTACCTGTACGAGCCGCCGTACAGAGGCCTCTACCCGGACGTGCTGCCGCCCTCGGCCTATGGCCGCGCGCAGGGCGTCCAGCACGTGTTGCGCGGGATCGCGCTCGGGGTCGCCCTGGTGGGCGGAAACTTCCTGCTCAAGGTCTGGCAGCCGGCCCCGTTCCTGACCGCCGCCGTCGTCACGACGGCCGCCTGCGGGGTGACGATCCTGCTGGTGCGGGAGGACGGCGGACACGGTCGGGTGTTCGAGGGCTTCCTCGCCTACATCAGGCGGAGCTGGAACATCTTCTGGCAGAACGGCGACGTCAGGCGGTTTCTGATCGCGAACTCGGCGTGGGAGGGAACGTTCGCGGCCGCGCGGAGCTTCGTGATCCTCTACGTGATCGACGGGCTGCGCGAATCGAAGACGGTTTCGGGAGAGATTCTGGCGGCCGTCGCAGTGGGCTACGTGATCGCGGCGGTCTTCGCGGGCCGGCTGGGGGACCGGTTCGGGATCGCCCGCGTGATCTTCTTCGCATCGTTCGTCTACGGCTCGGGCCTCCTCGTCGGCGGGCTCGCCGAGCACTGGCACGTCTGGTACTTCGGCCTGATCGTCCCGGTAGCCGTTGCCGGCGGAACCGTGATGACGCTTGCTTGGGGCCTGCTCTACAAGATCGTGCCGGCCGAGCACCGCGGCGCGGTCTCGGGGCTCGCGACGACCACAAAGGGCATCGGTCTGCTGATCGGGGCGCCTGTCGCAGGCGTCGCGATCGACCTTGCCCGCCCATATCTCCACACGACGAGCGGCTACCAGATCCTCTGGCCGGTCTGCGCCCTGCCGATCCTCGGCGCGATCCCCTTGCTCGTCCGGTTGATGCACGCCGAGGCCGAGGCGGACACCCCAGGGCCGCCGGTCGGCGCGCCGGTCTAAGGATCAGGCGCCGGTAGCGACAGGACGCTCGCGCTGGACGGGCGCCAGCGCCGGCGCCCACGAGCAGAGCGGCGAGACCTCGCCGTCGCGGCCGTTCAGCGGCCGGAAGCCGAGCGCGTGTTCGGCCTGCATCAGCTTGTGAATCTGAGTCGTGCCTTCGTAGATGATCGGCGCCCGGGCGTTGCGGAAGTAGCGCTCGATCCCGTACTCGGCCGAGTAGCCATAGGCGCCGTGCACCTGAACGGCGAGATGCGCGGCGCGGAACGCCGACTCGGTTGCGTGCCACTTCGCCAGCGAGGTCTCGCGGGTGTTTCGCTTGCCTTCGTTCTTCATCCACGCCGCTTGCATCACGAGCAGCTTCGACGTCTCGTACCCGAGCACCATCTCGGCGATCATGTCCTGGACGAACTGGTACTTGCCGATCGGCTGCCCGAAGGTTTCCCGCTCGCGCGCATATTCGACCGACCTTTCCAGACAGGCGCGGATGACTCCGCAGGCGCCCGCGGCGACCGTGAAGCGGCCTTGGTCGAGCCCGTACATGGCGATCTCGAAGCCCTGGCCCTCATCGCCGATCAGGTTCTCGGCCGGCACCTCGACGTTCTCGAAGAACAACTCACCCGTCGAGCCGGCCCAGACGCCGAGCTTGTGCTCCGTGTCGGCGGCGGTGAAGCCCGGCATGCCCCGCTCGAGCACGAACGCCGAGATGCCCTTGTGCTTCCCCGCGGGGTCTGTCTTCGCGAAGACCAGCGCATGGTCTGCGACGGTCGCGTACGAGATCCAGTTCTTCGAGCCGTTGAGGACGTAACTGTCGCCGTCGCGGCGTGCGGTCGTCTTCATCGCGGCAACGTCGGATCCCGCCGCGGGCTCTGTCAAGCCGAAGCACGCGATCTTCTCGCCGCGCGCCTGCGGCACGAGCCAGCGTTGCTTCTGCTCCTCGGTTCCGTAGCGCAGCAGCGCGAGCGAATTGAGCCCGACGTGGACGGAGATCAGCGTCCGGAAAGCGGCCTCGCCGCGCTCGATCTCCTCGCACGAGAGCGCTTCGGCCACGAAGTCCAGTCCGGCGCCTCCGTACTCCTCCGGAATGACGATCCCGAGCAGCCCGAGCTCGGCCATTCCCTTGATCACGGCCAGGTCGAGCCGGTGCGCAATGTCGTTCTCGGTTGCGTTGGGAAGCACGCGCTCGTTGACGAACGTCCTTACCGTGTCCTGGATGAGCCGTTGCTCGTCGGTGAGCTCGAAGTCCACGGGGCAAGTCTATGGACGCGCCCGTGCCCTCGGCCCGGTCCTCCTGCCGCTGGCGCTTGTCGGCGGTGTGGCGCTCGACAACGGAGGCTTCGATGCGACCTCATGGGGTTGGAGCACGCTCTTGCCGCTCGTCATCGTTGGAACCGTTCTTGCCCTCGGCCGGCCCACGTCTCCGAATGGTTTGGCGCTCGCCTTTCTCGGTCTGCTTGGCGCCTTCGCCGCGTGGACCTGGCTTTCGGCGGTTTGGTCGAACGACCTCAGCGCCTCGGTGCTGGATGCCGAGCGCCTTCTCGTCTACTTCTCGGCGGCGGCCGTCTTCCTGCTGCTCGAACGGGGCCAGCTGACACGCTTCTTGGTCGGTCTGCTCGCAGGGATATCTCTCGCGGGCGTGTGGGCTCTCTCCCTGCGGTCATTCGGCGGCCCTGGCTCGTACGACGTCGCCTCGGTCTCCGCCGATGCGACCAGACGCCTGGCCGCGCCGCTCGGGTACTCGAACGGGCTTGGGCTGTTGGCGGCGATCGGCATCTTGCTGGCGCTGGGCCTCGCCGTGCGGCTACGGCGACCGCTCGCCGCCGCCCCTGTCCTCGTGCTCGGGCCGACGCTCTACTTCACGTATAGCCGCGGGGCTTGGCTGGCTCTGGTCGCTGGCGGGATCGCCACCCTGGGGCTGGCGCTGCCACGGATGTCGCGGCGGGTCGTGCTCGCGGTCACGATCGCGGTGCTCTGTGCCGGCGCGGTCGCGCTGGTACGTGTCGGCGGGCCCTCCGGCGCCCTTCGGGAGTTCTCCCACGCGGCGCCCTCCGTCAAGGCTGACCGGAGCCGGCGCCTCTTCAGCCTCTCGGGAAGCAGCCGGGCCCAATACTGGCACGTCGCCTGGCGGGACTACCGGCAGCATCCATGGCTTGGCTCCGGCGCAGGAAGCTTTCAGCGGCGCTGGCTGCGTTCGCGGCCCGCTGACCTGCCGGTGCTCGACGCACACAGCCTCTATCTCGAGACGCTGGCCGAGCTAGGGCCGGTCGGGCTGGGGTTGCTCGCGGCGCTGCTCGCGCTCCCGGTGGCCGCCGGCGTGATTGCGTGGAAGCAGCCGCTCGCGGCTCCGGCGTTGGGAGGCTACGTCGCGTATCTGGTCCACGCCGCACAGGACTGGGACTGGGAGCTGCCGGCGGTCACGCTTGCCGGGCTTGCCTGTGCGGCCGCTTTGCTGATACTCGCCGAGCGTGAGCCGAGATCTGCTCTCGTCCGGAAAGCGCGGGCGGCGGGGGTCGGCGCCGCGGTCCTGCTGGCGCTGGTCGCGCTTGGCGCCCTCGCCGGAAATCAGACCCTCGCCGCCGCGAGCGTGTCGCTCGATGCGGACAAGCCTGCCCGGGCGGCGCGCGATGCGCGCTGGGCCAAGAGCCTGGTGCCGTGGTCGCCCGAGCCGTGGCGCCTCCACGGAGAGGCTTTGCTTTCTCAAGGAAACCTCGACGGGGCCAGGCGCGATTTCCTGACCGCACTCCGGAAGGACCCTTCCGACTGGGATTCGTGGGTCGATTTGGCCCTGGTGACGCAAGGATCGGAGCGGAAACGTGCCGTCGAGCGCGCCCAGCGGCTGAACCCGTTGGAGCCGATTTTACCGGGAGGGGGTT
>Ga0066671_10000451_pt1 | contig 12847 bp, 10 predicted proteins | sample GraSoiAngelo_120_FD_62294 | JGI IMG/M metagenome (GOLD analysis project Ga0066671, IMG submission 62294) | Grasslands soil microbial communities from the Angelo Coastal Reserve, California, USA - 14_0919_09_20cm | ecosystem: Environmental > Terrestrial > Soil > Grasslands | place: USA...
TCCATGCCGATTTGCTCGCCTTCCCACTTCACCATCTCGGGATTGACCAGCGTATGCAGATTTTGATCGGTCTTGATGACGACGACCCGGAGGCCGACGCCGACCTGCGGAGCAGCGAGCCCAACGCCGGGCGCGGCGATCATCGTGTCCACCATGTCGTCGATCAGCTTCCGAATGCTGCCATCGACGCGCGGCACGCGTTTCGCCTTCTGGCGAAGGATCGGGGCTTCCTGGGTCAGGATTGGGAGTACGGCCATCGCAGTTCCTACATGGGGTCGACGTCGAGGCTCCAGCCTCTTCCGCGCGGTAGCGCGTCGGTCACCCGGTGCAAGTCTGCCCCCTTGAGCGTCAGCTCAAACCGAAACTCGTCTTTGAGCCGGTACACGAAGGCGGGAGAAGGGCCGAGCACCTCGATGTCTCCCAATTTGAGCACGGCGATTGTAGCAGACATATGTTCGGCGGCTGACTTCGCCTCCCGTTCGGCACGAGCCTCATCGCGGTGAGCGTAGGTCGCGACGATCAGCTCGGCATACGGAGGGAATCGATACTGCTCCCGGACTGCCCGCTCCTCCTCGTAGAAGCCGCGATAGTCGTGATACCGAGCGTGCCGAATGGCGGGATGCTGCGGCGTGTAACTCTGGATGAAGACCTGTGATGCGCCGGTCCCACGTCCGGCTCGGCCCGCGACCTGGGTCAGCAGGCTGAACGTCCGCTCGGAGGAACGATAGTCGGGAAAATGCAGAGCCGTGTCGGCATTGACCACACCGACTGTCGTGACGTTGGGAAGATCGAGACCCTTCGCGACCATCTGGGTGCCGACCAGAATGTCCGCCGCGCCGGAGGCCATCTGCTCGAAGACGAGGTCGGCGGCGTCGACGGTTTTCATGACGTCGCGGTCGAGCCGGAGCACGCGGGCAGACGGGTAGAGCCGTCGGACCTCCTCCTCGACCCGCTCCGTGCCAATCCCGAAGCTCTTGATGTACCGGCTCGTGCAGACCGGACAGCGGCGCGGCATCGGCTCGCTGCTCGAACAGTAGTGACACTGCAGCCGGTTGAGACTCGCGTGATAGACGAGCGCGACACTGCAATGCGGGCATTCACGCACGGCTCCGCAGTCTCGGCACAACACGAAGGTCGCCAGTCCGCGGCGGTTCAAGAAGAGTATGGATTGCTCCTGCCGCTGGAGCGAGCCGTCGATCGCCGCTTGCAAGTCGCGGCTCAGCGGGCTGCGATGTTCCGCAGCGATCTCTTTCCGCATGTCGACGATGGTGACCGGCGGTAGGGGCCGGCCCTGGGCGCGATGCGGCAGTTCGAGGAGATGGTCCCGGCCGGTCAGCGCCGAGTGATAGGCTGCGACGCTCGGTGTGGCACTGCCGAGGATCAGGACGGACTGCGTGCGCCGCGCCAGCCAGCGGGCGACCGTCGGCGCATGATAGCGAGGCATCCGGTCTTGCTTGAAGGCGGACGATTCTTCTTCATCGATCACGATCAAACGCAAGCGGCTGAGCGGGGCAAAGACGGCCGCCCGCGGCCCGATCACGATATCGGCCTCGCCGCGGCGGATGCGCCACCACTCGGCGGCCCGCTCGGCCTCGGTCAGCGAGCTGTGCAGGACGGCCAATCGACCGGGGAAGCGGGCCGCGAACCGTGCCACGGTCTGCGGCGTCAATGCGATCTCGGGGACGAGCATCAAGCTCTGTCCCCCACCCGCCAGCACGCCCTCGAGCAGGGCGAGATACACCTCGGTTTTTCCGCTGCCGGTGACGCCATGCAACAAGAAGGCGCCACCCTCATCGCGGGCGAGCGAGACGGCGATGCGCTCGCGCACGGCCCGCTGGGCCGGCTCGAGGACGACGTCAGGCGCCGCAGGGGGGCCGCTTGCCTGGCGCAGGATTCGACTCTGGCGGCGGCGCTTGACCGATCGAGTGACGATCGCGCGCACCCTTGGGGGCACGATGGCGCGGATGACCTCGTCCAGGGGCACGACGTAGTGCGCGGCGACGAAGCCCGCCAACTCGAGGAGCAGGGGCGGCAGCACCGGTTCCTCATCGACCAGCGCCTGGATCGGTTTCAACTCGAGGACGGCGGCCCGCGGCTGCAGCGCATAGATAAAGCCGGTGACCGATCGCTTGCCAAAGGGCACCCGTACCCGATGCCCGACCTGAACGATGCCGGTGAGATCGTCCGGAACGGCGTAGTCGAAGAGCCCGCTCAAACTGCCGACGCGTGTCTCGACGGCGACCTGCGCAACCCCAGATTCCATTCCTAGGCCCTTTACTGACCCGCGGGGGCGAGGCCATTCCGGCAGGCATCGATCGCGTCCCAGATGCGGCCGGCGACCTCCCACTTGGGCAGCCGTGGGACCTCGGCGATGACGCCGCTGGATCCCACAATCGTGACGGCGTTGAAGTCGCTGCCCAGACCCTGCCCGTCGACGCCCACCTGGTTGGCGACGATCAGATCGAGCTGTTTTTTCGTCAGCTTCTCCCCCGCCTGCGCGCGGATATCGTCGGTCTCGGCGGCAAATCCGACCCGGAACAGCCCGGGACGGGAACCGAGCATTTTCAAGACGTCAACGTTAGGCTGCAGATGCAGGTCGAGCGGCTGCTCGCGCCGGCGCACCTTCGTTTCCGCGACCTGTTGGGGAGCGTAGTCGGCGACGGCGGCCGCCATCACGAGCACATCGGTCCGGTCGATGGCGGCCTGCAGTGCCTGAAGCATCGCCCTCGCGCTGTCCACCGGGACTTCATGAATCCCTTCGCTGTTCCCCGGAATCGTCGTGACCAGCGTGACCTCGGCGCCCCGGGCCGCCGCCACCTCAGCAAGAGCGCGCCCCATCTTGCCGCTCGAGAAGTTACCCACATAGCGCACCGGGTCCACGGCTTCCCGGGTCCCGCCGGCGCTGACCAGCACGCGGAGACCTTCGAGGTTTCGGCGGCCGGCCAGGACGGCTTCGATGACGGCGATGATTCGCTCGGGTGCGGCCAGACGGCCGATGCCCGATTTTCCGGAGGCGAGCCGGCCGGTTGCGGGGTCGACGATAACGGCGCGGCGGGTTCGCAGGGCATCGAGATGGTCCTGCGTCTGCGGCTGGGTGAACATCACGTCGTTCATCGCCGGCGCCAGCACGATCGGGGCGCGGCTCGCCAAGACCGTGCCGGACACGATCTCATCCGCCAGTCCCATGGCAACTTTGGCAATAGTGTTCGCCGTTGCCGGAACGAGCGCGATCAACTCGGCCCACTCCGCAAGCGCGATGTGTCGCTCGCCGGCACCGCTCGGCGCCAGCCAGTCAGCCGCGACCGGCTGGTAGGAGAGGGCCTCGAAAGTCAGCGGCGTGACGAATCGCGTGGCCTCGGGCGTCATCATCACGCGAACTTCCGCGCCCGATTCGGTCAACTGTCGGACGACCTCGATCGCCTTGTAGGCGGCGATCCCGCCGCTGACTCCGAGCGCAATCCGGCGTCCTTTGAGCCGGCCCTCACTCATACCGGCTGCTGCCGGCGCGCATGCTCGGCGGCGATCATCGCCAGGATCTCGCGTGCCGTCTCGTCCACATCGCGGTTGCAGACGACGTGCTCGTAGTCTTTGGCAAGACCAAGCTCGATGAGGGCTTCGCGCTGCCGGATCGCGAGGCCCTGGGCCGACTCGGTATTGCGCCCGGTGAGCCGGGCGAGCAGTTCCTCGGTTGACGGGGGGGTGATGAAGATGAACAGCCCGTCCGGCTTGCGCCTTCGGACGAACGCCGCGCCCTGGACATCGATCTTGAGGATGATGTCCTCGCCTCTGTCGAGCGCATCTTCGACGCGGCGCCGAGAGGTGCCGTAGTAATGGTCGTAGACCTTGGCCCATTCGAGGAATTCCTTCCGCTCGATCAGGCTCAGAAATTCCGGCTCGCTGACGAAGCTGTAGCTCCGGCCGTCGACTTCGCCCGGTCGAGGAGGGCGGGTGGTGTAGGAGACCGAGTACTTCAATTTGGGGTCCAGCTCAAACAGGCGCCGGAGCACCGTGTCCTTCCCTACTCCGCTCGGTCCGGAGATCACGATCAGAAGCCCCGTCCTGGGCTGGGTCATTTAATCACCGCATTGTAGTGTGGCTCAGCGAATTCCACGCCGATTGGAAATCCTCGGGCGGCTCGCTGTGCCAGGTCATCAGCTTGCCGCTACGCGGATGGCGAAGCGTGAGGCTCTCGGCATGCAGCGCGGGCCGCGAGATCAGCGGCGACCGTCGGCCGTAGACCGGGTCACCGAGCACGGGATGATGGATATACGCGAGGTGGACGCGGATCTGGTGGGTGCGCCCAGTCTCCAGCCTGACCTCGAGGAGTGAGGCGGCGCTCATCATCGAGAGCCGCGTGAATTCCGTGATCGCCTCCCGGCCATTCGCAACGACGGCCATCCGCTGGCGGTTGCCAGGATCGCGCGCGATGGCGGCCTCGATGCGAGCCCCCGGTTCAGCAACCTGCCCGACGACGATCGCGCGATACCGGCGCGCCATGATCCGCCGCTGGAGCTGCCCAGCCAGCTCGCGATGCGCCGTGTCATTGCGCGCCACCACCATCAAGCCCGAGGTATCGCGATCGAGCCGGTGGACGATCCCCGGTCGCTCGGTGCCACCGATCGTCGACCATCCCCTCCCGCGGGCCAGCAGGCCATGCACCAGGGTGCCGCTCGAATGGCCAGGCCCGGGATGAACGACGAGGCCCGCCGGCTTGTCGATCACGACCAGGTCCTCGTCTTCGAAGACGACCACAAGGTCCATCGGCTCGCCCTCGAGCCGGCTTGGCACCACGGGCGGCAGCTCCCAGCGCAGCCGGTCACCCGCACGTACCCGGCTGCCGGCGCGGCCCGGGCGGTCGTTATGCCAGACGTGGCCCTCATCGATCAGCCGCTGGACGCGGCTCCGGCTGAGCTCCGGCAAGAGCCCGACCAGGTATTGGTCGAGCCGGGGATGGTGGCCCTCGACGACCAGTTCGGTCGGCGCCGTCAGGCTCGCCGGGTCTGGCGGTTCGCCAAAACCGTTCCGATCAGCAGCACGGCCACGCCCACTGTCACCGCCGAGTCCGCGACGTTGAAGACCGGCCAGCGCGGCACCTGGATGAAGTCGATGACTGAGCCCTTGAGCGCCCGGTCGTAGGCATTCGAAATCGCCCCCCCGAACACAAGCGAGAGGCCGAGCCGGGCCGTCCAGTCGCCAGCCGGAACGAACCAGTAATAGATAAGGATGCCGAGCATGATGACGGCGGAGATCGCCAGGAAGCCGAGCGTGAAGTTCTGGAAGATGCCGAAGGCGGCGCCGGCGTTGCGGGTGACGGTCAGGAAGAGCACGTGATCGACGATCTGCCTCGGTCCATAGCCGACGCCGAAGCGGTGGTCGACGTAAATCTTCGATACCCGATCGATCGCCACGACGATGGCGGCGATCACCGCCAGGAAGAGGTAGGCGCGGAAGCGGGTCAGTTCGCCGCCACCCGCAGCACGCTGACCTTCAGGTCATGACCTTCGATCTTCAGCGTCTCAGTCGACGCGCCATCCGGCGCCTGGCCTCGGGCGACCGCGGTGGCGAGCGTCTCGGTGGCGATGTAGTCGCGCCAGCGTTCGAGCGCCTCCGCGAGTAGACCGTCCCCCTCATAGAAGAGCCGAATCCGATCCTCGACGGCGAATCCGGATTGCTTGCGCAGCTCCTGGATCTTGCGCACCAGGTCTCGCGCCAGGCCCTCGAGCTTCAATTCGTCGCTGATCTCGGTGTCGAGCGTCAGTTCGCCGGCTTCGCCGGCGTAACGAGCAGCCTTGATATTCAGCTCCTCCAGCAGGATGTTCTCCAGCTCAGGGTGGAGCCGTGGCCCGCCGATGACGACCTCGCGAAGGGGTTGGCGGACCTTGATGCCCGCCGCATTTCGTGCCGCGAGTCCACCGGCAACGATTCGACGAACCCGTGACATTTCCTCCCGAAGTTCGCCCTTGGTCGACTCCGGCAGCGCCGCCGGCCAGTCGGTGAGGTGCACACTCTCGGGCTGCCCATTCCTTCCCGCGGCGAGGCCTCGGTAGATCGTTTCCGAGATAAAGGGCATGAAGGGCGCAAGCAGCTGGCTCAGCACGACCATAACCTCGTAGAGCGTTTGATAGGCGCTGCGCTTGTCGGCATCCGACTCGGACTTCCAGAACCTGCGGCGCGATCGGCGAACGTACCACGTCGACAGGTCAACAACGAACGCCTCCAGCCTACGAGCCGCTGTTGTCGGATCGTACGCATCCAGCGACGACTCGACATCACCGATAACCGCCGCCAGCTCGGCCAGCAGCCACTGGTCGAGTAAGGCACGACTTCCGACCGGAACCGCCGCACCGCCTGGTTCGAACCCGTCGAGCCTCGCGTAGTTGGCAAAGAACGCATAAGTGTTCCAGAGGATCAGCAGAAATCGCCGGACCACATCCTGAACAGCAGACGGATCGAAACGATACTCGTTGCCGACCGCGACCGCGGCATAGAAGTACCAACGAGTCGCGTCAGCACCGAATTTCGACATGATCTCAAAGGGATCGACGGTGTTCTTGAGCGACTTGCTCATCTTCCGGCCCTGTTTGTCGAGGACCAGGTTGTGGCAGATCACATTTTTGTAAGAAGACTCGTCGAAGAGCATGGTCGATTCCGCCAGCAGGCTGAAGAACCAGCCGCGCGTCTGGTCGAGGCCCTCGGCGATGAAATCCGCCGGGAAACGGGCCTTGAAGACCTCCTGGTTCTCGAACGGATAGTGGTACTGCGCCATCGGCATCGCCCCGGAGTCGAACCAGACGTCGATCAGATCCGGCACCCGGCGCATGACGCCCTCGCACTTCTCGCAGCGCAGCGTCACACGGTCGATGTAGGGCCGGTGGAGGTCAGCCTCGAGCGTCAGGCCCAGCTCGCCGACCGACCCGATGCAGCGACGGTCGTCGCATTTCTCGCATTTCCAAACCGGTAACGGCGTGCCCCAGTAGCGCCAGCGTGACAGCGACCAATCCACGAGCGATTCCAGCCAGTTGCCCATTCGGCCGGTCTTGATGTATGGGGGCACCCAGTTGATCGCGTTGTTGTTCCGGATCAGCTGGTCCTTGACGGCCGTGGTCTTGACGAACCAGGACGTCACCGCGTAGTAGAGCAGTGGCGAGCCACAGCGCCAGCAGAAGGGATACGTGTGCCGGATGGTCTCCGCCCGGTACATGAGGCCTCGCTGCGTGAGGTCTTCGATGATTTTGGGATCCGCCTTCTTGACGAACAGGCCAGCGAATGGCTCGACCTCCGGTCTGAATCGGCCCTGCAAGTCCACGACGTGCCGTACCGGAATGCCCTTCCTCAGGCTCAGATCGAGGTCGTCGACACCATAAGCCGCGGCGGTGTGCACGATGCCAGTGCCGTCCTCCGTCGAAACGAAATCGGCGTCGACGACGAAGAACGCCGGTTTATCCGGCACGAGGTATTCATATAGGGGCTTGTAGCGTTTGCCCAGCAGGCTCTTCGCTTCGACGTCGCCCTCAACCTGATAGTCGCCCTGCAGGATCGACAGCCGAGCCCGGGCCAGAATGTAATGGTCGTCACCCTGACGAACGCGGACGTACGGGATATCGAGTCCGACCGCGAGCGCGACGTTGCCCGGCAGGGTCCAGGGCGTCGTCGTCCAGGCAAGGAAATAGGTGTTCGGCTCGTCCTCGAGCTCGAACTTCACATAGACCGACGGGTCCTCGACGTCGTCTTTGTAGCCGCCCGGCAAGCCCAACTCGTGGCTCGAGAGGGGGGTCATGTCACGCGGGCAATAGGGCACGACCTTGAAACCCTCATAGAGAAGCTGTTTGTCCCAGAGTTGCTTCAGGACCCACCAAACGGATTCCATGTAAGACGAGTCGTAGGTGCGATACGCATGCTCCAGATCGACCCAGAAGCCCATCTGCTCGGTCATCTCGGCCCACTCGTCGATGTACTCGAAGACGCTTTGCCGGCAAAGCTTGTTGAAGGCCTCGACGCCGTAGCGCTCGATGTCCTGTTTGCCATTCAGCTTCAGCTGCTTTTCGACTTCGATTTCGACCGGTAGCCCGTGCGTGTCCCAGCCGCCTTTGCGCTCGGAGTAAAAGCCACGCATCGTCTTGTAGCGCGGGAACAGGTCCTTCATCGCGCGCGCGAGGACATGGTGGATTCCAGGCAGTCCATTGGCCGTGGGTGGGCCCTCATAGAAGACGAAAAACGGTCGCCCCTCTCGCTGCTTGACGCTACGAGCGAATATGTCGCGCTCTTTCCAGAAGCGACGGACGTCCTTTTCCATCTCGGGGAAATTGGCGCGCGTGGAAACCTCCTGGAACATGGAGGCCAATTTTAGTCGAGCTTCAGCCTAGGAACTGTCCGAGGACGTACAGCACCAGGATCGCAATCATCGGCGAGAAGTCGACGCCGAGAGCCGCAGGCAGGACCCGGCGGAGGGGCCCCAGGATGGGCTCGGTGACGTCCAACAGGAAGCCCATTACGCGGCTGTGATTGTCGCGGACGAACCAGGAGGCGGCGGCGCGAACAAAAATGGCAAAGATGAACAGGTAGACAAGGACCTGGGCAAAGGTGTGGAGGTAATTGATGACGGTCTGCAAGGAAGCTCAGCGCGGGCCGAACAGCGCGCGGCCCAATCGTAGCATCGTGGCGCCTTCCTCCACCGCGACGACGTAATCGTCGCTCATGCCCATGGACAAGACCGGCAGAGGCATCGCCAGGCGCTGGCTGGCTTCGTCGCGGAGGCGTCGCAGCCTCTGAAAGATCGGCCGCGCCTCCTCAACATCGCTGACCATCGGCGCCACCGTCATCAATCCCCGCAGCTGCAGGGTCGAGATGCCTCCGATCGCCTCGGCGATGGCCGGAAGGTCCTGGGGCAGCGCCCCCGTTTTCTGCGGCTCCTCCCCCACATTGACCTCGATCAGGATCTCCAGCTGCGTTTTGAGGCGGCGGCCCAGCGTCTGCGCAATCGCCACGCTGTCGATCGACTGCACCATCGTAAACCGCTCCTCGATGAAGCGCGCCTTGTTCGACTGCAGGTGGCCGATCAGATGCCAGCTTGCGTCGCTGGTGCCGATCTCTTCGATTTTGGGAATCGCCTCCTGCACGCGGTTCTCGCCGAATGTCCGCAGGCCCAGCGCCATGGCATCGCGGATCCGAGCCACCGGAAATGTCTTGGTCACGGCAAGGATCGCGACGTCATCCGGATTTCGTTCCACGCGCTCCGCGGCGGCGGCGATTCGCTCGCGGATGCGCCTCAGGTTATCGGCGAGCGGAGATGTCACCTTCCAGGGGCGACGATCACCGAGAGAAATCGGCCCGGCCTCCCGCCGCGGTGGGAAAACCACCGAGCGTCTTCCCGTGTGCACGAGCCACACGATGAAGTCTGATCGGCCGGGACGCCCGCCTGCTCGAGCTGCAGACGGATCGCCGCCTCGAGGTCGAGCCGCACCTGCCCATCGCCACGCTGCAGGTAGCGGTCTTCATCGCCGAACCGTGCCGCGAACTGCGCGCCGATGTCCTCGCCGACGGGATAACAGCGGACGCAAATGCCCGGTCCAATGAGCACGCGCAGCTCATCGGGGCGTGTGCCATAGGCCTTCCCGAGCGCCCCCACGGTGCTCCCCGTCACGCCCGCCAGGGTGCCGCGCCAGCCGGCGTGGGCGCCGGCAACCACACCCCGCCCGGAATCAACGAAGAGCAGCGGAAAGCAATCGGCGTGGTAGGTCATGATCGCCTGTCCGGGCACGTCCGTCGCGAGGCCGTCGGTCGAAAGGACGCACTGTCCACCTTCCGGACGGTCGCGATGAAAGGTCACGACGTTGGCTCCGTGTTCCTGGACCGTCATCAAGGCGCGCTCCAGATCAAATCCGAGCTGGTCGGCCAGGTCGCGTCGCCGGCCGAGCACGGCATCGGGCTCGGGCGACCCCGTCAGTCCCATCGATCCGAGCGCCGTCGTCGTAAATCCGTGTTTCGCCGGAAATCCGGCGACGCTGACAACGGAGTCGAGCTCTACCCGGGCGATAGGTTACGCCCGCTTTTCTCGGCTCAAGAGCTGGTCGATCTCGTGCTTGACCTCCTGGAGGTCCATGAAGGACCGGTAGACGGAGGCGAAGCGGATGTAGGCGACCTCGTCGACGCCGCGCAGCTTGTCCATCACCAGCTCGCCCACGTCTCGCGAGGGTATCTCGACTTTCCCACGAGTTCGCAGCTCAGCCTCGATCTCATCGACGGCCCGCTCGATCGTGCTTGGGGAGATCTCCCGCTTGGTCGTCGCCTTCATCAGCCCGTTGAAAAGCTTCTGCCGGTCGAAGTCCTCGCGGCGACCATCCTTCTTAATGACATACAGCGGAACGGTTTCAATCCGCTCATAGGTCGTGAAGCGCTTGGTGCACTGCAGGCACTCGCGGCGGCGCCGAATCGACTCGCCGATGTCGGAATCGCGCGAGTCCACGACCTTGAGGTCGATGTGACCACAATATGGGCACTTCATACAGTCACAGTATCCCAGATGTTGTGGTGGATGTAGGAGACCGGGGGCGGGAAGGGGGCGCCCCCGGTCAGGTTAGCGTCGACCTCGAAGGAAGGCGGGGATGTCCAGGTTCGCCGGGTCGAATCCGCGGTAGGCCGGGACTTCCTCGACCGGCGCCGGCCGGCTGTAGTCTTCCTCGACCTCGTGCTCGCCCTCGATGCCACCGACGAAGCCGGTGGCCACCACGGTGATCTTGACCTCACCCGACATCTTCTCGTCGATGACCGTGCCGAAGATGATGTTGGCGTCCTTGTCGGCGGAGGCCCTGACGATCTCGGCCGCTTCATTGACCTCGTGCAGCGTCAGGTCGGTCCCACCCGTGATGTTGAAGAGGATGCCGCGCGCGCCGTCGATGGACGTTTCCAGCAGGGGGCTGGCCACCGCATCACGGGCCGCGTCGGCCGCCCGCTGATCGCCGCTGCCGAAGCCGATGCCCATCAGGGCCGCGCCCTGGCCCGACATGACGGCTTTCACGTCAGCGAAGTCGAGGTTGATCAACCCCGGTTGCACGATCAGGTCGGAAATGCCCTGCACGCCCTGTCGAAGGACGTCATCGGCGATCTTGAGCGCCTCGGTGAACGGCACTTTCTTGTCCGTCACGTCGAGCAAACGCTGGTTCGGAATGATGATCAGCGTGTCGACCTTTTCCTTGAGCGTCTTGGCGGCTTCCTCGGCGATCGCCCGGCGGCGCGTGCCTTCGAAGGTGAACGGCTTGGTCACGACGCCGATCGTCAGCGCCCCATTGTTGCGGGCAATCTCCGCCACGACCGGGGCAGCGCCGGAGCCGGTTCCGCCGCCCATCCCGGCGGTCAGGAAGACCATGTCGGCGCCTTTCAACAGCTCGGACAGCTCTTGCTGGCTTTCCTCGGCGGCCTCTCGGCCGATCGTCGGATTGCCGCCGGCGCCGAGACCGCGAGTGAGCTTCTTGCCGACGTTCATCTTCGTTTGCGCTTCCGAATGGGCCAGCGCCTGCAGGTCGGTATTGATCGCGATGAATTCGACGCCGCGCAGCTTTGACCGGATCATGCGGTTGACGGCGTTGCTCCCGCCGCCACCGATGCCGACGACCTTGATCCGCGCGTTTCCTTCCAGGGTCCGGTCGACCTCACGCATTGCTGTCTCCTCCTTGTCGCGCTCCAGGCGCGCCCTCATGAACCGCGCGGCATAGGATCGCGTTCCCTGGCCCTCCGAGTAATCGCCAGGGATGACCGGCTTCGAGGCCAGGCCCTTCATCCGCAACTGATCGTCGAGTTCCATACCCGGCCTCCTTCCTTTAGAAGAAATCCTTGATCCAGCGAACCGTCCGTGCGTACGCCGCCGAAACGCCGGCGCCGGCCGGCGCATGGCCATTGCCGTGATAGCGAAGCTTCGTGCCCCAGCGCAGCAGGCCGACGGCGGTCGCATAGGCCGGCCCGGTGACCTGGTCGCTCATGCCGATCGTCTGATGCGGCGTCCCGATTCTGACCGGAAGATCAAGCAGCTGCGACGCCGCCTCGGTGAACCCAAGGAGGCGGCAGCCGCCGCCCGTGAAGACGATGCCCCCTGGCAGGAAACCGTCATGCCCGCCGCGACGCATCTCGAGGCGGACCATGTCGAGGATCTCCCGGGCCCGTGGCGCGATGATCTCGGCCAGGTGCCGGCGGGGCACGACCTGCACCCGATCCTGTCCGACCTGGTGTAGTTCGACCATCTCCTCCCGCGGGATCGCCGCCGGGATTGCGTGTCCGTAGTTGACCTTCAACATCTCGGCCTCGCCGAGCGTCGTGCGCAGCCCGATCGCGAGGTCATTCGTCACGTGCGTGGCCCCGATGGGAAGCACTGCGGTGTGGATCACGCTGCCGTCGCTGAACAGCGCCACGTCGGTCGTGCCGCCACCGACATCGACGAGCGCCACCCCAAGATCGAGTTCGTTGTCGTTGAGTACCGCCTCGGCCGAGGCCAGGACTTGCACGACGAGGTCTTCGACGCTCATGCCGGACTGGTGGACGCACTTGACGACGTTCTGGACCGCCGTCAACGACCCGGTGATGATGTGCGCTTCGACCTCGAGCCGACCGCCGGACATCCCGATGGCGTCCTTGACGCCTTCCTGGCCGTCGACGACATACCCCCGCGGAACCACGTGGATGATCTCCCGGTCGTTGGGGACTGAGACGGCGCGTGCCGCATCGATTACCCGGTTGACGTCATCGCCGCCGATTTCGCGGTTCGGACGCGAGACCGCGATCACGCCGCGGCTGTTCTGGCTGAGGACGTGAGTGCCAGCCATCCCAACGAAGGCCGATTCGAGCTTGTGGCCGCACATCC